>Ga0181582_10001927_pt1 | contig 16457 bp, 13 predicted proteins | sample 071ome_32_FD_132438 | JGI IMG/M metagenome (GOLD analysis project Ga0181582, IMG submission 132438) | Coastal salt marsh microbial communities from the Groves Creek Marsh, Skidaway Island, Georgia - 071405AT metaG (megahit assembly) | ecosystem: Environmental > Aquatic > Marine > Intertidal...
GCCATTTGATCACCACCTGCCTGCGGCCGGGTACGTAACGCTTGTCTTCCCCGTACATGCGGAACAGGTGGCGCTTGTCATAATGCTGGACCTTGCCTTCGGGGGTCACGAAGAGCAGCCGGTTGTAACGGACACTGTTTTCGGTGATGGCGATAGTGCCGCAGATGGCGGCCTGGTAGGACACGGCCATCAGGCGCATCCAGTCCACGGTCGCCCCGGCCATATGTTCAGGGATGGCGTTCTTGTCGCTGTCGAAGCTGCAGGTGAACATTTCGGGCAGCAGGATCAGGTCGGTGCTGTCGATGGTGGTGTCGAGCAGCTGCTCGAGGAGTTCGCGATTGTCAGACGCTTTCTGCCAGGGCAGGTTGGTCTGAATCAGGGAGACCTTCAGTTCACTCATGGGGGTGCCTGGGGCGGTAAATTCAAAAAAGCATAACCGCCCCTGACGCCAAAGTCATCCCCATAATGCGGCGGCGTGATGGTTGATGTGGTCTTCAATAAACGAAGCAATGAAGAAGTAGCTGTGATCATAACCGGCATGGAAACGCAGGGTCAGCGGATGCCCGGCATCATGGCAGGCCTGCTGCAGCATGACAGGTTTCAGCTGTGCGCGCAGGAAATCATCCTGCTGGCCCTGGTCTACCAGGATGTGCAGCTTTTCCTCCGCTTTCGGAATCAGTGCGCAGGCATCGTACTGTTCCCAGGCAGCACGGTCCTGTCCCACATAGTTGCCAAGCGCTTTTTCGCCCCAGGGGCAATTCATGGGGGAGCAGATCGGGGCAAAGGCCGAAACGGCCTTGTAGGACCCGGGATTTTTCAGGGCGATGGTGAGGGCGCCGTGGCCGCCCATGGAGTGGCCCATGATCGAGCAGTTTTCGGTATCCAGGGGCAGGTCGCTGCCGGCCAGCACGGCGGGCAGTTCCCTGGTCACGTAATCGTACATATGGTAGTGCTCTGACCAGGGCGCCTCGGTGGCGTTTACGTAGAAACCGGCACCGAGACCAAAGTCGTAGGCGCCGTCGGGATCGTCGGGAACCCCTTCGCCGCGCGGGCTGGTATCCGGACACACGATGGCGACACCGGCTTCAGCGGCGAATTGCTGGGCACCGGCTTTCTGTACAAAGTTGTCATCGGTACAGGTGAGACCGGACAACCAGTAGATGACCGGCACGTTCACGGACTCGGCCTGCGGCGGCAGGTACACGGAGAAAATCATGTCGCATTTGAGTACGCTGGACGTGTGTTTCAGCTTCAGCTGCTTGCCGCCAAACATGGCATTGGCGCTGACTTGTTCAAGACTCATGGTCAATCCCTCAATAAAACGGGGTCAGAGCCCAATTCTTTTCTTAATGAAAGAAATGGGCTCTGACCCCTATTTTGGTTAATACAGAACGACCGAGCGAATGCTTTCGCCGGCGTGCATCAGGTCGAAGGCCTTGTTGATGTCTTCCAGCGGCATGGTATGGGTGATCAGGTCATCGATATTGATCTTCTTGTCCATGTACCAGTCAACGATCTTGGGAACGTCGGTACGGCCGCGGGCGCCACCAAAGGCAGTGCCTTTCCAGGAGCGACCGGTAACCAGCTGGAAGGGCCGGGTGGAAATTTCCTGTCCCGCACCGGCAACCCCGATGATGTAGGACTCGCCCCAGCCCTTGTGGCAGCACTCCAGTGCCTGGCGCATGACCTTGACGTTGCCGATACATTCGAAGCTGTAATCGACGCCGCCGGTCATCTGCACGATGTGGTCGACGACGTTATCCACGTCCTTGGGATTGATGAAGTCGGTCATGCCGAATTTCTTGCCCAGGGCTTCGCGTTTCGGGTTCAGGTCGATGCCGATGATGCGACTGGCACCGGCCAGCTTGCAGCCCTGGATAACGTTCAGGCCTATACCGCCCAGGCCGAATACGGCGACGGTGGAACCGATTTCAACCTTGGCCTGGAATACCACGGCGCCGACACCTGTGGTGACACCGCAACCGATGTAGCAGATCTTGTCAAAGGGTGCATCTTCACGCACCTTGGCCAGGGAGATTTCGGGCAGTACGGTAAAGTTGGAGAACGTTGAGCAGCCCATGTAGTGCAGGATTTTCTTGCCGTCCAGGGAGAAGCGGCTGGTGCCGTCCGGCATCACGCCCTGGCCCTGGGTGGCGCGAACAGCCTGGCACAGGTTGGTTTTCGGATGCAGACAGTAATCACACTGGCGGCATTCAGCGGTATACAGGGGAATGACATGGTCGCCGTGTTTCAGCGACTTGACGCCTTCGCCCACTTCGACCACAACACCGGCGCCCTCATGGCCGAGGATCGCCGGAAAGGCGCCTTCGGGATCGTCACCGCTCAGGGTGAATGCGTCAGTGTGGCAGACACCGGTGGCTTTCAGTTCCACCAGCACTTCGCCTGCTTTTGGACCGTCCAGGTCGACTTCACAGATTTCCAGTGGCTTACCGGCTTCAAAGGCAACAGCGGCTTTTGTTTTCATGGGTTTTGTCCTTGTTTTATTTGTGAGTTCTTGATTGGATTGAACCGGGATATTGCATACGGGTTCTTGGTAAACTGGGACCTCAAATATAGCGTCTTGCCTTACTGATGTGTAGCCTCCCGCCACAAATAGTCCGTCCAAAAAGCGAGGAAATTAGGAGAATCCATGACCGAAACTTGTTGTATCGTCATCGGCGCCAGCCATGCTGGAGGCCAGCTTGCTGTAAGCCTGCGCCAGGAGGGGTGGCAGGGGCGCATCCTGATCATCGGTGATGAACCCTACCTGCCCTACAACCGTCCTCCGCTGTCAAAAACATTCCTGTCCGGGGAAAAGCATGTCGAAGATCTGCTGATCCGTCCGGAAGCACAATATGAAAAAGTGAACATCGAGGTCATGCTGGGCCAGCGCGTCGGCCGCCTGGATCGTGAGCACAAGCTTGTGCTGCTGGAGGACGGCACCGATATCGCCTATAGCAAGCTGGCGTTGGCAACCGGTTCGCGGGTGCGCACCCTGGACTTGCCTGGCGCCGACCTGAAGGGTGTGCATTACCTGCGCGATATAGCAGACGTGGAGAGTATTCGCCCTTCGGTCATACCCGGCAAGAAAGCGGTAATCGTGGGTGGCGGTTATATCGGCCTGGAAGCTGCTGCCATGCTGCGCCAGATTGGCATGGATGTCACTGTGCTGGAAGCCGCGGACCGGGTACTCAACCGTGTTACCGCCCCCGAGCTTTCCGCCTTTTATACCCGGGTGCATGGCGAGGAGGGCACAGACATCATCACCGGAGTCGGTGTCAGCGGTTTCAGCGGCAACAAGCGAGTGAGTGAAGTCAGTTGCGCGGACGGCTCAGCATACGACGCGGACCTGGTCATCATCGGCGTGGGCGTCATTCCCAATACCGAATTGGCAAGTGAGGCCGGTCTGGAAGTCGATAACGGTATCCGCGTCGATGGCCGCTGCATGACTTCCGACCCGGATATTGCTGCGGCCGGCGACTGCACCAGCCACTTCAATACGTTCTATCAGCGCCAGTTGCGCCTGGAAAGCGTGCAAAATGCCATGGACCAGGCCCGGGTGGCAGCCTCGGCTTTATGTGACAAGCCAAATCAGTATAATGCGCTGCCATGGTTCTGGTCGGATCAATACGACCTGAAACTGCAGATAGCCGGACTTTCCCAGGATTACGATGAACTGGTGTTGCGGGGTGATCCCGGCACCGGCAGGAAGTTTGCGGCTTTTTACCTGCGCCAGGGCCGCGTCATCGCAGTGGACGCTGTGAACAGCCCCCAGGAATTCATGTTCGGGAAACAACTCATCAGCCGGATGCTCGAAGTGGACAGGGCGGATCTCGCCAGTCCGGACATCCCGATGCGTTCGCTGCTGTCCCGGGAGTGATGCAACCTGGCGTGATGCAATCATGATATCTAGAGAGAGAAATACCCAATGCCAGTAATTACCTATATCAGCTTTAACGGTGCCATCAACGACGTGGAAGTCCAAAGCGGTTCGTCCGTTATGCAGGGCGCCGTGGACAACATGATCGACGGCATAGTCGCTGAATGCGGCGGCTCTTGCAGCTGCGCCACTTGCCACTGTTACGTGGATGAAGCCTGGGTGCAGAAGATCCCACCCGCCAGTGAAATGGAAAAAGACATGCTCGAATGCGTGCTGGAGCCTGAAGCCAACAGCCGCCTGAGCTGCCAGATCAAGGTGACTGACGAGCTAGACGGCTTGGTGGTCAGGCTGCCGGAATCGCAATTCTGATTTTTTTTTTGCCGGGAACAGAACTTTTCTGTTTTTTGGCATTCTAAAGGGGGGTGTAAAGACAAAAATCCCCTTTTTTGGTTTTTTACCACTCCTCTTGAGAAACACCCTTGAAGCCCGTTTTTAACGGGCTTTTTTTTGCCTGTGATGATGGCATATTGGTGCCAGGGGCCGCGTATTCCGCGGGTTTGCCGCTTTGCTGAATACCGGGGATTTTCCCCAGTAAAATGTGCGAAACTTCATGAACCGGTGGCGTTGTGCTCCGGGTTTTATAATAAATTGTGATTTTATTAACAAATCCATGATGCGTGCGTGCCTATAATTCCAACACGTCCATGGATGGAGTGACAAAAATCAGGGAACTGTTTCAGCTTCAGCGGAGCCAGGACATACGGCTGTTATGAACAACGTCTTTCTCGGTAAAAACGCCAACGGCAAGATAATCGCCCTGGGGGATGTGCGCCATCCTGAGGTGGATTCCAGGGCACTGCAGGAAATCATCGATATCCTCAAACACCCCTTTCAATCTTCCTGCAGCTACTGCAATGGCCTGGGCTTCGTCAGGGGCGGAGAAAATTGCATGACCTGCAAGGGTACCGGCAAGATCATCGAAAAGAAGTTCAATTAAGCCAACCTGGCTGAGGCAGTCTTCAGGTTGTTCCAGCCAGCCCTGCCGGGGTATCTATATCCCGGAGTATTCCAGGATCCCCCGTTTCTATTTCCACGCAGACACTGGCGTAGCTGTCCAGCAGTGACCTGGCACCCCTGTCGCCGGTGAGCCTGCCTATTTCGGCAAAATAAGCCTGGCGGAATCCAACCGGATTGCCGCGTTTTCCCTGGCAGGTCGGGATCACGATGTCGTGATCGCCGAGTGCAGACTGCAGGGTCGTGAACGTTTGCTGCGTGATGTAAGGCATATCCGCCAGTGCAATGAGTGTGCCGGCCCAGTCCCGCGCCAGGTTAATGCCGCTGGCCAGGCTGTTGGCCATGCCTGCCTCGGGATTGTTCGCTATACAGATCCGCCATTCCCCGGCAAAAACATCAGCCAGTGCTTCATCACCGGGCCTCAGGACCAGGATGCGTCGAGTGAATGCCCTGGGTACCGAGTCCAATGTGGCTTCGAGCAGTGTCTGCCCGTTCCCGAGCCTGGCCTGGCGTTTGTCAGCGCCGAAGCGCCGGGCGGCACCGGCTGCCAGGACGATGATGCCGATATCGGCGGGTATTGCGGGATTGGTCATTGCTTGCGGACTTTGGCGCGCAGGCTGGTCAGTTCCGCCAGGATGGCGATGGCGATCTCCGGCGGTGTCTTGCTGCCGATGTCGAGACCGACCGGTGCATGCAAACGGTCAATCTGTTGCTGGGTAATGTCCAGTTGCAGCAGCCGTTTGCGGCGTGCCGCTGACGTGCGTGCTGAGCCCATGGCGCCGATATAGAAGGCGCCTGATTCCTGCAGGGCTTCCATCAGGGCCATGTCATCGATGCGCGGGTCGTGGCAAAGGGCAATCACGGCTGTCTGCGCATCGAGTTTTTTCGTGCGCAGCCAGTCATCCGGCATCGCGTTGACCAGCGGGGCGTTGTCGATGGGGGAGTGTTCGACCAGTTCCTTGCGCGGGTCGCAGACTTCCACCTGGTAATCGAGCGCCCTGGCCATATTGGCAAGGTAATAGGCCACCTGGACGGCGCCGATGAGGAGCAGTTGGAATGATGGGCCGTACGTGTGCCGGAGCACGCTGCCGGTTATCGACAGCGGTTCGAACTTGTCGGTGCTTTCCAGCGTGGTCTCGCCGCTGTCCAGATCGACCACGCGGGTAACCAGTTTGCGTGCAGAGATATTGTCCGCCAGGGTGTCGTACAGGGGATGTGATTGCGGCCGGATCGGCTCGATGACCACTTCCAGCGTGCCCCCGCAGGGCAGGCCGAGGCGCTGTACGTCCTCCACGGTGACGCCGTACTTGATTTTTTCCGGTTTCTCGGTAGCCAGTTCCCGCTTGTTGATACTCTCGCGCAGGTCGTCCTCCACGCATCCCCCGGACAATGAGCCCACGTACAGCCCGTCCTCATTGCAGGCAAGCAGCGAGCCCACCGGGCGTGGCGAGGAACCGAAAGTGCTGATTATTGTGCACAGCCAGCACTGCTTGCCGGCCTGAAGCCACTGGCTGAGTTGCACGACGACCTGCTGGTCGAGGCTGTTCATAGGCCTGATACCTGAAGAAAAACGCGGGAGGGATTATATGTAAATCGCCTGATTCAGGGAAATCGCGCTGCATTTCAGTGAGCGTAGCGCATCCTGTTACAGCAATTTCTCCAAACAGCTATTTACTTCGGCCGGCGAATTGCCGGTATGCTTCGGGGTCCTTTATTGCACCGGCCGGTCTGTGGGCCGGTTGACCCCGAACTGGTTACTGCCTAATACGTTTCGTACCGATCCAGTAAATGCCTTACCAGGCCGCTGCGTACGATGTCGGTTTTCTCGAATTTGTGGACGTGGACGCCGGGCAATCCCTGGACTCGCTGGACGGCATCCTCGAGGCCATTGGCACCGCGAATATCGCTTTGCTTGATATCGCCGTTGACCACGACCTTGCAGTCTTCACCGATGCGGGTGAGGAACATCTTCATCTGCACCGGTGTGGTGTTCTGGGCTTCATCCAGGATCACGAAGGTGGCGTTGTTGAAGGTCTTGCCGCGCATGTATGCCAGCGGAGCGCCGACGATGCGGCCATGGCGCAGGCAGTAATCGACAACACCGCGCCCCAGTCTTTCGTTGAGTATGTCGCGGAAGGCGTCAATGTAGACGGCGAACTTTTCTTCCACTTCGCCGGGCAGGAAGCCCAGGTTCTCGCCGGCTTCGACCGCGGGACGGGTCAGGATGATGCGCTCGATGCGTCCGGACTCCAGTGCTTCAGCCGCCAGCGCGCCTGCACAATAGGACTTGCCGGTTCCGGCGGGGCCGATACCGAAGGTCAGGCAGCTGTTATGGATGGCGTTGATGTACTTTTGCTGGGCCGGGGTGCGGGCTTCAAGGGGCACTTTTTTATGGCGGGGGGTGTAGGCAGTCTCAAGCTGGTTGCTGTGAGCATTGATGTCGACGATATTCGAATTTTCTTCAGCCTGTCGCCGCTTGGCTTTGGAACGCTTGCTGTCCCTGTGTTTCGAGTTGTATGTGAATTGTTCTCCCTGGTATTTCATCTGTCGTCTGGCATGAGAGCGTTTAGCCATAACTTAACTATCTCCAAGTAGGTTATAAACTTGGCCTTTAATCGACGAGACCTGAAACCGGAATCGCCTGAAAAAAGACGAGAAATGGTTTTTGGACGATGGGAATTCTGTGGTGAACTTACCTCCTCGCCGGTGTGAACTGCGTGAACCGAGAAGGCAATGTTGAGAAAGCAGTTGCTGTTACAACTTAATCCGGGATCCCCTTTGCTCGGTTCTCCCTTCACCTGTGTCGGAACAGGCATGCCTTTCTCGTTTGGCTGCAGGTCAACGCAGGCCTGGCTTGCGTGACTGTGCGTACAGTCTGCCACACCCCCTGGCGCCTGGCAATGTGAAATATGAGGATTTATGCATATTTACAGGTTTTTTAACGATTTTTTACAGGAAGTTTAGACTCCTGAAAACGGTACTCCGGTTCTTGCCAATCCGATATACTTTGACGTTCCATCGAAGGAGGGGATAACAATGAAAAGAATGTTTTGCCTGGTATCGTCCGCGTTGAGCGCATCCTGCTTTTTATTAAGCACATCCTGTGCAGCCCAACAGGATTTCAGCAATGTGCAGGTCACCCCGCACCAGCTCTCAGATAATATCTATTATCTGGAAGGCCAGGGCGGCAACATCGGCGTCTCCGTCGGCGACGACGGTGTCTTCATCGTCGATGACCAGTTCGCTCCCCTGTCAGAAAAGATCCTCGACGCCCTCGAAGGGCTGTCAGACAAACCGGTCAGGTTTGTGCTCAATACCCACCACCATGGCGACCACACCGGCGGCAATGCCAACATGGCCGCGGAAGGCGCCGTCATCGTCGCCCATGAGAACGTACGCACCACACTGCGCCGGGGCTTCAACAACGGCGATCTGAGCCAGGCACTGTCCATGGAGCAGAGCATGGGCCTGCCGATCGTGACCTTCAATGACTCGGTGGATTTCTATCTCAATGGCGACAGCATCCATGTCTTTTACAACGGCCCGGGCCATACCAGCGGCGATGCTTTCGTCTATTTCACCGAAGACAACATCATCCATACCGGCGACGTCTTCAGGACCACCAGCTATCCCGGCGTTGATGCCAATGCCGGCGGCTCTTTCAACGGCATCGTGGCTTCCTATGAGAAATTGCTGGAGATCTCCAACGCCAATACCCGCTTCCTGCCGGGTCACGGTGTGGTCAGCACCCAGGTCGATGTTCGCGCCCAGTTGCAGATGTTCTACACCATGCGCAACCGTGTGCAGAACGCCATCGAGCAGGGCATGAGCTTGGAGCTTATCCTGGCAGCCGGCCTGACCAGTGAGTACGACGAGCGCTGGGGAAATCCGACAGGCGCGATGACCGCTCTGTACAACGAGCTCGTCAGCCAGTAATCACGAGACCTGTTATTACTACATGAAATTCAGACCCTGTATCGATCTGCACGACGGCAAGGTTGTGCAGATCGTCGGGGGCTCCCTGCGGGATGATCTTCCCGGTGCCCTTGAAACCAATTTCACTTCCGAACATTCCCCGGCGGAATACGCCGCGCTCTACCGCCAGAACAACCTGAAAGGCGGGCACGTAATTTCCCTTGGCGCCGGCAACCAGGCCGCCGCCTTCGAGGCCTTGCAGGCCTGGCCCGGCGGCATGCATTACGGCGGCGGGGTCAATCCGGACAATGCTGCAGATTATCTCGAGGCTGGCGCCAGCCACGTCATCGTGACCTCGTGGGTGTTTTCCGGGGAGAAGCTGGATTTTGACAAGCTGTCCGCCTTATCGGACAAGGTGGGCCGCAAGCGCCTGGTGCTCGACCTCAGCTGCCGCAGGCGCGGTGACCATTACTACGTGGTTACCAACCGCTGGCAGACTTTCACCAGCGAGATAATCGATTCCTCCCTGCTGGAACTGCTGTCGGTGTATTGTTCCGAATTCCTGGTGCACGGTGTCGACGTGGAAGGCAAGAGCCAGGGAATCGAGGAGCCGCTGATCGAACTGCTGGGCACGCATTCGCCCTTGCCTGTAACTTATGCCGGGGGTGTTTCGCGCCTGGAAGACCTGGACCTGGTAAAAGCCCTGGGACAAAACCGGGTGGACCTGACGATCGGCAGTGCGCTGGATATTTTTGGCGGCAAGGTCCGTTACATGGACGTACTCAAGTGGGTGCAGAAAAACTGATTTGTATCAGCTGGTTCCTCCCGTGGGTGCCACACTGCGTTCAAGAAACGGATCGCAGTGAATGTTTCCCGAACTGACCCCCTTGAGAAAAATCTTCTTGCGCAGGCCGTGCACAAAAGCCGGGGCGCCGCACAGGTAGACCCGGGTCCGGTTCAGCGAACCGGTATCCAGGTTCGCATCGATAGAATCTTCGACGCTGCCTTCCCGCAAACCTTCCACGTGGATGTTTCCTTCTCCTTCCCTGGCACAGGGGATGTAGTGAAAGTTGCTGTGCGCTTTTTCCAGGGCTTTCAGTTCCTCCACGTAATAGAGGTGATCGCTCGTGCGGCCGCCGTGGTACAGGGTGATCTCGCCTGCATGTCCCTGCGCGAGCGCATCCTGAAGGATGGCGTACAACGGGGCGAGGCCTGTGCCGATGCCGGCCAGGATGACCGGGAAATCATTGCCGCTGCTGCTTGAATAGAAGCAGTCGCCGGCGGGGCCGCGCATGTGCAGGATATCACCCGGCTGCGCCTGCCCAAACAACCAGCCCGTGAATACCCCTTCTGCTGTATGGCTGATATGGAATTCCAGGTACTGGTCCTTTTCATAATCGTTTGCAACCGAGTAACTGCGCGCGATGCCTTGCGGGTTGATGAGGGTGACATATTGTCCCGGGAAATAATGGAACATGGCGCTCTTGTCGACGACGTCAAGCAGCAGGCGAATGACACGGCTGTTCAGGTGGTCGATGCTGCGGATCTGCGTCTGTACCGAGAACTCCTGGACCGTGGGCAGGGCCGCTTCAACATCTGCATCGGGCACCCACTGGCAGGCCAGGGTGTAGCCTTTTTTCTGCAGGGACTCCTTGATCCATTTCTTCGATTCCGGAGTGGCCTCGCAATCGACAGCGCGAACCAGGCAGGCCTGGCACATGCCGGCCCTGCAGGCGTAGGGTATGGACTGCCGGTTGCGCAGCAGGCAATCGAGCACGGATTCGTATTTGTTGAGGGTGTAGGTTTCTGACTTGAACTTCAGCTTGGGCATTGGTTGACGGGTATTGCTGCAACTGCGGTTTCGGGCTGACAGTGAGTATAAAGAGTCACCTTCACGATTGCCATGCGGTCGGCCGCCCGGTCCATGGTTAAGGGCTGGTTCATCGCCACGGGTGCATAACTAGCAGCAACCTGGGGAAAGGCCTGAATGATCCCGGGCCGGGCTATGCCATATGGGCGCCCTGAGGTATCGTGAAACCCCTGCGATAAGGGATAATGCACCGTTTTGGGTCGCCGAACTAAACCGCCACGATGACATCAGCCACGCTTTACCTGGCCTCCGCCTCACCCCGGCGTCGCGAGATCCTGCAGCAGCTGGGCCTGGACTTTGTTGCCTTGCCGCAGGATATCGACGAACGCCGCCTGCCAGGGGAATCCCCCGCCGCCTATGTCGAGCGCCTGGCGCTGGCAAAGGCCATGGCGGCACTGGCTGCGTTGCCCGACCCGGCAGGAGCCTTGTGCCTGGGCTCGGACACCACGGTGGTGTGTAACGGGGAGATCTTCGAAAAACCGGCGGATGCCGCCGACGCCGGGCGCATCCTGAGAGTCCTTTCGGGCCGCACCCACCAGGTGCTGACTGCGGTGGCGCTGGCCGCGGCGGGTGGCAGTGAAGTGCTATTATCGGCTTCCGCCGTCACCTTCAGGGAACTGAAGGACACGGAGATCACCGCTTACTGGGCCACTGGCGAACCCGCTGACAAGGCGGGTGCATACGGTATCCAGGGGCTCGGCGCCATGTTCATCACAGGCATCGAGGGAAGCTATAGCGGCATCATGGGCTTGCCGGTAGCGGAAACGGTAGCCCTGCTGGCGAAAGCAGGCATTACAGTGGAAAAGATTCTTGAACAGCATGCCGGAAAAAACTTTGGGACAGACGCATGAGTGCTGAAATCCTCATCAACGCAACGCCGATGGAAACCCGTGTGGCCCTCATCGAGCAGGGCCTGTTGCAGGAAATTTATATAGAGAGACGCAACCGTAAGGGCCCCGTCGGCAATATCTATCTTGGCAAGGTGGTTCGCGTAATGCCGGGCATGCAGGCGGCCTTCGTGGACATCGGCCTTGAGCGTGCCGCGTTCATCCACGCCCAGGACATCACCCTCATCGACGGTGAAGGGTTCGAAGTCAATGAAAGCCAGGACGTGGAGATCAGCCAGCTGCTGCATGAAGGGCAGATGCTTGTCGTGCAAGTGGTCAAGGAGCCGATTGCCGGCAAGGGCGCACGGCTGACCACGCATTTGTCCGTTGCCTCGCGGTACCTGGTGTACATGCCGCGCAACCGGCATCTCGGAATTTCCCAGCGTATCGAGAATGAAGAGGAACGTGAACGCCTGATGGCCCTGCTGCGCACCTGCGTGGAAAGCAGCGGTGCGCTGAACCAGTCCGGTTTCATTCTGCGTACGGCCGCCGATGGGGTGAGCGAGGGCGAATTGCAGGCTGATATTCAGTTCCTGCAGAAGCTGTGGCGTGCCGTCGAAAAACGCATGAACGGCGGCAGCGAGATCAGGCCATTGTACCAGGACCTGGTACTGTACATGCGCGCCATGCGCGACCTGTTCCACCCCGAGATTCAGCGGATCAGGGTGGATAACCGCGAGACCTATGACGAGGTCATGGAATTCTGCAAACACTTCATGCCGGAAATGGAGAACCGGCTGGAGTTGTACCAGGAAGAGCGGCCGCTGTTCGATCTTTACAGCGTGGATGATGAAATCCAGAAGGCCCTGGGCCGTACAGTGAAACTCAAATCAGGCGGCAACCTCGTTATTGACCAGAACGAGGCCATGACCACTATCGATGTGAATACCGGTGCTTTCCTCGGCAGTCGCAACCAGGAAGAGACCATATTGAAGACCAACCTGGAGGCCGCGAAGGCCAGCGCCCGCCAGCTCAAGGTGAGGAACCTGGGCGGCATCATCATTCTGGATTTCATCGACATGGTCAACGACGAACACAAGCGCCAGGTCCTGCGCACGCTGCAGAAAGCACTGGAAAAGGATCCAGTGCGCACCATGGTCACGGAGATGTCGGAACTTGGCCTGGTGGAGATGACGCGCAAGCGCAACCGTGAAAGCCTTGAGCAGATGCTTTGCCACGAATGCCCGACCTGCGGCGGCCGCGGCACGGTAAAGACGCCGGAAACGGTCTGCTACGAGGTATTCAGGGAGATCCTGCGTGTGGCCAAGGCCTATGAAAACGATTCGATCCTGGTCATGGCTTCCCAGGAAGTGGTGGATCGCCTGCTGGACGAGGACTCCGCCATGGTCGCCGACATGGAAGAACTGGTCGGCAAGAATATCCGCTTCCAGGTCGAACTCATGTACAGCACCGAGCAATTCGACGTGGTGCTCTATTAAGGGCGCTGAAGGTGCGAGCAGGTCGGAAGCGGCCGACGGCCGATAGCCGACATTGCTGTCGAGAAGGGATACAGTGATACAGGGATACGGATTTACTAAGCGATAATTGAAACCACAGTGTGACATGACCGAAGAACAGACCACAGACATACAGGAGAATGCGACCGGGAAAAATTCCGGCCTGCTGCACCTGTGGCGCTGGTCGGTGCGCATCACGGTCACGGTTCTCATGGTCATGGCGTTACTGCTCACCGCCGGCAGGTTGTCGGCGCCGCTGCTGGCCGGTTACCAGGCAGAAATCGAGCGGCAGCTCGGCAGTATGCTGAACGCGCGAGTCACTTTCGGCTCACTGGCAGGCGACTGGTATCGCTTCAGTCCCGTCATCGATATCGGTGATCTCATCATTCTCAGCCCGGACGGCCAGGGGGATGCACATCGTATCGATCACCTGTATATCAAGCCGGATGTGTTTGCGAGCCTGTTCAGCGGTGCCTTGATCATTGACCAGGTCGCTGTCCAGGAGCCCGGATTCCGCCTGACAGAGGACGCCAATGGCAACTGGACACTCGCGGGGCTGGCGAGCAGCGGTGCCGATTACACCGATGCAATCCTCGATTTCCTGCTGACCACGGGCCGACTGCAGATCGTCGAGGCCGACCTGGCATTGTACTGGGCCGACGGGCGTGAACTGCTGCTCGACAATATCTATATCGATCTCAGCAACGATGGCAACCGGCACGAAGCGCTCATCCAGGCGCGCATCGCCGGCCAGCCCAGCCCGTTCCAGGTGCTTGCCACCATCGACGGTGACCCGCGCGGAAATTTCAGCGGTAATGTCTATCTCAATGCCAGTGATCTCGACCTGGGGGAGGTCGCCGGTATTTCGAACCTGGACATGGACACAGCCAGGCTCAGTGGTGATGTCTGGATGACCTTCAACCAGGGCTCGATCTTCGACCTGCAAGCCAACCTCGATAACGTGAATATCGCCGCCACAGGAACCGGGGACAGTGCCGTAAAAACCATCGACCTTGCCAATGCCTCCCTGCAGTTCTCCATGCGCCATGGTGCAACGGGGCAATGGCAGGCCTGGGTCAATGACGCCGAGTTCGACTGGCAGAACCGGCCCTGGGGAGCCAACGGTATCTATGCGGACCTGCAACTCGGTGAGGAATCCAGCCCGCTGGCCATCCGGGCCGGCAGCATCAACCTGGCCATGGTCGCCGATGTGCTGGACGACCTGTTCGACCTGCCGGATCGCGCAGCAGGCGCACTCGCAGACCTGGCCCCGTCCGGGCGCCTGGAAAACCTGGTAGTGGCAACCGATCTCGCCGGGGCAATGCCGGACCTGTTCCTGCTGCAGGGCAACCTGGCGGATGTGGCCGTTGGCGCCTGGCAGGGCGCCCCGTCGGGCAGCGGCATCCATGGCTACGTGGAAGCGGACAGCAACAGCGGATTCGTGGAGATCGACACGCAGGATTTCGAAGTGCACCTGCCACTGCTGTTTACCGACAGCTGGCGATACACGTCCACCAACAGCCGCGTGCACTGGCTCGTGGAGGCAGGCCAGCTAAGGGTGAACAGCAGTGTCATCGATGTCAGCAACGACTTCATGCATGGCCATGTCCAGTTCGATCTCTGGAACCATCGTGACAGCAATGATCAGCCGCGATCCGAGTTGATCCTCCTCATCGGCATCCTCCAGATGGACGCCAGTTACAAGTCGTTGTACCTGCCCACGCTGGAGAACGTACGCACCACCATGGCATGGCTCGACGAAGCCCTGCTTGCCGGCGACATTACCAGCAGTGGTTTCGTGTCGCGGACGTCGACCATTCGCAACTCACCGGCAAATTCCGGCACGGTCATGAGCTTCTTCAATGTCGCCGATGCCAGCCTGAAGTTCCTGCCAGACTGGCCTGCGCTGACCGATATCAATGCCTTCATCACCCAGGACAATACCTCGGTCGATGTGATCGCCGACACTGCCGAAATCGAAGGCATCCGGCTGGGGCGGACACTGGGTACTGTCAGGCCGCTGCCAGAGGGGGGTTCCTGGCTGGCTTTCCAGGGCAGCGCCACCACGACCACCCAGCTCGGCATGGCCTTCCTGCGCAACACGCCGGTGCGCAATGACATTGGTGATTTTATCGACGACTGGCGCGGTGAGGGCAATGTCCAGGTGGACATCAATCTCGGTATTCCGCTGAACAGTCCTGACCGGGACACCAGCGTGCAGGTAAACGTGCTCAGCAATGTCAGTACACTCACCATCCCCGAGTACGCCCTGTCCATCGACCAGCTGCGCGGAAGAGTGGTTTATGACAGCGCCAGGGGGCTGTCGGCCAGTGCGCTCAGCGGCAGGCTCTTCGATTTTCCGATTGCGGCCACCATCGAGCCGATGCGGGGCCCTGACGGCAACGGCGGCGAGCGCATCACCGGGACAAGAGTCGTGGGCAGCGGCAGGGCGTCAGAAACAGCACTGCAGGAGTGGGCTGGTCAGCCGCAGTTCGTACGCGATGTCCTGAACTTTGCCAGTGGCGAGATCGACTACCTGGCACAGATCACGATTCCCTATGCCAGCGATGACTCGGGGGAGGGCACCAGCCTGCGCCTGACTTCCGAATTGCTCGGCCTGTCGCTTGACCTGCCGCCACCGTTCAACAAGGGCGTGGACAATATCAGGCCGCTGGAATTGCTGATCGATTTCGACGAGGAAGAGGAGTGGATTTCTGCCCGCTTCGACAACCGGGTCGGTGCCAACCTGCATATTGCCGGAAACGCCTTTGCTGGCGGCAATATCGTGTTCGGTCCCGGGGTGAGCGGCATGACCTTCGGGCCTGTGCCCCTGGAAGATGAAAACAAACTGTACTTCAGCGGTTTGCTCGACAGTTTCGACTACAGCGCCTGGGAAGGGGTTACGACACGGTTCGCCGAGATGTCCTCAGCCGATGAGGAAATCGGCGGGGTGGAAAACTACATCGGCCGGGCGGATGTCCTGGTAAACAGGCTGGCCGTGATCGGGCAGGAACTGGAGAGTGCGCGTACCGTAGTGCAGCGTTCGCAGGCAGGTGGCGCACAGGGCAGTGAAAGCTGGCTTGTCAGCCTGGAGAACGACCTGCTCAGGGGCAACTTCATTTTCCCGGACGATGCCTCACAGCCATGGAATATCGCGCTGGATTACCTGCGCTTTCCGGAATCGGAAAGCGAGGAGGAGGGCGAAGCAGGCGATGACGAGGGAGAGGAAGAGGAAATCGATATCCTCGAAGACGTGAATCCGGCACAACTGCCCGACCTGGATTTCACCACGGATGAGTTGACGGTAGGTGACAAGCATCTTGGCGCCTGGGCCTTCAACCTGCGTACGACCGGTGATGCGGCAACCATTTCCAACCTGACCATGACCACACCCGATGCCAGGATTCGCGACAACAGCGGCGAGGCAGGTGCCA
>Ga0181582_10001929_pt1 | contig 16448 bp, 16 predicted proteins | sample 071ome_32_FD_132438 | JGI IMG/M metagenome (GOLD analysis project Ga0181582, IMG submission 132438) | Coastal salt marsh microbial communities from the Groves Creek Marsh, Skidaway Island, Georgia - 071405AT metaG (megahit assembly) | ecosystem: Environmental > Aquatic > Marine > Intertidal...
CAGTCATTGGGGGCAGGTCACTCTAGTTGACTGCTAACGACATAAAAACCACTTGCGACAAAAGGAGCGATCAGGGCAAACCCGGCCGCCAACGGGTAAACGAGGAAGGGCAAATCAAGCGCCACCAGCATGAGAATCAATAACCACCCGCCGAAAACGTAGATTCCACTGAATGCCAGACCATAGATCGGCGCTGCCCGAAAATCTCTGAATCCCAGAGCAAGCACCTCCAGAAGGTCGTCAGTGTTTACGGTTTGGACTTCAGTGTGACTATTTTCCGTCTCGCCCATGGTCGAACAAGCTCCCATTATTTCTCTCATTATTTTGGGAGAATCCTATGTGATCGCAGTGGACCGTTCCTTGATCTGGAACAAGTTTGCGCTGTCTGGAAACGCATCAAGATTGGGGTCCGGACTTCGTCCAATTGACCTGGCGTGTGGGAATGTTGTGCCCCCGGTGGCCCCATGGCGGGCGTCCCGGTTCCCAAAGCGGATGGTCTGGTCGGCTATTGGAACCGGACGGCATCCGGTGATGCCTCCCTACCACTTCCCGCTTTCCCCTCCCTCTGCTAACCTCGCCCGAACGACACACACGCAGGGGAGTTCACCATGACCGACGACGCGACGCGCATTGCCACCTGTCAATGCGGGGGCCTGACGGTAGAGACCAAGGGCGAGCCGGAGCTTATTCCGATCTGCGGTTGTTCTTATTGCCGGCGGCGGTCGGGCGCGGTCTACGGTACCGGCGTTTATTTCAACAAAGATCACGTGAGTGTTGGCGCTGGCGAGACGAAAACCTTCCGCCGCTCATCGGACGCCGGACGCTGGTTCGACTGTCATTTCTGCACCACGTGCGGCACGACGCTCTATTGGACCATGGAAATTTGGCCGGACCGAATTGGCGTGCCCATCGGTTGCCTGGAAGGTCCGCCGCTGCCTAAGCCCAACGTGGCGGTCTTCACCAAGCACATTCCGGACTGGGCGGCGTTCGACGAGGACATCACGGCCTATGAAGCGGCGAGGCCAACCACCTAACGGCGTCCCCATCACGCTTCCGCGAGGCCGGTTTTCTGATCGACAACGGATTGCTACACTAGGGTCAATGAATATAGATATATTCGAGAGTGAGGCAGACAGGAGACCCTAGAGATGGGCGCACCGGCGCGTGGCGAGACCTATAACTATCCTCGTTTTAAGATGAGTAATTATGAACTTGGCTACTTCCCCGGCCCCAAGGCCGGCGAGAGCGTGGACTACAATTATACGCTCACCGATTTGGAAGGTAACGAAGTCCGGCTGGAGGACTACAAAGGCAAGTGGCTGGTGATCGAATCCGGCAGCCTGACCTGTCCCATGTATGTGAAGAATGTCCAGCCCTTCGCCAAATTGAAGGCCAAGTATCCGGATGTGGAATGGCTGGTGGTCTATGTGCGCGAAGCCCATCCCGGTGAAAAAGCCAAGCAGGCGACCAGTATTGACGAGAAGATAGCCTACGCCAAACGCACCCGGGACGACTATAAGGAAGACCGGAATATCGCGGTCGATACGGTCGACGGCAAATGGCACCACGCTTGGGGGCTATTGCCCAATACGGTGTATGTGATCAATCCGGACGGCAAGGTGATTTACCGGGCCGACTGGTCCTTCGCCCACAATGTGGACCGGGTGCTGCAGAACCGGGATCAGGTCGATGATAACGAACACATCGCCATCATCGGTGCGGCCCCCTGGATCACCATCCCGGTGACCCTAAAAGGCGGCTGGGTCGCACTCTATGATATCCTGATCATCTTTCCGAAAGTCTACTACGAGCACTTCAAGCTCGATATCCAGACCTGGTGGAACAAGCGCAAAGCCAAGAAAGCCTCGGCAACGGCGGCGGAGTAGCCTTCTGGGCTGGACTCTTCTGCCGCATTTTCGAGCCCAATCTGCGTCATGCCTGAGTTGAGACCAGCGTTAGCTGGGATCAAGTCTCGGGTACCCATGGCTGCTGATGTATGGACCCCCGAGACTTGGCCTCAATTTGCATTGAGCCCAACTCGGGGGTGACGCAAAGAGGGAGATGGGGGCGAGTTAACCCCTAATCACTAACGTTTTGCACAATTCTTGTGGGGAACGGGATGGTGATGTCGTTGGCGTCGAAGCCCTGCTTGACGGCTTTGGTGAGATCGAACTTCACCGGCCAGTAATTGGCGTTGTCCACCCAGACCCGGAGCACGATATCCACTGAACTGTCATTCATGGCCATAACCGCAAGGAACGGTTCGGGATCGTTATGAATGCGCTCATCCTCGGCGACAATCCCGCGGAGAACGTCCATGGCTTTGTCGATATCATCGTCATAGGAAATGCCGGCCAGGATATCCACTCGCCGGGTCGAGTTGGCGGAGAAATTGCGAAGCGCTGAGCCCCAGACATTAGAATTCGGTATCGTGATCCGGATGTTGTCCGGCGTCGCCATCACCGTGAAGAATAGGTTGAGCTCCACGATGGTGCCGGCCTGCCCGGCCGCCTCCACATAGTCGCCGACCTTGAAGGGGCGAAAAAACAGAAGCATCACCCCGGCCGCCACGTTGCTGAGCGTGCCTTGGAGGGCGAGGCCAATGGCCAGGCCCGCCGCGCCCAGGACAGTGATCAGACTGGCGGTCTGGACACCAAACTGGTTGAGGACCGCAATAACCGTGATGGTGATCAGTCCGTAACGGACAAAGCTCGAAAAGAAATGAGTGAGGGTCGCGTCTATCTTGTTCTGCTTAGACAGCATCCTGCCGACAAATGCGCCGGCCCGTCCGGAAATCCAAAAGCCGATGATCAGGATGACGATCGCGCCCAGGATATCGAGACCATAGGTGGTCATAATTTCGATGATCTGGTCGATGGCCGGTTCCAACTGTTTCTGTAGTTCTGTAGCCTGCTGGTTCATTTCAACCCCGTGTCCAATGTGCGGCGTTTCCGCCTCTTCCAGAGAGCATATTCCTTAAAAGATGTTGGGCAATCGGAAATTTATCTTCATAATCAAATTTAGGATTTTCGCGGCGGAGAGGCGATCATGCGCACCAATGAACCGATCATCGAATGGCCCAAGGAAGGCGTTCGCCGGGTTCCCTACAGGGTTTACACCAGCCCGGAAATTTACGCGAAAGAAACACACGCCCTGTTCCGGGGGCCAGTCTGGCATTTCCTGGCGCTGGAGGTCGAACTCCCCAAGAACGGTGATTTCAAAAACACCTTCGTCGGTGAAATCCCCGTCATCGTCATCCGCGACAAAACCGGCGAGATCAACGCCATGGTGAACCGTTGCACCCACAAGGGCGCGCTGGTTTGTCATGAGAAAAAGGGCAACAAGCCGGTCTTCACCTGTCCATATCACAACTGGTCTTTTGACCAGACCGGCAAGCTGACCGGTGTCGCCTTCCGCAACGGGGTGAAGGGCGTCGGCGGCATGCCGGACACGTTTAAACCCGAAGACCATGGCTTGGAACCGCTGCGCGTTGCCATATACAACGGCTTGATCTTTGGCACGTTTTCAGACGAGACCCCGGATATCGAAACTTATTTGGGTCCGGAAGCGCGTCAGTTCATCGACCGGGTGTTCAACCGGCCGATCAAAATTCTCGGCCAATATAGCCAGGGCCTCCGCAACAATTGGAAGCTGATGATGGAGAATACGCGGGATACCTATCACGCCGGTATCCTGCACCTGTTCTTCAATACGTTCGGCCTGAACCGCCTGTCCATGGAAGGTGGCATCGTCATGAGCAACGAGGGCCGCCACCATGTCAGCTTTTCCAAGCTGCTGACCGACGACGTGACAGATTCCGACTATGAAGACAATAAACTCCCCAACATGCGGAAAGGTCTACAATTGAACGATCCGTCAGTGGGGGTCTTCACGCCCGAGTTCGAAGACGGAATTACCCTGCAAATCCAGACCATCTTCCCCACCTTCCTGATCCAGCAAATCCAGAACTGCCTGGGCGTGCGCCAGTTGATCCCCCGCGGGCTTGATAAGGCGGAACTGGTCTGGACGCTGTTCGGCTATGAAGATGACGACGAAGAAATGACCCAGAAGCGGATCAAGCAAAGTAATCTGGTGGGCCCAGCAGGGTTTGTCTCGTTGGAAGACGGCGCCGTGCTTGATTTCGTGCAGCGGTCTCTTCGGGAAGGGCCGGAAGACGCATCCGTGGTCGAGTTGGGCGACGAGGCCGACTATTCCACGACTAAGCATCGGGTGACCGAGACGGCGGTTCGCGCCTATTGGGACCACTACCGGGACCTGATGGGGATATAGGTTTATGAGCACCCTGGAACTGGTCGAGGATCTTCAGCGGCGCTATGTGGCGCAAATCGATGACGGCGAGCTCGAGGGCTGGCCGGACTTCTTTACCGATGACGCCCATTACAAAATCATCTCCAAAGAGGCGCTGGACGCCGGGCAAGTGATTGGGTTTTACGTGTGCAACGGCAAGGGCATGTTGCACGACAGGATTCTCACCTTGCGGAAGACGGCAATCTACGAGCAGCAATTCTACCGTCATATGATCAGCGCCACCATCATCGAAGACGAAAGCGACGGGGTGATCACCGCCAGCACCAACTATATGGTGGTGCGCACCACCCAGGATGGCGACATGACCGTGTTTTCCGCCGGCCGGTATCGGGACACGATCGTCGTGGAAAACGGCGAACCCCGCTTCAAAGAGAAGCTGGTGGTTACCGATTCGAATAAGATGGATACGCTACTGGCGATCCCGATCTAAAGATCACTCGCCGTTCATGTTTTTGCGGAACGGATGCGCCGGATAGGTGCCGAGGATGCGCACCTCGTGGGAGAAAAACGCGAGTTCCTCCAGGGCGAACTTCACCCCTCGGTCTTCCGGATGGCCGTCTACCTCCGCGTAGAATTGCGCCGCGACGAAGCCGCCGCCGACCAGATAGCTCTCCAGCTTGGTCATGTTGACGCCGTTGGTGGCGAAGCCACCCAAGGATTTATAAAGCGCCGCCGGCACGTTGCGCACCCGAAAGATGAAACTGGTCATCAGCTCGCCGTCACCAGGGCTGACCGCGACCGGCTCCGGCGACATCAACAGAAAGCGCGTCGTATTGTGTTCCGCATCCTCGATATTCGCCGCCAGGGAGTCGAGGCCGTAGATTTCGCCGGCCAGACCGGTGGCGATGGCGGCGTGTTGTTTTTCCCCGCGCTCGGCGATGTCCCGGGCGGCGGCGGCCGTATCCACGTGGACGACCGGCGTAATCCCGTGGTCCTGAATGAAATTCCGGCACTGGTTCAACGCATGCACATGGCTATGTACATGGGTCAGTTCGTCAAGTTTCGCGCCCTTCACGGCCAACAAATGATGCTCCACCCGCTGAAAATGTTCGCCGATGATGAACAGGCCTGATTCGGGCAACAGATGGTGGATGTCCGCCACCCGGCCGGCCACCGAATTATCGATGGGAATCATGGCGAACGCCGCCTTGCCGTCCCGGACTGCGGCGAACGTATCCTCGAACGACGTGCAGGGCAGGGTTTCCATGCCGGGCCTTACGGTCCGGCAGGCGATGTCGGAATTTGCGCCTGTTTCACCTTGAAAGGCGATGATGTTCGAGCTGTCGGTCATGTAAATTTGGTCCGTATCAGAGAGACTTATGAAAATTTAGGCTTGAAACGTTGGTTCCTATATACATTTTATGACGCTTCATCTATACCCTGATCACCGAAACCCGGAAATCGGGCGTCGAATCGAGATTCAAGAGCACAATCGCGCGGGCGCGCGAAATTACGTAAAGAGGGCCGTCCCATGTGGAGTATGAACACCAATAAATATCTTGGCGGACTGGTTGTTGTCGCCTGGATGCTGTTTGTCATCGATGTTGTTGGCGACAAGATTATTCCGCCGATGGAACCCGTTGCTTCGGCTGAGGCCGCCGCCGCTGCGCCGTCTGCCGCGCCCGCCGCAAAGGCCGAACCGGAGCAGCCCCTGCCAGTCCTATTGGCTAGCGTCAGCGCAGATAAGGGCGCCAAAGTCGCCAATAAATGTGTGTCCTGCCATACGTTTGAGAAAGACGGTAAAAATAAAGTCGGCCCGAATCTCTATGGGGTGGTCGGTGGTGACCGAGGGGCGAAAGCCGGCTTTAATTTTTCCGGCGCCCTCAAGGATATGGGTGGCAAATGGTCCTATGCCGATCTGGATGCGTTCCTGAAGAAGCCGAAGGATTTCGTTAAGGGCACCAAGATGTCCTTCGCCGGTCTCCGCAGTGGCAGCGATCGCGCCGCGGTCATTCTCTATATGCGGTCTTTTGCGGACTCGCCTGCCGCGCTGCCGCAATAATCTGATTGTCTCCCCCTAACCTTAGGGAGCTTCGCGCGCTGGCCGAACGGCTGGCGGATACGGCGCGCCCCATCATCCGGGGGTATTTCCGCGCCGACGCGCAACTGACCTTCAAGGCCGATCAAAGTCCGGTTACCGCCGCCGATACGGAGGCGGAGGCCGCTATGCGCGCCGTTATCGAAACGGCACAACCGGATCATGGCATTCTCGGCGAGGAACAGGCAGGGGTTCGCGAAGATGCGGACTACTTGTGGGTGCTTGATCCCATCGACGGCACTAAGAACTTCGCCTCCGGCTCCTATCAATTTGGCACCCTGATTGCGCTGGTTCACCAGGGAAGACCGGTTATCGGGGTGATCGATCAACCCATCCTCGATGAACGCTGGATCGGCATCACAGGTGAGGCGACCCAATTTAATGGCGAATCGGCATCAACACGCGGATGCGCCACCCTCCGCGACGCCTGGATGTATTCCACCACGCCGGCCATGTTCGACGGCGCAAACGAAGCCCGGTTTAAAAACCTGTCGGGCAGCGTCAAACACGCCCTATTCGGTACGGATTGCTACGGCTACGGCCTGTTGGCCAGCGGCCATACCGATATTATTTGCGAGGCGCAGATGAACCCGTGGGACTATATGGCGCATATCCCGATTATCGAAGGCGCCGGCGGCATAATCACCGACTGGTCGGGTGCGCCGTTAACGTTAAAATCAGACGGAACAGTGCTGGCAGCCGGCGATGCGGATATCCATGCGGCGGCGGTTCAAGCTCTAAACGGCTAATATTCCGCTCACGACCGGGTGAGTGTTCGATTTCTTGGCGTTTCAGGGGTTGAACCGGCGGCGCTGTAGACCACAATAATAGACAAAGATGATAGCGCTAATTCGGCTAGGGAGACCGCTCATGGAGCGACAACATAAACTTGGTTCGTTATTTGTGGCAGTCCTGACCGCCACGGCGATGCTGGCAGGGTCTGTTGCCTATGCCCAGGATGTAAAACCCCGCCACGGCGTCGCCATGCACGGCGAGCCGAAATACGGTCCGGACTTCAAGCATTTCGATTACGTCAACCCGAACGCGCCCAAAGGCGGAAATTTACGGCTTCATGCCCTGCAGACGTTCAGCACGTTTAACCCCTTTGTCCTGAAAGGGGATACGGCAGTGGGTTTGAATGACGTCTTCGAAACGCTGATGGTCGGCCCCGAGGATGAGGCCTTTACCGAATACGGCCTGCTGGCGGAATCCATTGAAATGCCAGAGGATCGGAGTTGGGTTGCGTTCACGCTCCGCAAAGAGGCCCGTTGGCATGACGGCAAACCGGTGACCGTGGAAGACGTTCTCTGGAGTTTGGAAACACTGAAGACCAAAGGCCGTCCGTTCTACCGGTTCTACTACCGGGATGTGACCAAGGCGGAGAAGATCGGGGAACGGAAAGTCAAGTTCACGTTTGGCAAAAGTATTAACCGCGAACTGCCGTTGATCATGGGTCAGTTGACGGTCCTGCCAAAACACTATTGGGAGGGCCGGGATTTCGAAGCCACCACGCTGGACCCGCCGCTTGGTTCCGGCCCGTATAAAATCAAATCCTTCGAGCCCGGCCGGTCCATCACTTATGAGCGGGTGAAGGACTATTGGGGCGAGAACATCCCGGTGAATGTGGGCCGCCACAATGTCGATGAAATCCGGTACGACTATTACCGCGACGCGACCGTGGCCCTGGAGGCCTTCAAGGCCGGTGATTACGATTTCCGCATGGAAAACACATCGAAGGTCTGGGCGACCGGCTATGACAGTCCGGCCTTCAAAGACGGGCTCTATAAGAAGGAAGACATCCGCCACCAAAACTCCACCGGCATGCAGGGCTTCATCTTCAATACCCGACGGGACTTTTTCAAAGATCCGAGGGTGCGCCAGGCGCTCGCCTATGCTTTTGATTTCGAGTGGACAAACAAGACGCTGTTCTACGGTCAGTACGCGCGGACCTCGAGCTACTTCTCCAATTCCGAACTGGCGTCGACTGGCCTGCCATCGCCGGAAGAGTTGAAAATACTCAATCCGTTCAAGGACAAGCTGCCGCCGGAGGTGTTCACCCAGACCTATCAGGCGCCGTCCAATGACGGGTCTGGCCGCATTCGCAAACAATTGCGGACGGCACTGAAGCTGTTGCGTGAGGCCGGCTGGACGATCAAAGACAAGAAGCTGGTGAACGGCAAAACGGGCAGGCCATTCGAGTTTGAAATTCTGCTGATCTCACCCGCATTCGAGCGGATTGTTTTACCGTTCGCCAAGAACCTTGAACGCCTCGGCATAAAGGCCAGCGTACGAACGGTGGATACGGCCCAGTACCGCAAACGGACCGAGGAATATGATTTTGATATGGTCGTTTCTGGCTTTGGCCAATCTCTCTCGCCCGGCAACGAGCAGCGGGACTATTGGGGCAGCGATGCCGCCACACGGCCCGGCAGCCGCAATCTGATCGGCATCCAGGACCCGGTGATCGACAAACTGATCGAACTTGTTGTTTCCGCGCCGGACAGAGATAGTCTGATCATCCGCACCCGGGCGCTGGACCGGGTGTTGCTTTGGAACCATTTCGTCATTCCCCAATGGCATACACGCGACTTCCGAGTCGCCTATTGGGACAAGTTCGGCCGGCCGGATAAAACGCCGGCTTATGGGATCGGCTTCGATGCTTGGTGGGTGGATCAGCAGAAGGCCGCCGCCCTTGCGTCCAAACTGGCCAGCGGGACAAAAAGTTCCCAATAGCCTGGCCGCCATGCTATCCCGTTAAGCTTACCGCCACCTAGACGGAGAGCCGCCGGCCAATGCTAGCCTACATCATCCGCCGACTGTTGTTCGTCGTTCCGACGCTCTTTGCGATCATTCTGTTGAATTTCGTGATCGTCCAGTTTGCGCCGGGTGGACCGGTGGAACAGACAATTGCCGAAATTCAGGGAACCAATGTCGACGCCACGGCGCGGGTGAGCGGCAGTTCTCAAGGGGATACGATTTCTCAGCCCGGCGGCCCGTCAGGTCAGCCGGGCGGCGGACCTGTCAACAAGTACCGCGGCGCCCGAGGTCTAGAACCCGAACTGATCAAGGAAATCGAGAAACTCTACGGGTTTGACAAGCCGCCTCATGAACGTTTTTTCCTGATGATAAAAAATTACGTGCGTTTTGATCTGGGCGAGAGCTTCTACCGGGATCAGAGCGTGGTCGATCTGGTGATCGATAAGCTGCCGGTGTCCATCTCGCTCGGTCTGTGGACGACCCTGCTGGTCTATTTGATCTCCATCCCCTTGGGTATTGCAAAGTCCGTGCGGGACGGTTCCCGCTTCGATGTCTGGACCAGCGCCGTGGTAATCGTCGGCAATGCTATACCCGGCTTCCTGTTCGCGATTCTTTTGGTCGTGCTGTTTGCCGGCGGCAGTTTCTGGGACCTGTTCCCCCTACGGGGACTGGTCTCGCCAGATTGGGATGAGCTAAGTCTGTTCGGCAAAATCATCGATTATTTGTGGCACATGGTGTTGCCCATCGTCGCTTTGGTCATCGGCGGGTTCGCCAGCCTGACCATGTTGACCAAGAATTCCTTCCTGGAAGAGATCAACAAACAGTATGTGACCACGGCCCGGTCCAAAGGTCTGACGGAAAAGCGAGTGCTGTACGGTCACGTCTTCCGTAACGCCATGTTGATCGTGATTGCGGGATTTCCTTCCGCGTTCATCGGTATCCTGTTTACCGGCGCCTTTCTGATTGAAGTGATTTTCTCCCTGGACGGGTTGGGTCTGCTGGGCTTCGAAGCGCTGATCAACCGCGATTATCCGATCATGTTCGGCACGCTTTACGTCTTTACATTGCTGGGACTGCTCATGGGCATTATCGGCGATATCGCCTATCACGTGGTCGATCCCCGGATCGATTTCGAAGCGCGGGAGGTGTAGGAGATGGCGGCGGACCGGCTGTTCGGAATGCATATCACGCCCATCAACCGGCGGCGGATCGAGAACTTTAAAGCCAACAAGCGGGGATATTGGTCCTTGTGGATTTTCCTGGGCCTGTTCGTGATCAGCCTGTTTTCTGAATTTATCGCCAACGATAAGCCGATACTGGTCGGCTATGACGGCGGCATCTATGTGCCGGTACTCATCTCTTATCCGGAAACAACCTTCGGCGGCGATTTCCCGACCGAGGCTGAGTACGCCGATCCCGAAGTGCAGGAGCTGATCCTGGAAAAGGGCTGGATCGTCTGGCCGCTGATTCCCTACAGCTATGACACCAATGTTCGCAATCTGCCGTCGCCGGCCCCGTCGCCCCCGACGGCGCAAAACTGGCTGGGTACTGATGACCAAGCAAGGGACGTTGTGGCCAGGCTACTTTACGGGTTTCGCATATCCGTGTTGTTCGGTCTTATCCTGACCATCCTAAGTTCCATTGTGGGCATTGCCGCCGGCGCGTGGCAGGGATTCTTCGGCGGTTGGACGGACCTGATCTTCCAGCGTTTCATGGAGATTTGGGGCAGTATGCCCCAGCTGTTTATTTTGATTATCTTGGCCGGCCTATTTGTGCCCAGCTTTTGGCTGCTGTTGGGCATTCTGCTGCTGTTCAGCTGGATGTCGCTGGTGGGCGTGGTGCGCGCCGAGTTTCTGCGCGGGCGGAATCACACCTATGTCTTGGCGGCCCGGGCGCTGGGCGTGTCTAACGCCAAAATCATGTTCAAGCACATCCTGCCAAACGCCATGGTGGCGAGCGTTACGTTCCTGCCCTTCATCCTGTCCGGCTCAATCACCAGCCTGACCGCCCTCGATTTTCTTGGTTTTGGCCTGCCGCCCGGTTCGGCCTCTCTGGGCGAACTTCTGAACCAGGGTAAATCCAATCTCCAGGCGCCGTGGCTCGGCATCTCCGGGTTCATCATCCTGGCGATCATGTTAAGTCTGTTGATCTTCATCGGCGAGGCCGTGCGCGACGCGTACGATCCCCGCAAGACGTTCCGGAACTGATCCATGGCCAATCTGCTCACCATAAAGGAATTGGCGGTCAGTTTCGGCCGGGATACGGACAAGGGCGGCCGCGAGGTCCTGGCGGTCAAAAATGCGTCTCTAGAGATCGACCGGGGCGAGATTGTCGCCCTGGTTGGCGAATCCGGCTCCGGCAAGTCGGTGACCGCGCTCTCGGTCATGCGGCTGTTGCCCTATCCGCTGGCCTGGCACCCTAAGGGCAGCATTATATTCGACGGCAAAGAGATCATGGACGCCGCCGAGGCCGACATGCGCGCCATTCGGGGCAATCGCATCTCCATGATTTTTCAGGAGCCGCTCAATTCCCTCAACCCGCTGCATAGTATCGAAAAACAAATCGGCGAGGTCCTGCACCTACACAAGCGGATGACGCCGGCCCAAGCCCGCGCGCGGATCGAGGAACTGTTGGACCTGGTTGGCATGCCGGACGCCAAATCGCGATTGCATTCCATGCCCCACGAATTCTCCGGCGGTCAGCAGCAGCGCATCATGATCGCCATGGCGCTGGCCAATGAACCGGAGCTGCTGATCGCCGATGAGCCCACCACGGCGTTGGATGTCACCGTTCAGGCGCAAGTTCTAAAGCTGCTGCGCGAGTTGACCGAGCGTCTCAACATGGGCCTGCTGCTGATCACCCATGATCTCGGCATCGTCCGGCGTATGGCGCGTCACGTCTATGTCATGCAGGACGGCGCGCTGGTGGAGCATCAGGACACGGAGGCCCTGTTTAACAATCCCGAACATGAGTACACCCAGCGGCTTCTTTCCGCCGAACCCTCGGGCCGGCCCGATCCGGTGCCGGACAACTCGCCGGAAGTGTTACGCGGGCGGGACGTCAAAGTCTGGTTCCCGATCAAAAAAGGCGTCATCCGCCGGGTGGTTGGCCACATCAAGGCGGTGGACGGGATTACCCTTAATCTTCGGGAGGGCCACACGCTGGGCGTCGTCGGCGAATCCGGCTCCGGGAAGTCTACGCTCGGCCGGGCGCTCCTGCGTCTCGACACCAGCATGGGCGAGATCGAATTTCAGGGTAGAGACATTCAAGTACTTGGCTGGAAAGACATGATGCCGCTCCGCCGGGAGATGCAGATCGTGTTTCAGGACCCGTTTGGCTCCCTCAGTCCCAGACTATCTGTCTTCCAGATTGTCGAGGAGGGGCTGTTGGTGCACGGGCTCGGCGGCACCTACGAGGAACGCCGTGACCTGGTGGCCGAGGCGCTGCGGGAGGTCGATCTCGACCCGGACAGTATGGACCGTTACCCCCATGAATTTTCCGGCGGGCAGCGCCAGCGTATCTGTATCGCCCGCGCGCTGGTCCTCAAGCCCAAGATGATGGTGCTGGATGAACCGACCTCGGCCTTGGACATGTCCGTGCAGGCGCAGATTGTTGATCTGTTGCGGGATCTGCAAAAGAAACACGGTCTCGCTTATCTGTTTATCAGCCATGATCTCAAGGTCGTGCGCGCCCTGGCGCATGATCTTATTGTGATCAAGGGCGGCGTCGTGGTGGAGCAGGGAACAGCCGATCAGGTCTTCGACGATCCGCAAGAAGACTACACCAAGGCGCTGATGAAAGCGGCGTTTGAGATCGAAGCGGACGAAAGCGGCGTGGTGTCGTTTTAAAAGAGCTGAAAGTCAGGCGCCCAATAGGCGATGTAGAGAAGGCCGGCCCCCAGGAACAGCCGGTAAATCACAAACGGCGTAAAGCTGGCCCGCTTGAGCCAGACCATGAGAAGCGCAATGGCGATCAGGGCGAAACCGAAAGCCATGGCGCCGACGGTGAGCGCCTCGCGGAGCAACACCTCGTTCTGGCTTTCGTAGAGTTCCCAGCCCTTCAACCCGCCGGCGGCGATAATGACTGGAATAGACAACAGCAACGAAAAACGCGCCGCATCCTGGCGTTCGACGCCGAGGAACCGGGCGGCGGTCATTGTGATGCCGGCGCGGCTTGTGCCGGGGATCAGCGCCAGCACCTGGAACAGGCCGATGAAAAAGGCCCCGGCGAACGTGATATGCTCGATCCGGCTGATGGTCATATTGACCTTGTCGGCGATAAACAGCAGGACGCCGAAACCCAGCGTGGCCCAGCCGATCACTTCGAGGGAGCGGAAGGCGTCTCCCATATACATGCTGACATAGAAGCCCGCGGCCACCACCGGCAAGGTGGCCAGGAGTAATTTCATCAGCAGATAAAATTCCCGGTCCAGGGGGCGCCGGTTGGACATCTGCTTAAAGCTCCGCAGCACCGATCCGGTCATCGATAACAGGTCTTGCCAGAAGTAAAGTACAACGGCGAGCAACGTGCCCACATGAACCGCGACATCAATCAAGAGACCCTGGTCCGCCCAGCCGGTCAGCCTGGGCACCAGAATGAGGTGCCCGGAGCTTGAGATGGGCAAAAATTCGGTGATACCTTGCACGGCGGCGAGGACAAGAAGCTGAATGAGTGGCACGAGATCAGGCCTTTTCTGATCGGCGGACGGTCGAGGGTTTTCTAAAATCCGGAATAGGCCCGCCGCTCCTAAAATTTCCTTAAAGGGATCGAATAAACAAGTGTCGGTCTACTGGCAATCGGGGAAATACGCATCTGTATCCGGGCGAGAATCTTTCTTATAAGAGTATCCGATGCGCACCCTCTATCACCTTTGGCTCGATCCCCATGCCCGCAAAGTCAGGATCGTTCTCGCCGAGAAGAAGCTCGAATTCCAGATGGTTGTTGAACAGGTCTGGGAACGGCGGCGGGAATTCCTGGCCCTGAACCCGGCCGGCGAAGTGCCCGTACTGGTGGAGCCGGACAGTACCGTTCTGGCCGATTCGGCGGCGATCTGTGAATACTTGGAAGAACATTCGCCGGAACCTAATCTGTTGGGCCGGAAACCCTATGAACGGGCCGAGGTCCGCCGGCTGGTCGCCTGGTTCGACCGAAAATTCAACACCGAGGTCACCGAGCATTTGGTCCAAGAAAAAGTGATGAAGCGGTTCCTCGGCCTGGGCGAGCCGGATTCCCGGACCATCCGCGCCGCCCAGCAAAACATCCACACTCACTTGGACTATATCGCCTTCCTGACCGACCGGCGGCATTGGCTGGCGGGGGAGGATATGACCCTCGCCGACATCGCCGCCGCCGCGCATATCTCCGCCATCGATTATCTTGGCGATGTGCCGTGGAACGATCACAAGTCGGCCAAACACTGGTATGCGCGGATTAAGTCCCGGCCGAGCCTCCGGCCGATCCTGGCGGACTCCATCCCTGGTCTGCCCGCGCCGAAGCATTACGCGAATCTGGATTTCTAATTATGCCACGCAGAATTCCTGCGTGCCGGTTGAACGTCATCCACGGGCCTGACTGAGTGGAGCCGGAGCTTCGCTTCGGCGTAGGCAGTCTGGTCCCGAGGATCTATCCTAGATTTGAAAATGGGTGCGCGGATCACGGCCTATCGGCAGGTCCGCGCATGACTAAAAATGGAGACCTACCCGCCGCCGTCCAGCCGTTCGAGATTGGCCTGGGCGGATTTGGCCGCGTCGGAGTCTTTGGCGACATCGATCACCTGCAGCCAGTCCCGGCGTGCGCCTTCCTCGTCGCCGATGAGACGGCGGACGATGCCGCTTTCCAGCAGGCCTTCCGGGTGATCCGGGTCAATCGACAGCGCGTGCGTTACGTCCCGGATCGCGTCCTGGACCTTATCCAACTGACGGAATGCGCTGGCCCGATAGACCCGGGCAAAGACGTGATCCGGGGCCCGGGCGATCACATGATCCAGATCCCGGGCCGCGTCGCCGAAAGCGTCCCGCGCTGCAAAGGCTTGGGACCGGTCGACATAGAGGCTGAGGTCTTCAGGACTGAGTTTAATTGCAGCGGTCAGTAGTGACTCCGCCTTCTCCGGGTTGCCCGCGACCAGCCACGCCTGGCCGGCCTGGCCCAAAAGCGCGCCTTTGAAAGCTGCGGCGGCTTTTACTGTTTGTGCAAGGGACTCCAGCCGTTCCGCCGCATCCACCGTATGTCCCATATTGAGAAGTGACACAGCGGCGCAATGGCTGGCGGCATCGCCGCCACCCAGGCCCCTCCACAGGGTGGCGTTCTCGAACCCTTTCTCCGGCTGGGTGCGCGCCAACTGCATGCAAGCGGCGTACTCCTTTTCCGGATCGATCTCCTTGGCTTGAAGGGGGGCGGTCGTGATCGCGCCGACGATAAGCACAATTGTGGAGATGAAAAATATGGTGCGCAAATGACTTCTCGCCTTTCCCTCGGAGGAGAGTATGATCCCGGCAACTCATAGCAGACAAACCGCCGTTAAATCCATGTCTCTTAACAACTCTCTTTTATGTATCGGTCTTGGATATTCCGCCCGGTATCTAAGCCTGCGCCTATTGCCCAAGGGCTGGACGGTTACCGGAACCTACCGGGAAGAGCCGCCTGTTGACGCGGCCGAACGCGTGCGGCTGACCAAGTACAGTGACGTTTCGTCCGAGGATTGGGCGGGGGTCAGCCATTTGTTGCTGTCCGCACCGCCGGGCTCGGACGGCGATCCCGTATTGGCGGACTTCGGGCAGGCCGTCCACGAGGCGGAGAATCTGCAATGGATTGGTTATCTCTCCACCACTGGCGTCTACGGCGATACGGGCGGCGCCTGGGTGGACGAGACCTCGGCCCTGAACCCTACCAATGATCGGGGACGTTACCGGGCCGAGGCCGAAGCCGCCTGGCTGGCGTTTGGGGAACAGAAGGGCGTACCGGTTCAAGTCTTTCGGCTCGCTGGCATCTACGGACCCGGTCGAAGCCCGGTGGATCAGGTGAGGCGGGGTGCGGCCCGGCGGATCGACAAGACCGGCCACGCGTTCTCCCGCATTCATGTGGAGGATATCGCTGCCGTCCTGGAGGCATCAATTGACCGGCCCAGTCCCGGCGCACTCTACAACGTGTGCGATAACGAACCCGCACCTCAGGCCGATGTCATCGCCTATGCGTGTGAGCTGCTGGGGCGTGAACCATGGCCGCTGATCCCGTTCGACGAAGCAGCGGCGGAGATGTCGCCCATGGCGTTGAGTTTTTGGGCCGATAACCGCCGGGTCTCCAACAAACGCCTGCGGGAGGAGCTCGG
>Ga0181582_10001930_pt1 | contig 16440 bp, 6 predicted proteins | sample 071ome_32_FD_132438 | JGI IMG/M metagenome (GOLD analysis project Ga0181582, IMG submission 132438) | Coastal salt marsh microbial communities from the Groves Creek Marsh, Skidaway Island, Georgia - 071405AT metaG (megahit assembly) | ecosystem: Environmental > Aquatic > Marine > Intertidal zone...
CTCCCCAACGACGCCCCCCCCCACCCCGACGGTGCCCCCGCTTCCTCGGCCTCCGCCCCGGCTCACCTGGAGGACGACGTTGCGGACCGTCTGGCTGCCGTACTTGAGCTCGCTCTTCAGGACGAGCATCACGAGGACCTTCCCCGCCGTGTCGTTGCCGATCTTGTCGAGCACCGCAACGTGCCGGATGTGGGCGACGGGCACCGCCAGCGCCCCCTTGGTGCCGGTCAGCACCACCCGGTCGGGGAAGGCCGCGAACTGGAGCTTGCCGCGGGGGGACACTGCCGAGAGGGGCCTGTCCGCGGCGAACCGGGCCCCGGACGCGTCGCTGGGGCCCGGCGCCGCGGGCGCGGTGGGCGGGGCCGGCGCGCCCTTGGCCTCCCTGAGCGCGTTTAGCACGTCCGCGGGGAGCGAGGCCAGGTCAGGGTGGGCGGCAGCAGCGATGGACACCGAGGTCACGAGAGCGGGCCCCGACTGCCAGCCGGCCACGAAGCCGCGCAGCTCGTCCATCTCGTCGCCCGGCGTCGAGGTTCGACGGGAAGTCCGCCGCGGCGAGGCGTGGCGGGCGGGGGAAGTAGGGCACCCGGACCACTTGCGCGTCCCCGGCAATGGAATGCGCGGGAGAGGGTCCGGCAGTGTCGGATGTCCCAGGAAGGATCCCGGCGTGCGCATCTACTCGTGTTCCACCCGCTCCGGGGCTGAAGAGGCCGGGCGCGCAGCGTCGCCGTCGGGCCCGACGGCTCTGCCCTGACGAGGAGGAGGTGTTCTGGTGGCCCGATCGCTCCCGCGAGAAATGCGACCGCGCGTCTTGTTCTCCGAAGCGGTCATCCCGTCGCGAAGAAACCGAGTCGTCTACGTTTCCAGACAGCTGCGCGATCCCACCGGGCAGCTACCATGTCGTCGGCAGCGCGGTGGCGATGCGTTCCACCCTCGACACCAGGGCGCCACAGTCCCCGGGCATCAGCGCCGAGGCTAGCGCTCTCCCTGCCCCGGAGGTCGCTTGCAGCGAAGGCGGCGGACGACTACCTGCCGGAGGTACGGGGGACAGCGCGACGGGGTTCTCGAGTTCCCTGGATGGGCGCGGTCCTCCGCAACCGCACCCCCTGCGCCGCTCGCTGGCCCCTCGATCTCGACCCCCCGCCCCCGTCCCCGGCGCGCGCAGGGGATGGAGGCGACGACGCAGAACACCGAGACGCCCAAGGTCCAGCCGAGCACCGAGTGGTCGGCGGAGGACGTGGTGCGCATCCAGCTCGAGGCACTGGCGGCCAACGACGAGCCGTGGGTCAACCACGGAGTTCAGACCGCCTACCTGTTCTGCGAAGATGCGGGTTCGATGGAGATGTCTAGGTACTTTGGGGGGCTGACGTCGATCTACCACGAGGACCACTTCGTGGGGCTCCTGACCACCAAGTGCGGTGCCATGGTGGACAACAGGGGCTTCGCCATCCTGTCCGTGGAGAAGGTGGAGCCGGACGCGGACCTCCAGGTCGTGCGCGTGCAGGTGACGGACGCGGCGGGGGCGGACGGCGGGGTGTTCCGGTTCACGATCGGGCCGCGCGAGTTCGGGGTGTACAAGGGGGCGCTGCACGTGCGGCAGCTAGTGAAGGAGTCGCCGTGATGTGCATCGCGGTCCCCAGTGTCGGGGTCGGCCAGCCCGTCGGCCCTGACCCTTGCGCCTGTAGCGTGCATGGCTGACTGAGCAGCCTGCCGCTCCTGGTTATCAGCTAGCTAGGCTCACTTGCCCAGCATACGGGCCCTGCCCGACCCTGACTCTTGCGGTCCTCGCCGCTGGCTTCGTCGTCGCGACGGGGACCGAGCATTGCCCCGTGCGCTGCGTGTCGGCCGCCATTCACGCACGAGGGGATCCACGTGACCCTGCTAGGACTCCCCGATCCGTGCGGGAGGGATTTTTTTGTTGACGCCGCGTGAACCCGGCGCGGTTGATGCGCAAAGCAAGCGACCTCGCTCGCCTCCACTTCCCCCGCGTTTGCACCCTCTGTCGCGGCTCGACCCTGGCGACAGATACGGCCATCACGTCGTATTTATTACAAGGAAACCCGCGGGCGACAATGAGGGCGTACGCGTCCTTCTGCGGAGTGAAGACGGCGCCGTCCATCCCGAGGACCCGTCCACCGCCCCGCCCCGCCCATCAACGCCCCGTCCCTTGCCTGGCGACCCCCTCGCGCTGCTTTGAGGCGCGCCGCTTGCTATTTGCGCCGGGGGTCGACAGCGGACGCCGCGCATTGACCGTATCGGCCGCTGCGGCGAGCCCCGCGGTGACGGAAAGGCACGCCCAGGGGAGTGGCGGAAAGACGCTGATGGTCGTCGAGTCGGACGCCAAGGCCGAGAAGATCGGCAAATTCCTCGGGAGCCAGGTCGGTCTCCCGGGAGACGCTGCCCCTCGCGCGCGTGAACCCCCCGCTGGCGGCCCGGGCCCCCGCTCCCTCCCCCCCGCGACGGCCGCGGCCCCGCACCCCCGCCTGCAGTACGTCGTGATGGCCACCAAGGGGCACGTGCGGCACCTCCCGGCCAAGGAAGGCGCCGTGGAGCCCGGGAGCGGATTCGCGATGACGTGGGAGCAGCTGCCACGCACGGTCCCGATCCTGAAGCGCATGGAGGCGGCGCTCGGGAGCGGCGGGTGCGACACGCTCCTCCTGGCGACGGACCCCGACCGAGAGGGGGAGGCCATCGCCTGGCACGTGCGGGAGATGCTCGAGCAGGCCCGCGCCCTCGGCCCGCACCACCGCGTGCGCCGGGTGACCTTCACAGAGGTGACCCGGGATGCCGTCGCCCGCGCCCTCGAGCGCCCCCGGGACATCTCCCTGCCGCTGGTCGACGCCTACCGGGCGCGTCTGGGGCTCGACTACCTCGTGGGCTTCTCCATCTCCCCGGTGCTGTGGCGCAAGATGCCCGGGCAGCCCAAGAGCGCCGGGAGGGTGCAGTCCGTGGCCCTCCGGCTCATCGCCGAGAGGGAGGACGAGCGCGACGCCTTCGTCCCCCAGCGGCACTGGAGCATCGCGGTGCAGGTCCACGGCCCCGGGGGCGTGGCCGTCCCCGCCAAGCTCGTCTCCGTCGACGGGCAGCCGGCGTCGGGCATCGGCGCTTTCGAGTCCCTCGAAGACGCCGAGAGGGTCGCCGAGGACCTGCGCCGGTCGTCCGTGCGCGTGTCGAGGATCAAGTCGCGCCGCTCTCAGCGCAGGCCCGACGCCCCGTTCGTCACGTCGACCCTGCAGCAGGCTGGTTGCAACCGCCTGGGCATGAGCCCGTCCAGCGTCATGTCGGCGGCGCAGAAGCTCTACGAGGGGCCGAAGGACCAGGAGGGGCTCATCACGTACCCCCGCACCGACGGCACCGACCTCTCCCCGGACGCCACGGCGGCCATCCGCGCGGCCGTCGGGGAGCTCTTCGGGCCCGAGTTCGTCCCCGCGGCCCCCCATACCTACTCGCACAAGAAGGCGAAGAACGCCCAGGAGGCGCACGAGGCCATCCGCCCGACGCAGGTCAGCGTCGCGCCCTGGGACATCCCCCCCGGCCTCGCCCTGGACCCGTACCAGCGGCGGGTGTACGACCTCGTGTGGCGGCGGTCCCTGGCGTGCCAGATGACCAGCGCCGAGCTCGAGACGGTCTCGGCGGACCTGGCCACGGACGACGGTAGGTTCGAGCTGCGGGCGAGTGGGACGCGGGAGACATTCGAGGGGTTCCTGGCGGCCTACCGGGTCGGGAGGGCGGGCAGAGACGGCACGGGCGACGGGAGCGAGGACGAGCGCGACGTGGGCCCCTCCACGAGGCACGTGGCGGTCGCGCTGCTGCAGGTGGAGGAGGGCTCCGCGCTCCAGGTGGCGGACATCAGCGTCGCGGAGCACGAGACGAGCCCCCCGCCCAGGTACAACTACGCGAGCCTCGTGCGGGCGATGGAGGAGATGGGGATCGGGAGGCCATCGACTTACGCCAACACGATCGACGTCCTCCAGCGGCGGGGCTACGTGGACACCCTCAAGCGCCGGGGGTCTGGGCCGCTGGTGCCGTCGCCGGTGGGCAGGCTCACGAGCGCCTTCCTGCGGGAGTACTTTGGGGAGCTGGTGGAGTACGAGTTCACGGCCGAGATGGAGGACCGCTTGGACACGATCAGCGGCGGGCAGGGGGCGGCGTGGGGTGACGTGCTCGGGGACTTCTGGGGCCCGTTCGAGGGGCGGGTGGAGAGCACGATGGAGGTGGGGAGGCTCGAGGTGCTCGAGAGGCTGGGGGACCGGTTCGCCCCGCTCCTCTTCCCGGCGCGGGAGGACGGGTCGGACCCACGCGGGTGCCCCCGGTGTGGCAAGGGGACGCTCGGGCTCAAGATGTTCAGCGGGGGCAACGCCTTCCTGCAGTGCGACCGGTACGGCGAGAAGGTCGAGTCATGCGGGTACTCGCTGCCCGTGCTGGGGGAGCACTGGAAGCACTTCCGGGACTCGCTGGCGCGGGGGGCTGACGAGGGCCTGCCGCGGGACCTCGGGCAGCACCCGGAGCTGGGGTACCGGATGTACCTGAAGGTGGGCCCGTACGGGATGTACCTTGAGATGGACTCGCCCAAGGGCCCGGAGAGGACCAACATCGGCAGCGCGGCCATCGACGACCTCGACGCGGCCTCCGCGGCTGAGATTCTGGCGCTGAAGAAGGGGCGGCTGATCGGGGTGCACCCGCGGACGGGGGTGGCCATGACGCTCAAGAACGGGAGGTTCGGCCCGTACGTTGACCACGACGGGACGTACGCGTCTGTCCCCAAGTCGCTCCTGGCCAAAAACGGCGCAGCGGCCTCGCGCAGCGGGGGCGAGGACTCGGACGGGGAGGAGCCCGACAGCTCTGTTGGCGCAGACGCCAGCCCCCTGGTGGTGGGGCTGACGGTGGAGATCGCCGCGCAGCTGGTCGACCGAAAGATGGAGCAGAACGCGGCGCGGGGCATCACCCCCGAGTCAAAGGTGGCGCCGAAGAAGGGCCGCCGGTCGGCCAAGAATGCGGCCGGCCCCGGGGGTGCCGCCGCCCCCGCTGTCAAGCGGCCCAAGAGCTCCTACATGTTCTTTTGTGCCGAGATGAGGGAGGCAGTGAAGGCGGAGCAGCCGGGCTTGAGGCCTCCCGAGGTGCTCAAGGCCCTTGGGGAGAAGTGGAGGCAGACTTCGGGCGTGGACCGGGCCAGGTTCGAGGAGATGGCCGCGGCGGACCAGAAGCGGTACGTGAGCGAGTCGGGGGCAGGCGGGGCGAAGCGCAGGATGTCCGGGGTTGGGGCGGGGGGCGGGAAGAAGCCGCTGAGGGGGTTCTTCCTGTTCAGCCAGGAGAGGAGACCGGCGGTGAGGGAGGCGCACCCGGAGTGGAAGGTTGGGGACGTGGCCAAGGAGTTGGGCCGCCAGTGGCGGGAGCTGGACGATGCGTCCAAGGACGCCTGGAAGCGCGGGGAAGTGGCCGCCTGACGACGGGTCAACCCCTCAACGCTTGAGCGGGACGCGGCCGTCCTGATGAAGTTGAAACATTATGATCTGCACCTCTCTGATCGTCACGAACAGCTCACAAAATCTGCCACAAACGGCCCCAAACGGGCACTCACGACTGCACTACTTCTGCCTCTCTGTTCTGCCTCTCTGTTCTGCTACCTCTCTGTTCTGCTGCCTATCTGTTCTGCTGCCTCTCTGTTCTGCCTCTCTGTTCTGCTGCCTCTCTGTTCTGCTGCCCTACTTCTGCCTATCTACTTGCTGTACTTGCGCACGAGGTACGCGGCGTCGTCATCCGAGATGACGAAGGCGGGCCACGCGACGCTGCGCTCTTCGAAGAGCTGCCGGATGCCCGGGCACAGCTCGTACTTCGTGGTGCCCTTCTTGCGCCGGGGGAAGAGGCGCTTCATCGCCGATTTGTCCAGCGGGTGGCCCTTTCGCATCCTCACGATGTCCGTGAGCCCCCACTTGTTCACCAGCTCCTCGTCCGGGACGCCCTCGAGGAGGCAGAGTAGCGTCGCCCCCAGGAAGAGCCGCGGGGGGTGAGCGAGGGTCAGCCCGCTGGCCGTCACCCGGGCGGGGACCATTCCCTCGAACAGAGCGTTGTCCTCGAGAAGGAGCGAGTTGACGCTGATGTCGTGCCGGCACCCGGTCAGCAGCACGGTGGCGTTACTCTTGGCGTTGCCCTGCAGCGGCCGGTCCTTGCTCCGGAGGGGGGCGGGCCACCGCGGAAGCTCGCCTGCCGCTGCGGGCCTCGCGCGGGGCCTTGGGAGTGGCTTAGGCTTGACCACCGCGCCTGCAGCGACGCTCGCGGCAGCGTTCGCCCGGCCGACGCGGGACGCGCGGGTACGCGCGGTCGCGGAGCGGTGGGGAGAGTCGGCTTCCAGGGGCGCCGTCACGACGCCGGCCAGGGTGACGACGCTGCTCGGGTACTGCTGTGCAAGGGTCGCGACGTGGGCCGCCTGGCGCATGCTGCTCTCGAGGAGGCTGCAGGTTGGGGAGATGACACCACCGCTGAAGGGGTACGCCTGGAGCGGGAACCGATCCGAGTCGAGGGAATACCCGGCGTCCCCAAACGGCCCAGGGGAGATGAGTGAAGGGATCGAACTGGGAATGTTGGGCCCGCCCACCCCGGGACGGCCCGACTGCAGCGTGCCCGCCCGCGGGGAGGAGCCGAAGCCCATCCAGAAGTCCCGGCTGGAGGGGAGTGAGGGGACCTCATGGCTGCCGTCATCGGCATCCTGCGGACGTGGCGAAGGACTACAAGGCTGGCTGCCGGCGTCGCCGCGCTCCAACTAGCGGGGGCCGACGGGACACGGGGACGGAATCGATAAATGTGCCCAATCGGCGGCGGGAGGGACACGGCGCCCCCGCAGACGCATCGCGGCGAAAAGAGGACGCGGCCCTTTCTAACTGAATCCTCCTGCTGCAGCTTACCCCCACCGCAGCACCGGGACGCGACACGTGCGACACTCACCTCTTCGGTATCCGCGAACAGCTGGAGCCGGCTCGGCACCAGGGGACGCACGATTGGGCCCCCGAAGAGCGGGGGAGGGAGATCCCCAAGCGGCGCACCGAGCGCAGGCTCGGGAACCAGCCACATCAAGCAGATAGCGGCCGTAGAATGACGGAGGAAAAGTTGGCGAAGAGAGGCTTCCCGTTCAGCCTGGAGAGGAGGCCCGCGGAGCGGGGGGCGCAAGGTGCGGGCCGCCTGTTGCGGGCCCCTTTGCATGACACCTGTGTCACACCAACCTCGGATGCACAATGCATTGGTCCAGTCTGGACCGGTTTCCCGGCTATCGGAGGGGCCGGCAGAGTGAAATCGCCTTCAGTTGCGCACGATAAGGGGAGAGCACGGCCAATCAACGTCCAGAGACGCACGTGTAGCGGGCCTTTCCTCCAGGGTTGGTCATGGTGTCTCCGGCGCGAATCCGCATCGACGTGATTTCGGACACGGTGGTGAGTTTCCGTCGTCGTCGCGAAGGCGTCGCGCCCCATGCCCCCCGCATTTCCCGCCGTGCATCAACCGGAGCGCCCCCTCCCCGGTCCGTTGGTCCCCTGCAGTGCCCGTGGTGCTGGATCGGGAAGCGCAGGCTTGAGCGCGCGCTGAAGCAGTTTGAGGGGCGCCTCGAGGCTGATGTGCACTGGCGCGCCTTCCAGGCGAGTCCCACCCCGCTCCCCGACCCCCGCCCCGCCGGGGCCCCGCCGCCCCCCTCCCCCCCGTCCCGCCCGACCAGCGCCCCCTCCCCCCACCCCGTGCCCGCAGCTCAACCCGGCGGCTCCCGAGGAGGGGGAGAACAAGATGGCCATGTACGAGGCGAAGTTCGGCCCCCGGACTGGGGCCCTGATCGAGAACGTGGCGCGGGTGTTCCGCGAGGAGGAGGGCATCGAGATGAGCATGGGCGGCCTGACGGGCAACACGTTCGCGTCCCACCGGCTCCTCGCGTACGCGGGCACGATGGGCGCGGAGAGGCAGAACGCGCTGGCGGAGCGCCTCTTCCGGGCCTACTTCAGCGAGGAGCGGTACCTGGGGGACCGGGGCGTGCTCCTCGAGTGTGCGCGTGACGCCGGCATCGCGGGCGCCGAGGCCGTGGTGGGCGACGACCGCCAGTTCGCGGACGAGGTCCGGGTGGAGCTCAACCAGGCCCGGGGGATGGTCACGGGGGTGCCCTTCTTCGTCGTGGACGGCGGACGCTTCAAGATGAGTGGCGCGCAGCCGGCCGAGGTGTGGGCCGAGGTCCTGGAAGAGTACTTGGAGCAGCAGGAGCGCCGGGGGTAGCGGCTGTTTCGAAGCGGGATCACAGGAGCCGCGCCAGCACCCCGAGGGGGCGCCCCGGCGGCGGTGGGCGAGGGGGGGGGGCAGGCGGGGAGGGCCGGCGGGCGGACCGCCCCCCCCAGCTATTTCCGCACCACCACGCTCGGCACCCCGTAGCAGACTGGCGCTGCCCCGATCAGGAACGGCAGGCGGCACGCCCTCCGCGCCTCGCTCACGGCCCTCGTCACGCACCCGCCCTCCCAGCCCCCCGCGGGGGGAGGCGCGCCTCCCTCGCCCCCCCCCGTGGCGGCGGCCTCCATAAGGGCCCCCAGCCTTCTCCGGGGCGCCGGGGTGGCGGCCGGGGTGGCCACCCCCCCGGGCGTCATCATGGCCAGCCGGGAGCCTCCCCTCGCCTTGCGCACCGTAGTGGCCTTCGCGGGGGTGGCCGCGGGCGTCCCCAAGACTCCGCCCCCCCTGGCGGCCCGGGCCCCCGCGTCTCGCCCGGCCTCCACCTCTGGCGCCCCGCCCCAGTCGCCCCCCTGCCGGCACACGCCCCTCCCCCCGACCCACGCCTCGAGCACCTTGCCGGCGAACCGGTCGATGTCCTTGTCGGTCACGTCCCACAGCGTGCCCACGACCGCCGGGGCGCCCGCCGACAGGTACCGTAGCACGGGGCCCTGCGCCTCGTAGCAGCCGCGGGGCCGCAGGCGGCCCGAGCTGCACCCGACCAGGAGGGCGGGCGCCACCCCGGTCGCCCGCCGCAGCGCCCGCGGGGGCAGGAGCTGGTCCCCCGCGCCGTGGCCCATGTAGACGTACAGCCCGCCCCCCTGCAGCTGCGCCAGGAGCGCGTCGGCGTCGGGGCCTGGGGCGCCGAAGCTCGACCACCACCCCTCGCCCAGGCCGGACAGCCACTCCTGGAACGCCTCCTGGGTCGAGGGCAGGTCGCCCGCGGGGTTCACCACGCACGTCCCGGACCCCGCGTCGATCTCGCGCGGGAGGCCCCCGCCGCCCCCGGCCAGCGTGCTGGCCACCGCGACGGACGGGCACCGGTACACCCCGTGCCCGTCCCGGAGCCCTGGGACGCCCTCCCACGGGAGTGCCTGGAGCGGGTGGTCGAGCACCAGGACCGCCGGTCGGACGGGCCCCCCGGGGGTCCCGGAGACGCGGAGCCCCTCCATCAGGGGGGTCAGCTCCCCCGCCGCCCCCTCGTCCCCGCCGCCGCTGTCGGCGCCGAGCGCGAGGAGGGCCCGCTCCCCCAGGGCCAGCCTCATGGAGCCCAGGAGGGCCCTCACGCGCCTGTCCAGGGCGACCCGCGACTCCCACCAGGCGACCTTCTCCTCGCTGGACTCGAGGTCCGCGGCCCCCCTCATGCTGGCCGAGCTGTCCTCGAGCACCGAGGCCAGCTCCCCAAGCGCCCGGGCCAGGGCGGGCCCGCCCCCGCTCACGGCCACCGCCACGTCCCACCCGTCGGCCCCCCTAGCCAGCCTGGCCAGGATGACAGAGTCGTCCCGGTCGTCGCCGGCAGCCGAGGACCGAGGGGCCGCGGCGGGTCCGCCGTCGGCCTCCTGGGAACCGCCCCCCAGCACCGCCTCGAGAGGCGTGGTGCCCGGCAGGCGGGGCAGCACCATGGCCACGACCACATCCGCGGCCTCGCCGAGCCCCCCCTTCATCGCCGACTCGAGGCCCTCGCGCGACGCCCACTCGTCCAGGGCGTCGCATATCTCGAGGGCGCCCCTCTCGGACAGCGCATCGGCTTCAGCCCGGGCCCTGGCGAGGATCTCTGGGAGTGGGCCCGAGGCAGCCCCGTCCCCCTCGTCGTCGTCGCCCAGGATGCGCCTGGCGAGCCCGGCCGCAGCCTTGCCCCCCCTGCGCAGCAGCGCCGTCGCCGCGAAGCTCCAGCCCGCGCCGCACCCGGCGGACTGCGTCATCACCCAGCCGGCCGCGCGCGGCAGGCCCCGCTGGGCGAGGGCGGACGCTAGCAGCGCCCCTGACGCACGGCGCTCCGTGCTGCTGCCCTCGGAGGCGACGAATGCCGCGAGCAGGTCCCCCGTCGGGCTCCCGGGCGCGCTCTTCGCAGGCAGGGACGCGTGCGCGCGCGCGCGTAGGACCCGCGCCACCAGGGCTGGGTATGCCCCCTCGAGTCGACCGCCCCGGATGGCCGCCCGGGCCTCGCACAGGGAGGCCGACGCGCCGGATCCCGCGGCAGCTGCAGCCTCGGCCCGGAGGAGCAGGGCCCTCGTCCGGAGAGCCCGGCAGGCGGCGTCCTCCGCCGCGCGCGTCCAGGAGAGGACGGCACCCTCGGCATCGCTTGCGGTCGTGTCAACAGACAGGAGCTCCTCCAGGCACCTGTCGATGAGCGGCGTCGCGGCGTTCCACTGCCCGGAGAGGCAGGCTGTCTCCGCGAGTGCAGCCAGGCGCACGGAGAGGCCAAGGCTCGCCCAAGCCCCGTGCCCCCGCGCCGACACGTCGCCCGTGTCCGGCGCCCCATCCAGCCGGCGACCCCGCAGGGCATCGAGGCGACCCCTGCACAACTCCGTGATCGGCCCGGGGACCCCTTCTGCCGCCCGCGCAGCCTCCTCGAACGCAGCTCCCGCGTCGTCGGCCTCGCCGCACGCCTCCATGGCGTCCCCGAGGCAGACAAGCGCCTGGCAGTAGGCCAGGACGCAGCCCCGGGCGGAGAGACCTCCACTCGCCCTGCCTGGGCCACTGCCTGCCGCGGCGCCGGCGATCGCAGCGAGCAGGCCGCAGGCCCGCGTGGCCGCGGCAGATGCCTCGGCCACGCGGCCGAGCGCGAGAGCGGCGCGGGCGGAGGCCGTCAGAAGGCACGCCCGGTGGACGTAAGAGGATGCGGAGGAGCCCGCGCTGGCCCCGGTCTCGTCCCCGCCCCCCTGGTCGGCGCCCGCGAGGCTGGCTAGGCGAGACAACGGGGCTCCCGTGGTCCCGCCCTCGCGCAAGGCCACCGCCAGTACCGAAGCAGGGTAGCGGTCAGCAGTTCTCTCGAGGGCCGCCGAGGGGAGACCCCAGCGCGCAGCGTCGAGGAGGCAGTCGGCAGCGACTCCCAGCAGTCCCTCGCCGGCGAGCCCCCAGGGTCCGAGCAGGGGGCCCACGAGCAGCCCGGAGAGCGCCTGCATCCCGGCACGCGACGCAGCAGGGTCCGCCGAGGCACTCGCGGCGGCGGCCACCTTCCCCAGGGACGCCGTCAGGAGGGAGAGGGCCGGGGCGTGGCCGGCAGCGGCAGCCGCGTCCCGGGCGGACACGAGCGCCGCGAGGACCCCGGCGGGCGTCAGCGCGGCGGGGCGGACACCCCACTGCTGCTCACCCGTGCCCCCCGCCCCCTCCCAGTCGGCGGCCAGCTCCTCCGCGGCGCCAGCCGTGAGCTCGGCCCACCCCTGGGCGCCCACTCCCCCGCCCTCAGCCCACCCGCGGGGGGCAGGCTTCTTCGCCTTGGAGCGGCCCTCTCTCGCCCTGGGCGGCTCCGCGACCGGGGAGGGCCCCGCCATTCCCGCCCCCACCGCGGCGGCAGCGCCCATCGCGCAGCACCACACCGTCGCGCATGCCAACCTCGGCGAGAGGTCCTCGTCCCCGCTGCTGGCCAAGCTGTCAGCGGGGGACCGCATCCCTTGCACCGCGGCCAGGGTCGTCTCCGCGAGAGCGGCCGCGTCGTGGCCCCCACCCCCGATAGCGGAGGCCGCCAGCAAGCGGCACATCGCGCTCCGCAGGGGGTGAGAGTCGCCGCCGCTGGCCGCGGGGAGCGGGCTCGCCGGGAGTCCGTTCCGCTGCCGCTCGCTCTCCTCCAGCGCCCAGAAGTCCATCGCCGCCCCCGGGTCCACGCCCCGCAGCTCTGCCGCCAGTCCCGCGCCCCCGCCGGCGTCGAGGTGCGCAGACAGCAGCGTGACCGCGGCCTGGCCGTCCATCCCGCTCCCGTGCACCCGCAGCGCCCCCTCCACTGCGCTGAGGAGCACCTGCCGGACCTCCGTGCCGTCCCCTCCCGTGCAGCCGGCGCCGTCGGCAGCGCCCCCCCCGTCCACCTCCATCTCGCCTCCCGGAGGCACCGCGGAGCTCTTCGAGCACCCCCGCTTCTTGGCGGGGGCGCCGGGACGCGCCGCCGTGGCACCGACGGCCGGGGCGGGGGCGGAGGTGGACGCCCCGGGGGACGAGGGCGCATCGCCGGCGCCCCCGACTGCGGGCCGCATGACGGGTCCGGGAGGGTCGCGGGAGAGGGCACGGACCGCAGACCCGATGGCCAGGGCGCCGGAGCGCTGCCGCTTCCGCGTGCTCTCTGCCCCGCCCCCGGTAAAGCGCAAAAGGGCCACGCCGCAGGCAGCTGCCGCCCGCGCGGCGCCCCTCCCGCCGACCTCAACCAGCTCCGAGGAAGCCCACGCGAGGGCCCCGGTGACATCCTTGCCTGGCCCGCCACTTGGGCCCCAGGCCTCGGCGGCGGCGGCGGTGCACAAGGACGCGCAGAGCGACGCCAGGGCGCCCTCCGCGCTGGGTCCCACCGGCTCCTCCCCCGGGCGGTGCCGGGCCAGCACCTGGGCCGCTGTGACCGCGCTTGACACGGCGGGCGGCACGTGGGCGAGCGCGGTGGCCATTCGCCCCGCGGCGTCCCCCCCCGCGCCCGCCCCCACGGCCTCCTCGACCAGCCTGGACGCCAGAACGGCGTGGAGCTCCAGCGCCAGCGCCACCCCGACGGCCTCCTCGCTGGAGGGCAGGAGCTCGTGCTCTCCGCGCTGGGCGGAGACGAGGATCGTGGCCCGGCGCAGGGCCGACAGCGCCTTGAGGCCCGCGGGGGACGCGAGGCGCGCGCCGGACTTGGCGACGGCGGGCTGCAGGAGCCTGGCAACTACCCCCGGACGCCGAGGGGCCCCGGCTGGCGCCTCGCAGGCCAGGTGCACGGCCGCCGAGAGGACGTTCGCGACCGGGCCCCCTACGGACGCCGAGAGGGCGGCCACGCGCGGCATGTCGGACCGGTCGACGGCCGGGGGGGCGCCCCCGCCCCCCGCCTGGCAGAGGAGCCTGAGGAGGTCCTCCGCGACCCCCGCGACACCCTCGGGGGGGACGGCGGGGTCGGCGCCGCCGGCGAGGTCCAGGGCGCAGCGCAGCGCCGAGAGGGCGGCGGCGGGACGGGCCGCGGCCAGCGACGAGGCCACCCGCGCGGCCACCTGCATGGTGCGGGCCCGGTGTGGAGAGGCCCAGCAGCACTCGAGGGTGGCCGTGGCGAGGGCGCCGAGCTCGGCGTCGGTGGGGGCGAGCTTGGGCCCGTGGCCGGCCACCGTACACGTGCCCTTGAAGAGTAGGCGGAAGAGCTGGTCCACGCATCGGGACGTCTCCTCGGCGGGGGACAGGTGTGCCAGCCACCCCGCCCGGACCACGGTGAGGGCGGGGCCGGCGCAGGCGCACATCCGCGCCGCGTCGGCGGCCCCCCCGCGCCCCAGCGCCTCACTGCAACACAGCGCCAGGTTCACGGCGACGCCCACCGCTAGCGGGGCAGCGTCCCCCGCGGGAAACGCGCACTCCTCCGGCGTGGGGAGGGGGGGGTCCCCCCCAGGGGCGGCGTTGTTGACTGCCCCGCCCTTGCCCTTCGGCCGCTTACCCTTCGCCGGCTGGGCCTCTGAAGGGCTGCGCGACAGGTCCGAGAGAAAGGCACGGCTAAGTAGATGACATCTCCACCGCGTGTCCCGCATGGAAGGGCACCGCGCGCGTAACGGGCCCTCTGTCCCTTCGAGCGGGGGGGGGCGAGGGCTTTGAACGCAGATGCGTCGTAGCGGCCTACTCGCGGGGGCAGCGGGACGACATTGGGGGGCGCGTCATGCGCAGACACTTGATCCACGAGTATCGCGGGGAGGGTGAGATACGGAGCGCCGAATCACCTGGTGGCGCCTTTCGTCAGCGATCGGGAGAGCTCCAAGCACTCTGCCCGGGCCATTTCCAGGGAGCCCCGGGCGGCGAGCTTGCGGACTAGGAGGTAGCGCTGCACCGGCGCCTCATGCGCCCTGCGAAGAACGGGGCCGGGTGCAAGCATTGCGTCCTCGACCAAGGCGTGGAGGTGACGCCGGCTCAAGCGGAAGGGGTCCACGGCCGGGGGGGAATCCATTCCCACAAGCCGCGCTCACCGGAGTCTCTTGCTATCGCTCTTGCCCCCAAGCGCGTGAAGACACGCATTGAATGCCCTGCAAATCCCGCGGACATCCTCCTCCGTCCACGTGGGGGCCGCGAGGGAGTCGAGAAGAGCCTTTGCGAGGGCCAGGACCTCCCGCGCCGTCCCTGACCCCACCAGAGCCGCTCGGAGAGCATCGCACGCGCGCGATCCCGAGCCTGCCACCGCATCGCTCAGCAGACCCTCCCATCCTGCCCCCCGCGCCATCCTTCCGTCCTCGGATCGATTCTCCTTCTTGGGCTGTCGTGTGGCGAGTTTGTAACAAAAGTTCCGTGCGGGGCGTTAGAGACGCCCCGGGCGCGCCTGGCCACGTGCCGCTCGCCGTCCAGCGAATCGCGCCTGTATATGCGGGCGCGGAATCCACCCGAAATCATTTGGCCGGATCAGAAGTTCTGATTCAGGACGGGCCGTCCGGTCGGTCGACTGAGGTCGGCTGACTGGCGGGCCTGCAGCACGTGCACGCTGCAGCTTCAACGGGAGACCGTCTACTGGATAACGTAGTTGTCCGTGGAAAGAACAGTCCTGAGGGCGTGCTTGACCGGCTCCTGCGTGGACGCCCCCACCACGGACGCCACCTGGACGGTGCACATGGTCCGCTTTGCCGAGAAGGACACAATGACCGGGAAGAAGAGTTCCGTGTCCACCTGCCCCGGGACGCTGAACTCCATGGACCCCGAGCGGTTGTCGTCGTCGATGAAAGGGACCTCCCAGAGGAGCGCGTTGGACTTGGACACCCACTTGGTCTCCCCGTCGCAGGCCAGGATGGAGGGGGGGCGCTCCAGCGCCGGCAGGGGCACGGAGAGCGCTACGCCCTCGAGCAGGAACCCCTCGGGGCACTCATACTCGAGCGTCATGGACGTCTCCCCGGCGCCAGGGTTCGGCCACGCGGTGACGGTGAGCGGGAGCATGGACTCGTCCGTGCCAGCCATGCGCCACTTGAGCACCGTCAAGGGGGTCCCGAGCGGGAAGGGCCGGCTCGGATCCCTCAGCTGCAGCACCCCCGAGCCCGAGTAGGCGGCCTTGTCGATGTTCGGGTGCGTCTTGAACTGGAACCCGCCGGAGGCGCCCGCGAGCTGCACGGCCAGCTGTGCGGCGGCGGCGTCGTGCACGGTGAGCGCCATCTGACCCTGCACCTCGAGCCCCTCACACCCGCCGTCCTTCAGCAGTGTGGCGGACACCCGCTCCTCCACCAGGATCGAGACGGGGTCCGATGCGACGTGGGAGGCCGCGATGGCCTCCTGCTGCGCCGCGCTGTGCCCGGCGACGCGCGCGGGGGCCACGTCCACGGACTCGCCCTCGGCCCGCAGCTGGTCGAGCATCGACCCCCCGGCCAGGCGCCCCACGCCAATGCCCCCGAGGTCCCTGCCCTTCTGGGCGCCCTTCTGGGCGCCCAGCTGCAGCGACGCCCCCTTGCGATCCTGAACGCCGGACGACCGCGCCGCGTGCGCCGCGGCAACCTGCGCGGCGATCCCCACAGTCGGCTGCACCTGCATGCGGTCCTCCACCTTCAGCGCCATGGGCACCGCCGAGGGGTCCGCGGGCCCCGCGCCGCCCCCCCCCCTCGGCCCGGCGCCGATGGCCCCCATGGCCCGGCGCTCAAGCTTGGCCTTCTCGATCTCCAGCGCCTTCTTCCGCATGTTGGCCTTGGCGTCGTCCATCTTGGACTGCATGATCATCTTATGCAAGCGCTCCTCGTGCGACTCCATCTCCACGTTCTCCCGGATCTGCGCCAGGGTGATATTCTCCTTGTGCCCCATAGCAATGACCTCGTCGAAGGCGAATATAAGGTCGAACGCCCCCGCCACGACCCCGGCCTCGTCCAGGGACGGGGCATACTCGGGGATGAGCTTGGCCAGCAGGCGGAGGGTCTCCAGGTCCTCGAGGATGTTGGACTGCCGGTTGGTAACGAGGACCAGGTACATCCCCTCGACAGGCTGGTACACGTACCGCACGTTCTGCGCATGTGAGGCAGCAGGAGGGGGGGGGGGGCATGGGGGGAGGCGGGGGGGGAGGGCACACACAGGGCGGCCCACTGGGCGAACCGCCGGGCGATGGGCCAGGATCCCCGC
>Ga0181582_10001936_pt1 | contig 16399 bp, 8 predicted proteins | sample 071ome_32_FD_132438 | JGI IMG/M metagenome (GOLD analysis project Ga0181582, IMG submission 132438) | Coastal salt marsh microbial communities from the Groves Creek Marsh, Skidaway Island, Georgia - 071405AT metaG (megahit assembly) | ecosystem: Environmental > Aquatic > Marine > Intertidal zone...
CATGCCTAAAAAAAAAGCCGTGAAGTAGAAGCACCTGTTAAAAAAGAGCGTCAGACTGACGCCAAAAATACAAAACTTAACCAGACTTCTCCCAAAAGGGATCCAGAGCTCGCGCAGTATTACATCAATCTCCAAACTTCGCCTCGCCCAACTCAAGCCCAACCCGTCGAGACCAGACTTCCGCTCAAGCTCGAGCCAGAGACACGGATTGCTCTGATTGGAAATCTCCTTCTCGATGCCGAGCGCCGTTACGGACACCTCGAGACCTTACTTCACCAACATCTCCCAACGCACAAACTCACGGTGCGCAATCTGGCATGGCCCGCTGATGAAGTTGATCTCATGCCCAGGCCTGATAATTTTGGCGATCTTGATCAGCATCTCCACTACTTCAAAGCTGATCTCATTATCGCTGCTTTCGGCTACAATGAATCTTTTGCGGGAGAGCAAGGGCTTGCTGCTTTTCACAAGCGCCTCGACGAATTTCTCACTCATTTAAAATCTCAGGCCTACAATGGCAAAAGTGCCGCCCGGATTGTGCTGCTCTCTCCGGCCGCCAATGAAAACCTGCCGGAAGTTCAAGCCGCAACACGCAATAACCCGCAAATCGCTCTCTACACTCAAGCGCTTGCGCAAGGCGCGGCCAAACACCAAGTGGCCTTTATTGACGTCTTTAATCCGACTCTTCCTGAGGTGGTTCTTAGCCAGCGCATGGTGCGCACGATCGATGGGCACCAACACAATGAGCAAGGACACCTTCACTTCGCTCAAGCTGTCTTGAGAGGTCTCTTCCACAAAGACCCCACTACCATCAATGAAGACCTGAGAGAACTTGTGGTCGATAAGGCCTCACAATTTCACTACCGCTACCGCCCTCTCAATACCTTTTACTACACTGGGGGGCGCAACAAATCGTATGGCTATCTCGATTTTTTACCCGCCATGCGCAACTTCGACCTGATGGTTGCCAATCGGGACCACGCCATCCATCTCACTGCCTCGACCGGGAAGAAAACCCTCCCTGATGACTCCAATATTCCCGAGCTCGACGAGGTCCTACTCTCCCGAGGGGCCAATCAATTTCTCTCACCAGCCGATGAGCTCAAGGCCTTCAAAATCGATCCCCGCTTCGAGGTCAATTGCTTTGCTTCAGAAGAGGATTTCCCCGAAATGGCCTGCCCCATTCAAATGCGCTGGGATCGCCATGGTCGCCTCTGGGTCTCCACTTCTGTGACTTACCCTCACATTTACCCCGGACAGAAACCCTGCGATAAAATCATCATCCTTGAAGATACCGATCAAGATGGCAAAGCAGATCGCTGCACGACTTGGGCCGATGATCTTCACATTCCGCTCTCCTTTGTGTTGGATGGCAATGGCGGAGTCTACTGCTCAGAAGAACCTCACCTCACCCACCTCACCGACCGAGATGGTGATGGGAAGATGGATCATCGTGAAATCGTCTTTACAGGATTTGGGTGTGAAGATTCGCATCACGCGCTTCACGATTTTACGTGGACCCCAGGAGGAGATCTTCTCTTTCGCGAATCGATTTTTCACAACACTCAGACCGAAACTGCTTATGGACCACTGCGGGCAAAAAACTCATCTTGGTTTCTCTACCATCCCTCGACTCGTAAACTGACTGCCTTTGGGGCCTACCCCAACACCAACCCTTGGGGAGTCACCTTTGATCCGTGGGGCAATCACGTGGCCTCTCATCCTGTCTTTGCCTCAAGCTTCCACGCGACCAATCCTGATTATCCGAACCAACACCCTCGTGCCACAGGGATGCAGGCCTACTCCGGAGTCTGCGGGCAAGAATTCGTGAGTCACTCATTCTGGCCCAAAGAAATGCAAAACGGGTTTATTAAAGTTCGCTACAAACCAACCAACCGAGTGGAGTTTCACCAGTGGATCGAAAAGGAAGATCACTTCGCCGAGCAATATCAATCCGATGTGATTTTCTCTACCAACCTTTCCTTTATCCCCGTCGACTTTCGCTTTGGCCCCCGAGGTGCCGCTTATGTTTGCGATTGGTATAACCCCGTAAAAGGTCATGCTCAATACTCGCTGCGTGATCCGCGCCGCGATCGCAAAGCGGGGCGAATCTGGCGCATCACTCCGAAAGGAGCCAAGCTTGCACGAGCACCCAAGATTGCCGAAGCAAGCGTTGATGAACTCTTTGAGCATCTCCGCTCGCCTCATTATGCCATCCGTTGTTGGGCGAAACGAGAGCTTCGCGCCCGCTACCGAAACGGCCACACAGATGATCGTGGTCAGTCAGCTCGTCATACCATTGAGAGTTCTCTGGCTTCTTTTATTCAACAAAGCACCCAAGCCCTTCACCTCCTTGAAGCCCTCTGGCTGCATCAGTCTTTTGATCTTCCCAATAACGATCTCTTAGAACGACTAATCAAAGATCAAGATCATCTTATCGCAGCCTCTTCTTATGGACCTTTACGGTTTTGGCATGGTCAACTTGAGCCCCTCAAAGTGATCAGTTTACTGAAATCTGGAGCGACTCACCCATCGCAACACGTTCGCAGAGAAGCGGTCATTTGTGCTTCCTATATCGGGACAAAAGATGCCTATCAAGCGGTCACACCGGTCTTGGCACAGCCAGCCGGCACTCACCTTGCTTATGCCATGAATACTGCGTTGAACTCAGCAGCCCTCAGGAAGCACTGGCAAGAAACTCCCGAAGCGCCGATGATTACCAAAGCAATGGCAGCCTCTGCGCAATTATCTAAAATGAGGCCGACAACTCGCAACGCCGATGAAGCAGCCTTTGATGCCCAAAAAGATCTTCAAAAAATTGAAATCTCCTGCCTTCCAGAACGCCTCTTATTCACCAAGGACAAGTTCAGTATCCAAGCTGGTAAACCCGTTCGTCTCCACTTTACCAATCCGGATGCTACTGAGCACAATCTCATTATCCTAAAGAAGGGAACACCCATTTCGGAGATCGGAGAAGCAGCCAATCAGATGGCAGCTGATCCTGAGTCCGCTAAGAAATCCTTTATTCCCCAAGACGACCGGATTCTCCATGCGACCAAACTACTCAAACAGAATACAGCGCAAACCCTGCGCTTCATTGCTCCCCAAGAACCTGGAGATTACCCCTTCCTCTGCACCTTTCCTGGCCATTGGGTCATCATGAAAGGCGTCATGACCGTTCACTAGGCCCCGGAGATAAAAAGTTGAATTCCCAAAGAATCATGGAACAATTCTCCGCGAGGGCGTCGCTCTCAAAACGAATCTTAAATATATTATGAAAAAATTCCTCGTTTTATTGTCTGCCGGTTTAGCTTTTGCTCTCTCTTCATGTTGTGCCACTGGCAACTGTGGTGGTGGCAAGTGCTCAGCGGGCAAATGCTCGAAAGCAAAGTCTGAGTGCTGCGGTAAATGCGGTGGCGAAAAGAAAAAGGAGTGCTGCGGCAAGTGCGGTGGTGCACATACTCACGCTGAGAAGTAATCTCTCAACTCAGATTAGAAATTTTATCAGCCCGTGGCTCTTTGAGTCCGGGCTTTTTTGTATCTTGCTCTCTCACTTCCTTGGATCGATTCCATAATTCATCACACAAGACCTCAAATTCTGGCCCCGATCCTGACACCTGCACAACAAGGTCACCTTCAGCGTACTTCACAACAAGTGAACAATCGTCACTGAGCCTCGCGCTGTGTGCATCTCCTTCAACAAGCTCTTTGGCTCGAACCACGAGATCACGACATTGCTCTTCTTCGAAAGCTCCCTCAACACGACGATTGGCGGCGAGAAGAGCGAGTTCCAAATTCATCCGCGCCATCACCGCAACAATACTTCGACGCACCTTGGTGACCTCAACCCCTTCCCAGTCGATTTCAGTGCCATCTCGACGTGGGTCTAAAACATCACCTCCGAGTAAAAAGTCGGCGACCTTCTCGGCAATCCATTCTGCCACCCGCTTAAAAGGTCCGTGATATTCAACCATCACCAGACTATTCCCCCAGTTGGAGGCTGATGCAACTCAAAGCCTTGGATGGGAAAAATCGATTGCTCTGATGAATCAAAGGAGACTTCGCCATCGACCAGGCCCCAAAAACTCCGCTTTTCATTAAAGATTTCCTAAACATTAAGCTCAAGGGGAGCCCCTTTATTCTCGAAGTTTCGAGGCCCAACCCAAAGGTCCGTTGGGCCCTCTCTCACTTAACCTTTTAAATCAAGACGATCACTCTTTACAAAACTCCAACCCCTTGGCAGATACACGAAGTTTTAGCCACATCGCTTTAAAAACATGCCCAAGGATACCAGCATCAAAAAAATACTCGTCGTCGGAGCAGGCCCGATTGTCATCGGCCAAGGATGCGAGTTCGACTATTCCGGCACCCAAGCCTGTAAGGCACTACGGGAAGAGGGATATGAAGTGGTGCTGGTGAATTCGAATCCCGCCACCATCATGACAGATCCGCAGTTTGCCGAGCGGACCTACATCGAGCCAATCACGGCGGAAGTCATCGAAAAGATCATTATCAAGGAAAAACCAGACGCGCTCCTTCCCACTCTCGGGGGACAGACCGCTCTGAACGTCTCGATGGATCTTTATCACGCTGGAACCCTCGATCGTCTTGGGGTGCGCATGATTGGTGCGAATGCCGATGCCATCGATAAGGGGGAAAATCGCCAGCGTTTCAAAGACGCGATGATCAAAATCGGGCTCGATCTTCCAGTTTCTGGTGTGGCTCATTCGATGGAGGAGGCCAAAAAAATTGCCGAGCAAATCGGCTCTTTCCCGCTTGTCATCCGACCAGCATTTACCCTTGGCGGGACTGGTGGAGGAATCGCTTATAACAAGGAAGAGTTCGAAACCATCGTCACCCGTGGCCTCGACCTCTCACCCACCACCGAAGTGCTGGTGGAGGAATGTCTTCTTGGTTGGAAAGAATACGAAATGGAGGTGATGCGAGACCACGCTGACAACTGCGTGGTTATCTGCTCCATCGAGAACCTCGATCCGATGGGCGTTCACACCGGCGACTCCATTACGGTTGCCCCAGCTCAAACGCTTTCTGACCGTGAGTATCAGATCATGCGGGATGCTTCCTTCGCCGTGATTCGTGAAATTGGCGTTGAGACGGGCGGATCAAATATTCAGTTTTCCGTCGATCCAAAAACCGGTCGATGCATCGTCATTGAGATGAATCCAAGAGTGAGTCGATCATCTGCACTCGCCTCGAAAGCCACTGGCTTTCCCATCGCAAAAATCGCTGCGAAGCTTGCTGTCGGATACACCCTCGATGAGCTTCCCAATGACATTACCAAGGAAACTCCCGCCTCCTTTGAACCAACAATCGACTACGTTGTCACCAAACTCCCTCGCTTCACTTTTGAAAAATTCGCGACTGCGGATCCTGTGCTAACGACTTCAATGAAAGCCGTTGGAGAAGCCATGTCCATCGGCCGCACTTTCAAAGAATCACTCCAAAAAGCCCTCCGTTCCCTTGAGACTGGCCGGTTTGGGTTTGGCTTTGATGGTAAGGATAGTGAGGGAACCCGCGAAAAAGTTGAACGCAAACTACACGTTCCAAACGCTGAGCGAATCTTCTGGTTAAAAGTTGCCTTTGAAACAGGATGGACGATCGAAGAAATCTTTGATGCGACTCAGATCGATCCTTGGTTCCTCGAGAACATGCGTGTCATTGTCGAAGAAGGGAAAAACCTCGCGAACTTAGATTTAAGACGCGCTAAAAAGCTTGGCTTCTCTGATGTGCAAATAGCGCAGGCACGCGGCATCAGCGCTGATGAGGTGCGCGCTGAGCGAAAAGAGAAAGGAATTATTCCCACCTACCGCCTTGTCGATACCTGTGCAGCCGAATTTGAGGCAGCCACCCCATACTATTATTCAACCTATGGGGATGAAAATGAAGCCCGCGAATCCGAAACGAAAAAAATCGTCATCCTTGGAGGGGGGCCAAACCGAATCGGCCAAGGGATTGAATTCGACTATTGCTGTGTTCATGCCTCCTTTGCTCTTCGGGAGCTTGGCTACGAATCCGTGATGGTAAATTCTAACCCAGAGACGGTTTCAACGGACTACGACACCTCCGATAAGCTCTACTTTGAGCCCCTCACCCTCGAGGATGTTCTCAACATCTGTGACCAAGAAAAACCTGATGGTGTGATCGTCCAGTTCGGAGGCCAAACACCTCTGAACCTTGCCGCAGATCTTGAACGCCACGGTGTGCCCGTCATCGGGACTTCGCCGAAGTCGATCGAACTGGCTGAAGATCGTAAGTTTTTCTCGGCCCTTCTTGATCGCATTGGCCTCAAGCAGGCGGAAGCTGGAACGGCTGTCTCGGAGGACGAGGCCGTGGCGATCGCCGAACGCATTGGATACCCAGTTCTTGTGCGCCCAAGTTTCGTTCTTGGCGGACGTGGAATGATGATTGTTTACAATGATGATGAGCTCAGACACTACATTCGCAATGCTGCTGATGTTGCTCCCGACCGACCGATTCTCGTCGATCGCTTTTTAGAAAATGCCACCGAGGTTGATGTCGACTGTATTTCCGATGGAGAGACTTCGGTCATCGGCGCAATTATGGAGCATATCGAGCAAGCTGGCATCCACTCCGGAGACTCTGCTTGTGTGATTCCAGCCTTCTCGTTGAGTGAGAAAATTAAGAAGGAAATCACCGACGGAGCAAAAGCACTTGCTCGAGAGCTTGAAGTGCGCGGTTTGATGAACATCCAATTTGCCGTCAAAGATGATGAGCTTTATGTCATCGAGGTGAATCCACGAGCTTCACGAACTGTTCCCTTTGTCTCAAAATCAATTGGTGTCCCTCTCGCCAAACTCGCGGCCAAAATCATGGTTGGCCACAAACTTGTTGATCTTGGATTTACCGAAGAAACCCTTCCTCCTTGTTTCTGTGTGAAGGAAGCCGTCTTCCCTTGGGGGCGTTTTCCAGGAATCGATATCGTCCTAGGACCAGAAATGAAATCGACGGGTGAAGTGATGGGTGCTGACGCCGATCTCGGGATGGCCTACGCAAAGGCCCAGATCTCGGCCTTTAATCCACTTCCTAAATCAGGCAACGTCTTCTTATCGGTCAACGATCGAGATAAGCCCCGCGCACTGGGTGTCGCGCGTGATCTTGCCGAACTAGGGTTCAAAATCCACTCAACTGGGGGCACCTACAAGTTTCTTGAAGAGAACTCCATTCCTGTCGAGCGACTCTACAAGCTCAGCGAAGGCAGACGGCCAACCGTCATGGATATGATGAAAAATGGAGAACTCCATTTCATCATTAATACTCCAAGTGGGCATGAAGCCCGCATCGATGAAGTCAAGATTCGCTCCGGTGCCGTCCAATACAAGGTGAGTCACTGCACGAACCTTGCCGCTGCAGAAGCGAGCGTAAAAGCGATTCGCTCACTTCAGGAAAACGAACTGACAGTCACCGCACTTCAGGAGTATCACGGATAAGATCAACCCAGGGGCTCAGCGAACCGATTTTTTTTTTAGATTTAGTTCTCCTTGGAAGGAAGCGGAGCATGTTGCGCTCCCTCAAGAGAATGCATCCAATGCCAAAGCGCTTGGAATTGTTTCTCTGCATCCCCTTCGAAGTAACTCGCATTTAAGGCCTGCTTCTTATTGGTCGTGTACTTCGGCATAATGGTCGTGGACACAAAGCGCTGGGGCCAAAACATCCAAGAATGATAATATCCGGGACGCAATCTTTCGCTCGACACTTGGAGGTTGGGCCCCTGTCCTTCAAAAGCTTGAATCGCTGGGCTCTGCCCATGGGCATGGCACGCAACACAGCCATATCCATTCATGCCAGCGATCATCTCACCTGTCTTTGCCAGCTCTTGGTGACTCTCCAGCTCTTGGCTCTCTATATCCATGCCTGCTCGATAGGCTAACCCTTTTGCAAGGAGAGCCGAGCGGCTCACAAAGGCAGGCATTTTTGCCTGCATCCACGGACGCACCTTGAGGCCTTCCCCTGCAAGAAGCCCTTCGATCCAATGAGTGTTCAACTTCTCTCCAGCTAACGAAAGGTCTGGAAGCTCGTTTTCGCCCGAATGACACTTCGTGCATTGGAGTCTCTCCATGGTTCGAGTCGCATACTCATGAGCAACAAACCGGCGAACAGCACCGAGGTTTCGATTTCCATCAAAGTTTTTAAAAGCAAAGAGTGCCTGTTTTTGCTCAAAGCTCAGCCCCAACTCGGGAGCATTCCCTTCTTGCTCCGAGAGGCACCCTTTCTCAAACCATTCAGTTTCCCACATTTCTTTCACCTTTGATGCGCTAAATTCGTAGGACACACCCTCGCCAGGCTGGTGACATACAGCACAGCGTTGGGTCACCATCTTTTGACCTTTAATCACATCACCAGGCAAAGGCGAAACTGGCTTGGGTTGTCGCTGCTCGATCCAAGCAGCAATATCCGCAGCCTCTTTGGGAGTCAAATGAAGCTGCGGAAAGGTTGTGTCGGCAGCATGAGTTGCCGGATTTAAGAGGAAGTTCTGAAGACCTGCTTTGGTGAACTGATGGCGTTTAGATAACATCTCCGCCCACGGTTCAAAATGTAGCTCTTTGATGAGTGTGTCTCCGGCTCGAGCATCACCCGCGATGACACGGAGTTCCCTCGTCTTGATGGTCGCGAGGTAGGCGGCTATATCCTCTGCCTCATCTGGCGCAACCGTAGGGCAATGATTTTCGGGCATCCTCACCCACTTCGCCAACCAACTTTGGTTCATCCGATTGCCAATGTTTTCGAAGTCCGGAAGCCTCTCTAGAAGTTCGGGCATCGTTTCTCCTGGTTTGAACATCTTTTGATCTCCTTCATGGCAACGCACACAACCTGCCGAAGCAAATAACTGTCGTCCGTTGCGAGCCTTTTGTTTGACCGCTAGGGTGGAGTCTGGGTGGTGACGGTAGGCTGATGGACTCACAGGCTCCCAAACAAAGTCCTGACCACTCCACAGGAGTCGAATCCGGCTTGTTCCTTGCGGTGCTTTCTTATAATAACAATGCAAGGCATGGGAGCCTGATTCCAACTCAATGGCACCCCCCTCGAGAGGCAATTGCCCCTCGATGACCTTTTGCCCATCGATCTTCAAACTTGCCCATCCCCGGCCCTCAAGACGAAAAGCAATCTTGTCTCGTTCTTTGACAATCAGATCTCCCTCAAAAGTGGCTTGAGCACTTGGAATAAAACTGGTCATTGCGCTGCGCGAATCCAGGGTGAGAGCCAGACGATCGAGGACGACCGCGTCTTCAGAGCTTCCCTTTGATGTTTTGAGAATCAATCCCTGATCACCCAGAGCTTCTTTTTTAATCTGGGGAAGGTGAGCCAAATCGAGACCGTGCTCCCGAAAAGGTGGACGCAAGTGGTGGATGGTGTTCCAGATCGTTTCCTTAAATTCGTTTTTGTTGACGTCTGAGAGGTCCATGCGGATTTCCATCTGCATCGCGGCTGTCATGTCTGGAATGAAAAGAAAGACCGACTTCCCATCAGGCAACAATAGGGCAGCCCGAATCTCGACGGCATCGACCTGATTTTCACCCTCTTTAGAGGCTTCTTTTAATGCTCGCTGACGTGCTGGCGCATCGTAGTCATCAATAGAGAATCGTCCTGAACCGTATTGTGGCCCCCAGACATAATCCCATTTACTAATACGGTAACGCCGAGGGTCATTGACGACGTCACCGTCAAGGAGGTCGCTGAAGCTGATTCGCAGACCGTTCTCGAAGGCTTCTAATTGGAGAGGCACCGGCTTTTGGTCTTCGATAAAACGAATTCGTTGAAAGCCAGTTCCTCCATTGGTCTGCCAACCGCGAAATCCAATGACGTAAAAATGCCCTGACTGAGGATGGAAGCGGCCTCGCATGGCCGCGGTCGTCAAATCAATTGGAAGTCGATAAACCCCTCCTTGCACTTGTCCATTCACCTCATCAACTAGGGTTCGATAAATCGAGCTTTTGCCATACGAGAGGTGCAACATCTGGCCAGCATGGTTTTCCCAAGAGCTGTTTTCGGGGGCCCACATCTGGCTACCGCTGGAGTTGTCCACGTAATAGGGTAACCAACAAAGCGGCTTTTCATAATCGGTGGGCATCGCCGGCTTCACCTTCACAAACTCTTTATTGACCCACTCGCTAGGAATCACTCCATGAAAGCTACTTCCGTCTTTCTGACTCCAGGTGATTTTACACCGAGGAACAAAGCTTCCTTCGTTCTCCCCAGTGGTCATTTCTCCGTGAGGACCAATGCCAATCCCTCCTGGAGCTCTCAGTCCCCATGCCATTCTTTGCATCTCTTGGCCGTCTGGGCTCACCTTTAAAATGACACCTGAATGATCTGTCAGCTCGGAGAACCCACGCCCTCCCGACAGGACCGGTGCTCCTTTACTAAAATAAAAATATCCGTCGCTATCAGTCTGTAGATCAAAAGCAAACTCGTGAAACCCTTTCGTAATTAGAACATCGTTATTAAAACACTCGTAAAAATCTGCCTCTCCATCACCGTTTAAGTCATGCAATCGAGTAATCTGATCCCGTCCATGGGTGTAGATCGTATCGTCGACGATCTTTAACCCCAAGGTCTGAAAAAGGCCACTTGCGAAACGGCGCCACTTGATCTCAGAAAGATCACCATCAATTCCCTCGGCAATCCAGACGTCTCCATTCCATGTCGAGCAGGCAACTCGCTTCCCATCAGCAAAAAAATCGAAAGCACCAAAGCGAATATTCGATCTCCAGGGATTGTCTTTGGGCAGCAAGAGCTCATCGGCAGCGTAGCCATTTTTTGGTTCAGCTAAGCGACCTCTCACACTGATGATTTCAGGAAACAGCGAAGGCCCCCCGCTTCTCAGGTTAGAAGAGTCCACCGGTTCCAACTTCACATCGCCGTCTATGCTCACTGCATCTTTGGGATTGGGAGTATAAACAATTTCAAGGGCCGTCCCCAACCGAGCTCCTTTGCTCATTTCAAGGACAACTCGACCCTTCGTTTGCGTTTTGAGGCTCACTCCAGAGGACCTTTCTTGGCCCGCATCACGAAGAGTGACCTCAATTTCTTTTGCCCCTTCAAGAGGGTCGAGCAAAAGGAGCTCAATCTCTTCGCCAATGATTGCGCCCGCTTCTGAGCTAAAAGTACGAACAATACTTCCACCCCGTAGCGAGGGAACTTCGTAAAGAATGGTAGTCCCAACCTGGTAGCATAGTGTCGTCCCATCTCGATGGCGGTATAATCCGAGATATTTGCCGCATTGATCTGGCAGATTTCCTCGGCGAGATGGCCGCACATCTTCCCATTTACCATTCACCGCGACTCCCGGTCCTCTCTGTGTCGCAAAGAAATAATTCATTTTATTCGCAGGTAGAGAGGAGTTGTCTGCGTGCTTTCCACTCCAAGCTGTTCCTGCGAGTTTCACCCTTCCTTGGAAGCCTGCGACCATCCGCAAAGTCTCTGTATCGAAGACAACGGTGTGGTCTTCCTCTGGCCCAAGCTTGATTGCAATTCCTTTAAGCGCTGCCACCTCGCCTTCAGCGCCTCCATCCAAAAAAGTATCACTGATAAAGGGGCCCGTGTCCATGAGCTCCCACCACTTGGCATTTGGGTTTGCTTTTGCTTGCTCGGTTGCCCTCTGCCCGCGGGTTTTCCCATCAGTTTGAAGTGCAAAACTTAAGAACAAACAGGGAAGAAAAAAGAGACTCTTAAGCATTGTTGCTGATGGTAGAGAGCTATCGCGCTGCATCAACTCCTAAGAAAACGTGCCAGAGTCACAAAGAAATCAATAAACATGGGACTTCGTTCTCGCTTCTCAAGAACTTCAACCAGATAAAGCTTCTCGTGTCGAAGATCCTTGTCATCGGAGGTGGTCCTGCTGGCCTACGTGCCGCGGAAGTGGCCTCTGCCACTGGTGCCGAGGTCATTCTTTGTGATCAAAAACGCTCAGTTGGTCGAAAATTCCTAGTCGCTGGAAAAGGAGGCCTCAATCTCACACACTCCGAACAAATCGATTCGTTTCAAACCCGCTATCAAGGTCCTGATCAACCGCAGAATCTTTGGCCGAAATTGCTTCGTCGATTTGATAACGACGCCTTGAGAACGTGGGCTGCGCAACTTGAGGTGGACACTTTTGTTCAACGCTCAGGGAGAGTCTACCCCACAGCTCTCAAGGCAGCACCTCTTTTACGGCGCTGGCTGGCTCGTTTGCGCACGCAAGGAGTGTCTCTTCGCATGCAACATCGCATGAAAGCTTTACGTGTGGGGTCTGTCGATTTTGAAACACCGAATGGTTCGGTTACGATCCATGCTGATGCCATTATTCTTGCCCTTGGAGGTGGATCTTGGCCTGCAACAGGATCAGACGGGGCTTGGGTGCAAACACTCCAAGCAACTCAAGTGGACATCACTTCACTCCACCCAGCAAACTGTGGTTGGGAGGTCAACTGGCCCGAAGAGCTCAGGACTTTCGTTGATGGCAAACCGTTAAAAAACATCAGCGCATCCGTTGGTCCTCAGAAGGTGAGCGGAGAAATCATGCTGACTCAGTACGGAATGGAAGGCGGTCCAATTTATCAGTTAGGACCTGCACTCAGAACCTCAACGCAGCCCATTGTCTCACTCGATTTAAAGCCCACTTTTACCGTAGAGCAGTTGGTCAATAAAATGGGGAGCGTCAAAAAGAATTTCCTCAGGGAATCAAAATACAGGTGGAAATTATGTGGGTCCATGCGAGCGCTTTTAGCTGCGTATCACGGCCCTTTCGATTCTGCCCAATCTCTAGCACAAGCCACCAAATCCTGTGCCATTCCCTTCACGAAACCTCGCCCCCTAGAAGAAGCAATTTCTTCAGCAGGGGGGATTGCCTGGCCAGAACTTGATGAAGATCTCATGCTACCAAAACTCCCTGGCGTGTTTGCTGCCGGCGAAATGATCGACTGGGAAGCTCCGACTGGAGGCTACCTCCTACAAGGTTGTTTTGCCTCTGGAACTTTTGCCGCTGAAGCGGCCCTCGCCTATTGCGCTAGTCATCAAACCACTCATCTTCTGGATCAAAAGCCGGAATAGGAATATTGATGATCTTCATCTTGCCCACCGCGCGGTGCCGGCACCCCGGTTGAATCATCACTGTCGTCATCGGTTTGACCGGTACTTGCTGACCATCAAGCTCTAAATATCCCTCACCCTCCAAAATGAGGTAAATCTCCGTCATCACTTTATGATAATGAACCCTCGCTTCTTCCGATATATCAACGAGATGGATGCTTGCAACTTGATTGTCCGGAAGACAAAAAGCCCGACGTGCGATGCCACAGGGGCAGGGTTGACCTTCTAGCGAGTCGAGCTGTTCAATAAGATACCGAGGCATGATTCTTTGATAATGATGATTTGAATTTAGCTAGAATTGGAGCTCAGAGTCCCAGACGCTTCCGATTCGCATCACGCCATTGAGCACCTAATTCACTGACACTCTTGCCTGTCCACTCCTTCCAAAGCTCTTCGCGATAGCCTTGATGAATTGATAAATTGATTTTTCGCATCAAGTCTTTTTCATAATTCTCGATGACCCAATTCAAAAAATGAGCACTCACCCGGTAGCTACTATCGTAGCGCGCAGTCTCAAAATTCCGATGATTGATGCGCGCTCCTCTTTTTTCAGGCTCAAAGAGAAACCAACGAATATAATCGGCTGATCCCTCAGTAATCCATGTCGGCAACCGTTTTCCACGGGCGATGCGACCCTGTGGATCCCGCCCCCCAAACTGCACCACGTGAACGATTTCGTGGATTCCTGCTCCAATTGACTCCCCAGCAATTTCACGCCGGACAAAATCAGCATTAAAGACCACCGAATCTCCGGTAGCAAACGCCGGAACACCGCGTAAATGACCTGGTAAATTCGCCGGCTCCTTCAAAGTAAAAGAAATCTCGCTCGCGGGCCTGACTCCCGGCACCGGTAACATTTTGATAATCTTAGGATACCATTCATCCATCACTGGAACGAGCTTATCGCTGGCCCACTGTGCAAGATCAGGCGCATCTGTCGCATCAACCACGTATGAATATTTGCCCGAAGTCGATTGGATTTTTTTGACAATCGTCTTGGGGCGCTCAAGACGATGGACCTCGCGTTCACCAACCTCGAGGACATCAATCTCGCTATAAAAAGTCTCATTGAAAGGTTCCTGGTTTCCATTCGGAAAAATATCAAAAATCAGATAACGAAAACGTCCCAAAGAAGTTCCATCTTCTCTACCGACCATCACCGCATGCTGCCCAGGCTTCATCGATGACGTATCTACGGATTCAATCCACTTCCAATCTTCTCCCGGTTTCGCAGGTCGAGGTGATGCTTTCGGGATGCTCTTGGCATCCGCACCGTATAGATCATAGCGCTGAGCAGCGCGTGAACTTGGATGCCATGAATAGGTGCCTACTGATTTCACCTCGATCTCTTTGCCAAGATCAACGAGGAGCCGCCCGCCGCCGCTCCCCTGAGCAAAAAAGAAATTCCGAGAAGGTTCATCACTTCCTCCGGGGAGTTGCCCATCAAAGAGAACACCGAGCGCTCCACTTCCTCGATCCGCTTTTCCTTCTAGGAGTTTGCTCGACGACATTTTCGCCAGATCATCGATTGCAGGCATCGGAAGAGATTCTAGAGAAAATCTCGAGGTTGAACTCTGTTCAATCAGAGGAGCCGCGAGAAGGGTCGATCCTTGAAAAAACAGCCCCAAAAAACTCCAAATCTCTTTTTTCACCTCATCGGGATGAGATAGTTCATCTCCCTTGTCAAATTCTAAGCCACGACAACGACAAGATCCGAATAGCTCTTAGTTCATCGCCTTTCAAATAAGCGTCTTCTCTAACCTAACCATTCGCTGGCGTTCACACTTTCAGGCTCTTTCTTCTTTTTGAGGAGACGGGAGCCCCATGGCCGCGAGCAGCAATGAGATAGAGCACCAACCAAACACAGAGTATCCCAAGAGGAGCCTCTTTATTTCTTTACATCTAAGCAGAAGAAAAGGTCCTGATCCCGCAGGTAAAGCCTCCCATTGACGACCACCGGATGAGTCCACACTTTTCCATTGGTTCCTTCCCGGAGTTTGGTGACATCAGGCATGGCAAATCGGCCCTTCTCTGAAAAGCCATCTGGAGTCGCTTCCACCAGAGAGACAGAGCCTTCCGATTCGTCGACACAATAGAGCATTCCATCCGCGTAGTGCACAGCGCCCTTCTGCATCCCGTTACCACTCTGATTCCACTTTGCTTCGCCAGTTTTGAAATCTTGGCAAACTAAACCGCGACCGTCAGAAAATCCGTAAAGATATCCATCGAGTAAAAGAACACCACCATGGTGATTTTTCATGACTTTGTTTTCCCAAACGTCCTTCGCTTCGGCTCCAGAGATATCCACAAGCTTGCAGCCCGCACCATATCCGGAGGTCATATAAACTTTCCCGTCATGATAAATTGGAGTTGGAATGACCGCTGTTCTTCCTTGCGACCACTTAGAACTCCACAAGAGCTTTCCAGTCTGTGCATCAACTCCTGCCAAGGTCTTCATAAACAACTGCACATATTGTTTTTTACCATTCACCGTCGCAATAATGACTGAAGAATACTGAGCGTTGTCCGTTAACTCCTGACTTCTCCAGATGGTCTTGCCTGTTTTCTTGTCGAGGGCAACGATCGCTCCATCACTTCCTCCAGGAGTGACGATAAGCCAATCGCCATCGACGAGAGGAGATTCAGAATAGCCCCACTGGGGAACCTTCCCTCCAAAATCGCCAACCATTTCTTTACTCCACTTCTTTTTGCCGGAGTTCGCATCAGCTGCCATCAATGAACCATTCGCGCTGATCGCATAAACCATCCCATCGCTTACAGTTGGGGTGCCACGTGGACCCGCTCCCCACCCAGTCGAGTAGCCCTTTTCAGGATCATCACCAAGATCTGCTTCCCAAAGCTTTTTCCCATCACTCTCATTTAAACAAAGAATCTTCGCCTGTCCTTCGATGGTCCCTGTGAGGTAGATCTTCCCATTAACGATCGCCGGGCCACTATACCCCTTCCCACAAAGGCGCGATTCCCAGACCAATTTAGGGCCCTCTTTTGGCCACTCTTTTAACAAACCTTGATCAGGCGAATGATCACTCCGATCCGATCCTCGAAAGCTCGTCCATTCAGCGCCCGACGCAAGCAGTCCGGAGAGAAGTAAAAATGCGGAGAGAATCCATCCAGTTTTCTTTGTTTTCATATTGTCAAAAAGAGAAAGGTGTATGTCTTATTAGAAACGAGTTCCTCGTAGGGAATTTATCTTAAAAAACTATTAAGCGAGAATCTTTTTTAAAACTTTCATCGGTTTCACTCCTGTTAATCGCTGATCCAAGCCCTGATA
>Ga0181582_10001941_pt1 | contig 16370 bp, 23 predicted proteins | sample 071ome_32_FD_132438 | JGI IMG/M metagenome (GOLD analysis project Ga0181582, IMG submission 132438) | Coastal salt marsh microbial communities from the Groves Creek Marsh, Skidaway Island, Georgia - 071405AT metaG (megahit assembly) | ecosystem: Environmental > Aquatic > Marine > Intertidal...
AATAATCTTAGCACTACCTTCCATTAGCTTTAGTTCTCCAAAGCCAAAGGTGCAAGCAAATGACACATAGAAACGAAGTCCTTCAAGAATATTTACCGTCATCATTGCTAGATAGAGCTTCTTTTTGACTTCTTTCATACTGCCTTCGCCGCGGTGAATAAATGCATCTGCGGCTTCATTGAATGCATCATAGTGTTTGGTTACACTTACTGCACGTTCAAGAATCCTTTCGTCATCTAGAATAGTATCAAACACTTCGCTTGGATCTGCATACACATTTTTCATAATATGTGTATACGAACGTGAGTGAATAGTTTCAAAGAAGTCCCAAGTAACAATACAACCTTCAAGCTCTGGCAAACTTACGTGTGGCAAGAAAGCCAAACAAGGACCTCGTCCTTGTACACTGTCTAGCAGTGTTTGATACTTTAGATTAGCAGTAAAGATGTGCTTCTGTTCTGGACGGAAGTTAGCATAGTCTGCTCTATCTTTCTGCAATGAAACTTCTTCTGGACGCCAAAAGTATCCAAGCATAGTTTGGTTGAGTTTATCAAACACAGGAAACTTAAATGTATCGTAACGCTGTGTGTTTTGTTCAGCACCAAAGAACATTGGTTGCTTTGTAAAGTCTACTTTTTCTTTGTTGAATACTGTTTTAGCCATTCTTCTTACTTTCCTTAATACTACTGTATATTACACTAATTCCTTGTGCTTGTCAATCTTTAAATTGCACAAGCCTCACACATTTCGTCATCTTCTTGACTTACAGGTACTCCTGCATCTAATGGCTGTTGTACCTTTTCTTCTTCAATCTCGCTTGGATCAGTTTTGTAATCGTAAGTATTCTGATAGTAAGAAGTCTTCCAGCCTAATTTATATGTCATCAACATATCTTGTAGCATCACACTCATTGGAACTTCATTGTCTGGATAGTGTGTTGGATTGTAACTCCAGTTGCCACTGATAGATTGATCAAAAAACTTTTGCATTACTGCCACAACGTTGATGTAACCTTCGTTGCTAGGCATTTCCCACAACAAGGTGTAGTGTTGTTTAAGACTTTGATATTGTGGAACAATCTGTTTAAGAGGCCCTTTCTTGGACTTCTTAACGGACAAGTATCCTCTAGGTGGCTCGATACCGTTTGTTGCATTTGACACAACGGATGAGCTCTCTGATGGCATTTGTGCGGACAGAGTTGAGTGCCTGAGGCCGAATTCCTTGATATCGTTTCGAAGACTATCCCAATCATAGTTTAACTTGTTTGCTACAATACTATCAACATCCTTCTTGTATGTGTCAATTGGAAGAATGCCGTCGCTGTATTTAGTACGGTCAAATGCATCACAAGCACCGCGCTCTTTAGCAAGTGTATTAGATGCTTTTAGCAAATAGTATTGGAACGCTTCTGACAAGTCGTGTACAAGTTTCCACGCTTGTGAATCACTGTATTGTACTTTCTGTCTTGCTAAAAAGTGTGCTAGTCCAATGTAGCCAATGCCTAATGAACGTCTTGCTTTAGTTGAAATCTCTGCTGCCTTAATTGGATAGCGTTGGTAGTCAATAATTTCTTCTAACGCACGAACTGCTAGTTCACAAAGTTCTTCTAAATCATCTAACTCTCTAATAGTACCTACATTAATAGCACTTAGAATACATAGTGCAATTTCACCGTCTTCATCATCAATGTGTTGTAGTGGCTTAGTCGGTAACGTAATTTCTTGGCACAGGTTACTCATATAAACTGTATCTTTAAATGAGCTGTGAGTGTTGCAATGGTCAACGTTCATCAAATAGATACGTCCTGTTTCAGCACGTTCTTTAATTAGATCGCTAAACAACTCCATTGCAGGAATAGTTTTCTTTTTAATGCTTGTAGCACGTTCGTATTTTTCATATAGCTCTTGGAACTTGTCCGGATCACCATAGTATGCATCGTATAGTCCTGGAACATCGTGTGGGCTGAATAACGTAATGTCGCCGTCTTGTAGTAGTCGTTCATACATTGTACGGTTCAACTGAATGCTGTAGTCTAGTTTACGTACACGGTTATCTTCTGTACCTTTGTTGTTCTTTAGCACAAGAATGTCTTCAATTTCTTGATGCCACAACGGGAAATGCACTGTAGCACTACCGCCACGTACTCCGTTTTGTGTACAACATCTTACTGTGCTTTCAAACTTTTTAAGGAACGGAATGATGCCTGTGTGTGCTACTTCTCCGCCTCTGATTTTTGAGTTGACGCCGCGGATTCGTCCTGAGTTGATTCCAATGCCAGCCCTTTGCGCAGTGTACCTTCCAATAGACATATCGGAAGCAAAGATACTGTCAAGAGTGTCGTCACTGTCAACGAGGACACACGAAGCAAACTGGCGCACAGGGGTGCGGACTCCTGCCATAACTGGCGTTGGGATATTGAGTTTAAAAAGGGAGGTCGAGTCATAATATCTCCTTACGTAATGCATACGTGTTTCTTTTGGATAGTTAGCAAATAGTGTTGCCGCAATCATCATATACATAAATTGTGGTGTTTCAAAGATTTGACCACTAGATCTATCTTGGCAAAGGTATTTGTCTACAACCTGACGCAGACCTGCGTAGGTAAAGTTTTCGTCACGCTTGTGATGGATGTAACTGTCTAAGCGATCAATTTCTTCATCAGAATATTTGTCTAAAATTTCTGCATCATATACACCGCGTTCAATATTCTTTTCAATCATTTGCTTTAGTGTAATTGGTGCATACTCACCAAACACATCTTTGTTTACACCGTATGATAGTAGTCGTGCCGCTGCATATTGATAGTTAGGAGAATCAAGACTAATAAGATCATTTGCTGAACGGATCATTATCTCTTGAATCTCTTTGGTACTCATACCATCGTAAAACTGTAAGTTTGCATTCATTTCAATTTGACTACTACTAACACCAGCTAACCCGTCACAAGCAAATGCAACTACTTTGTGAATTTTATCAATGTTGATAGGTTCTTTGGTGCCATCTCGTTTTACGATGTAAATACCGTTTGACATATTATATTGCTCCTAAAAAAGTTTATTTCTGTTGAATATTTATTGGAGGTCAGGTAGTGTGTAAACGTGTTGTGGTTGTAAGTTTTTAGGTAAATCTTGCTTGTCCACATACGTTTCATCCTTCCATCCAATTACGTGATTGTTTACAGACAACAAGTAGACGTAACCTTTCTTACTGTCTGTGTAGATATGTATCTCGAATCTAGACCCCTTAAAGCAGTCTGTTAACTGTAATGAATAACATATTCCTAGTACACGAGTAAACTGACAGTACTCATTGTCCTTTAATAACTCCCAAGGGTCAGGCCAGGTGCTCTGATCCCAAGGGTCTGCATTCAATGTCACCGACGGTGCACCGCTATAGAAATCTATCGTGTCTTGGATTGGGTCTTCGGCCGTTTCTAACTTATCGCGAAACTGGCGCCAGAGATTTAATCTTTCTTCATATGGTTTATTAAACATTAAATGACGTTAGTTTTCTTTGCTGTTACTGTGTACTTCAATTGCGTATCATCGTCTGTTGGCATTGTTGAAGTAACTATAACATCAATAGTTTCCTTTGTCAAGTCTAAATCTGCATCTCTAAGATTAACATTAAAGGTAATGGCATCCAAATATGTTTCGTCGCCATTAAAGTGGAACTCGTCTGAAATCTCTGCTGTGTCTGCATAAGCATCAATCACAACATATAATGTTCCGCTTCTAATAACTCTGTAGTTGTTACTTACAAGAGTGTAATCAAGCTCGTACGCTTGGTTAATAACTCCAGGTAGTCTAAACAATGTAACGTTAGTTACCTGGCCAATGCTAACTGTGTTTTCAAAAGGCATTTTATAAAATGCTGTTCCTGATACTTCTGGCAAGTATGGAACATTATCTAAATCAACGCCGTCTGATAGTGCATAAGTTCTAGAAAAGTAATCATCGAACGACTTGTTTGTGTCCTTTTCATATCTAATGATACTATAAGCAGGTAACAAGTCTGTTGATCCGTTGTTGCCACAAAGTGTAAATCTATTTTCTCTGCTTGAGTTGTTCTGTCCGTTGTATACTCTAATTGCTTCTCTGTGGATTTCATTAAAGATACATTCTTCAAACACGTTTGCACTTGGACCTCTGTTCTGTCCACTTGCTACGTTTCCTAAGTTCATTGTTTCGCCAAACACTGCACCTTGTCCTAGTGTATCAAACTTGCAGTTTTTAAATTTGTTTTCGTCTGCGTCCCAGTTTGAACGAACACCTGTACCAAAGCCAATAATTTGACAATTAATAAATGTGTTATTATCTGTTGCAACAGATCCGCTTAGATTGTTTAATGTTATAGCATTATCATCTGGATCTACTGCTCCGCTAGTCCATACACCTGTTATCTTAATATCTTCAAACACACTGTCCTTACAACTTTGTAAAATAATACCTTTAGCTGTGTCTGGGTCAGCATCTGAACTAATGTTGTTTGCTCCTGCGGCTCCACCGCCTACAGTTTCAATAGTCATTCCTTTTAATAGAATGTCTGTAGCCATATTAATAGCAGATGAGTTTGCATCGTTTGCTGGTGACCCTGGTTCGCTTGTGCTGTTAACTGTAATAAACGCAGGCTTGTTAACTGTAGTTGAGATAATAGTTTTGTCTGCACCTGCGCCGATTAATGTAGCGTAAGGTGGCAAGTAAATTGTGTCGTTAATAATATATGTGCCGGCTTCGATATGTAGTTCAACACGACTTTCTGAACTACCTTTGATAGCACTGTTTAGATATAGCTGATCAATAGCACGTTGTAGAGCTGCTGTATCAACTGTTGTGCCATCACCCTTAGCACCAAAAGATCTAACGCTTACACGGTCGTCTAAACGCTCTTGTAGGGTACGTTTGATAGCGTTTGCACTATCTCCGCCTGTTACAGTATACGCATCATCTGCGTTGTATGTATATGAATCTGCTAGTGAAAATAGGTCGTCGTACTCTGTAAGTACTTTTGTGTTACCAACTGCTGGAGCACCTTCACTTACTGCACCATTACCGATGTATAATTCTCTAGTGTCAATTGCCCAACCTAACTCGCCCGAGGCAAGTTGTGGTAAACCTGTACCTACGTTCTTTTGTCCTCTACGGACTTGTATCTTTGATATCTGTACGACAGCCACGTGTATCTCCTACGCTTTTATTATATATTTAGCCGTTAAAGGAGAGTAAGGGCGACACTAGGCCGCCCTTGATTGGTTTAGTCTGCTAGATAAACGTTTGCCCAAAGCTCATAATAAGCATTTGCAATAGTTTCTTCTGTAATATCTTCAACGACTTCTTCGCCTTTGATAATACAATTCCAGCAATATGCTAGATAGTTAAGTACTACCGCAGGATTTTGTCCGTATCCAATATCGTATGGTAGTGCATTATGTACACGTACTGGATTCTCAACATTACCACGCAACAATGCTTCAACTGATTTACTGCTAAACTTTTGTTCTTCGTAGTTCCAAAGTTTAAGATCTACACTGCTTAGTTCATCAACAGTTGCAAGCCATTCGTCACTACAATCCATAGCAAGTCCTGCTAGAATAGCAATGCCTGTTGCAGGCTGTACGTGGAAGTGTCCGTTTCCTGGAGCATTTAGTTTATCCATATGCACTAATGCATCAGCAAGTTTGTCTACTTGGTCGTGTAAGTCTTTTACACCTGGAGTCTGCATTAAGCTCTTGCCTCCGTATGGACAACCTACATTAAGAGCAGTACCAATTGTACCTCTTTTTAGTTTTGGATTCTTAAAACGATCTAGCAAATTCTTAGCACGAAATGCGCCAGTAATCTTATCTGCTTTTGTTTCAACAGCATCTACGCTGTCAATAATATAGTACAACGAACACGCCTCATATGGATCATTAATTTCATATGTGCGTACTGCAACTTCTTTTGGTACTGGAACTTCAGTAACATTTGTGTTTACTACTTGTCCTTCCAAGTAATGCTTCTTCCAAATATGTTGACGAGTGTTTCCGTCTAGAACATATGTTGAACCATTTTTAAAAAATGCAGGTGTTGAAGTTGTTGGACCTGTATAAAGTAACAAGTCTACTTCTGCGTGTTTGTGCATTGCTTTAGTAAGACGTGTTACTGCTTTCTTTGCACGATGTTCTACATCACGGTTAATTGGAAATGTTGGTACTTTCAAAAACTGTTCCAATTTCATTGTAGTGCCTTCTTTAGGCATTGGAAAGTCTGTAAGGGTGAAAGTTTTTTCTTCTTGATATTCGAAAAGATCTTGTGGGTCAGAGACCACTGATAGAGTTGTGTTTGACATAATTTTCTCCTTGTTCTCAAACAATTTATTTGACAATGATCGCAATCATTGTACTGTATTTATATATCCAAATAGATATATTGTCAAGTCCTTTTAGACTTGTTTTTCATAAAATTGGTAAACTCTGTTATACCATTCAGTACGCCATTCGTCATACTCATCAGGCCAAACATCAAACTGTTGATATTCGCCTGCTCTACTGCACATAAACACGTGACCTTCGCGTATCTCTGTACCATAAAGTTCGTTGTGTGCTTCTGCATATGCTACAAGTTGCAGGAAGTAATCAACTACCCACTCAACTTTCTTAGGCTTATTCGTCTGTTTAAAATCCATAATTGCAGGTTGTCCTTTGTATGTTCCTACAAGGTCTGTTGTTCCTGCATACATCTGTGGCATATATAATGCTACTTCACTGCCCCATACTTCTACATCCTTTAGGGCATTCTCTTTGATTACTGTAGCCATACCGTGTGCTTGTTGAGCAAAAGGATTGCTGCCCGGTTGTGGCCATTCACCTGTGTCAATATAGTCCTCTAGGTACTTGTGCATCCTTGTACCTACTGAGGCTGCTTCAGTTACAATCTCTTGTGCTTTTGCTTCGCCAACACGTTTCTTCCAAGCAATAAGGTGTGTCTTATCTTTAGTAGCGTCAAGGATAGTTGTAACACTTGCGACAGCATTGCCGTCAGGTGTTTCGTATAATCGTTTGCCGTTTACTTGCTTTCTATTGATTGGTTGGTAATCATATTTTTTAATTATTAGACTCATTACTTTCCTCGTCTGTAATGTCAGCCGTAGGTATGCGATCATATACATCGAAGAATGGCTGTGTGTAGTAAGGGTTAACTGTAGAATATGGATCGTCAACACTGTCTACTTGTTCTACTTCAGGTACATAGTGTTTAAGCATATTTTCTACACCCATTTTAAGCGTCATTGTGCTACCTGCACATCCTGAACAGGCGCCGCTTAGTTCTAGCAATAGTGTGCCTTGATCGTACGATACAAAGTTAATTGCACCGCCGTGGCTATCTACAACTGGTTTAACGTGTGTTTCTAATAGACTTTTGATTTCTGTAATGATTTCATCATTAGTACGTTTAGTCATAAGATCTCCTATAATGCTAGTATAATAGCACCTAATTAGTTGTTTGTCAAGAGATTTTTATAACGGTGCGCCTGGATCAGTTGCACGTGATGCCATTTGGCCAACAGTGTCGCCACCGTCTGCGCTTGATGTTGCACCTTTTTCTACGTCTTGTTTAGTTTTAAGAGTAATACCTTCCTCGGAAAAATCTTTGATCATTTCTTTTACACGAGGATCACTGTCGTATGCATTTTTAAATGTGCCGTAAACAAATGCTTCACCGCCCATATTTTGCATAACTTTATTTAGATCAATGTTGATAGTGTCTTGTTTGATACTTTCTTTTTTAGGTTTATCAAAATGTAAAAAAGCCGGCTTGCCTTTTTGATCTGCTGCCTGTTGGACAGTTCTCAAGGCCATTACCAGCTTTTCGTTTGCTTGTTGTAACTCAGCTTCCGTTACTTTTTTTTTGAAAGAATAGTACCTAATCTTCTGCTGCTTTCTAGCATCTTACGTTTGTAAGCTCTGCTTTCACGCTTTTCACGTCCTGCTTCTTCTTCGCCGCCTGCGCCTGCTGGTGCTGCATCTAATGATACATCTAGCTCTTCGCCGCCTGCTGCGTCTGCGTCTACGGTTGGTTCCATTTCAGGCTCTTCTGGTTCTGCACCCATATCAGTTGCAGGTGCTGCTTCACCTGTTAATTGTCCTACGCCTGCTGTTAAGCTCTCACGTGTGCTTTCCATTGCAGTGTATAATGATTCTAGTGCAGGTTTAACTGTTTGTACAAATGCGTCTGACTTCTCTTGACCTTGCTCATCGCGAATAGCATCTGCAAGTTCTAGCATTGATTCAGTTTGCATTTCAGCAGTATCTTCCATCCAGCTAGTAACACGGTTAACCATATCTTTAGCTGCCATAACAATCTCAGCTTGGTCTTCTGCGCCTTCTTTAACAACTGACTCGCCTTTCATATGCTTTCTCAGTTGTGGCGGAACTTTACTTAGATCTTTTTTCTTATCGCTGCCGCTTTCTTTTTCTTTATCTTTAGCAGCCTGCTTCATTGGCTCTTTCTTGTCGCCATCGCCGTCAATGTCAGCAAAGTCTGGCTTAGCTGATTCGTTAGTTTTGCAATCACAATCTTTGCAACCTGGAGGGCAAGTACAAGGCTTACCAGCTTCTTCGTTGCAAGGACAGCCAGCAGCTTCTACAATGTCCTCACGCTCTGTAATTTCAGCATTTAACACATCTAGGAAGAGTTTGTTTTTTTGATATGTTTCGCTTCTTACGGCGTTAAAACTTTCATTAGTTTCTACTTGGCTTAAAGTTGTACGCAATTTGTTTCGCACGTCTTGAAGTTGCTCTAGCGTAAACTTTTCTAGTGCAATCTTTTTACCGAATTTTCTAGCAAGGCTTTCGTTTAAGCTCTTTGCTGTAACTGGTTTTGAAATCTCTCTAATGTTCATTGTAACTCTTCCTATTGGATTATCTTGTTATATGTATTATTTAGTCTTTTTAGTAAATAAACTGTTTAATTTTTCCTAACGTAACGTGCTCGTGATGCTTAGATATGTCATATCTAGTCTGTGTAACTTCACGTTTTACATCATTTGTTGTAGTATTCATAGTATAATTATAAAAAATACAATCAGTATGATGTTTTGCTGCTGTGTCATCAAGCTCTAAAATTTGCTCAATTGACTGTTTTTTGTTTAATCTTTTTGCAATAGCCAAAGCCGCTGCTTTTGTAAAAGTTTTAGCGACCACAGTGTTAGTTCTATAACACTTAACGGAGTATTCACCTTTAGAATACTTAATAGAATATGATCCAATATTAATTCTGTTGCCCTTTTTAACTGGGAAAAGGACAGTATCGATAGAAGAATCGACTAGCTCTTTAAGAGCTTGTGCAGGTGTATTAGTCATTTTTCCTTACCATATAGGTTTTATTGTGCAATATTTTACTTACCAAACTTTTACGTATTAGGTTTTCAATTACGAATCTTTCTCGTTCAGTATACGCTGCCATTGGACGAATACCTTCCATACGTTCTAAAACAACTCGTTCTTCGTTAGTTGTAAAGATTTCAAAGTCTTTTAAAACGTCATCTATTTTCATTTTATTGCTGCCAATTGTTTTTTCATAGCAGTGATTTGTTCCTGCTGTGCTTTGACTTGTTCTTCTGCGCTTTTAATTTGTTGTTGTAGCATTGCTCTTTGTTTTTGAGCATTTTGTGCTTGCATCTGCTGTGCTTTGTTTGCATCTGGAGCAGGTGCTGTTGGTTGTGCTGTAGGAGCAGGTGCTGCGGCCTGTGCCTTAGGATCTGCACCCATAGTAGGTGCTTGCTGTGTTGCTGCCATAGGCTCGTCTTCGTTTAGTAAATCTGTTATCTTCATCTTGCTTTCCTTCTACGAGGCTTATTCAATTGTGCTAATCTTCTTGAAGCGTTATCAGTTCTTTTTGTTTTACCTGCTCTATAACGTCCGTGACCGCCCATCTTCTGTTTAGTTTTCTTTAACGTGATTCTATTTTTTACTTTAATTGGTGCGTTGCAAGCTGCTGGACTAGCACGAACTTGTCCTTTGCGAGGACCTGTTGTGCAACGATACTTGCGTGTAACTTTAGAACCTTGCTTCTTCCAAGCAAGAGAAGCTACCTCTACAATCTCAATTACTTGCATTACCTTCTTCTTCCTGCTTTATTCAACGCTTGTACTCTACGACTTACTGGATTTACTCTTTTAGTCCTTCTAGCCTTTCTTGCCATTTTACCGCCAAGTCTTGCTTTAGTACGTTTCATAGTAATTCTTGCTTTAAGATTTGGTGCAGCAAAACACTGTGCCATCTTTGCAACAATGCGTCCTTTTCTTGGGCCCGCAGTACATCTAAACTTGCGCACTGCATTCTTTCCAGAACGTGCCCAAATCTGCTTCTCATCTATTTGGTCAATAAAAAACTCACGTAATAACATATAGTTATTTATCGTGAGCGAATGTGTTACTGCATTAAAATTACAACGATAGTAGATAAAAGTCCAGCTACGATTGTGCCTGCCGCACCAATTAAGACTTTAATCATAGATGCATTACCTGACTGAATGTCTTTATGAATGTCGTCTACCTTTTTTTCTAACCCGGTTAGGCGAGTATCTAGCTGCTCATAACGGAGAGCGCACAGATCTACGTGTGCTTCTAGCGATTCTTTTTCTAAACTTGTTGTTGGCGTAGTGGCCATATAATAATCTCCATTAAAGTAAACTCGAAGTTAGCCTTTGTTGTGTGTTGTTATATAGCCTTAGTGTGTTGTTTTATATAAAGTATTTATCATAATACTGTGAAAAATATGTTACATTTTTTGCTATCTTTGGTCATAAATGCGTGTACTCCATTAGCAAAAGTTTCAGTTAAATCTGAAATATAAGGTACTAAATCAAAGTCGTCTTTGAGTAAATCTACTGTGGTACTGCCGTCGGGCATATTAAATTCAAAGATCCAATACTTTTGCTTGCCTTTGTAATCTGTGCCAAACTCTAGGTCTTTTATAGATTCTTCTCGTTCAACCAATCCAGTTGGCTCTGGGTTTGCTCTAAGTCCTAAAACTTGTACAAGTGTGTCCCAATTTGTTTGTTGACCTACAGCAACTTTGTCAGGTCCTTTGCGCTGCCCTGATTCTGTAACATCTACTAAGGTATATAACTTTATCTTCATTGCTAGTATTTAATCCATAAAAAAAGAGCCACTTAAAAAGTGGCTCTCTAGTGTGACGCCTTCCGTTGTCACGGTCCCTAAGGTAGTAAGGATTCTTACGCTGGGTTCTGGTCGAATGTAGCTACTAGTGAAATACCAGATACTGCTTCTGCTCCGCCGTCACCTTGTGCAATAACGTGCTCGCCGTCACCTGTGCCTTCAACACCTGCAATAGTCATATTGTAAGTTGTTGTCATAGCTGTGATAGCTGCTTCAGTTGTGATTGTGCCTGTTGCGATTGCATAGACATATGTTTTTGGTCCTAGACCGTTACCTGCAACTACTGCTGCATTTGGGTTTGATACTGATGCCATTTTTCTTCTCCTATAATCTAATGACGTAACCTGCTTACTCTAGCAGGGCCAATGTTATTATTGGCGTTGTTTTACATTAGTATTTAGTCTTTTTGCAAAAAAATAGGAGTTATCTGCGTTTTTTGATTGATTTATGAACTGATTTTAGTCTTTGTATAGCACCCGGGCCTGCTTCTACAAAGTCGTCAATCATATCAAAGATAGGTTTATATGCCTTTACAAACTGTGGAGGAATACCTTTGCCTTGCTCTGCAAGTTCTGCGGCTTTGATAGCCTTCATAGCTTCTGTAATACCTACAAGGTATCCATATAGTGCAACGTGTTTCTCTCTATTTAAACGATCTAAACGTCTTGCTCTAATGTCTGCCCACGCATCTTCGTCTAGCTGTGTTTCAACTAGACCTTCCTCGTACATATCTTTTATGAAGTCCATCTTTGGCATATATTATCCTAAGTATCTTTTAACAAATAATTGCGGAATCTCGTGATAGTCTTTGATATCAAAGAAATCTGCTGCACTTGAACTTTGTTGCATATCTTTTTGGAATTGTGTACGCACCATCGGCTTAACTTTGTCTGTTGTCATTAGCATACGAATTACTCGTGCTTGGTCTGCTGACACTTTAAACATTTTGCCGTCGTCTGTTTTTACAGTATCAACTGGTTTTGGATTACCTTGGCTGTCTAGTATTTTGCCTAGTTGATCATACATTGGTGTTTCTGAATAGCCTGGCTCTTCATCATCCTTTGCACTCATATCAAAATCGTCCCAGTTGTCAGCTTCAAACTGGTCTAAGTGCTCTTCAAATTCTTTTAGGTATTTGTTCATTTATCTCTCCACAGATCTATTTGCTTTTGTAAAGTATTGTCTTGGTACTAATTTAATATCACCACTAGGATGTGCTAGTACATATCCTTCTCCACCTTGGCCGTGTGCATCTGGACGCACTGGGCCGTGTGATCCAATCTCTTGTTTAACTGTTTGATCGTGTGAATCAAACTGTTTAATAATGTCGTCCTTGATACGCATTAGTGTATTTACTGTATTCCACAATGCACTAAATGCTTGGGCGTGTTGTTTAACATACTCTAGTATCTTGCCTTTCTTACGATCCGAAATACGAGGGGTACGCTCTAGCCATTGTGCAAAGTCTGCACCTAAGTTTTCTAATCCTGTATCTACTTTTGAATTAGTATATGTATAAAGTACTTGTGGGAAGTCAGTTAATTGTTTTGCTTTTAGCTCGTCTGCATTTAATAACTCGTCAATGCCTGCTGCGTTTTGTTTAATCACTGCTTCTAATTTAGATAGTTCTTCGTTGTTTGCATCTGCTGGACGCTCTACTGTAACTGGAGGTACAACTAGTACTTCGTTGCCTTGGAAGATATCTCCGTTCTTTAATGGACCTTCGTTGCCTTCTGCATCAACTTCTCTGTGAATTACAACACCTGTTTTTGATTTTGCAATACGCTTACCTAAGTCTGATTTAGCATCAACTGTATATGTTACAATGTTTGGTGTAAACACAAAGTTACCATCAACCTTTGCTGGTGTGTTAAAGTATAATAAGTCTCCCTTAAAGAAACCTCTATAGTCTTTAGGTGTTGCTTTTTCGTACTCGTCAAATATGTCTTGCATATTCTGAATAAACGCACCATAGCCTTGTGGATCTTTTTTAGCACCCGGGCGATTGCCTAGCATCGTGCCTAACGCTTCTGCTGAGGTTGCTTTACCGTCGTATCCTTTTGCTGTGAAGCCGCTTTTGTCTGTAAGTACAAACTCTCCATTTTCATTGCGGCCAAAAATGATTGCGGGAGATCCGTCCCATTTGAGTGTAACGTTTTGATGGTTGTCTCCTTCCAAACTTTTAAGTGCTTCTAGAGCTCTCATAGCACCTGCACTACCTTCCCAAAAGATAATATCTTCTGCGTGTTGAATACGAGCTGCTTCAACAAGAATTGCTTCTGTTAAAATATTCTTTTGCTCTACTTCACGGAACTCAAAAAATCTCATTTTAGCAACTCCCTGATTCTGTTGAGTTGTTTGTCTGCTAAACTTTCTTGTACTCTGTCTTTAAGATCGTCCGGTATGCCAATATCTTTTACTTGTCCGTTTTTAGCAAAGCCGTCTAAAATATTATCTACCATATCTTTTGGATAGTTTTGCTCAATTGCTTTCTTTAAACTTTCATATGAGTTTAAGTCTTGCGGGCCGTCTAGTTTTAATGCTTTAGCAATACCTGCTGCATCTTTAATAGGATCGCCAATAATTTCGTTGTTGTTCTTTTTAGTAAATCCAGTACCTGCTTTGTTAGGCACAGGTGTGCGCTTAATTCTAACAAGACCATCTGCGGGCGACCACATCCAGCGTTCGCTTTCTACTGGACGGCCGTCGTCAATTTTTTCTTCACTGTCTTTGCGATCAAGTACTGCGGCGATTGTTGCAATCATAATATTACGAAACACACCTTTATACTTTGATTCTGTTTCTGAAGGTGAATGATAATAAGTTTTCATCCAACCCGGGTCGCCTGGCATAAAGTCTACTTGCACAAATCCTGTGCGTGGCTTTAGTGTTTGTTTGCTTTGATCAAAGTTTACAATTTTAACTTTGGTCATAATTACTGAACTTTTAGCAAGGTCCATAATCTCTGGAACCTTCTTTAGCTTTTCTACAAAGCCTTCAATCTCTTCTGGAGCAAGTTGAATAGCAACATCAATATCACCTGAAAATTGTTTCTTGCCAACGCTGCCTAGCACGTTGTCCTTTAAATCAATCTTTAATATTTTTTCTAGTGCATCTAGTGTAGGTTCAATCTCATCAATATGGATTGGCCCTACGCCAGGCATTGATCCGCCTTCTTTAAGAATCATTCTTTCTACTCTCTATTACTTTTGTAATTCCACGCTTAAATTTACGTGGGTCGCCGCTTTTAATACTATTTAAAAAACGTCTTTCAAGTTCTCCGGCAGTCTCTGCATCGTAAGTATTACCAATTCGAGATAGCAAATTAATTGCACTCTCAATAATATTGCTGGCGCGAGCTTCAATCTGATGATCGTTTGAATGTTCTCTGCCTAATGCATTTAACTCTTCAAGGATACTTCTTGTATGTTTCTTCATAGTTTTGTACTCCGTAATGTATTTAGCGTAGTTAAACTATAAATATAGTTGCAATTGGGGCAACTAGAGAGGGCATAAAATGAATATATCACAACTATCGTTTCCTGATCGTTCTTTATTGTTTGCAAAATTAGCAAGCATCGCATACAATGATAACATCAAAGAAGTAAAAAAGCAAGTAAAAGATTTAGGTTTTACAACTGTTGAATTTTACAACAAAGAAGGCGCACAGGCATACCGCTTCCAAAACAAAGAAGATATGGTAATTGCTTGTCGTGGAACAGAACCTACACAGTTTAATGACATTGCTGCTGATCTAAAAGCAGCACCTGTTAAATCAGAAACAGTTAGCAGAGTACACAGAGGTTTCAAAGCAGAAGTTGATGAACTTTGGCCTATGGTACTAGAAGATGTAACTAGAACAGTAAACAAAGACAACAAACTTTGGTTCTGTGGACATTCACTAGGCGCTGCTATGGCAACTATTATGGCAAGTCGTGCGTTCTACGAAACAAGTATTCAAGATCCACAAGAGCTTTACACATATGGCTCGCCAAGAGCAGGATGGCCAGGCTTCGTAAAAACTATGGCAACAAAACATCATCGTTGGGTTAACAATAATGATATTGTAACTACAGTTCCGCCTTGGTTTATTGGATACAAACACGACGGTGAAGAACATTATCTAAATGCATTTGGCAATGTTCGCAAGCCTACACGTTGGCAGCGTTTCAAAGACAAGTTGCGTGGATTATGGATGGGTATTAAAAGAGGACAAGTTGACTCGTTCTCAGACCATTCAATGGTAAACTATATTAACTATTTAGAAATGTACGCAAGCGGTAAAGAAAACTCACAAAGTTAATCTTTACGAATACGACGATTGTATTCAACTGCTTCTTTTAGAATAGACAGCTCAACGTTATCGCGTTGGGCTGTTCTTATGAGTGCTTCTATATCCTTAGGAAAACAATGTCCACCAAATCCACGTTCCTTTGTCACTTGCGTATGACTATGTGTAATACGATCGTCCATACCAGTGTAGTGTGCAACGGCTGCATATTCTATGTCTAGTGCATTGCACAAATCATACATTTGATTAAAGAACGCAACCTTTAGTGCTAAGAAACTGTTGCGAGCATATTTGGCAAGGATAAGTTCTTCTGGCTCTGCTATCTCACAACTTACATCAAACACCTTTGCCCAGAAATTACAACTTGTTCCGCCAATAAGCATTAGGTCCATTGCACGTATATCTTCTACTGCTGTTGCTGCTCTAAGGAACTCTGGCGAGAAGTTTAACATACGATTAGGAAACGTGTCTACAAGCATCTGCCAACCTTCTACAGAGATTGTGCTTTTGATTAGGATAGGCACATCTGGTGCTGCTTCAACTACTTCGTACACATTGTCCATTTTGCAGCCGCCGCCTGCATTAGGAGGAGTGCTCACACAAACAATAACAGCCTCAGGGTTGCCAAAGTCTTTGTATCCTAGTTCAGGATCGTAAATTGTAATATCGTGCTTGTCTTTTAATAGTTCGTGGTGTGCTTTGCCAACAAAGCCATAACCTGCAATAGTAATTTTCATAAAGATACTTATTTTGTTTTTGATTGTAGATCTGCGATTGCGGCTTTTATTGCATCTTCAGCTAATACTGAGCAATGTATCTTTACGGGAGGTAAAGCGAGTTCCTCTGCGATGTCGCTGTTCTTGATTGCTGTTGCGTCATCGAGGGTCTTCCCTTTAAGTAGTTCGGTGACGAGGCT
>Ga0181582_10001947_pt1 | contig 16342 bp, 13 predicted proteins | sample 071ome_32_FD_132438 | JGI IMG/M metagenome (GOLD analysis project Ga0181582, IMG submission 132438) | Coastal salt marsh microbial communities from the Groves Creek Marsh, Skidaway Island, Georgia - 071405AT metaG (megahit assembly) | ecosystem: Environmental > Aquatic > Marine > Intertidal...
CCAGCGGCAGTTTTGGGGCCGTTCCGGTGTTCGCCGGAACCTTTCTCGTGAGCCTGATCGCCATGGCTGTCGCCGCCCCCGTTGGCCTGCTGTCCGCAATCTACACCGCCGAATATGCCAGCCGGCGCGTGCGCGGCGTCGTCAAGCCGATGCTGGAGATTCTGGCCGGCGTGCCGACGGTGGTTTACGGGTTTTTCGCCGCCCTGACGGTCGCGCCGCTGCTGCGGGACTTCGGTTCGATCGCCGGTCTGGATGTTGCTTCCGAAAGCGCCCTGGCGGCAGGGCTGGTCATGGGCGTCATGATTATTCCTTTCGTCTCCTCCCTGTCGGATGACGTGATCGCCGCGGTGCCGAACAGCCTGCGTGAAGGCTCCTACGGGCTGGGCGCGACCCATGCCGAAACCGTGCGCTTTGTGGTGCTGCCCGCCGCCTTGCCGGGCGTTGTCGGCTCCTTGCTGCTGGCAGTCAGCCGCGCCATTGGCGAAACCATGATCGTGGTGATGGCCGCCGGGCTGGCCGCGAATCTGACCGCCAACCCCTTCCAGGCGGTGACCACCGTGACGGTGCAAATTGTCACTCTGCTGGTGGGGGACCAGGAATTTGACAGTCCGAAAACCCTGGCGGCCTTCGCGCTGGGGCTGGTGCTGTTCGCTGTCACGCTGGCGCTGAATATCGTGGCATTGCGGGTGGTGCGCAAATACCGTGAGCAATATGACTGAGCCCGAAGACACCGCCCCCGCCGCGCCGGTTGTTTCCGCGCGGGAATGGGATGCCCGCCTGCGTAGCGGGCTGGCGCGCCGCCACGCCGCCGAACGGCGCTTCCGCCTATACGGAATGACCGCCATTGCCCTGGCGCTGCTGTTTCTGGCCCTGTTGTTCAGCGTTATCATTTTCAACGGGGTCTCCGCCTTCCGCCAGACGGAAATACGGATTCCGGTGACATTTGACGCCGCGCTGGCCGACCCCGGCGGCGAGCGCCAGCGGGACAGCATCGCTGCCGGTGACTTCAACGCCATCCTGAAGCAGGCCCTGCGGCAGCGTTTTCCGGACGCCGTTACCCGGTCGGAGCGCAACGCGCTTTACAAGCTGGTCAGCAGCGCCGCTGTGTTTGAACTGCGCGACCGGGTGCTGGAGGATCCGGCGCTGGTCGGCGCGACGGTTCCGGTCTGGCTGCTGGCCAGCGATACCGTGGACATGTGGGCCAAGGGAAAGTCCAGCCGTCTGGATGACCGCCAGCTGGCCTGGGCCGGGGAGCTGCGGGACCAGGGCACCCTGGCGCTGCGCTTCAACCACCGTTTTTTCACCAATGGCGACAGCCGGGAACCGGAAAGTGCCGGTGTGCTGGGCGCAGTGGCCGGTTCTTTCTGGATGCTGCTGGTTACCCTGCTGCTATCTTTTCCGCTGGGTGTCATGACGGCGATCTATCTGGAGGAATTCGCCCCGAAAAACCGCTGGACCGACCTGATAGAGGTTAATATCAACAATCTGGCCGCTGTGCCGTCCATCGTTTTCGGGCTCCTGGGGCTGGCGCTGTTCCTGAACCTGTTCGGGTTGCCGCGTTCTTCCCCACTGGTGGGCGGCATGGTGCTGTCGCTGATGACGATGCCGACGGTGATCATCGCCGGGCGCGCCGCCCTGAAGGCGGTGCCGCCGTCGATCCGCCAGGCGGCGCTGGGCATGGGGGCCAGCCGGTTGCAGACCGTACTTCACCATGTCCTGCCGCTGGCGATGCCGGGCATGCTGACCGGGGCGATCATCGGCATGGCCCAGGCGCTGGGCGAAACCGCCCCATTGCTGATGATTGGCATGGTTGCCTTCATCGTGGATATTCCCGGCGGCCCGGCGGATCCCGCCGCGGCGCTGCCGGTGCAGATTTTCCTGTGGGCGGACAGCCCGGAGCGCGCTTATGTCGAACGCGTCTCGGCGGCTATTCTGGTCCTGCTCGGATTTCTGATTACCATGAATCTGGCGGCGATTCTGCTGCGGCGCAGGCTGGAACGCCGCTGGTAGGCGGGGAATGGAGACTGGCAGGATAATGATGGCCACCGGCGAAAACCCGGGCGGAAGCCGCCCGGTCAAGATTGAAAGCGAAAATATCAGGGTTTTCTACAGCGGCAAGCAGGCGCTGTTCGATGTGAACCTGAAAATCGCCGCGCGGGAAGTCACGGCCCTGATCGGCCCGTCCGGCTGTGGCAAATCCACCTATCTGCGGTGCCTGAACCGCATGAACGACGTCATTCCGGAGTGCCTGGTCGAAGGCCGGATTGCGCTGGACGGCGCGGATATATATCATCCTCGCGTTGATCCGGTGCATTTGCGGGCGCGGATCGGCATGGTCTTTCAAAAGCCGAATCCCTTTCCCAAGTCCATATACGACAATGTTGCGTATGGGCCCAGGATTCACGGGCTGGTGCGCGGCCGGGACGAAACCCGGCATGTGGTGGAAACCAGCCTGCGCCGCGCCAGCCTGTGGGAAGAAGTACGTGACCGGCTGGATGCCCCGGCAACCGGCCTGTCGGGCGGCCAGCAGCAGCGCCTGTGTATCGCGCGGGCCATCGCTGTGCGCCCGGAAGTGATCCTGATGGACGAACCCTGCTCCGCGCTGGACCCGATCGCAACAGCGCGGATCGAGGAACTGATCGACGAGCTGAAGGAAAATTACACGATCGTGATCGTCACCCATTCCATGCAGCAGGCGGCGCGGGTTTCGCAGCGCACCGCCTTCTTTCATCTGGGGCAGCTGGTGGAGGTCGGGGATACCGACAAGATTTTCACCAACCCCGATGACGAACGCACGGAAGGGTATATCACCGGCCGTTTTGGTTAAAAAAACCGCTGAAAGCGAACCCTTGGGACCCGCCGCCGTGCGGCCGGGCCAGCGGTTCCAGGAAAGACTATTCGCATGATAACCGGCAAACATATCCTGCATGCCTTCGATGAAGAGCTGAAGACGCTGGGCAATCTGATCGCCCGGATGAGCAGCAATGCGGAAAGTCAGTTCCGGGAAGCCATGCTGGCGGTCGACAAACGGGATGCCGCCCTGGCGGAGCGGGTGGTGGCCGGCGATGAACAGATCAACGCCCTGGAACAGCAGATCGAAAACATGGCCATCAGCATGATCGCCAAGCGCCAGCCGATGGCGGATGACCTGCGTTACATCATCGCCTGTCTGAAAACCGCCCATGACATCGAACGTCTTGGCGATTACGCCAAGAACATTGCCCGCCGCGCGGTTCCGATGAGCAAATACAGCCTGCCGGAAACCCTGCTGGCCCCGACGCTGGAAATTTCCGGCCTGGTGGCGGACATGCTGAAGAATGTCTTCGAGGCGCTGGCCAGCAATGACGCCCGGAAGGCCATTGCCGTCTGGGAGTCCGATGACGCCGTGGATAACCGCTACGGCAGTCTGGTCAAGGCCATCCGCGTCCACATGGCGCAGGAGCCGGAAAGCGTGAAGCCGCTGACCCACCTGCTGTTCATCGCCAAGAATGTGGAGCGGATCGGCGACATGGCCACCAACCTGTCGGAAACGATACACTACCGCGTGACCGGTACCGCCTTGGCGGAAACCTATCAGCGCCGGGCGCAGGAGCGCCAGGCCGGTTAGAAAAAACCTCCTTCCGCGTCTATATCTCCAGCACGCTGCTGCCGCGGCTGATGGCGACGGTGCCGGAGCGGGCTACTTCCACCTGGCCCAGCGCGCGCATCAGTTCAATGAAGCTTTCCACTTTTTCCGACTCGCCGTCGATCAGGAAAATAAAGCTTTCCAGCGTCGTGTCGGTGACCCTGGCCTTGTAAATATCGGCGATCCGCAGGGATTCACGGCGCTGATGGTCCCTGGCGCACACCTTCACCAGCGCCATTTCCCGCTCCACCCAGCTGCCGTCCACCGTCAGGTCATGCACGTCATGCACCGGGATCAGCCGTTCCAGCTGCGCCCGGATCTGGGCCACCACCATGGCGGTGCCGGAGGTGACAATGGTGATGCGGCTGGCGCTGTCATCCTCCGTGATGGTGGAGACGGTCAGGCTTTCGATATTATAACCGCGCCCGGAAAACAGGCCGACGACGCGGGCCAGCACCCCCGGTTCATTATCCACGATCACCGCGAAGATATGCCGCCGGGGTATTTCGTTCTGTTCCAGAATTTCGTAGGCGGAACCGGGCCTGATGGGGTCTGTCATGCTTTTTCTTTCAAGCTGGGGCGCGCGGCGGCCGTCAAACCAGAATTTTCCCGGCGGCCGAGATCGCTTCCTCCCCGTCCGCAACCGGGCCCAGCAGCATCGCGTTATGCGCTTCCCCGGACGGGATCATCGGATAGCAGTTTTCGTTCTGGTCCACCGCGATGTCGGCGATCACCGGGCCGTCATGGTCCGCCATTTCCAGAATGGCGGCGTCCAGTTGCGACGGGTCGGCGACCCGGACGCCGTGCCAGCCGTAGGCGTCCGCCAGTTTCATGAAATCCGGCAGGGCTTCGCTGTAACTTTCGGAATAGCGGCTGCCATGCAGCAGTTCCTGCCACTGGCGCACCATGCCCATATAGCGGTTGTTTAGAATAAAGATTTTCACCGGCAGACGGTATTGCCGGGCCGTGGACATTTCCTGAATGTTCATCAGGATGGAAGCTTCCCCGGCGATGTCGATCACCAGCCGTTCTGGAAAGGCGGTCTGGACGCCGATCGCCGCCGGCAGGCCGTAACCCATGGTGCCCAGGCCGCCGGACGTCATCCAGCGGTTGGGTTTTTCAAAACGGAAATGCTGGGCCGCCCACATCTGGTGCTGTCCCACTTCCGTGGTGATCAGCGGGTCGCGGTCCGCCAGCAGTTCATGGAGACGGCGGATCGCCTGCTGGGGCTTGATGACGTCCGGCGCGGTTTCGAATTTCAGGCAGTCCCTGTCGCGCCAGGCGTCGATCTGCTGCCACCAGCCTTTCAGGGCGCGCACGTCCGGCTTGCGGTGGCGGCTTTTCCAGACTCTGAGCAAATCTTCCAGCACATGGGCGACATCGCCGACCACCGGCAGGTCGACCCGGACGTTCTTGTTGATGGAACTGGGGTCGATATCAATATGAATTTTCCGTGAGCCTGGCGAAAAGGCGTCCAGACGGCCGGTAATGCGGTCGTCGAACCGGGCGCCGATGCAAAGCATCAGGTCGCAGTCATGCATGGCCCAGTTGGCTTCATAGGTGCCGTGCATTCCCAGCATGCCCAGGAACTGCGGCATGGCGGCCGGCACCGCCCCCAGGCCCATCAGGGTCAGCGTGACCGGGAAATTGCCCAGCCGCACCAGTTCCTGCAGCAGCTGGCAGGCCGCCGGACCGGAATTGATGACGCCGCCGCCCGCGTAAATCACCGGCCGCTTCGCCGCCAGCAGCATGTCCACGGCCTGGTTGATGGCGTCCGGGTCGCCTTTCAGGCGCGGCCGGTAGGTGCGGTGGCGGATGCTGTCCGGCGGCAGATAGGAGCCCGTGGCGAACTGCACGTCTTTCGGAATGTCCACCACCACGGGGCCGGGCCGGCCGCTGCGGGCGACGTAAAAGGCCTCATGCATCGTGCGGGCCAGATCCTGCACGGAACGCACAAGATAATTATGCTTGGTGCAGGGCCGGGTAATGCCGGTGGTGTCGCATTCCTGAAAGGCGTCATTGCCGATCATGTGGGTGGGCACCTGGCCGGCCAGACAGACCACCGGCACGGAGTCCATCATCGCGTCCGTCAGCCCGGTCACCGCGTTGGTCGCCCCGGGACCGGAGGTCACCAGCACCACGCCGACCTTGCCGGTGGCGCGGGCGTATCCTTCCGCCGCGTGCACCGCCCCCTGTTCGTGGCGCACCAGAATGTGCCGGATGCTGTTCTGCTTGAACAGCTCGTCATAAATCGGCAGCACGGCGCCGCCAGGGTAACCGAAGATAACATCCACACCCTGGTCCTTCAGGGCTTGCAGGATAATCGCCGCGCCGTTCAGGCCGTTGTTGGAAGTCATGTCGGTCCGTTCCCGTTTTCCGGCCCCGGCAGGCGGGCTTTAACAGCGTTCCGCCGCCTCCCTGGCCAATGCTGCACCCGCGATATATACGGCTTTTGTAGGCATTACCCGCTCATGGGGTCAAGCCGCTTGTGCGCAGCCGCTCCAACAGGGCTGGAAACGGCGCGTCTTCCGGCAGCACCGCCGCCGCCGGCATGCGGTTGCGGATCCAGGTCATCTGGCGCTTCGCGTAGCGGCGGGTAGCGGTCCGCGCCTGCGCCGCCGCCTGATCCAGGCCCTGGACGCCGCGCAGGCAGGCCGCCAGTTCCCGTACCCCCAGCGCCCGCATCACGGGCAGATCCGGGGACAGCCCGCGCGCCAGCAGCGCCGCGACCTCCGCCAGCGCGCCCTTTTCCAGCATCGCCGTGAAACGGGCGTCGCAGCGCGCGTAGACTTCCTGCCGGGGCGGCAGCAGCGCCGCGGTCAGGAACCGCGGGGACTGTTCACCGCCCCCCGCCATTTCCCCGCATGCCGCCCCGTCCGCGTGCTTTTCACCGGCGGCCCGCCAGTCCAGCAGCGACCGCCCGGTGGCGCGGACGACCTCCAGCGCCCGGGCGATGCGCTGGCTGTCCGCCGGATGCAGCCGCGCCGCCATCGGCGGGTCCTCCTGTTGCAGCCTCGCGTGCAGGGCGGCGGCCCCGGACTGCGCCAGTTCCTCCCGCACCGCCTGTCGCACTGCCGCGGGAATGTCCGGCACCGGCGTCAGGCCCGCCGTCAGCGCTTCCAGGTATAGCCCTGTGCCGCCGCACAGTATCGGGAGCAGGCCCGCTTGGCGGGCAGCCCGGATTTCCGCCAGCGCCATTTCACGCCAGCGGGCGGCGGAGCAGGGATCGGCACCGTCCAGGACACCGTACAGGCGGTGCGGTACCGTTTGCAGGGCGGCGGCGTCCGGCCGGGCGGTCAGGATGTCCAGATCCCGGTAAATCTGCATGGAGTCGGCGTTGATCACCACCCCGCCCAGCCGTCGTGCGACGTCCAGCGCCAGCGCCGATTTTCCGGATGCCGTCGGCCCGGCAAGAACCAGCGCCATTGCCTTGTATGGCCTGTCCGGCCGGGTCTGGGCCATTTTCAAGCCCCGCGCCCGGGTATATGACAACAGGCGGAGGGTTCCGGCCGGAACGCCACCGGAAGGGCTGAAAGGACGGTATGGTGAAACGCATTCTGCTGACCGGCGCGCGTGCGCCCGCCACACTGGACCTGGCGCGCCAGTTCCACGCGGCGGGCCATCAGGTCTGGCTGGCCGACCGGCTGCGTTTCAGTCCCGCCCGCGGGTCGCGGGCGGTGACGGGCATATATCCGCTGCCGCCCGCCCGGGACGATCCCCTGGCCTATGCGCTGGCGCTGCGGGATCTGGTCCGCGCCCTGAAGATCGACTTTCTGATGCCGACCTGCGAGGAAATCTTTTTCATCGCCCGGCATGCCGCGTTGTTGCGGGCGGAAACGGAGCTGTTCTGCGAAGATTTGCCGCCCTTGGCCCGGCTGCATGACAAATACCTGTTCGCCCGTGAAGGGGCGGCAGGCCAGGTGTGTCCGCCCGCCACCGACCTGCTGCGTTCCCGGGCTGACGTCGCCGCCAGCGCCGGGCGCGCCGCCCGGTCCGTCTACAAGCCGGTTTTTTCGCGCTTCGCCAGCCATGTCCTGGTTTCTCCCGGTCCCGCCCGCCTGAAACGGATCACGCCGACGGAAGAGTATCCCTGGGTGCGTCAGGACCGCGTTCAGGGCGTGGAATATTGCACCTGGTCCGCCGCCCGCCAGGGCCGCCTGCTGGCCCATGCCTGCTATCAGCCGGCCTACCGCCTGTCCGGCGGCGCGGGATATTATTTTCTTCCGGTCCACAAGCCGGTTATCCAGGATTATGTGGCGGATTTCGTCCGGCGGCGCAACTTCACCGGACAGATCGCCTTTGACCTGATCGAGGATGCCGCCGGCCGCTGCGCCAGCCTGGAATGCAATCCGCGCCTGACCAGCGGCGTGCATCTGTTCCCGCGGGACGGAAGGCTGGCCGCCGCGCTGCTGGGGGATGGACCGGCCGTTGACGCGCCGCTGACGCCCCCCCTGGATGCCCCGGCGATGCTGGCTTTCGGCATGGTGGCGAACGGGCTGCCGCGTGCGCTGCTGGGCGGGCGGATACGCCCTTTCCTGGCCGATTTCGCCCGCGCCGGTGATGTTATTTTCCGGCGGGACGATCCCTGGCCGGCACTGATGCAGTTTCTGGCCGTCTGTGAATATGTGGCGCGCGGCCTGCTGGAGCGCCGCAGCCCCCAGGCCGCTGCCACCCGGGACATTGAATGGAACGGCGAGCCGATGTAGCGGCGCGGGCGGCCTTGCGTCGGCGGCTCTGAACAGGCTTGTGGAAAAGGTTTCCGCCAGTCTATGTAATATACAATTTTTCTTGTGAAATAGGCTGGACATTCGTGTTTCCGCCTTTGACGGGCGCGTGGCACCGGCACCGCCAAGGCCACTTCGCAGCCGGAGGTTCCGCCTGTTGACTGACATAAATGCTCTTGACCTGGCCCGCTTCCAGTTCGCCTTCACCATATCGGCGCATATCATCTTTCCCGCCTTTTCCATCGGGCTGGCAAGTTTTCTGGCGGTGCTGAACGGCCTGTGGCTGATCACCCGTGATGCGGTCTACCTGAACCTGTTCCGCTACTGGAAAACCATCTTCGCCGTGGTGTTCGGCATGGGCGTCGTTTCCGGCATTGTGATGTCCTACCAGTTTGGAACCAACTGGGCTCCCTTTTCCGACAAGACCGGGCCGGTGCTGGGTCCGCTGATGGGTTACGAAGTGCTTTCCGCCTTTTTTCTGGAGGCGGGCTTTCTGGGCATCATGCTGTTTGGCCGCGAAAAGGTCGGAGAGCGCCTGCATATGGCGGCCACGGTGATCGTCGCCCTGGGCACGCTGATGTCGGCTTTCTGGATCCTGAGCGTCAACAGCTGGATGCACACGCCCCAGGGGTATGACGTCAACGCCGCCGGACAGTTCATCCCCAAGGACTGGCTGGCCATTATCTTCAACCCGTCCCTGCCTTACCGGATGGCGCATATGGTTCTGGCGGCCTATCTGACAACGGCTTTCATGGTAGGTGCGGTCGGGGCCTGGCATCTGTTGCGCCGCTCTGGCGCGCGCGCCGCCGGGATCATGTTTTCCATGGCAATGTGGATGGCGCTGGCCGTGACCCCGCTGCAGATCATCGCGGGCGACTTGCACGGGTTGAACACGCTGGCGCACCAGCCCGCCAAAATCGCCGCCATGGAAGGCCATTATGCAGGCTTTCCCGAAGGGCGCGCGCCGCTGATTCTGTTCGGCCTGCCGGATGACGAGGACGGCGTGACCCGCTACAAGCTGGAAGTGCCGTTGCTGGGTTCGCTGATTCTGACCCATAGTCTGGACACACCCATCCGGGGTCTGGCGGACTTTCCGGCGGATGAACGCCCGAAGTCAGCGCTGATTTTCTGGACTTTCCGCATCATGGTAGCGGTCGGCTTCGCGATGCTAGGGATTGGCCTGTGGGCAGCCTGGGCACGCTGGAAGGGGCGGCTGTATGACAGCCCGTGGCTGCACCGGGCAGCCCTGCTGATGGGTCCATCAGGTTTTCTGGCGGTGCTGTGCGGCTGGATCACGACAGAAGCCGGCCGCCAGCCCTATACTGTCTATGGCTTGCTGCGCACCGCCGACAGCGTGACATTGTTACACCCCCAAGCTGTTGGCGCCTCCCTGCTGGCCTTCATCATCGTCTATTTTTTCGTCTTTGGCAGCGGGACGCTTTATGTTCTGCGGTTGATGGCCCGGTCCCCGCAGGAACCCGTGCGTATCGGCCATATCGGGCCGACGCGGACCGCCGGTATCACGCCGCTGGCTGCCCTGGGCGCACGCCGCGCCGGACAACGGGGACACCGCCATGATGATTGATCTGCCCTTTATCTGGGCGGGGCTGATTGCCTTTGCCGTCCTGGCCTATGTGTTGCTGGACGGTTTTGACCTGGGCATCGGCATCCTGTTTCCCTTCCTGCGCGGGCGGGAAGAACGTCATCTTGCCATGAATAGCATTGCCCCCGTCTGGGATGGCAATGAAACCTGGCTTGTCATGGGCGGTGGCGGTCTGTTCGCCGTGTTTCCCCTGGCCTATGCGGTTGTCATGCCAGCGCTCTATCCGCTGATTATCGTCATGCTGCTGGGTCTGGTCTTCAGGGGCGTCGCCTTTGAATTCGTCCACCGCGCCAAGGGAGCCATGCAAGGCTTCTGGGAATTCGGCTTCTGGGGCGGATCGCTGCTGGCGGCCCTTGCCCAGGGCATGGCGCTGGGCGCGCTGGTGCAGGGCATCCGGGTTGAAGACAGAGCCTATGCGGGCGGCAACTGGGACTGGCTGACGCCTTTTTCCGGGCTGACGGCGCTGGCGCTGGCGGTTGGCTACGCGACGCTGGGCGCAACCTGGCTGATTCTGAAAACGGAAGGCGAAGTTCTGGAGCGGGCGCGGCGTTTCGTCCGGCTGCTTGGCCCCGTTCTGATTGCATTGATCGGCCTGGTCAGTCTGGCCACTCCTTTCCTGCGGCCGGAATATCTGGCACGCTGGTTTGGCTGGCCCACTGTTGCCTACAGCGCCGTGGTGCCGCTGTTGCTGGCGGGGTCCGCATTTCTGTTGTGGCACGGCTTGCGCACGCGTCATCCCTTGCAGCCTTTTTTGGCCACCGTGGCGATTTTCACGCTGTCCTACGCCGGACTGGGCATCAGCTTCTATCCCCATATCGTACCGCCTGCCCTGACCATTGCGGAAGCGGCCGCGCCTGACGGCTCACTGCTTTTCCTGCTTGCGGGCGCTGCTGTCCTGATCCCGGTAATTCTTGCTTACACCGCCTATTCTTACTGGGTTTTCCGGGGCAAGGTCCGGCCGGAAGACGGATACCACTGATGCGCCGCTGGCTGTGGTTCGCGGGGCTTTATCTGGCTGGCATCGCCGCGACCGGGGCAATTGGCCTGCTGATTCGCATGGCGCTGTCGCCGGGCGGCTGATGCCACCGGTAATCTTTCAAATTCCCGGTATTCTGCTATCATCGACAGTTAGGTCAGCCTTTGCGCCGTTGTTCGTCTCCGCTTCCGTGCCAATGGTGCCGCTTGGCCATTCCGAACCTTCCAACTCATCATGGATGAAATAAAACCGATGTCCGGCACTGATGTCACCGATGAAGAAGCCCTGCTGTTCCATGCCCGCAAACCCGCCGGCAAGCTGGAAATAACCCCGACCAAGCCGCTGACCACCCAGCGGGAACTGGCGCTGGCCTATTCGCCGGGCGTCGCGGTTCCCTGTCTGCGCATCGCGGATGATCCCGCCGCTGCATATGACTACACCGCACGCGGGAATATGGTCGCGGTTATCTCCAACGGCACGGCGGTTCTGGGACTGGGGGCAATCGGCGCGCTGGCTTCCAAGCCGGTGATGGAAGGCAAGGCGGTCCTTTTCAAGCGCTTCGCCGACGTTGACGGCATCGATCTGGAAGTCGACACGGATGATGTCGATGAATTCGTCAATTGCGTCCGTTTTCTGGGACCCAGTTTCGGCGGCATCAACCTTGAGGATATCAAGGCCCCGGAATGCTTCATCATCGAGCAGCGCCTGCGCGAGGTAATGGACATCCCGGTGTTCCATGACGACCAGCACGGCACCGCCATTATCGCCGTCGCCGGCATGCTGAACGCGCTGGATCTGACCGGCCGCTCCCTGAAGGAAGCCAAGCTGGTATGCAACGGCGCCGGCGCGGCGGCGATTGCCTGCGTCGAGTTGCTAAAGACGATGGGGCTGCCCCACGGCAACGCCATTCTGTGCGACTCCAAGGGTGTTATCTATCAGGGCCGGACGGAAGGCATGAACCAGTGGAAGTCCGCCCATGCGGTTGATACCGACAAGCGTACGCTGGAAGAGGCGATGGAAGGCGCGGACCTGTTCTTCGGTCTGTCGGTGAAGGGCGCGGTGACCCCCAAAATGGTCGCGTCGATGGCGAAGCAGCCGGTCATTTTCGCTATGGCGAACCCGGATCCGGAAATTACCCCGGACGAAGTGCGTCAGGTCCGCGATGACGCGATTATCGCCACCGGCCGTTCCGATCATCCCAACCAGGTTAACAATGTGCTGGGCTTCCCGTATATTTTCCGGGGTGCGCTGGACGTGCGCGCGCGCACCATCAACGACGAGATGAAAATCGCCGCCGCCCGGGCGATCGCCAAGCTGGCGCGGGAAGACGTGCCGGACGAGGTCGCCCGCGCCTATGGCGGACGCAGCCTGATCTACGGTCCGGAATATATTATCCCCGCGCCGTTCGACCCCCGGCTGATCGTCGCCATTCCCGCCGCCGTCGCCCAGGCCGCCATGGACAGCGGGGTGGCCCGGCAGCCGCTGGTGGACATGGAGGCCTACCGGCAATCCCTGCGCGAACGGCTGGATCCCACCGCGTCCATGCTGCACCTGATTTCCGCCAAGGTGGCCGCCCATCCGCGCCGGGTCGCCTTCGCGGAGGGGGAGGAAGAGCGGGTTATCCGCGCCGCCGTGGCTTTCCGCGCCGCCGGTTACGGCACCCCGGTGCTGATCGGCCGCGAAGCGCTGGTCAGTGAAAAACTGAAACAGCTGGGGCTGGGTCATGTCTCCGGGCTGGAAATTCACAATGCCCGTCTGTCCCGCAGCCAGCAGAAATATACGGACTTCCTGTACCAGCGTATGCAGCGCCAGGGCATGATGTACCGGGACTGCCTGCGTCTGGTGAATACCGACCGCAACAGCTTCGCCGCCTGCATGCTGGCGATGGGGGATGTCGACGCGGTGGTGTCCGGCGTGACCCGCGCCTTTTCCGACACGCTTGAAGCGTTTACCCAGGTTGTCGATCCGCAGCCCGGCAAGACGGTGATGGGGGTAATGATTGTCATTACCCGCGGCCGCACCGTTTTCGTCGCCGATACCTCCATCCATGAACGTCCGGATAGCGAAACCCTTGCGGACATCGCGGAAATGGCCGCGTCCTTCGCCCGGCGCTTTGGCCACGAACCGCGCGTCGCCTTCATGAATGCCGCCAGCTTCGGCAAGGGCCACAGCCCGCGGCAGCAGGAATTGCGCAATGCCGTCAACGTGCTGGACACCCGGCGGCGGCAACGCAGCACCGGCGCGCCGGACTTTGAATATGACGGCGAAATGTCGCCGCTGGTTGCCCTGAATGCGGACCATATGCGCCAGATGTATCCTTTCTGCCGTCTGTCCGGGTCTGCGAACGTGCTGATCATGCCGGGGCTGCACAGCGCCCATATCGCGTCCGCCCTGCTGCAGGAACTGGGGGGCGGGACCATCATCGGGCCGCTGATTCTGGGGCTGACGCATTCGGTCCAGATTGTTGACACCAGCGCCAGCGTGAACGATCTGGTCACCGCCGCCGCGATGGCCGCCTACGCGTCCCTGCGCTAGGCAGGCTACCGCTGCCGGAAATTCCGGAAAGGCAAGGATGATCCGCCGCCTGTTCTTTCTGTTCCGCTGCGCCCTGGCGCTGGCCGTTCTGGCCGCGCCGGGGCCGCTGCGGGCGCAGGAGCAGGGGCCGCGCCTGATTCGCGACACTGAAATTGAAATCGTCCTTGCCGGTTTTGCCGCCCCCTTACTGGAAGCCGCCGGAATGCGGTCTGAAAGTCTGGGGCTTTATCTGGTGGATGACCCCGCGCTGAACGCGTTCGCCGCTTCGGGCGCGCGGGTTTTCGTGCATACCGGTCTGATTCTGGAAAGCCAGGATGCCGGGCAGGTCACGGGCGTGCTTGCCCATGAACTGGGCCATGTGCTGGGACGGCACGTGGCGCGGATTGGCGAGGGCATGGGCAATGCCCGCGCCCAGGCGCTGGCGGTGATGCTGCTGGGCCTGCCGCTGGCGCTGGCCACCGGCCAGCCGGATGCCCTGCGCGCATCCACCGCGCTTGGCGGCCATATCGGCACCCAGTCGGCCCTGGCCTATACCCGCGGCATGGAACAGGCGGCGGACCAGGCGGCCCTGCGGCTGCTGGACGCCGCTGGTCTTTCCGCCCATGGCCTGGAAAGTTTTCTGGAAATTCTGGCATCCGCCGAACAGCTGGGCGGCAGTCCGGCGGATGCCTACAGCCGCACCCATCCGTTGTCCCGGGACCGCATTTCCCTGATTCGCAACCATGTTGCCACGGCTCCCCCCGGCCTTCGCCCGCCGGACCCGGCGCAGAATGCCGCGCATGCCCGCATCCGCGCCAAGCTGGCGGGCTATCTGCTGCCGGCCCCCCAGGTGGCGTTGCGCTACCCGCCCGAAGATGCCAGCCTGCCCGCCCTGTACGCCCGCGCTATTCTGGACATGCGCCAGAACCGCACCGAAGCGGCGCTGGCGGGCGCCGCCCGGTTGCGGGAACTGGCCCCCGATGACCCGTTTTTTCAGGAATTGACGGGGGACATCCTGTTCCGCGCCGGCCGGATGGCGGAAGCAGCCGGTTTCTATCGTCAGGCCATCGCCGCCTTGCCCGAGGCCCCGCTGCTGCACCAGGCCCTGGCGCGCACGGCGCTGGAGCCGCCCGCCGCCGACCTTGACCTGGCGGTGGCGGAGCTGGAGCGCGCGCTGCTGCTGGAACCCTGGAACCTCTTCAGCTGGCGGCTGCTGGCGACCGCCGAAGGCCGCCGCGGCAATGACGGGGCGGCGGCGCTGGCGCTGGCGGAGGAAGCCGCGCGCGGCGGCAATGACGGCCGGGCGCGGGAACTGGCCGGGAAAGCCGCCCGCTTGCTGCCGGCGGACAGTCCCGGCGCCCGCCGCGCCGCCGATATCCTGCTGGAACTGGAGCAGCCCCGGTAAGGCGTTTTTCCCCGGCGCTTGTCCGGCGGCGGGGGCGGGGGTACCAAAGGGCGGCCGCTTTGTCGGCGTTGTTTTCTCGCATGCGCCCTTTCCGGCGCGGCGGTTTCGCCAGAACCGCAGCGGCCCGTGACGCGTATCTTCAGGACTGTAGAGCTGACGGAGCAGGAAAAATGGCGATGCGGGATTTCGCGCTGATTGGTGCGGCGGGTTATATCGCCCCCCGGCACATGCGGGCGATCCGTGATACCGGGAACCGGCTGGCGGTGGCCTTCGACCCGAAGGATTCCGTGGGCATTATCGACAGCCATTTTCCCGAAGCCGACTTTTTCGTGGAATTCGAACGCTTTGACCGTCACATTGAAAAGCTGCGTCACGGCGGACGCAAGATTGACTATGTCAGCATCTGTTCCCCCAATTATCTGCATGATGCCCATATCCGCTTCGCCCTGCGCAACCAGGCCCATGCGATCTGCGAAAAGCCGCTGGTCCTGAATCCCTGGAACCTGGACGCCCTGGGGCTGATCGAGCGGGAAAGCGGCGTCCGCATCTATAATATCCTGCAATTGCGCCTGCACCCCGCCATCATCGCGCTGCGTGACGAAATCGCTGCTGCGGGGGACAAGGTGCATGACGTGGACGTGACCTACATCACGTCACGCGGGCGCTGGTACCAGATCAGCTGGAAGGGCCAGGCGGAAAAGTCCGGCGGCATCGCCACCAATATCGGCGTGCATTTTTTCGACATGCTGGGCTGGGTGTTCGGCGGCGTCCGCGACAGCCGGGTCCATATGAACCGGGCGGACTGCGCCGCCGGAACCCTGACGCTGGACCGGGCCCGGGTGCGCTGGTTCCTGTCGATCAATGCGGATCATTTGCCGGCGGCGGTGCGGGAAAAAGGCCAGCGCACCTACCGGTCGATCACCGTTAACGGCCGGGAGATCGAATTTTCCGACGGTTTCACCGACCTGCACACCGAAAGTTACCGTCATATCCTGTCCGGCGGCGGCTATGGGCTGGAAGAAGCCCGGGTGGCTGTGCAGACCGTCCATGACATCCGCAATGCCGCCGAATCCCCGCTGACGGGGAACTATCACCCCTTCTGCCGCCAGGTGAGCGCCGCCCGCCAATGACCGATTTCACCGCCCACGAAACCGCCGTTATCGACGCCGGCGCGCGGATCGGCGACCGAACCCGCATCTGGCATTTCTGCCATGTCTGCGGCGGGGCGCGCATTGGCGCGGATTGCAGCCTGGGCCAGAATGTCTTCGTCGCCGGCCGGGTGCGCATTGGCGACCGCGTCAAGATCCAGAACAATGTCTCTGTCTATGATGACGTCACGCTGGAAGACGGCGTTTTCTGCGGTCCCAGCATGGTGTTCACCAATGTGCATAATCCCCGCGCGGAAGTTTCCCGCAAGGACGAATACCGCCCGACACTGGTGCGGCGCGGCGCGACCCTGGGGGCCAACTGCACCATCGTTTGCGGCGTTACCATC
>Ga0181582_10001948_pt1 | contig 16342 bp, 14 predicted proteins | sample 071ome_32_FD_132438 | JGI IMG/M metagenome (GOLD analysis project Ga0181582, IMG submission 132438) | Coastal salt marsh microbial communities from the Groves Creek Marsh, Skidaway Island, Georgia - 071405AT metaG (megahit assembly) | ecosystem: Environmental > Aquatic > Marine > Intertidal...
CGCCGCCCCGATTATTCAGGCATGAGACTGGCGGCATGAGGATAGTGGCATAAGGGTAGTGGCATGAGGATGTTGGCATGAGGGAGTTGGCATGAGCCCGGACGACACCCTGACGACGGACAAATTTCCCGGCAATTCCCCGGAAAGCCGCGATATCGCCTTTCACATGCATCCATACACCAAACCGGCGATGCTGGCTGATACCGGCCCGCATATCATGGCGAAGGGAAGTGGTGTTTTCGTGCATGATGAAAGTGGCAACCGCTTCTATGAGGGGATGAGCGGGCTGTGGTGCACCTCGCTCGGCTTTTCCGAACCGGAGCTTGTGCAGGCCGCCATCGACCAGTTTGGCAAGCTTCCCTTCTATCACAGCTTTGCCGGAAAGACGGTGGGGCCGGCCATCGACCTTGCCGAACATCTGATCAGCATCGCCCCGCCTGCCGCCGACGGGTCAAGCCTTGCCAAGGCGTTTTTTTGCTCGTCCGGATCCGAGGCGAATGACACCGCCATGAAGATGGTCTGGTATTTTCAGGCGGCGCGCGGCAAGCCCGAGAAACGCAAGATCATCAGCCGCCGCCGCGGCTATCACGGCGTTACCATGGCCGCCGCCAGCATGACGGCGCTTGCCTATGCGCAGGACGGGTTTGGCCTGCCGCTGGATTTCGTGAAACACACATCCTCGCCCTGCTTCTATAATGAGGGACGGGAGGGTGAGAGCGAGGCGGAATTCGCGCGGCGCTGCGCGGATGAACTTGAAGAGCTGATCCTTGCCGAGGGGCCGGACACGGTGGCGGCACTGTTTGCCGAACCGGTGATGGGCGCCGGCGGCGTGGTCATCCCGCCACAAGGCTATTTCGCCGAGATCAGGCGGGTGCTGCAGAAATATGACGTCCTGCTGGTTGCCGACGAGGTGATCTGCGGCTTCGGACGGACCGGACATATGTGGGGCTCGCAGGCCTTGGATGTGCGCCCCGACATGCTGACCTGTGCCAAGGCATTGTCGTCGGCCTATCTTCCGATCTCGGCGGTGCTGATGTCGGACCGCCTCTATGACACTCTCGCGGAACAGGCAGACGCACTTGGCATTTTCGGCCATGGCTACACCTATTCGGCGCATCCGGTCTGCGCGGCGGTGGCGCTGCGCGCACAGCAACTGATGCAGGAGCGCGATATTGTCGGCCATGTTCGCACCCTCGCCCCACATTTTGCCACGCGTGTGAAGGCAATGGAGCGCTTTGACTTCATCGGCAATACACGGGCCATCGGGTTGATCGGCGCGATGGAATTCAGTGCCGATCCGGGGTCGCGCCGCAAATTCGATCCGGCGGTCAAAATCGCCGCGCAGGCCGCTGCCGCGATCCAGGAAAATGGCGTGATCCTGCGCGCCCTGCCGGGCGACATTGTCGGTTTCTGCCCGCCGCTTGTGATGACCGGGGCCGAGCTGGATGACATGTTTGACCGCATTGACACCGCGATGGACAAATTCGCCGCCACGGCCGATGCCCATCGGTAACGCCATAAACGAGACCCTGATTGCGGCATGAAAGCCTCTGTGTGCATCATCGGCAGCGGCTACAGCGCCGCCGCCTTGACCCTGCATCTGCTGACCCGCGGCATGCCGGCGGACCAGCTTGCCATCATCGGGCCGGGCCAGCTTGGTCAGGGGCAGGCCTATGGATGCGTGTCGAACGATTTCCGGCTGAATGTCCGCGCCGGTCTGATGCGCCTCTGGCCGGACCGGCCGGACCATTTCGCCGAATGGGCCGCCACACATATCACCGATGATCCCGATGCCGGGACGAATGCCGGCAATTTCTTCCGGCGCCGTGATTTCGCCGCCTATATGGCCGACCAACTGGCCTCCTTTCCGGCCATGGCCGATATTTCCCGCCATGAACAGCTTGCCGAAAGCATCAGCAAAGGGACAGAAGGCTGGCAGATCACACTCGGCAACGGAGCCGCCCTTGACGCCTCACGGGTCGTGATTGCGACTGGCAACCCGGCCCCCGACTGGCCGATGAACGTGCCGCCAGCCGATGCGCCGGGACTGGTCCGCGTGCCATGGCGCGGTGACTGGCCAGAGCGGGTCGCGCCGGATGCAGAGGTGGTCATTATCGGCGGCGGGCTGACGGCGCTTGATGCCCTTCACAGCCTGCACCGACGCGCGCATGACGGCGCCATTAGCCTGATCTGCCCGGAAGGCATGCTGCCGCCGGCACAGACCGATTGGCAGGATGCCACGCCGTTGCAATGGCCAACGCCATTGCGTGGCACGGGCTTTCTGCGCTTCATGCGCCAGGAAATTGGCGACCAGGACTGGTCGCGCACCGAATGGCAGCGCCGGTTTGAAAGCCTGCGGGTGAATATCTCCGCCGCCTGGCAGAGCCTGCCGGAAGACGATCAGGCGCGTCTGATACGCCGGATTGGCTGGCTGTGGTCGCTGGCACGCTTTCGCGCCGGGCCACAGGCGACAGGCTCGGCGCAGGCCCTGCTGGATAGTGGTCAATTGACAATCAGGCGGGACATTGTGACCGGACTGACCGCCGGCGCTGACACTGCGCGCCATCTTGTCAGCCTTGGCACCGGCGCGCGGATCGAAGCTGACGCCGTTATCAATTGCAGCGGAGCCGGCCGTGACAGGCTGATGGCCCGCCTGATTGGTGACGGGGTGGTCGCCGCGCATCAAACGGCGCCACGCCGCCCCCGCATGACTGCCGACCTGACGCTGGTCGGGCCGGATGGGACGCCGCATGACGGATTGTTTGCCATTGGCCCGGGGACAGCGCATTTTGTTGGCGATATTCTCGGCGCCGCCAGTATTTCGCGCCAGGCGGCAACACTTGCCGAGCGGCTTGCAGCCGACACATGATCTAAGTCGAATTTTTGCCGGGAGGCCTATGCCATGACCACCACCCAGTCACTGATCATCGACACCGATCCCGGCCAGGATGATGCCGTTGCCATTCTGCTGGCGCTGGCAAGCCCGGAGATCAACCTTCTTGGTATCACCACAGTGGCCGGCAATGTGCCGCTGGCCTTGACCGAGGTGAATGCCCGCAAGATCTGCGACCTCGGCGGGCGGCAGGATGTGCCGGTGTTTGCCGGCCTGTCACGCCCGTTGGTCCGCGATCTTGTAACGGCCGAGCATGTGCATGGCCGCACCGGCCTTGACGGCCCCGATCTACCACCTCCGGCAACGAAGCTTCAGGATCAGCATGCAGTTGATTTCATAATAGATACAGTACGTGCCGAGCCGGAAGGCAGCGTCACGATCGCGCCTATCGGCCCCTTGTCCAACATCGCCATGGCGTTACAGCGCGCGCCCGATATCGCCCCGCGTGTCCGGCAGATCGTGCTGATGGGCGGCGGCTGTTTCGAAGGCGGCAATATCACCCCAGCCGCCGAATTCAACATCTATGTCGACCCGCATGCGGCGGCGGTTGTCTTTGCCGCCGGTATCCCGATCACGATGATGCCGCTGGATGTCACGCACAAGGCGCTGACCACGGCCCGCCGCAATGAGGCCCTGCGCGCCCTCGGCAACAGGACAGGACAGGCGGTTGCCGAGATGCTGGGGTTCTTTGAACGGTTTGACGAGGCCAAATATGGCAGTGATGGCGGGCCGCTTCACGACCCCTGCACAATTGCCTGGATGCTTGCGCCGGAGATTTTCAGTGGCCGTCATTGCAATGTCGAGATTGAGACCGCCAGCGAGCTGACAATGGGCATGACGGTCATCGATTGGTGGCAGGTAACGGGCCGCAAACACAACGCCTTTGTTGTCGGAGACCTTGACGCCGATGCCTTTTTCGAGCTGATCACGACAAGGCTGGCACGATTGCCCTGACGGGTAATTTTCCATTTGGAACAGCGAGGCAATCTGCGCTAAGAGCAAACGGTGCCCGAGCGAGCATGGCCGCGGCGCTGCAATTGAGTATCCGGCATGAAATCCACCTGCGTAAATTTTACCGAGCTGCGCTTCACCAACGAAGCAGCGCTAAACCGGTATCTTGATGGCCTCGATACCATCTGGCACGAGGACGTGATGAAGCAGTTGTCGGAACTGGGTCTCGAGCGGAAATCCATCATGCGGATCTGGAACCACAGGGACCAGTACAAGCTCGGCATCCTGTGGGAATACAGCACGCCACAGGCCTACAAGGAATGCCAGAAGGTGATTTCGGCGCATATCCTGCCGCATGCCCATAAATTCGAGATGGTGGCGCGCTCGCTTCGCGGGGTACCGGTCGTCGACTGGCGTCGTGATGATGTCGGGTTCACAAGGAATGACCGCGCCGCCAAACAGGCCGCTGCTGACATGGACTCTGCCGGAGATGTGGACAACTCCGTTACCTGAGCCACACGGCCATGACCCGTTATTCCCATTGCGGCGCACCGGGCCCCGGGGATAACACCCGCTATAGGTCGATCTCGATCACACCATTTTCATCGGCGGCGCGTGACTGGCACAGGATGATGCTGTCAGCCCGCTGGCGCTCGGACAGCACGAAGTCACGATGCTCCACATCGCCGGCAATGAGACCGCATTTACACACGCCGCAGAGCCCGTCCGCGCATTTCACGTCAATCGGAAAGCCTTCCGCCACCAGCGCGTCGGAGGCGGTTTCCTCGGCTTTGACCCTGATCCTCCGTCCGGAGCGATGCAGCACAAGTTCAAACGCGAAATTCTCGTAATCCGGTTGCTCAGGCACAGAGAAATATTCACGATGCAGATTGTCATCGGGAAGTCCGGCCGCAGCCGCCGCGGCGAGGACAGCCTCCATATAGCCATCCGGCCCACAGACATAGACATGATCATCAGAGGTCACACCGGCGAAAATGGCTGCAAGATCGGCGCGCCCGCCCCGTGACGAGACATGCGTGGCCACGTGACCGGACCAGGCGACCGACCGCAGATCCTGTTCAAAGGCGAGATCATCCGGCCGTGACACCGAATAGTGAAGCGTGAAGTCACGCCGCGCGGCGTGCAGGCTGTGGCCAAAGGCGACCATCGGCGTCACGCCAATCCCGCCTCCCATGAGAAAGGTGCGGCCGCTGTTGCTCTGCAGATGAAAATGATTGATCGGGCGCGAAATAAAGACGCGGCGGCCCTCGGTAAAAATCCGGTGCATCAGCAATGATCCGCCGCGCCCTTCATCCTCACGCAGAACCGCCACCTCATAGACATCGCGCCTCGCCGGATCGCCGGACATGGAATATTGCCGCATCATGCCGGGCGCCACCAGCACATCGATATGCGCCCCGGCATTCCATTCCGGCAGCGGCGTTCCATCCAGCGCCGCGAAAACATATTTCGAGATATCGCCCGACATCACCTCGACGCGTTTGACAACCGCCTGGATGACCGGCGAGGCATCGCCCTGCCCGTCACCATTCACATATCGATGGATGTGGCTTTCATCACCAGCCGCGATCCGGCGGCGATACTCACCAGCGCTGACCAGAGCCTCAAACGCCTTGATTCCAGCCTCACGGTCCATCGGAAAGGGATAGGGATAGGGGTGTGGCGCCAGTGGGGCCGGATAGACGGCCATCGTCTGGTCCTCGGCCCGCAATTTCAAGGCGCGACTGAGACCGCGCCGGTTGACCGGGTGGCTTGTCGGGCGATAGGCACCATCCTCGGCAAGTTCGAGATCCCACCACCATTTTTTCAGATCATTCAACCCGCCACGCCCGGCCATGTCATCCAGCTTTGCAAGAGCCTTCGCCGCCATCGGCAGATTCGAGGCCGCCCACCGGAAGGGTGCCTCGGCGAACAGCCCCTCGAGATTCCACGGGCATGTCTTCATGCAGCGGCCACACATCGCCCCACCCTTGGTGGTGATGCGGTAGGTGGTGCATTTCTGGCTGTCCGATTTCCAGGTCTCATAGCCGTTGAACATTATCTTCGGCCCGGCGGTGATGGCCCCTGACGGGCATTCACGTGCACATTTCTGGCAGGATTCACAGAAATTCTGCAGGCCGAAATCAATAGGACGGTCATGTTCCAGCGGCAATGTCGTCGTCACAACACCCGACTTCAGGCGCGGTCCGAGGAAAGGATGAAGGATCACCTCGCCAATACGGCTGACCTCGCCAAGCCCGCCAAGCAGCAGCAATGGCGGCTGCAGGACATCGCCATCAAGAACGGTATGCGCCTTTGCGCTGAAACCGAGATTGCGGATCTGTTTGGCAATCACACCGCCAAGCATCGAGAATCGCAGATAGGCACGCATGGACTGCGCCACCGAAATCCAGTCATCGCCGGAGGCGCCCTCCATCGTCTCGAACCCCTGGTCGATGACCATGCTGATGGCCTGGTCATGCGGCGGCGTCACGGCATCGCCACGCGCATCATGCGAATACCAGGCCCAGTCCGGGCAGCGTGACAGGCCGACCGCATCCACCCCCAGAAAATAGCTGGTGGCCTTGATCTGGTCACTGTACCAGCGAGCGTCACGACGCGCTGGCGGGGCCGCCTCCTCGGGCCCGTCCTGCAGCAGGACAAAGGCACCGAGCGCACGGCGCTGCGCATAGGATGGCGCGGCCTTGCGGGCATAATAGCCACCTGTGGCAGCCTCCTGGTTGGTCTTTCCCATATCACCGAACTGCGAGCGCGCGAACATGTCGGTCCGTTTCGGCACGCGCGGGATATTGGCCTCATCCATATAGGTCGTCGGCCGGTCAACGCGCCTCAGCGTTTCCAGCTTCATCGCGCTGTCACGATAATCCCGCCCGGCGAACGGATCGCGGTTGAATGCCGATTTGTTGCTGTGCCGGCCAAGCTGCCAGTTCAGGCCGGTCAGTTCACTTCTCGGCTGCGCATCGCGCGGGGCCAGCGGCCGGTCATGCGCCAGCTCCATATCGGTCGTCACCACGGCGACACCATAGCGCGTCCCAAGATAGGGCACGACAACCTGCCCGTCTTCATTCCAGCCAAGCCCGGCGGATAACACCGCCGATTGCAGACAGATATCAGACGAGGTGAGCGTATGCGCCTTCGCATCAAAGCCGAGGAGTCGCATATAATTGGCGATGACGACGGCGGTTTCAGCCGACAGCAGACAGCCCCGATGCGCCTGCGCGCCCTGTATCCAGGCCGCCCCCGGTTCGTCGGGGCGGGGGTCACGACGATATTCATAAAGGAACACGAGCGCCGAGCTGTGATGCCCGATCTGGCGCGGCGGGGCAGTGACCGAATCTTTCAGATCGGCCATGATCTGGTCGATTCCGGCAGCAAGGGTCTTTGTCTGGCGGGTCCGGATCATCGCGGCCAGATCATCGATCGCCGGGTTGTGGACCGGCGTGTCAAGCCACATGGAGTCGGTGATCGGGCCTATGCCAACCATCGACGAATCACTAAAATACCCGAATGATTTCAGGTGATTGCTTCGCTCCACCAGATCTTCGGGAATGTCCGAAACCACACCGTTGACAAGACCATCCCGAATGGTGTCGAGCATCGCCTGATGCTCGGCCATGGCGTTGACAACGCTTTCCGGGTCCTCAGGACGGCTGAATGCCAGGAAGTCGGTGTGGCAGTCACCGCAATCAACCGGTCCATCCTGACGGCGAAGCCGGTGCAACGGATATTCGCCAAAATGGATCGGACGATCTTTGCTGGAAAACAGCCTGTGGGCACGCATTCATCAAAGCCTTTATGCAACACTGACATCATCTGCCACTCATCGTGCAAATTTCCCCGGCCGATGACAACCACAAAGCCCCCGAATTGCAGTGGGACTGGCAGCGGGATTGACAGCAGCTAGCCGGCCTTGGGCTGTCTGACGCGTTTCGACAGTTCGGCATGGCTTTCCACGCGCTCGGAATAGCGGTCCACCAGCACATCTTTGATGTCGCGCGTCAGCAGGGTAAAGCGGTAGAGCTCCTCCATAACATCGACCAGACGGTTATAAAAGGGCGAGGGCCGCATGCGACCGTCCTCGTCAAACTCATCCCACGCCTTCGCGATGGATGACTGGTTGGGGATGGTCAACAGGCGCATCCATCGGCCAAGAATCCGCAGCTGGTTGACGGTGTTGAAGCTCTGGCTGCCGCCACTGACCTGCATCACCGCCAATGTCTTGCCCTGGGTCGGGCGCACCCCGCCAAGTGACAGCGGGATCCAGTCAATCTGCGACTTCATCAGGCCGGTCATCGCCCCGTGCCGTTCCGGCGAGGACCAGACCATGCCTTCGCACCAGGTCACAAGCTGTCGCAACTCGTCAACCTTGGGGTGACTGGCGTCAACGCCATCATCAACAAGCGGCAGGCCGGCGGGATGGTAGAATTTCACCTCGGCGCCAAGCCTTGCGAGGATGCGCGCCCCCTCCTCGGCCGAAAGCCGTGAATAGCTGCGCTCACGCAGCGAGCCATAGAGGATCAGTATCCGTGGTGGATGCGTGCTATGGCTGTCCGGAACAAGGCTTTGCGGGTCGACGGGCTTGAACTGCGCGTCATCCAGATTGGGGGTGTCAGTCATGGAATGCCGGTGCGTCATGGAACGTACCCCCGGTTTAGCCGATCCCTTATGACAGGTCTGCAAAAAAATCGGCCCCGGCCCTGATGACGCTCGTGACACCTGTCTGCTATTCTCATGATCCGGGAGTCGAAACATGGCGGACAATGGCACGATGGCGGCATATGCCGCCAATATAGAGAAATACCGGCGGATGGTTGGCAAAATGGGCGGCAACGCCATGCTGCCGGACTTTCTGGCGCGCCTGCCGGGCCGGGCCACCGTGCTTGATTTCGGCTGCGGGGTCGGCGACAGCGCCGCGCGCATGCAGGCGGCCGGGCATGATGTGACCTGCATCGACGCCTCACCGGAAATGGCCATGGCGGCGAAGGAGTTCTTCGGGCTCGATGTCCGGCAGCAGAGCTTTGACGAGCTTGAGGACGTCGCGACGTTTGATGCCATCTGGGCAAGCTTCAGCCTTCTTCACGCCTCGAAATCGGCGATGCCCGGCATTCTGGCGCGTATGTACCGCGCACTGCGCGATGACGGGATAGCCTATATCGGCCTGAAACAGGGTATTGGCGAACAGCGCGACGATTTCGGGCGCTTCTATGCCTATTATGAAGAGGATGAACTGATCGGCCTTGTCAGTGGAGCAGGAATGACCGTAGTCGCCACAGACCGGAATGTGATGGCCGGCATGTCGGGCAGGATCGAACCCTGTCTTCACATCACCGCGCGAAAGACATAGGCCAGCCATCAACCCTCAACGCTCAACTCTCTGGCCCTAAACTCTCAACCCTCAGGCCTCGACACGGAAATGCAGTTCGCTCGGCACGCAGTCCCGGCCATTGACCGGGGTCACGTCCTGGGGGCAGGCCGACATTACGGCGATGATGTCCATCTCGGCACGCATGACCATGCTGTTGCCGGCCGATGCCTGCGGCGGCAGCCAGGAGATCGTGCCGCTGGCGGCAATCGGGATATTCATCCAGAGATTGAACGGGTCCGGAACATGCGGTGGCGTCTGCCCGATCGCGGCCAGCGCCATGCGCAGATTGTCGGCACAATTGTCATGATATTCGACGCAGCCAAGACGCTGATAGCGCGGCCAGTCGCAACAGGCGATCACCGTGTCATGAACGCCGGGAGAATCATCATGCGTGATGGTGACGACGGGACGTCGCCGGTTGCTGACCAGCGTGTCACCAATTGCCGGCATGACGCTTTCAAGTTCGGTATGACAATGCGCCATCGACAGGAACTCGAAGAGATTGTCGGCGCTGAAGGCCCAGAAATCGCAAACCTGGGTTCCATGCGTGTTGACCACACGGAGTGACTGGCCGGCCGCAACCCGCACCGCTATCCCACACCGCGGCGGCACCCGGTAAATGGTGCCGACAATGGCCTCGCCCGTTGGGGATATCGCGCTGTCCAGCGTTGCATTCCGTCCGTCGGCCTGATCAGGAGCATATGTCATGGTCCTGTCTTCCTTCCCGGCCGGCGATCAGCCATCCTGCCTGCCGCGGGAGTTCAGCCACCCTTCCGCGCCGGTCTTGACGAAGGTTCCGGCATTCAGCTCACGGAATGCCTCCTGCAGTTCAGCCCGGCTGTTCATCACGATCGGCCCGTGCCAGGCCACCGGTTCGCGAAGCGGTGCGCCGGAAATCAGAAGAAAACGCACACCATGCTCGCCAGAGGTGACCTCGACCTCGTCACCGGCCCCGAAAACCACAAGGGTCCGGTTCCCCGACCGGTCGCGGATCTTCAACTCCTCGCCGGCGAATTCCTTTTCGACATTAACCCCGAACGGCGCCGAGGCATTGCCGAAACTGGCATCGCCCTCGAAGATATAGGCAAAGCCCTGTCGTCTTGTATCGAACGGGAAGCGCTTTGTCGTATTCGCCGGCAGGCTGATATCAAGATAGGAAGGGTCGGTATCAATGCCGTCAACCGGGCCCCTATAGCCACGATAATCACCGGCGATGACGCGGATATGCGTGCCGTCATCATCGGTCAGCGTGTTGATATCGGCTGACTTGATATCCTGGTAGCGCGGCGTGCACATTTTCTGGTCGCGCGGCAGGTTGGCCCATAGCTGAAAGCCGTGCATCTGGCCCGTTGCGTTGCCGGTCGGCATCTCCTGATGGATGATGCCGGACCCGGCGGTCATCCATTGCACGTCGCCATCGCTCAACACCCCGCGATTGCCAAGTGAATCCCCATGCTCGACATTGCCCTTCAGAACATAGGTGATGGTCTCGATCCCACGATGCGGGTGCCAGGGAAAACCCTTCAGATATTCCGCCGGATCATCATTCCGGAAATCATCCATCATCAGGAAGGGATCAAAGGGATCGGTATCGCCAAACCCGAACACGCGGTGGAGGTGAACGCCGGCCCCCTCCATCGTCGGGGTGGCCTGGCTTTGCATCTTGATAGGGCGGATCGACATTGCAGACCTTTCTGTTAGCTGTCCTGAGTTACAGATGTAGGACAGCGCCCGGTCAATTCAACCGGGCCGACAAAGCGAATGGTCCCAGCAAACTGATATCCGGCCATGAATGCGATCAGGCGCGCCCGGTTCAGAATTTCTCGCGCCGCCTGAATTTCAGAACGCCGGGAAGCCGCTTCACCACCGTTCCGCTGGTGATGATGAGCACCATGCCGACCCAGGCCAGCATGTCGGGAAGCGTGCCGAAGATGACCAGCCCGATGATCACCGCGGCGATGATCTCGAAATAGGTGAAGGGCGCGATCCGGTCCGCCACCGCCATCGACATGGCGGTGATCATCAGGGTCTGGCTGAGCGCGGTCAGGACGGCCAGCATGGCGATCAGCATCATCTGGTCGCTGGTGGGAATCTGCCAGACGAATGGCACCGAAAGACTGAGCGCTGCCGTCGCCGCAAGCGCCCCCCAGAGCGAGACGACAACCGGGTCCGACATCACGCCAAGCTTGCGGTTGAACAGCATCTGCAGCGCCACCATCGTGCCGGTGAACAGAATAAGCAGCGCCGCCGGGTCGATACCGGTCAGATCTGGGCGGACAACCAGCAATACACCGGAAAAGCCGCCCAAAACCCCCAGCCAGGCCGATTTCGACACCGGCTCACCAAGCACCCATGCCGACAGCGCGACCATGATGAACGGGTAGATATAGAGGATCGAGATGGCGTTCGCATAATCGACATGCCGCACGCCAAATAAAAAGGCCGTATTGCCGGCCGCCAGCATCAGGCCCCGCGTCACCTGAACCAGCGGCCTTGCCGGCCGGAAACATTGCGGGCCGACACGCCACAGCGCAACCGGAACCAACAGCAACGCATATCCGGCGAAACGGAACCAGCTGACTAGCGGCGGTGACAGGCTCTCGGTCAGGATTTTCATCAACGCGCCGGACAGCGCCGCAAGGCACAGCGCGGTCAGCATGATGATAACAGCTGCGGTTTCGGCCGGAATACGGCGCAGGATTTCAGACATCATTTTACGGGCGTGTGGCACGGTGGCACTGCCAGTCGGGAAGGACGGTCATGCGCGATGATGGCACATCACGACATGGACAGAAATGGAAAAGTCGGCTTGTTCTTTGCCGCAGGCTGGCCGACACTGACACATAAATGTGTCCAACAAATAGGAAATCGGGAAACAAATCAATGCGCTTTGGTATTCTCGGAGATGCGAAGATCGCGCGCGAAAAACTGTTGCCGGCGATTCGCGGTGCCGGCCATGAGGTCACCCATATCGGGCGGCGTGATGCCAGCGCGGGCGCCGATCCCATATGGGGCGATGTCACGGTCTGCAGCTATGATGATCTGCTGGCAAGCGCCGATGTCGATGCCATCTACAATCCGCTGCCAAACCATCTTCACGTGCCGATGGCGATCCGCGCCCTCGAGGCCGGCAAACCTGTTCTAAGTGAAAAGCCCCTGGCGCTGTCGCTGGATGAGCTGGACGCTGTCGAGGCGGCGATGGCCAGCACCGGGCACTATCTCTATGATGGCTACATGGTCCGCTACCACCCGCAATGGGACTGGATCAGGGACATCGATGTGGGCCGGCGAAAGCAGATCAGCGCGCATTTCTCCTACCCGCCGCAGCCAACCGGCAATATCCGGAATGTCGCCGCCTGGGGTGGTGGGCCGATCTGGGATATCGGCTGTTATTGCCTGATGTCGGGGCTGATGCTGTTCGATGGCACGCCCGAGCTGGTATCCGTCATCAAGGAAGCCGAAGACACGCTCGATGTCGAAAAATCGGCAACAGCCATTATCGATTTCGGTGATGGTCAGGTGCTTCACTTCACCTGTTCCAGCGGCAGCAGCCTATGCCAGAGCGTGCAGCTTGTCGGCACCGATGGCTGGGCCCGTCTGGACGTTCCCTTCAACCCACCACCTGTCACGACGGGGCGCTGGGCGCATCGCGACCAGACACCGGGTGGCATGCTGGGCCTTGGCGTCGAAATCACCTTCGAAGCCTGCGATCAATATCAGCTGATGGTCGAGGATTTCGCCAGCGCGGTCGCCGAAGGCCGGCAAACCGACCTTGAACAGTCGCGTCACCTGACGCGCATCCTGGGGGCAATGGTCGCGGCCTGAGGGGCGCGACGGTCCTTACCCGACCTTCAGCAGTTCCTGCCACCGGTGGCAGGCCACCTCATGCGCGCCGTCAGCCGTTTCAAGCTGTGGCTCCTCACTGCGGCAGCGGTCGATCACATGCGGGCATCTTGTGTGGAACTTGCAGCCCGAGGGCTGGTTCGTAGGCGACGGGATTTCTCCCTCCAGACGCTGCGCCCGCCCGCGATCATCGGGATTGAGCGACGGAATAGCCGAGAACAGGGCCTTGGTATAGGGGTGTTTTGGTGCCGCGAAGAGCTGGCGTGTCGGCGCCGTCTCGACAAGACGTCCAAGATACATCACCGCCACATGGTCACAGGTATGCGCCACGACACTCAGATCATGGCTGATGAACATGAAGGTCAGATCCATTTCGCCCTGAAGCTGCTTCAAAAGATTCAGCACATCCGCCTGGATCGAGACGTCAAGTGCCGCCACCGCCTCGTCGGCGACGATGAATTGCGGACGCGAGACAAGCGCCCGCGCAATCGATATGCGCTGGCGTTGCCCGCCGGAAAAGGCGTGCGGGAACCGGCGCAGATGCTCCAGATTCAGGCGGCACCGCGCGGCGATTTCACGAACGCGTTCATCGGTTTCCTGACGCGATGAGGTGATTTTCATCACCTCCAGTGGCTCGGCGATAATGTCACGGACGGTCATCCGCGGCGACAGGGCGGCGTAGGGATCCTGAAAAATCAGTTGCGCGCGCCGGCGATAATCGCCGAGTTCGTCCTTTGACAGAGCTGTCAGATCATAATTCACATCGCCATCATCATAGGTGGCGTTGCCGCCGGTGATCGGCACGGCGTTGAGCAGCGCGCGTCCAAGCGTTGTCTTGCCCGAGCCCGACTCCCCGACAAGGCCGAAGAAGGAGCCACGTTTGATATGGATCGAGACATTGTCGACAGCTTTCAAAATCGAATGCTGGAAGATCCCCTTGCCGATCTTGTAACCCACCGACAGGCCGGCAGCCGAAATCAGGATATCATCACTCATGATGCCTCCTTGCCGGCATAAAGATGGCAGGAAACGCGGTGCGCCGGGTCGATCCATTCCTCCAGCGGCACCGAGGCCGAGCAGGCAGGCCCCACAACGTCGCCGCAACGCGTGTTGAAGACGCATCCGGTCGGCCTTTCAAGTGGCGAGGGAATATCCCCCGGCACCGGCGTGAGCGGCGCGTCAAGATCGTCAAGGCGCGGCAATGCTGCCAGCAGCCCCCTGGTATAGGGATGGCGGGGGTCGCGGATCACCTCGCGGACAGGCCCCTCCTCGATCAGGCGTCCCAGATACATCACGCTGACCTTGTCGGCGGTCTGTGCCACAACGCCAAGATCATGGGTGATGAAGACGATACCCATGTTGAATTCATCGACAAGCTCCTTCATCAGGTCAATCACCTGGGCCTGGATTGTCACATCAAGGGCGGTTGTCGGTTCATCGGCGATCAACAGGCGGGGCTTGGTCGACAGCGCCATCGCGATCATCGCGCGCTGGCGCATGCCGCCGGACAGCTCGAACGCATATTGATCGACCCGGCTCGACGGGTCCGAGATGCCGACGCGGTCGAGCATCTCGATCGCGATTTCGCGCGCCTGCGCCTTGCTCATCTCGGCATGAAGCTGCAGCTGCTCGATCATCTGCTTGCCGATGCTGATCGACGGGGCGAAGCTGGCCATCGGCTCCTGGAAGATCATCGAGATGGCACCGCCCCGCACAACCTTCAGATCGGCGGCACGGCTGAGCGACAGCACATCGATTCCACCGCTGTCGGTATGCAGGGTGATCCGGCTCTCCGGCGAATAGATGGCGTTCGAGGCGTTCAGATGCATCAGCGCCTTGGCGGTCACCGACTTGCCGGACCCGCTCTCGCCGACAAGCCCCATCACCTCGCCCCGGTTCAACGAGAAGCTGACATCATCCACCGCGGTGATCAGCCCCTCATCGGTGCGGAACTGCAAGGTCAGGTTTTCAACGTCAATCAGCCTGTCCATCACCCGCCCCTATTTGCCTGCGTCCGAATAGGGGTCGGCAGCATCGCGAAGGCCGTCACCGACAAAGACAAAGGCCATGACGAGGGTGATAAAGAAAATCACCGGAATGAAATACCACTGGTAGTTCAACAATACATCGGCGCTTGTCACATTCTGTAACATCACGCCGAGCGAGTTCACCGGGTCCTTCAGCCCCAGCCCGATGAAGCTGAGCGCTGTCTCGGACAGCACCATATAGGGGAATGAAATCACCAGATCGACGATGATATAGCTGGTAAAGCTTGGCAGCAGGTGCCGGCGGATGATGTGGCCGGACGAGGCACCGCAAAGCTGTGCCGCCAGCACATATTCCTGGTTTCGTTCGGTCAGCAGATGCGTTCGCACCCGCCGCGCCAGTGTTGGCCAGCCAATGAGGCCAAGGATCAGCGAGATGAAGAAGAACCGCATCTCGGCCGACCATTCCTGCGGTATGAAGGCGGCGATCGCCATGAACAGCGGAATCGCCGGCACCGTTCGCACGGCGTCGGTGACCATCTGCAGAACGGAATCGATCCAGCCTCCGTAATAGCCGGATACACCGCCAATGATCAGCGCCAGCACGAAGGCGATGAACACACCGATGCTGCCAACCTGAAGCGAGGTCCAGATCGCATGCAGGGTCCGCGAGAAGATATCCTTGCCCGTGGCATCGGTGCCAAACAGATGGATGTAACCGTCACTTATGCCGAACAGGTGTGTTTTTGCCGGGATGAAGCCAAGCAGCTTGTAATCCGAGCCTTCCACGAGGAACTGCACATAACGGCGCTTGTCCTCATTGACCTTCTCGACCCAGCGGAAATTGGTCTTGATCGAGCGCTCACGTTCAATTGTGTGGAGGAAGGGTCTGAGCGAACAGCCATTCTTGTCACAGAACATGGGGACGTTCGGCGCCCCGTTCATATAGTCCTTGTTCCGTCCGGCGATAGTCGGGTCATAGGGTGACAGGAACGGCGCCAGAATGCCGGAGATGATCAGGACGATCAGAACCGTTGCCGCGGTCATGGCCGCGCGCTGCTTCTTGAAGCGCGCCCAGACAAGCTGGCGCTGCGAGGCGGTGAAATAGGCCTCCCTCGCCTTCTGGTCGCGAAGCGTCTCGGCTGTCTGTTCGGATGTCGCGCTCATGGGCTACCTGATAATGCTCTTGCGAATGCGGGGGTCGAGAACCGACAAAAGCAGGTCGGTGAAAAAGTTCAGCGCCACGATCGAGGCCGTCAGAAGAAAGATGATGGCACCGGCAAG
>Ga0181582_10001951_pt1 | contig 16338 bp, 12 predicted proteins | sample 071ome_32_FD_132438 | JGI IMG/M metagenome (GOLD analysis project Ga0181582, IMG submission 132438) | Coastal salt marsh microbial communities from the Groves Creek Marsh, Skidaway Island, Georgia - 071405AT metaG (megahit assembly) | ecosystem: Environmental > Aquatic > Marine > Intertidal...
CAAGACCGATAACGCCCGCACCGATGATGCCGAGCCGCGAGGGGACTTCACCGAAGCAAAGCGCGCCCGACGAATCAACCACCCGGTCCTGATCGACCGTCGCAATAGGGATACTGGCGGGTACCGAGCCGGTGGCTATGATGATCCGGTCAGCAGTGAGTTGAACGTCTGCTTTGCCGTCTGCACTGACCGTAACCTGGGTCGGTCCTGAAAAGCGGGCGCTGCCCTGGACCCAGGTGACCTTGTTCTTCTTGAACAGGCTTGCGATGCCCTGGGTCAGCGTACGCACAATCTTGTCTTTTCGCGCGAGCATCCGCGAGACGTCTATCTTCGCCTCCGCCTCGATGCCATGGGCTGCGCTATGGCGGTTGATGAACTCGAAATGATGGGAGGAGTCGAGCAGCGCTTTGGAGGGAATACAGCCTACATTAAGGCAGGTACCACCCAGCGCCGGTTTGCCTTTGGGATCCAGCCAGCGTTCCACGCAGGCGGTTTTGAAGCCCAGCTGAGCCGCGCGGATAGCCGCGACATAGCCACCGGGCCCGGCACCAATCACGATAACGTCGTACTGATCCATGATGTTTCCTAAAGCGCCAGAAGCAGGCGGCTCGGGTCCTCAAGCGTGCGTCGAATAGTGTCCAGAAACTGGACGGCTTCTCGCCCATCGATGATGCGGTGATCATAGGAGAGGGCGAGATACATCATCGGTCGGATGACGACCTGGCCCTGCTCGGCGACTGGACGCTCCTGGATCTTGTGCATCCCCAGGATTGCGCTTTGCGGTGGGTTAATGATGGGCGTTGATACCAGCGAGCCGTAGACTCCGCCATTGCTGATGGTGAAAGTACCACCGGTCAACTCGTCAAGCGTCAGTTTGCCGTCCCGCGCACGTTCGCCGAAGTCGCGGATGCGGCGTTCGATCTCTGCGAACGACATTCTCTCCACGTCGCGCAGGATCGGGACAACCAGCCCGCGCTCTGAGCCGACTGCGACCCCGATGTCGAAAAAGCCGTGATACACGATATCGTCTTCGTCGACTGAGGCGTTCACAACGGGAAATTTTTTCAGTGCTTCTACGGCGGCTTTGATGAAGAACGACATGAATCCCAGGCGCACGCCGTACTGCTTTTCGAAATCATCCTTGAAACGCTCGCGCAGGCTCATCACCGGCGCCATGTTCACTTCGTTGAAAGTCGTCAGAAGCGCGTTGTCCCGCTGAGCAGCGAGTAGACGCTCGGCTGCCCGTCGACGAAGACGAGTCATTGGGACCCGCTCTTCGACCCTCACCATATCCTGTGTGACGGGTCTTTCTCTGACATTGGCATCTTCACCGAGCTGGGTATCTGCTGCTGTCGGCGTTGCGGCTTCGGGGGGCGTGTTCAGATGGGCCACGACGTCGCCTTTGGTGACGCGGCCACCTTTGCCAGTTGCAGCGACCGTCGTGAGATCCAGGCCGTGCTCAGCGGCCAGTTTCCTCGCTGCGGGTCCGGGCTCGGGTAGGCTGCGGGACTCGGGCTCAGCTTTGTCCGCGCCTGCCGCTGTTTGGTCAGCGGATTCGGCGGTGGCGCTCGCCTCGGTGTCGATCACCGCCAGCGTGTCGTCAGTGAGTACGACGTCGCCCGTGCTTTTTCGGATTTCGACCAGCACGCCGCCATCTGGCGCCGTGATTTCCAGAGTGACCTTGTCGGTTTCCAGATCAATCAGATTTTCGCCACGTTCCACGCGCTGTCCGACTGATTTGTACCAGTCCAGCAGCGTTGCATCCGGTACCGACTCTGCCAGCACGGGTACTTTGATTTCGATTAACACGGGGATTGCTCCTAGAGTATGTCGGTCGCCGTCGCCAGGGGCTGTTGCCCCTCAGGCTGAGCGCTTCTGAGCTGTTTGACGTTTGTCCAGCTGCAGTGCCTCGGTGATGATTGCGTGCTGTTGCTCGAGATGCAGCGACATGTAACCCACCGCTGGCGAAGCGGAATAGGGTCGGGCAATACAGGCCAATGTCTGACCGCCCGGGCAGCAACCGCCGAGGTAGCGCGTGGACAGCAGCATGAACCAGGCACCCTGGTTTCTCGGTTCTTCCTGCACCCAGACGATCTCCTCAGCCGCGGTGTAAGCCTGCAGCAGCTGGCTGATCTCGTCTTTCGGGAAAGGATAGAGCTGCTCGAGCCGCAGGATCGCTGTATCCGTCAGCCCGTTCTCCCGGCGCGCCTCCAGCAGATCAAAGTAAACCTTGCCACTGCAGATGAGGACTCGACGCACCGCGGACTTTTCCAGCGCGTCGATTTCATCAATAACCGGCTGGAAGGCACCTGTGCTGAAGTCAGCGATGGGCGATACCGACAGCTTATGTCGCAGCAGACTTTTCGGACTCATGACGATCAGCGGTTTGCGATAAGGTCGCAGTACCTGCCGGCGTAGAAGGTGGAACATCTGTGCCGGTGTAGTGGGGTAGCAGACCTGCATGTTTTCCTCAGCGCAGAGCTGCATGTAACGCTCCAGACGCGCCGAGGAGTGCTCAGGTCCCTGCCCGTCATAACCATGGGGCAGGAACATGACCAGACCGCAGTAGCGTCCCCATTTTTCCTCACATGAGGCGATGAACTGATCGACCACCACCTGAGCACCGTTCGCGAAATCGCCGAACTGAGCTTCCCAGATCACCAGTGCGTTAGGCTCGGCGCTCGCATAGCCGAATTCGTATCCGAGCACGGCTTCCTCTGACAAGGTCGAGTTGATCACCAGGAACGGTGCCTGATCGGGCGCGAGGTTCTGCAGGGGCAGAAAGGTATCACCGGTTTTCTGGTCGTGGATGACCGCATGGCGGTGGAAGAACGTACCGCGCCCGCTGTCCTGGCCGGAGATTCTGACCGGACAGCCGCTGCTCACCAGCGACGCGTAAGCCAGCGACTCTGCGTAACCCCAGTCGCACTCCATTTCCCCGCGACTCATGGCGAGACGATCAGCCAGGATGCGGGTGACCGCGCGGTGCAGGGTGAAGGTTTCGGGCACCGTGGTGAAAGCTTCGCTCAGGCGAGCAATGGTCTTCTCTTCGAGCGTGGTCTCAGCTGCTTCGCGCCAGCCGGTTCCACGGAAGGGGTCAAAATTGATGGTGTAGCGCCGGTCTATGGTGCTCGCATAAGGCCGGGAAACAACAGCGTCGTGCTCCAGGGCATCGATATAACGGGTCGACATGGCCTCGGCCTCGCCCGCGCTGATGACACCTTCGCTGACCAGTTTGTCGGTGTACACGCGGCGGACGCCGGCATGGTTGCGAATGTGCTGATACATGATGGGCTGCGTGGCGGCCGGTTCGTCAGCCTCGCTATGGCCGTGTTTGCGGTAGCAGACCATGTCGATAACGACGTCTTTGTTGAACTCCATACGGAAGTCCAGGGCGAGCTGCGCAACCAGGCTTACGGCTTCAGGGTCGTCGCCGTTCACGTGGAAGATCGGCGCCTGGACTATCTTGGCGACATCTGTGCAGTACAGCGTGGAACGGGAGTCCAGCGGGTCGCTGGTTGTGAACCCGATTTGATTGTTGATGATGACGTGGACGGTACCGCCTGTTGAGTAGCCGCGGGTCTGGGACAGGTTCAGGGTCTCCATGATCACCCCTTGACCTGCAAAAGCCGCGTCGCCGTGGATCAGCAGTGGCAGGACGCCATTGCGCTCGGTATCTCCACGGCGGTCCTGCCGCGCTCGGACGGAGCCCTCAACCACCGGATTGATGATCTCCAGGTGAGACGGGTTGAAGGCCAGTGTCAGGTGCAGCGGGCCGTACGGTGTTTCGATGTCTGACGAATAGCCGAGATGGTATTTGACGTCGCCCGAGCGGACATCGGTGGGGCCGCGCCCTTCGAATTCGTCAAACAGCTGGCCGGGATGTTTGCCGATGATGTTGACGAGGACATTCAGTCGTCCGCGGTGAGCCATGCCGACGACACATTCCTTGATACCGTGGCGCCCGGCGTCCTCAACGAGCTGGTCAAGCAGTACGATGGCGCTTTCCCCGCCCTCTAGTGAAAAGCGTTTCTGGCCGACGTATTTGGTGTGCAGGTATTCCTCCAGCGCGCCGGCAGCGATCGTACGTTCGAGAATGCGTTTGCGTTTTTCCGCGTCGAAGGCCGGTTTGGCCCGGGACAGCTCGAGGCGCTGTTGGATCCAGCGCTTCTGGCTGGTTTCCACGATGTGCATGTAATCCGCGCCAATGGTGCCGCAGTAGGTGGTCCGCACAATGTCCAGGATTTCCCGCAGCGTTGCTTTATCGGGCCCCTGCAGCGAGCCGGTATTGAAGACCTGATCGAGGTCGGCGGCTGACAGGCCGTGAAATTCGGGATCCAGTTCAGCGACTTCCGGGCGGTCATACTGATTCAGCGGGTCGAGATGGGCCTGGCGGTGGCCGCGAAAGCGATAAGCATTGATCAGCTGCAGGACGGCCACCTGCTTGGTGGCATCTGCGTCGTTGCCGCGCGCAACTTTGACAGGTGCCCTTGTTGAATCTGCGGTCAGCTCAATCATTTCCTGACGCACCTTGGAGTGGCCTTTATCGCGCCGTTCCGCGCTGGCGTCGTCCTGCAGCCCGTCAAAGTAGGCGCGCCACTCCTCGGTGACCGAAGCCGGATTTTCCAGGTAGGACTCGTAGAGCGCTTCGAGAAAAGGTGCGTTTCCGCTGAACAGACAAGAGGGCTGTTGCATCGTCAGATACCGATAATGAGGATGGGCAGGCCGGACGCATCGCGGCTGCCGGATGCGCACTGGTGCTTTCTTATAAGTGTTCGGAATGTTGTACCAATTAGGCGCTAAAGTCACCCGTCGTCGTGCCCGAAACCGGGCTTTTCCGCGGATTTTTCCACCTGAAGTGGTCCTGGAGCAGTGTCAAGCAGGGCGGCTTGTCTTGCCCACCGTTTGCTACCGACGGTATTCTTCCGCGCCGCTCTCCCGAGTGGCTCCTCGCAGCGCGATTGCCGGGCCTCACGGGACCACGTGACGACCATGCGGTGCTGGCTATCCGCGGCCCGCCCGGTCTGACGGGCAGGGCGCCGTGTTCGATACGGTCACTGCACGGGGCGTGAGCCCACGCGTGGCGCGCAGATATCGATTCGTCAATAACCGCACAAGGAACGCAAACGCATGAAACCACCCGTACGAGTCACGGTAACCGGCGCTGCCGGACAGATCTCCTATTCCCTGTTGTTCCGCATTGCCGCCGGGGAAATGCTCGGCGCCGATCAGCCGGTGATCTTGCAGCTGCTTGAGATCACGCCCGCGATGAAGGCGTTGGAAGGGGTGGTGATGGAGATTGACGACTGCGCCTTCCCGCTCGTTGCCGGCATCGAAACCTCAGACGATGCGAACGTCGCTTTCCGTGATGCTCAGGTAGGTATGCTGGTAGGCGCCAGACCCCGTGGTCCGGGCATGGAGCGCAGCGACCTTTTGGCGGCCAACGGCGGGATTTTCAAGGTCCAGGGCAAGGCCATCAATGACCATGCCGACCGTGCTATCCGCGTGCTGGTCGTGGGAAATCCGGCTAACACCAACGCCTGGACGTGTATGAAGTGTGCACCAGACCTCGACCCGCGGCAGTTCACCGCCATGACTCGGCTCGATCACAATCGCGCTGTCGCGCAGCTCGCGGCCAGGACCTCAACCCCGGTTTCTGAGATCCGCAAGGTCACGATCTGGGGCAATCATTCGACCACGCAGTATCCCGACCTGAGCCAGGCAACGGTTGCAGGCACGGCTGCTGGTCAGCTGATTGAGCAGGACTGGTATGAAAATGCCTACATCCCTCGTGTCGCCAAACGCGGTGCGGAGATCATTGATGCTCGTGGCGCTTCGAGTGCGGCTTCGGCTGCTAATGCGGCGCTTGAGCACATGCGCGACTGGGTGCTCGGAACCCCAGACGGCGACTGGACCAGCATGGGGATCCCGAGCGACGGCAGTTACGGAATCGAGCCCGGACTGATGTATTCCTTTCCCGTCGTATGCAAGGACGGCGACTACAGCATTGTGCAGGACCTTCCGGTGAGCGAGTTCAGTCGCGCACGGATGGACGCAACGGCTGACGAACTGAAAGAAGAGCAGGCTGCGGTCGCACAGCTGCTCGACTGAGTCACTCAGGAAAACCGCAGCTATCGGAGGCGCCTCCCGGGGCGCCTTCTTTTTGTGCTGGTGTTGCGCCGCTGTCAGTTGAAGCGATGAATAGCAGCTGGGAGAATCGAGGCGCAAACGAGCACATGTCTCCCTATCGGTTCAGCCAGTCACGTGATTGATAAAAGCGGCTTTCGCGCCAACGTCGGCATCATCCTCGCTAACGACGAGGGGCGTGTGTTCTGCGGCCGTCGGATCGGAATGAATGCCTGGCAGTTCCCGCAGGGGGGGATTAAGCGCCATGAGACGCCCGAGAGCGCCATGTTCCGGGAGCTCAAGGAAGAGGTGGGGCTGGAGCCTGATCACGTCGAGGTGCTGGGTTCCACCAAGCGGTGGCTACGCTACCGCTTGCCCAAGCGCTTCATACGCTATCACCAGCAGCCGCTGTGCATCGGCCAGAAACAGATCTGGTTCCTCCTGCGGCTGCTGACCTCAGAGTCAGATTTCCGCCTTGACGCTTCTGCCGAGCAGGAGTTTGACGACTGGCAATGGTTTGATTACTGGGCGCCCCTGGGCTTTGTTGTGCCGTTCAAGCGTAACGTCTACGAGCGTGCCTTGAACGAGTTTGCCGCATTCGCTGAGCGGGTGTGGGATGTGCCTGTGCGAGCCGCACCGGCGGCGGCGCAACCGCGGCGGACGGGGCGTCGTCGCGTCTGAGCACCTCACGCGAAGTCCGCCGAACCCCTGTGCCGTGTGGGGTTGGTGCCCGCCAGGACGCGGGATTCAGCGGCTCTTGCTGATCGCAAGTTCCGGGATCAGCTTGCGCGCGGCGCGGTCGCGTACGGTCCGGGTGAAGCCCTCTGCAAAATAGTCTGGGAAGCCCCAGGCGATGATCTGGTCCTGCAGCGCATCAAGGTTGTTCTGGCAGTCGTCCATCGCAAGGTCAGCTATGCGCCGGATATCGGGATCAGAGTTCACGCGTTGCATCGCGAGATTGAAGACACAGTTGTTGTAGTTCTGGGCGTGTTCCATCATCCCGCGACGCTCGTCCACGGTCATATCACCCGGCGAGCGTCGCTCCGGCGCAGCCGTTGCCTCCTCTGCGCTCGGTGCCGATGCGGCAATCAGCAGCATGCAGCTGATCACTAATCGTTTCTTCATCAGTCTGTCTCCCCTTCGGCGAAACTGGCTCGCTCAATAATCCAGTCCTGGTCGCGCCCATCGACTCGCGTGCAGCCGAGCCGGGTTGGCTTACCGCCAGCCGCTATGGCTCCGGTCGAACGGCCCTGCGGGTGGTTTCCGGCAAACATGCGCACCAGTCGGAAGCGGATTGCGAGTTCGGGGTGCCGGTTGTGCAGGAGGCGCAATTTACCGCCCATACTGAGAATCTGGCAGCGGCCATCCGGGATCGATTCGAATTCCAGGTAATCCTCAGCGTTCTCTGGCTCTGCCGCAACGTTAAAGGGCGGCATCAATGTGCATACGGCGCAGGCCACCCATCCGATCAGGGTGATGCGGAAGCCGGGCAGCTTTCCCCCGCGCCCGGGCGCGCGAGTTCTGGATTTGCGCTCACTTGTCAAAATCATTTCGAGACGTGTCCGCTTTCTTATTGATTTTAGTGAACTTCGAGGTTACCCACAGATCCTGTGGATAAGTCTGTTGAGGAACTGCAGACAGACGCACGATTCTGTCGCGGAGCGTGGAGAATTGCTGGTTTGGACAAAATTTAAGCAGTTATATTCAATGCCAATAAAAACAGATACTTAGCACTAATAGGGCAGCAGCTGGCGGATTTGTCGTCAGGTCCTGACGATTACACCCGGCATCGCGCCCTGCTCATGGGGCTCTGTGCATAAACAGGCCCTGTAAAGCCAGCGAATGCGCCATTTTTGTGCAATTCGCTGCCGCTCAATCCTGACAGCGCTCGTTTTACTTAGTGGCCCCGGCATGTTTCAGAAGGCATCGCCAGGGACCCTTACCGCGCCTTCCATCAGGACTCGCGCACTCCGGCTCATCAGCGCCTTGGTGACAGTCCACGCACCGTCCTGCTCACAGGCCTCGGCGCCCACCCTCAAGGTACCGGAGGGATGACCGAAGCGCACCTGGCCGCGCGCTTCCCCGCCCGCAGCGCGTGTGACCAGTGTTCCGGGGATAGCTGCTGCGGTGCCGATCGCGACGGCGGCTGTGCCCATCATTGCATGGTGCAGTTTGCCCATCGACAAAGCCCTTACCAGCAGATCGACATCGGAGGCGGCGACTGACTTGCCGCTGGAGGCGGTATAGCCTTGCGGCGGTGCAACAAATGCAATCTTCGGCGTGTGCTGGCGGGTCGCTGCCTCGGCGGGGTCCTTGATCAGGCCCATGCGCAGCGCACCACAGGTGCGGATGGTTTCGAACATGGCCAGCGCCTCGGTATCCCCGTTGATCGCGTCCTGCAGCTCATCACCACGGTAGCCGATAGCGGACGCGTTCACGAAGATAGTCGGTATACCGGCGTTGATCAGGGTCGCCTCGAGGCTGCCGACGCCCGGCACATCGAGGGTATCGAGGACGGCTCCGGTCGGAAACATCGCGCCGCCGTCCTCGCCATCATCCGCCGGATCGATGAATTCGAGCTGCACTTCCGCCGCCGGAAAGGTAACACCGTCAAGCTCGAAATCGCCGGTTTCCTGCACTTCACCGTCCTTCATGGGCACATGTGCGACGATGGTTTTGCCGATGTTCACCTGCCAGATCCGCACCGTGCATAAACCGTCGGCCGGAACCCTGGCTGGGTCGATAAGGCCGTGACTGATTGCGAACGGCCCGACCGCCGCCGACAGATTCCCGCAGTTGCCGCTCCAATCAACGAAAGCTGTATCGATCGAGATCTGGCCAAAGAGGTAATCGACGTCGTGCCCTGGGCGCTCGCTGCGGCTGAGGATGACGGTTTTACTGGTGCTTGAAGTGGCACCGCCCATGCCGTCAATCTGCTTGGCGTAAGGGTCGGGGCTGCCAATCACCCGCTGCAGGAAACGATCCCGCGCTTCGCCCGGAGACTGGCAGCGTGCCGGCAGGTCGTCACGCAGGAAAAAAACGCCCTTGCTGGTGCCCCCTCGCATGTAGGTGGCACGGACTTTGATCTGGGGCACGGACATGGGCTTCAGCTCCTGAGAACGCTGCGGGTTGATGACGTGGCAGGCTGTGCTTCCGGCGGCTCGTGCGGCGTTTCAGGCTGCGTTACTGGCAGCCAGAAAATCCTGCGCGAAGCGCTGCAGGACGCCACCGGCCTCGTAAATAGAGACTTCTTCGGCAGTATCGAGTCGGCAGCGAACCGGAACGTCGAGCGTTTCGCCGTCCCGACGATGGATGCGCAGCCAGAGTCGAGCTCCGGGCGCGCGTGAGCCGCTGACGTCAAAAGTTTCCGTGCCGTCGATCGCCAGGGTCTGGCGGTTCGTCCCCGGCTCAAATTCGAGCGGCAGCACGCCCATGCCGATCAGGTTGGTGCGATGAATCCGCTCAAAGCCCTCCGCAACAATGGCCTCCACGCCGGCCAGCCGCACGCCTTTCGCAGCCCAGTCGCGCGAGCTGCCCTGACCGTAGTCAGCGCCGGCGATCACGATCAGCGGTTGCTTGCGTGTCATGTAGGTCTCGATGGCCTCCCACATGCGCATGACGGTGCCGTCAGGCTCTACCCGCGCGAGGGAGCCCTGTTTAACGGCGCCGTCCACGATAGCCATTTCGTTGACCAGTTTCGGATTCGCCAGGGTTGCCCTTTGCGCCGTCAGGTGGTCGCCACGATGCGTGGCATAGGAATTGAAGTCCTCTTCGGGCAATCCCATGTGCGCCAGGTAATCGCCCGCAGCCGAGTCGCGCAGGATCGCGTTCGAGGGGGAGAGGTGGTCCGTGGTGATGTTGTCGCCGAGCACCGCGAGCGCCCGCATACCCTGCAGCGTGCGTTCCGCGGCCAGCGCGCCCTCCCAGTAAGGGGGACGGCGGATGTAGGTCGATTGCGGGCGCCAGTCATACAGCGGCGCTTCGCGTTCGTTCGCGGCGTCCCGCGCAGCGAACATGGGAATGTAGACGTCGCGGAACTGCTGCGGCTTGACGTGGGCGCTGACCATTGCATCGATTTCTTCATCGGAGGGCCACAGGTCTTTCAGCAGGATCGGCTGACCCGTGGCCGTGGTGCCGAAGCTGTCGCGCTCGATATCAAAGCGCACCGTGCCGGCGAGGGCGTAGGCCACGACCAGCGGCGGTGAAGCGAGGAACGCCTGTTTAGCGTAGGGGTGGATGCGCCCGTCGAAGTTCCGGTTGCCTGAGAGGACAGCAGTCGTATACAGGTCGCGATCGATGATTTCCTGCTGCAGGGCCGGGTCAAGCGCACCTGACATGCCGTTGCAGGTCGTACAGGCAAAGGCCACGATGCCGAAACCCAGCTGTTCTAGCTCAGACTTGAGGCCCGCTTCTTCGAGGTAAAGGGCGACCGTGCGCGAGCCGGGCGCCAGCGAGCTTTTGACCCAGGGCTTGCGCGTCAGGCCGAGGCGATTGGCGTTGCGCGCGAGGAGTCCGGCCGCAATGACGTTGCGCGGGTTAGAGGTGTTGGTGCAGCTGGTGATGGCGGCGATGATGACAGCGCCGTCAGGCATCTGTCCTGCAGACTCCTCCCAGCTGCCGGCAATGCCGGTGCGCGCGAGATCGCTCGTTGCCACCCGTGCGTGAGGGTTGGACGGTCCAGCCATGTTGCGCACGACGCCGGAGAGGTCGAATTCGAGCTCGCGCTCATAGATCGCGCCGGAGAGATCATCCGCCCACAGCCCCGCGGTGCGGGCATAGGTTTCCACCAGCGCGACCTGTGCCGGCTCACGTCCGGTCAGGTTCAGGTAGTCCAGCGTCTGCTGGTCAATGGCAAACAACGCAGCTGTAGCGCCATACTCCGGCGCCATGTTGGAGATCGTGGCGCGATCGCCGAGCGTCAGAGAGGCAGCGCCCGGGCCGTGAAATTCAAGGTAGGCGCCAACGACGCGAGACTGGCGCAGGTATTCCGTCAGAGCGAGCACAATGTCGGTCGCGGTGATGCCCGGCTGGCGTTTGCCGGTGAGGTGGACGCCGATAATTTCGGGCAGGCGCATCCATGACGCACGACCCAGCATCACGTTTTCGGCCTCCAGCCCGCCAACGCCGACCGCGATGACCCCCAGCGCATCGACATGCGGGGTATGACTGTCGGTGCCGACGCAGGTATCCGGAAACGCGACGCCGTCGAGTGCCTGGATGACAGGTGACATTTTCTCCAGATTGATCTGGTGCATGATGCCGTTGCCTGCCGGAATGACGTCGACGTTATCGAATGCGCGCTTGGTCCATTCGATGAAATGGAAGCGATCTTCGTTGCGGCGGTCCTCGATGGCCCGGTTCTTCTCGAAGGCATCCGGGTCGAATCCCGGGGCTTCAACCGCCAGGGAGTGGTCAACGATCAGCTGCACCGGCACGACCGGGTTCACCGCCGCGGGATCGCCTCCCTGATCGGCAATTGCGTCGCGTAATCCCGCCAGGTCCACGAGGGCAGTCTGTCCGAGGATGTCGTGACACACCACCCGCGCCGGGAACCAGGGAAAATCCCGCTCGCGCTTGGTCTCGATGATCTGCCTCAGGCAGTCATCGACTATCTCCGGGTCAGCTCGGCGCACAATGTTTTCCGCGTGTATCCGCCCGGTGTAGGGCAGGCGTTCCCAGGCGCCGGGTGCCAGAGCATTCACTGCTGCACTGGCGTCGAAGTAATCGAGGTCGGTGCCGGGAAGCGACTTACGGTAAGCCTCGTTCATGATGCTAGCGGACTCCTCTCTCAGCGCTGCGCCAGAGGCACGAACTTCTGATCTTCAGGCCCTGTGTAGTTGGCACTCGGGCGGATGATCTTGCCGTCGATGCGCTGCTCGACCACGTGTGCGGCCCAGCCTGAGGTTCGGGCGATGACGAACAGGGGCGTGAACATGGCGGTCGGAACGCCCATCATGTGGTAGCTCACGGCGCTGAACCAGTCGAGGTTTGGGAACATCTTTTTGATGTCCCACATCACCGTCTCCAGCCGCTCAGCGATGTCAAACATCTTCATATTCTGTTGTTCTGCCGAGAGCTGGCGTGCGACTTCTTTGATGACCTTGTTGCGCGGATCGCCGACGGTATAGACCGGGTGACCGAAGCCGATGACGACCTCCTTCCGTTCGACGCGCGCGCGGATGTCTGCTTCTGCTTCATCCGGCGTTTCGTAGCGCTTCTGGATCTCGAAGGCCACCTCGTTGGCGCCGCCATGTTTCGGGCCGCGCAGGGCGCCGATACCGCCGCAGATCGCTGAAAACATGTCAGAGCCGGTACCCGCAACCACGCGGGAGGCGAAGGTCGAGGCGTTGAATTCATGTTCGGCATAGAGGATCAGCGAGGTGTGCATTGCCCTGACCCAGCTGTCGCGAGGGGTTTCGCCGTGCAGCAGATGGAGAAAATGGCCGCCGATGGAGTCGTCGTCCGTATCGACGTCAATCCGTTTGCCGTTGAAGCTGAAGTGATACCAGTAGAGCAGCATCGATCCCAGCGAGGCCATCAGCTTGTCGGCAATATCCCGTGCGCCTGGATGATTGTGATCGTCTTTCTCAGGCTGCAGACAGCCGAGCACGGACACGCCCGTGCGCATGACGTCCATCGGGTGAGCGGACGGGGGCAGCTGCTCAAGCGCCGTCTTGAGGCCGGCGGGGAGGCCACGTAGTGCTTTCAGCTTGGCTTTGTAGCCGGCCAGCTCAGCAGCGTTGGGAAATTTACCGTGAACCAGCAGGTAGGCGATTTCCTCGAACTCACAGGTGTTCGCGATATCGAGGATGTCGTAACCGCGATAGTGCAGGTCGTTGCCGGTGCGACCGACCGTGCACAGCGCGGTATTGCCGGCTGCCGTGCCGGACAGGGCGACTGACTTTTTGGGTTTCGGTTTGTTCTGGGTGGTGTCGGACATGATCGGGTTCCTCATAATCAGGGCCAGGGCCAAAGCCGGAGCACGGCAGGCGCACTCACTTATTTTTTTGAAACAGTTCGTCGAGTTTGTCTTCGTAGGCGTGGTAGCCGAGGTGTGAATAGAGCTCGGCGCGGGTCTGCATCAGGTCCAGCACGCTGGTCTGGGTGCCCTCCTGGCGGATGGCCTGCATCACGCTGAGCGCTGCTTTCTGCATCGCGCGGGTGGCGGACAGGGGGAACAGGACCATGGCGATCCCCTGCTCACCCAGTTCTTTGCAGGTGTAGTAAGGCGTTGAGCCGAATTCCGTCAGGTTAGCCAGCACCGGGACGCCGACGGCGTCACATACCTGCTTGTACATGGTGATGTCGGTCATCGCCTCCGCGAAGATAGCGTCAGCGCCCGCTTCGACGAACGCGCAGGCGCGATCGATGACCCCCTGCAATCCTTCGACCTGCAGGGCATCGGTACGCGCCATCAGGACAAAATCCGGATCGGTCTTAGCGTCAACTGCGGCTTTGACCCGGTCGACCATTTCCTCCGCGGACACGATTTCTTTACCCGGGCGGTGGCCGCAGCGTTTCTGTGAGACCTGGTCTTCGAGATGCACCGCGGCTGCACCCGCCGCGGTCATTTCTTTGATGGTGCGCGCGATGTTGAATGCGCCGCCCCAGCCGGTGTCGATATCCACCAGCAGGGGTGTATCGACGGCGCTGGTGATCCGCCGGACGTCGGTGAGGACATCATCGAGAGATGTCATGCCGAGGTCCGGTAGGCCGTATGAATAATTGGCAACGCCGGCGCCCGATACGTACACCGCGCGGAAGCCCGACTGGCTCGCGAGCATGGCCGCGTACGCGTTTACGGTGCCGATAATCTGCAGCGGCTTTTCTTCCTCTAGCGCGCGTCTGAAACGTCCGCCGGGAGTCAGATCCTGGGTCATGCGGTCTCCTTGATGTGGTTTTCAATGTTCTGGCGGGCGGCGCTGATATGGCGCCGCATGAGCATTTCGGCCAGGTCGCCATCCCGGGCCTCGAGCGCCTCCACGATGTGCTGGTGCTCGGCGAATGCTTTCAGTGGGCGGTTTGCGTGGGCGCTGAACTGGTATCGATACATGCGCACGCGATGATATAGCTCGCCGATCAAAAGCTCGCTCAGTGCCGCATTGTGGCTTCCCTGGATCAGGCGGTAGTGGAAGTCGAAATCGCCTTCCCGCTGCAGGTAGGCAACATTGGCGCGCAGCGCGGCGTCCTGGTGGTGGGTTTCGAGCAGCGCCTTGAGGCCGGCGACTTCGTCCTCCGTCATGTTTCTCGCGGCCAGGCGCGCGGCCATACCTTCGAGCGCTTCACGCAGGTAATACATCTCGATCAGGTCGCTGGAGTCGAGCGTCGCGATGCGCACGCCGACATGCGGTGTGCGCTCGACCAGGTGTCTGGACTCCAGACGCCTGAGTGCCTCGCGCAGTGGTCCCCGGCTGGTGCCGAAGCGCTCAGCCAGTTCGGTTTCCCCGATCCGACTGCCGGCCGGGATCTCGCCGTGGACGATGGCGTCCTGCAGCGCGGCGAAGACACGATCGGCGGTGGTGCGCACCGGATGTTCCAGGATCTGGCTCAAGATGGATCGGGAAAGTTGTAAACAATTGGCGCCAAGGACGGCGCAAAATAAGTCGAATCGCCCCTCTGGTCAAAGACTTTTGTCGACAATAAGACTGAATCGGCGTTAACGCTGACCTGTGCTCAGCTAACCCAGCCGAATCGCGTGGGTGGGGCGGGCACACAAAACAAGGCCGCCCGAAGGCGGCCTTGTCGAACTGCTGAGAACAGCAGATTGCCGCGTTTAACGACCCTCTGTGAGGTAGTTCACGTCGAGCGTACGCTTGGCGAAGGAGAACTCCGTGTTCTCGGCATTCATGCCGCGGCAGGGAACCAGCGTTCCACGATTGTTCTGCAGATCCACCACGTTGATGCTCTGGAACAGCTGGAAGTTGGTGCCAGCCGGGGTCTTGAAACCCGGCCATGCAAAGCTGTCATGCTCAGCTGAGTCCTGAATGGTCGGGTCCTCGGACCAGGCCTTGGTCAGCTGCCATACTTTCCAGAGCTCACCCGCCTTGTCGAAAGCGTTGGCGTAGTAGGACTCGCCGGTGACGCGATCAACATGGATGAACTTGAAGGAGTATGGATGGGCAGAGCTCTTCGGGATCTGCTTCATCACGTCCGTCGTGCGCAGCGCGTAGTCGTCCTTGACCGCCCAGCCGTTGGGGCCGTAGTAGACGGTGTTGGTGTTGCGCGAACGCGCGACCACGAGCATCTTGGTGGTACCTACGTACTCCCAGTCATGCTCCATAGGACGGCCGTTGAACCCGTAAAAGTCTTCCAGCGTGTGGTCCGTGCCGAGCAGCGAGTCAGACTTGACCTCCACCGAGATACGACGCACGCGACGCAGGCTGGGGATGTAGGCCCAGGAATCGTCGGCTTTACGCGGGTCGTCGTAGCGCAGGATAAGGAACGCCGTGCCCGAAATGTCGAACGGTGCGGTGAAGCCGGTGTACTCACGGAACTCGGTGTTTTTCGCAAAACCCTTGCCGGAGTTAACTTGATAGTTGGAATCCGGGTAGTTCACGTTGTGCGCCATCAGGAAGCGCTTGTACGGACCGGTCAGAACACGCTCGAAGGCGCCGCCGCCCTGGTAGAAGTTGGCGTACTTACCGCCGCCCTGCTTCATGACTTCGTGACCTTCGTGGGAACCGCCGCGGCGTACCCAGACCCAGTGCACTTCACCGACGGACAGACCGTCGTTCTGCCAGCGGTAGTTCCAGTTCCACACCATCTTCCAGCCGGAGTCGGAACCCGGCGTGAACTCTTCGGGGTTGAACGGACGACCGGCAGCGTAGTTTTCGATAGCGCCGTCAGAGGCAATCGTTGCCGTACCAGCGTGCTTCTCAGTAGCGTCGAGGTAGCGCTGCGCGGGATGGAAATTGCCGTCGTGGTTGGCGTCTTTGATGGTCATCTCCATGCCTTCGAAGATCCATTCGTCCTGGAACTCCTTGGGAATGAAGGGGCGCACGAGGTCCGCCTTGTCATAGGTGATGACGTCGCCATCCACGAACTGAGGTTCGGCTGTCTGATTCTCTTTGAACCATGCCATGTAGTCTGATTCGCCGAAAGCACCGGCGGTCAGGGGAAGCGTGACGGCACCGACCAGCGCCGCTAGCTTGATTCCATGATGCATTAATCATTACTCCGTATTGCTTACTGGCAGGGGTATGCCTGCCGTGA
>Ga0181582_10001957_pt1 | contig 16316 bp, 12 predicted proteins | sample 071ome_32_FD_132438 | JGI IMG/M metagenome (GOLD analysis project Ga0181582, IMG submission 132438) | Coastal salt marsh microbial communities from the Groves Creek Marsh, Skidaway Island, Georgia - 071405AT metaG (megahit assembly) | ecosystem: Environmental > Aquatic > Marine > Intertidal...
GTCCATGCCGGTGGAAGAGGCAAAGCAGGTGGCGTCAAATTCACCCGCAGCCTGGATGAAGTCCGTTCGATTGCAGAGGAGCTTCTGGGGAGTCAACTGATCACCAAGCAGTCCGCGCCGGACGGGCAGCCGGTCAACTGCGTGCTAATCGCCGCGGCTGCTGATATTGCTCATGAGCTCTATCTTGGAGCCGTCGTTGACCGCGCTCAAAGACGAGTCACCTTCATGGCTTCCCGTGCTGGCGGCATGGATATCGAAGAGGTGGCCGCGACAACGCCAGAGCGCATCTTCACCTGCAGCGTCGACCCGGCTCTGGGGCTGCAGGATTTCCAGTGCCGCAAGATGGCATTCGAACTGGAACTGGATGCAGGACAGAGAAAGCAGCTGATCGGAATCCTGCACGGTTTGTACAAGCTCTTCAGCGAGCGCGACTTGAGTCTGGTGGAAATTAATCCACTGGCCATTCTGGAGAACGGCTCCCTGTGCGCGCTGGACGCCAAAATCAACGTCGACGACAACGCCCTTTATCGCCAGTCGATCGCCGAATGGCGCGACGCCTCACAGGAAGATGACAAGGAACGCAGAGCAAAGGAACACGACCTTAACTACGTTACTCTCGACGGGGACATAGCTTGTATGGTCAACGGTGCCGGTCTGGCAATGGCTACCATGGACATCATCAAGCTCTCCGGTGGCGAACCGGCGAACTTTCTGGATGTAGGAGGAGGCACGACCGCGGCACGCGTCGCTGAAGCGTTCAAAATTATTGTTTCAGACGACAAAGTGCGCGCCATACTCGTCAACATTTTTGGCGGTATCGTGCGGTGCGACCTCATCGCAGAAGGCATTATCGCCGCTGTTGGAGAGGTCGGCGTGAAAGTACCGGTTGTCGTGAGGCTTGAGGGGACCAACGTCAATGAAGGGAAAGCCCTGTTGGCAGAGAGTGGGCTTGCGATCGTCAGCGCAGAGAATCTGGCTGATGCCGCGCTGAAAGCCGTAACAGCCGCTAAGGGAGCAGCCTGATGTCTATCCTGATCGATAAAAACACCCGTGTAATCGTCCAGGGTTTCACAGGAAAACAAGGGACCTTCCACGCGGAGCAGGCGATTGCTTACGGCACCCAGATCATGGGCGGCGTGACGCCGGGCCGAGGCGGCGAAACTCACATTGGTCGGCCGATTTTTGACACCGTAGCAGACGCAGTCGCCGCAACCGAGGCCGACGCTTCGGTCATTTTCGTACCTCCCCCGTTCGCTGCGGATGCGATTGCCGAGGCCGCTGACGCCGGCATCAAAATAATCGTTTGCATCACAGAAGGAATTCCAGTGCTCGATATGCTCCGCGTGAAAGCCAGCCTGACTGCGCGCGGTGATATCTGCCTGATTGGCCCGAACTGTCCGGGGGTGATTACGCCTGGAGAGTGCAAGATAGGGATCATGCCTGGGGCGATCCACCAGGCGGGCAGGGTTGGTATCGTCTCGCGGTCAGGAACCCTGACCTACGAAGCCGTACATCAAACGACCGCAGTCGGTCTGGGTCAGAGCACTTGCGTTGGTATTGGCGGGGACCCGATACACGGCATGAATTTCATTGATTGCCTTTCACGCTTCCAGGATGACCCGAGCACTGAAGGGATCATCATGGTGGGCGAAATCGGTGGTTCTGCTGAGGAAGAAGCCGCCGCATTCATCAAAGACCACGTGACCAAGCCAGTCGTCGGCTACATAGCTGGCGTCACCGCCCCCCCGGGAAAACGCATGGGGCATGCCGGGGCCATCATCTCGGGAGGCAAGGGAACGGCCGACGACAAATTTGCCGCTCTGGAGGCGGCAGGCGTCCATACAGTCCGTTCGCCTGCAGAGCTCGGAGCTGCAATGGCAAGCGCCTTGAATGCCTGACTTTCCAGACTGCTAATCGCCATCCACTGCTTGACCCTGCTGCACGGGGCTCCGTTTGCGCAAGCCAGCACAGCGGGGGTCAGGCCGCAGCGATTTGACCGACCTCCCGACAGGAGTACGTCGGTCAAACGAGGCTGAACTAAGGTTGTCTACCAACGAAACCCTCTGAGAGCCGCATCCCCTAGACCGTGTCCGATCATCTGCTGCATATCTCTCTGGCACAGGGAAATTTCTGTGTCGGAGACATTTCTGGAAACCAGCAAAAAATCATCGAGCTGGCCAAACAAGCCGAAAGCGACCAGAACGCCGACGTCGTGATTTTCCCAGAGCTGGCCCTAACTGGATATCCGCCTGAGGACCTGCTTTTTCGGCCAGGCTTCCACCGTCGAGTCGCAAAAGCTCTCCAAGAAGTGGCGAGCGAGCTGAGTTCGTTAAACATCATTCTGGGTTACCCCGAGCTGCACGAGGGAAAGCTTTTCAACAGTGCCGCGCATTTTTTTCGAGGGCAGCGGGTCGTCAACTACAGGAAACAATTCCTTCCTAATTACGCAGTTTTCGACGAGAAACGCTACTTCCATCCCGGCGACTCTCCAACGATCACCGAGGTCAACGGATTCAAACTCGGCCTGACGATATGTGAGGACATCTGGAACCCATCGACAAGCGCTGAGGCGGCCAAAGCAGGAGCTGAGGTGCTCTGTAATCTGAATGCCTCGCCGTACCACCGCGGAAAATCCCGCCTGCGACGTGAGGCCGTTAGCACCGCGGCGCAAGCCGGCAAGCTTCCGGTGCTTTATGTCAACACTGTCGGTGGACAGGACGAGCTGGTCTTTGACGGCGGCTCGTTTTGCGTCGACTCAGACGGTTTAGTGACGGGACAGGGCATCTTCTTCGAAGAATCGGTTATCCCAGTCAAAGTGCAGCGCGGTCCGGCCCGCATCTCGGTTGAGAGCGGGCTCATCACTCCGCCAGATGATGACGCAGCGCTTTACAGCGCGCTTCTCCTTGGCATTCGCGACTACGTCAGTAAGAACGGATTTCAAGGCTGCGTTCTAGGCACCTCGGGAGGCATTGACTCCGCGCTGGTCCTGGCTCTGGCAGTGGATGCTCTTGGTCCAGACGCAGTTACAGGAGTCTCCATGCCTTCCCGCTACACGGCGGACATGAGCATTGAGGATGCTCGCGAGCAGGCCCGCCGCCACGGCTGCAGTTTCCATGTGGTGCCAATTAGGACGGCGTTCGAAGCGCTCCAGCAAAGCCTCTCCCCGGCCCTCGCAAACGTTGAACAGGGCGTAACCGCAGAGAATCTTCAGGCCAGAGTCCGTGGCGTCATGCTCATGGCATTTTCGAATGCATCGGGCGCAATGGTCCTGGCTACCGGGAACAAAAGCGAAATGTCAGTCGGCTACGCCACCTTGTACGGCGACATGGCCGGCGGATTTGCGCCGCTCAAAGACGTACCTAAAACTATGGTTTACAGGCTCGCCAGATGGCGTAACCAGCAAGCGCCGGTCATACCAGAGCGCATTCTCGAAAGGCCGCCGACCGCAGAACTTGCGCCGGGGCAGCAGGACTCGGACTCGCTACCTCCCTACGACGTGCTCGACCCAATTCTGGAACAGTACATCGAGGCAGATAAAACCCCCCAGGAAATTGCGGCAGACGGTTTTGACCTCTCTGTCGTACGCAGGGTCGCTGCGATGGTCGATCGCAATGAATATAAGCGTCGCCAAGCTGCGCCTGGGGTGAGGGTCTCAGAACGGGCGTTTGGTCGCGACAGACGCTATCCGATCACGTCTCGCTATAACGAGCAGGAGCCCACCATCTAGCTCAACCGTGTAGCTTCACGCATCTCCACAGACTCTCACGGGCTGCGGATCCGGTTTTACCGCACAACCGTCTGCCTGACTTCCTCTAAGCCAGGATGGTTGGGATAGTTCAACTCCAGCACTCTTGTCGCGTCTGCGGCGAGATCATCCAGCTCCAACACTTTGTAGCACTTGGCGAGCAGCACAAGCGCCTCGGGCATCGCCGGAGCTTGCTGGTAGTTCTCGACGACGTACCTTGCGCGATTAGCTGCGGCAACGAAGGCTCCGCGACGCATGTAGTAGTTGGTCACGTTGACTTCATGCTGCGCCAGGATATTTCGCAGATGACGCATCCGCAGCTGCGCATCGTCGACGTAAATGCTGTCGGGGAAACGTTTGATGAGCTCACTGAAGTCATTAAAGGACTGCAGCGATGCGCCCGGGTCCCGCTGGGAGGGGTCCGTCGGCAGAAAGCGCTCGGCAAGGCCGTACTGACGTCCAAAATTGACCAGTCCTCGCAGGTAGAACGCATATGCCATGTGCGCATGCGACGGATAGAGCTTGATGAATCGGTCTACTGTCGCAATGGCTTGGGCAGGATCGTCCGTCCGGTAATAGCAATAGGCCAGCTCGAGCTGCGCCTGCTGGGTATAAATTCCGAACGGATAGCGCGACTGCAGCTTTTCATAGTAATCAATCGCGCCCACACAAGAGCCGGAATCAAGCCGGTCCTTTGCCGCATGGTAAAGTTTCTCCTCCGGCCAGTTAGAGCTCTCGCGATCGCGATCTGTCTCGCTCTGAAAATAGCCACACCCCGAGAGAAGCGTCGCGATAGCCATGACAGCTATCAGGGTGGCCCGTAGTCGCCATGGAGTGTTAGATGTCAATGAAACCACCTCTGTCTCTGAAAGCCGCTACCGATGGGCGTCGCATTCTAGGGCGCAGGAAACAAGCCACGCAATGCAGACCGCTCCCGAATCCCGAGAATTCTCTGCTTCGTTTCCCCAAGATTAGAGAGTAGCGCTGAGGTCCGTTTCCGTGGACAAAGAAAAGGCTGTTGAGCGGGGTGCCCAGCTCGTCACCATTCCATCAGAGTTGGAAGGTTTAAGGCTGGACCTAGCGCTCGCGAAGCTACTCGAACCGTATTCCCGCGCGATGCTGAAACACGCTGTCGAAAGCGGGAGCATCCTGCTCAACGGCGTCTCGGTAAAGGCTCGCACTATCGTCCATACTGGTGATCAGGTAACCGTTGAGATCAGACCCCGCCCCGAAACTTCAGCTGTCGCGCAGGCCGTCGCGTATGACGTTGTCTGGTCCGAGCAGGACTTTATTGTAGTCAACAAGCCTCCAGGCCTCGTTGTACATCCCGGAGCCGGCAATCCGGATCAAACCCTGGTCAACGGATTGCTGGCCGCTTTTCCCGAGCTCTCCTCCCTACCACGTGCCGGACTTATCCACCGGATCGACAAAGACACATCGGGCTTACTCCTGGTAGCCCGACACATCGGCAGCTACGAAAGACTCGTGAAAATGATGGCATCCCGCGCCATTTCACGTACGTATGACGCGCTGGTTCACGGGCAGCTGGCGACGAGTGCTTCTGTCAATCAGCCTATCGGCCGCGACCACCGTCTACGCACTCGTATGCGCGTTACAGCAGGGGGGCGACCAGCCGTGACTCACTACTACGTGAAAGAACGTTACACCGCCCAAACGCTCCTGGAAGTTCACCTCGAAACAGGCCGCACACATCAAATCCGAGTTCACATGTCATGGCTCGGTCACCCCTTAGTCGGAGACCCGACCTACGGGCAGAATCGACGAAAAGGCTTTCCCCGTAGAAATGACGCGCCGAACGTACAGGTCGCGAACTTTTCGCGCCAAGCGCTGCACGCAGCCAGGCTACAGTTCGACCATCCTCGCTCTGGAGAAACGGTCGCCTTCGAAGCGCCGCCGCCAAACGACATGAGGGAACTGCTGGACACCCTGCGCAGCCAGGCCCTCCAATGAACCAACAGGCGGTCGTGTCGACGCTGAGATTGATCTACCCGCAGTGGTGCGCTCCACCTCATGTGAAATCCCTTTTCACGACGCGGATCGGGGGCAACAGCTACGGCCCGTTCAGCAGCCTGAATCTCGCTATGCACGTTGGCGACGAACTTTCAGCGGTTAACGCTAACCGAGAGAAGTTACAGATCGCAGCCGGCAGTCATGTTCAAACGCAATGGCTCCACCAAGTGCACGGAACCCGTGTTGCTCAGATCAATTCACCAGGACACGAAACAGTCGCGGATGCAGCCACCACCCGGGTTCCATTTGTCGCTTGCTCCGTTCTCGTTGCGGACTGCTGCCCCATTCTCTTGACCGATATTCACGGGTCTCAGATAGCCGCAGCGCACGCCGGCTGGCGTGGGCTTCACGCCGGAATAGTGCCTAATACAGTCGCCAGTTTTCCTTCGCGGGCAAATCAAATACTGGCCTGGGTCGGGCCTTGTATCGGCCTCCAGGCCTACACCGTAGATGCCAACCTACAGGAGTATTTCCGACGCACGATGCCAGGCAGCATGAGATTTTTTCACGAGAACGGCGGCCAGTTGCACATGGATCTGCGCGGGTTATGCGTACAACAGCTGTACGACTCGGGGGTGACAAGAGTTTTTAGTAGTGACATCTGTGTTTTCTCGGAGCAATCGCGTTTTTTCTCCTACCGCAGAGATGGTTCCACAGGAAGAATGGTTGCCATGATTTGGATTGAGCCCTGAAAAAGCATCCAACCAGCGCTGCGACACAACTTGATTTCCCTGCCACCGCCCTCATTTCAAGAACAGCACTAAAGAAGCTTGAGGCGACCAACGATGCGCGCAGACAAAATGACCCACAAATTTCAACAGGCCCTGAGCGAAGCTCAGAGTCTCGCGATTGGACAAGACAATCAGTTTGTCGAGCCCACACACTTGATGCTTTCTCTGCTGGACCAAGAAGGCGGCAGCACTCGTACGATCCTTCGATCGACAGGAGCCGACGTTGCCGGACTCAGAGGCGCCTTGGCGCAGCGTCTCGCCGGTCTACCAAAGGTGTCAGGCGCCCCGGGAGAAGTTCATCCATCAAATGGACTGCTCAAGCTGCTGAATCTTTGCGACAAAATTTCCCAGGAGCGAAAAGACGACTTCATCGCCAGCGAGCTATACCTGCTGGCCGCATTCGCTGAGAAAGGTGAGCTGCACAAGTTACTCACGCAGCATGGTGCTCAGGAATCTGCCGTCACTAACGTCATTAATTCTTTACGCTCCGGAGAGCGGGTGACCGACCCCAATGCAGAGGAGAATCGTCAGGCGCTCGAGAAATTCACAGTTGATCTGACCTCGCGTGCGGAGCAGGGAAAGCTTGACCCGGTCATCGGCAGGGACGAAGAAATTCGGCGAACGATCCAGGTGCTTCAACGACGGACCAAGAACAATCCCGTCCTCATCGGGGAGCCCGGCGTAGGCAAGACTGCGATCGTAGAAGGTCTCGCGCAGCGCATCGTGAATGGCGAAGTACCGGAAGGACTCAAGCGCAGGCGCGTGCTGTCCCTCGATATGGGTTCACTGATTGCTGGCGCGAAATTCCGCGGCGAGTTCGAAGAACGTCTGAAAGCCGTCCTTAACGACCTTTCGAAACAAGAAGGTCAGATCATCCTTTTTATCGACGAGCTTCACACCATGGTCGGCGCAGGCAAGGCCGAGGGTGCTATGGACGCGGGCAATATGCTTAAACCCGCCCTCGCGCGCGGCGAACTGCACTGCATCGGCGCCACGACTCTGGATGAATATCGTCAGTATGTCGAGAAAGACGCCGCTTTAGAACGCAGGTTCCAGAAAGTAACCGTCGGGGAACCGAATATTGAGGACACCGTGGCGATTCTCAGGGGTTTAAAGGAACGCTACGCGCTTCATCACGGCGTGGAAATCACAGACCCCGCGATTATTGCGGCCACCAATCTCTCTCACCGCTACATAACCGATCGCCAACTGCCGGATAAAGCAATCGATCTTATTGACGAGGCGGCAAGCCGCATCAGCATCGAAATCGATTCAAAGCCTGAAGTGATGGACCGCCTTGAGCGCAAGGTCATCCAGCTAAAAATCGAGCGCGAGGCGCTTGGAAAAGAAAAAGACGAAAGCTCGCGAAAACGTCTACAAGATCTACAAAATCAGATAACGACTTTAGAAAAAGAATTCGCAGATCTTGAAGAAGTCTGGAAAACCGAGAAAGCGGCTCTGGCCGGGACACACAACCTGCAAGCCGCCCTTGAAAAAGCAAGATTGGATTTCGAAAGCGCGCGCAGGGCTGGCGACCTCAATCGGATGTCCGAGCTCCAGTACGGCGTCATCCCCGAACTGGAAAAACAACTCGGTGCTGCATCCAATCAGGAGAACACACCTCATCAGCTCCTAAGAAACCGCGTCACGGCCGAGGAGGTTGCCGAGGTCGTCTCGAAGTGGACGGGCATCCCTGTGTCAAAAATGCTGGAAGGCGAGCGGGATAAGCTCATTCGCATGGAAGAATCACTGCATCATCGAGTCGTCGGACAGGAAGAGGCCGTATCAGCCGTTGCGAGCGCAATTCGACGTGCGCGCGCCGGGCTTTCCGATCCGGCTCGACCAAATGGCTCGTTCCTTTTTCTCGGCCCAACGGGGGTGGGAAAAACTGAGCTCTGCAAGGCACTGGCTGAATTTCTTTTCGATACCGAAGAGGCTCTGGTTCGGATCGACATGTCCGAGTACATGGAAAAGCACGCAGTTGCGCGCCTGATTGGGGCGCCGCCTGGTTACGTCGGATACGAAGAGGGTGGTCACCTGACAGAAGCGGTGCGCCGCAAACCCTATTCAGTGCTGCTCCTTGATGAAGTTGAGAAAGCGCACCCCGACGTTTTCAACATTCTGCTCCAGGTACTGGACGACGGCCGGCTTACCGATGGCCATGGACGCACGGTAGATTTCAGGAATACGGTTGTAGTAATGACCTCAAATCTGGGCTCTGATGTGATTCAGAGCATGAGTGGCTCGGACCAATACGCGACCATGAAAGACGCCGTTATGCAGGTCGTTACAAGCCATTTCCGCCCCGAATTCATCAACCGGATTGACGACGTCGTCGTGTTCCACGGTCTTCTGCAGGAGCAGATCCGCGCTATCGCTGAGGTCCAGATTCAGCGGCTGCGCAGCCGCCTAGCAGAGCAGGATCTCCAGCTGGAAATCTCTCTGCGCGCACTGGATAAACTCGGAAGCGCGGGATTTGACCCGGTATACGGTGCCAGACCACTCAAACGGGCGATCCAGAATCTGCTGGAATCACCGCTCGCCGACGGCATCTTGAAAGGCGAATACGCAAGCGGAGACGTCGTCGTGGTGAACTGCAACGAATCGGGCCTTGTGCTGGACCGACGCAGTCCCGAAGCAGCCTGATCCCCCTGTTGGAAACCCGGGCTAGAACACACCACACTGCCTTCGGCCCGGTCTCCGACGCAGACAGAACACGCCTCCCAGGTAGCTATTCTTGGGGGTTTCCTCTACCATTTTTTTAGGATTTTCCCTCCGTTTTCAGGACAGTAAGCGATGGCTGTATCGACTAACCGAGTTCACCTAAGTGGGTTGGCGCGCAGACTTGTAGCTGATGGCCTTCTGGATGAGCAGGCGGCCGGCGATGCGTTTCAAGAGGCCCTTAAGAAAAAGGTCTCTTTCGTCCGCTATCTTGTTGATGCAAATCTCGTGGAAGGTAAAGCCATAGCGCACTCGGCTTCTGCCGAATTCGGCGCACCCTTAGTCGATATAAATGTGGTCGAGATTGATAAAGACATCGTTAAGCTGGTCAATCAGGACCTCCTCCTAAAACACGGAGCCCTTCCGCTGTACAAACGAGGTTCTCGCGTCTTCATAGGCATGGCAGATCCGACCAACCTGCAAGCCCTGGACGAAATCAAATTCAATATCGGTAGTGGGTCGGCTGAAGCTGTCATTGTCGAATGGGGCGCTCTTTCAAAAGCCATTGATCGTGCTATCGAGGCAGCGGACAGCACACTTGCGAGCATCGGGGATGAAGGCGGTCTGGAAGACTTCGATGACGTCGACGTCGCAGGGGAACAGGAAGAGCAGGATCAAGGAACCGAAATAGACGATGCACCGGTTGTTAGATTCGTCAACAAGTGTCTGCTTGACGCAATCAAACGCGGCGCCTCCGACCTGCATTTTGAGCCTTACGAGAAGATCTATCGAGTGCGCTTCCGCATCGATGGCGTGCTACAGGAGGTATCTCGCCCGCCTCTCGCGCTGGCGGGCAAAATCGCGGCCAGAATCAAAGTCATGTCACGTCTGGACGTTTCGGAACGCCGGGTGCCGCAAGACGGCCGCATCAAGCTCAAGTTGTCAAAAACCAAAGCCATCGACTTTCGGGTAAGCACCTGCCCGACCCTGTTTGGCGAAAAGGCAGTGTTGCGTATTCTTGACTCCGACGCCGCGAAGCTGCAGATCGACCAGCTGGGTTATGAGGATTTTCAAAAAGATCTGTTTCTGAAGAATCTACACAAGCCGTACGGGATGTTTCTGGTAACGGGCCCAACTGGTAGCGGGAAGACTGTTTCGCTTTATTCCGGGATAAACGTGCTCAACAAAGACGACGTCAATATCTCAACTGCTGAGGACCCTGTAGAAATCAATCTCCCAGGCGTCAACCAGGTACAGGTCGACGAGCGCACGGGCATGACCTTCCCTAAAGCACTCAAAGCATTCCTTAGACAGGACCCCGACATCATCCTGGTAGGAGAGATTCGGGACCTTGAAACCGGGGCGATCGCGGTCAAGGCTGCGCAGACCGGCCACATGGTCATGTCTACCCTGCATACCAACGACGGACCGCAGACGCTCACGCGCCTGCAGGACATGGGAATACAGGCCTTCGCAGTTGCGACGACAATCAATCTGATAACAGGCCAAAGGTTGTGCCGCAGACTCCATCCTGACTATCGGGTACCACTGGACATCCCCAAAGACGCGCTGTTGAAAGAGGGTTTTCCGGAGGACTGGGTCGAGCAGGGGATCAACGTTTACGGCCCGGGAGATGGTGGTGAGGAATGCCCGAGCGGTTATAAAGGACGAGCAGGTATTTATCAGGTCATGCCGATATCCGATGCCATGAAACGTCTGATCATAGAAGGGGCGAACGCCGTCACGCTTTCCGATCAAGCGCTTGCAGAGGGGATCTGGGACATTAGGCGTTCCGGCTTAGCTAAGGTTCGAGCGGGAGTTACCAGCCTCGCCGAGGTCAACAGAGTAACGGTGGAATAGCCATGGCCCAAGCAGCAGTCAAGAACGATATGTTTGCCTGGGAAGGGATGGACAGGAACGGCAAGCGTGTCAAGGGGGAAATGTCAGGCCAGAGCGATGCCCTGGTTAAAGCGCAACTGAGGCGACAGGGTGTCAATCCTCTCAAAGTCCGTAAAAAACCAAAGCCTCTGTTCGGCAGTAGCGGGAAGAAGATCACCACTAAAGACATTACTGTTTTCAGTCGTCAGCTCGCGACGATGATGTCGTCCGGAGTGCCGCTGGTACAGTCTTTTGAAATTGTGGGCCGCGGCCATGAGAACAAGTCCATGCAGGACCTCATCCTGGGAATCAAGGCGGACGTAGAGGCAGGTGGTGCGCTGAATGAGGCCTTGGGAAAGCACCCGCAGCAGTTCAACGAGCTATACATCAACCTCGTCACCGCAGGCGAGCAATCCGGAATTCTCGAGGACATACTTAATAAGCTCGCCACCTATATGGAGAAAACCGAGGCGCTGAAGTCCAAGATTAAAGGCGCGATGTTCTATCCGATCGCGGTGATCGTTGTCGCATTTGTGATTACCTGCATTCTCATGATTTTCGTGATACCGCAGTTTCAGGAGCTGTTCGCGGGGTTCGGGGCTGATCTGCCGGCTCTCACCATGTTTGTTATCAATCTTTCGAAATGGTTTCAGGCCAACTGGTTTTTCCTTATCGGCGGAATCGTTGCAGTGATAGCCGGCATCATTCAGCTGATGAAACGTTCCATCCGCTTTGCACATTTTGTCGATCGGCTTCTTCTCAAGATCCCCGTCCTCGGAGATATCTTGAACAAGTCAGCAATCGCGCGATTCTCTCGTACGCTCTCCACCATGTTCGCGGCAGGAACGCCATTAGTTGAGGCTATGACCTCGGTCGCTGGCGCATGCGGCAACATCGTTTATTACGAGGCTACGATGGCTATGCGTGACGAAATCGCAACCGGCACGCAAGTCCAGGCCGCCATGCGCAATACCGGCATTTTCCCTAACATGGTCGTACAGATGGTCGCCATCGGAGAGGAGTCTGGAGCGCTTGACCAGATGCTGGGCAAGGTTGCCGACTGGTACGAGCAAGAGGTCGATGACGCCGTGGATTCGCTGACCAGCTTGCTGGAACCTATCATCATGTCGGTACTGGGTGTTCTGATTGGCGGGCTCGTCGTTGCTATGTACTTACCAATATTCAAAATGGGGCAGGTGGTTTAGCCATCCTCCTGCGTCTGTGCCTGTTTCGACAGGCAAGCCCCAGCATAAGCACCCCCGCTCACCGCGCGGACTTAAATCCTATTTGGAGCCCACCGTAGCGTTACAGCAATGCTTGCCGCTCTCTCGAACACCCCGTGGCTCCTGCTTGGCGGCATGACCATTCTCGGCGCAATCATCGGCAGCTTTCTCAATGTTGTCATCTATCGACTTCCGAAAATGCTTGAGGAAAGCTGGAAAAGTGAATGCTGCGACTTGCTGGAGCTTAAAGCGCCATCAGACAACCTCTCAGAGAAGTTAACTCTTTCTTCGCCGCGCTCGCGCTGTCCGCATTGCAGAGCGACCATCACAGCACTCACTAATATCCCGATCCTCAGCTTCGTCTTTCTACAAGGCCGGTGCCGCTCTTGCGGCGAGAAAATTTCGGTGCGTTACCCGCTCGTAGAGGGACTAGCGGCGGGGCTAGGGCTAAGCTCGGCATGGCTCTTTGGAATCGATGGCTTCGGCGTTCTCCAAGGTTCCCTTTCCAGCATGTTGATGGCGGCTTTTTTCTGCTGGACGCTGCTGGCGCTTACATTCATCGATCTGGATACGCATCTGCTACCTGACACACTTACACAACCGCTGCTATGGGCAGGTTTGCTCGGCGCGATGCAGAACACGGTCAATACCGATTTGCAGAGCGCTGTTCTTGGTGCGGCTTTCGGCTACCTGTCGCTCTGGTCAGTCTACTGGTCATTCAAGCTGGTGACAGGGAAGGAAGGGATGGGGTACGGTGATTTCAAACTGCTGGCGGCACTGGGCGCCTGGCTGGGATGGCAATCTTTACCTGCCTTGATCCTGCTCTCTTCGCTCTCAGGTGCAGTCATTGGCATTTCGATGATTTTGTTTGGACTACGGTCCTCGGAAGAGCCTATACCGTTCGGTCCGTTCCTCGCTATCGCGGGCATCAGTCAGTTGTTTTTAAGCCGCTTGAATATCGATTTGATTTCGACCTCGGCGAACTTTCTCTAGCATCGCCCCTGTCGTTGCCAGCGAAAAATACGAAGCTGCTACAACATGAATCAAACCCCAGCATGACGGCAATTCGAACGTTCGTAATCGGCGTCACAGGGGGGATCGGTTCAGGGAAATCGACGGTGTGTCGCCGGTTTGCCGAGAAATTCGAAGTCCCGGTGCTGGACACCGACATCATCGCCAGGGAAGTCGTGGAACCAGGAACTTACGGACTGAACCTGGTAGTGGATTCGTTTGGAAAAACTGTTCTAAATCAGGATGGGCACTTGGATCGCAGCCGCTTACGGGAAGTTGTATTTTCGGATCCAAACGCCCGTAAACTACTTGAACAAATCCTGCACCCGCTCATCCGTGCCTCTCTTGCTGAGCAGTTAGCCCTCGTCAGAGCATCATATTGCCTGGTATGCATCCCGCTCCTGGCAGATCGCGGCGCCCACTTCATGCTGGACCATGTGCTTGTTGTCGACTGTTCTGAAGATTGCCAGATCGCCCGGGTACGGTTGCGCGACAGGATCCCGATGTCTCAGATCGCATCCATCATGGATGCCCAGATCGACCGGCAGTCCCGCCTGAAGCTGGCTGATGACGTCATTGTCAACGACTCTGACGTGGCCGCTCTCGACCTTGAGATAGACCGACTTCACTCCAGATTTGAGAGACTTGCAGGGCAGCCACGACGCGTTGAGACGAACCCAGATGTCTGAAGTTTTTTTTTCTACTGGGTCAATGGACGTTAGGGTTGCAGCCAAGAACGTTTTCTACGAGCAACCATTAAATGAGCGACTGCGAAACTGTCTGCGTCTCGAAAGCCTATTTGGCGCTATTAACGAGGGCATCGAGCGAGGTAGACCCCATGAGGCTCGCGATGTTGTTACGCGGATTCTGGAACTCACTGACTTCATCAACAGGAGTGACTTCAAGGGAGAACTCGTAAAAGAGATAGAGCGGGCGCTGGTGGTATGTCGCGGATTTCTTAATAACCCCGGAGTTGACGCCCTCGCATTAGAAGAGACCTTAAAGAGGCTCGAGGGCTCAAAGGAAACGCTGCGAGGAATTTGTGCTCAGCCAGGTAACGTGGTGAAAAATGACGAACTGCTGAATCTGGTAAGACAGCGCATCAGCATCCCAGGAGGAACCTGCAGTTTTGATGTACCAGCTTTCTACCATTGGTTGTGCAGCCCGCAGGCGAGGCGAACGTCCGACTGCGAGTCTTGGATGCTCGACCTTCGGGGTATCGAGACCGCAGTTCAGACGATTCTTAATTTAACCAGAGCCAGCTCCCAGCAGCGCAGTGCGACCGCTTACTCCGGCTTTTATCAGGAACAGGCATCCTCGGGGGTCACCCTTCAACTTGTCCGGATCGGACTGCCATCAGCGGCGACGGTTTATCCAGAAATCAGCGGCGGAAAACATCGATTTACCGTACGGTTCTATGAGCTCACCAGCACGCAATCCCGCCCCTCCCAAACTGAGAATGACATCAGTTTCCTGCTGGAGTGCTGCGGTCTTTAGCCCCCCCTGCTTTGGTCACTGGCAATTTAACCAAGCACCAACCTGGCTTTATTCAGCTCGCAGAACACGCGGGACGTTCAAGTAGCGCTCGCGAGGATTAGAAAGGGTGCCTGCAAAGAGATAGGGGAGAAAAGCACCATGACAGCCCGCGGCTCTCGCCGCACGATAAGTGCTTTCATCTATAGCAGCAGAGAAAACCAGCCCCCGCTTTACTCCAACATATCCGCTCAACGCCCGCCCGGAGAGACGAAAACCACGCTCCAGAATGACAAGATCGGCTCGTGCTTTGGTTGCTGCCTCAAACTCAGCCAGATCGCGACACTGCACCGATAGCATACCCTCTGGAGCAAGCGAGCTGTTCCCGAAATCCTTAATCTCACGTCCGCAAACATGCAGGCCATCGACGGCAAATTCAGACAATCCCTCTTTGCCGCCGGACAAAAAATACCAACTGCCATCAGCGCGGGAATCCTGGATGACAGGCCACAGCGAACGGTGTCGCCTCAGCAGCTCACTAGGGACAATAATCAGCGCGCGCGTCCGTATAAGTTGCCTGATGGCAGGGAGAGACGAATCATCACAGCTCTCCGGAAGTCTAAGCCCGAGTCGAGGACAACTTAAGCTGCTTACGATCGTCTTATTCGCATCCGGAAAATCGAGTCGGCTGAGTTTCATCGGTTCTACCCATCGAATCTCCTGACCCTCTTTCCCTTCAGGCTCACCGCGCCACCGACCCACTTCGCAAGCTTCAAGAGACACCAATCGATCCGGATAGCAGTGTTTTAAAGACACCAGAGATCGCGACGCGACAACCTCAACCCCTAGTTCTTCCGCGAGTTCTCGCTTCAGAGCAGCCCCGGCAGTTTCGCCCGGCAATAGTTTTCCGCCCGGGAACTCCCACTTTCCTCCTTGATGAGTGTCATCACGCCGTCGCCCGACGAGAAGCTTGCCGTCAGCCCTCCGGAGAATGCCAACGACAACTCTCACCGGAAAATTCATTTCTACTCGGATTCACCAACCGTTAATCATCAAAAGAGACGCTCGACACAAGAAACATTCTCACAGGAGCGCTAACGGCGGGATGAGGGGGGCGATGACTGACACCATTTTTCCAGGCAATCAGCTCCTGTACTCAGCGTTGATGCGGACGTAGTCATACGAAAAGTCGCAAGTCCAGACCGTTACCCTGCCGGGGCCAGCCCCAACTGCAATATTTATCTCTACGTCTGTTGCGCTCATGACGCGCGCTACTTCAGCTTCTTCGTAATCAGCTACCGGCTCGCCACTACGCACAATAGGGCACCGCCCAATATCAATGTTGACCGCATCTATTTGAAGGGGCTCACAACCCGACCGCCCCACGGCCGCAAGTATCCTCCCCCAATTCGGATCAGACGCAAACAATGCTGTCTTCACCAGAGGCGATTCAGCAACGGCATATGCAACCTTGACGCATTCGCTGTCTGACTCTGCCCCTGACACATGCACTGATACAAATTTCGTCGCGCCTTCGCCGTCTCTTACGATGTCCTGCGCCAA
>Ga0181582_10001964_pt1 | contig 16278 bp, 14 predicted proteins | sample 071ome_32_FD_132438 | JGI IMG/M metagenome (GOLD analysis project Ga0181582, IMG submission 132438) | Coastal salt marsh microbial communities from the Groves Creek Marsh, Skidaway Island, Georgia - 071405AT metaG (megahit assembly) | ecosystem: Environmental > Aquatic > Marine > Intertidal...
CATCCCATGGATATTTCTTTCTACCTCTGTAGTTGTTGTATTCTCTGTTTTCTGCCTGAGCCTGAGCTGCGTATTCCCATTCAGCTTCTGTTGGAAGTCCGTATTCAGGAAGAAGTACTCCTGAGTTGGTCGTGGCATAGACATTTTCAGTCTCCTTCTTTTGCTTTCCTTGCAATTCATCGATCACCGAATTGTAGGAAGCAGAAGGATTGTTGATGTAGGTTTGCGTATTAAATGGCGTCGCATTGTCCTTGGTGAGTGGAGCGTAGAAGGCTTCTTCGGACAAAAATCCCTTTTCAACAAGAATGCGCTCATTGACGCGGTCTGTTCTCCATTTGGCGTAGTTCTTCGCTTGAACCCAACTCACTCCAACTACTGGATGCTCTGAATAGGCTGGATGTCTGAGATAGTAATTGACCATGTCCTCATTGTAGGAGAGTTGGTTTCTCCAAACCAAGGTATCCGGTAAGGCTGCCTCATAGATTCCTTTGTATTGTTCCTCTGATGGAGGATAAACTGTTTTTAGATAGGTGAGGTACTCCATATACATCTGATTGGTTACCTCAGTTTCATCTAAATAAAAAGATTTTACATATTGTTGGGTTGGGATATTATTCCAATCACGCATGACGTCATCTTGGATTCTACCCATAGTAAAGGTTCCACCTTCAATAAAGACCAATCCAGGAGCTTTTTGTTGTCCTTTGAATTGGTTATTGTAGTTAAACATACTCTCTTTAGAATTAATCTTCCATCCTGTTCCTTGAGAAACACTAGATTTTGATCCAATCTTTGAGCAGCTCATAGTGATGAGTCCACTAAGAGCGATATAGGCAACTGTTTTAAATAACTTCATAAATCAATTCTTCTTCTTACAAATATAGTGTACTAAGTTAATATTTATTCTGCAGTTTTAAAATATCTCAAAATATTTAGATCAAGTTAAAACGCACTGAAAATCGAATGGCGTTTTGAAGTGGATTCAAAACAGGAGCATTGGATACCAAATAGGAAAGGTCTAAAGTGAACTGATCCAAAACAAAGCCAACTCCTAATGACATAAATCGTTTCGATCCCTTTTCAAGGTTTTCACTAAAGTATCCCATTCGCATACTAAAGCGTTTGGAATAGGTGTATTCTCCTGATAGTGCCCAAGTAATTTCCTTGAGTTCTTCTGAAAATCCATCAGGTGCGTCAAAAAACGAATTTAAAGCCCCTTCGAAATAGGGAATCTCTTGATAGGTTTCAAAATCCAAGGCATCCAATTGACCGTTATTGTTAAAGTCTTTAGGGGTGGGAACTAAAAGTTTGGTCGTTTCAAAGGTCAGTGCTAAGACGGAGTTTTCTGAATAGACGTAGTCATAACCAATACCCAATCTCAAATTGGTTGGTATAAAGAAACGCTCCCCAGTGATATCGTAGGTCACTTTTGGTCCTAGGTTTGAAATATTAAATCCCCAACGGTACCTCCCGTCATAGGTTCCTTTGTCTTTTAAATCTCCTACATAGTATCCTGATACGTCCACAGCAAAGCTCGATGCAGCTCTAGTATCCACTGAAGTCGTTTGTGGTATTTTTAAATTAGAACGAATATAGCGTCCGCTCACTCCCATACTGAAGTTGGGATCTAATTTTAAGGAATAGGATCCGTCAATTGCAATTTCATTAGGCTTGGCAACCGAACCAGGATCCGAAGCGTACTGTCTAAGTTCAATTTCACCAAGGGTAAAGTAGCGCATTCCCAATCCAAAAGCAGAGCGTTCATCTATCTTTTTAAAATAAGAGAGGTTGAGTAATGCGATGTCGGTTACAATATTTTCAAGATAAGGGTTATAGCTAAAGGCAATTTCTTGCTCTTTTTCATTGAATACGGTTTTAGCTGGATTCCACTGCAGGGAGTATACGTCAGCAGAAGTAGCTACTCCCATATCCCCTAGGGCTGCAGCTCTAGCATCAGCCGCAATATTCAAAAAAGGTACAGCAGTGACTATCACTCTGCGCTGTTCTTCTTGAGCTTGCATAATAAAGCTAAATAGTAAAAATAAAAGTAGTAGTTGTTTTCTCATAAATTAAGACTTCAGCTATAAAACGAAGGTAGTGAGATAATATTGTTTTTAAAATAAAAAAAAACCACTCGATAGGAGTGGTTTAATTAAAAGTTTGGTGTTGATATGACTTAAGCCAACATGGTCACTGGATTCTCCAAATACATCTGAAGTGTTTGTAAGAACTGAGCACCAGTAGCTCCGTCCACTGTTCTGTGGTCTAAAGCAAGGGTGAGTTTCATAGTGTTTCCTGGAACTACTTGACCGTTTTTAACAACTGGTTTTTCAACGATTGCACCTACCGATAGAATTGCTGAATTAGGCTGATTGATGATCGATGTAAATTCTTGAATACCGAACATTCCTAGATTCGAAACGGTGAAGGTAGACCCTTCCATTTCAGCAGGAGTTAATTTCTTATCTCTTGCTTTGGTGGCTAATTCACGAACAGAACCTCCGATTTGAGTGAGTTGAAGCGTATCTGCAAAAGGAATCACAGGTACTACTAATCCATCCTCTACAGCTACTGCAACACCCATGTGGATGTGATGGTTGTAGATGGTGGTGTCACCATTCCAAGAGGTGTTCACCTGTGGGTGTTTCTTAAGCGCCATTGCTGAAGCTTTAAGAACCATATCGTTAAACGATACTTTCGTATCAGGGATGCTATTGATTTGTTTTCTAGAAGCGATGGCCTGATCCATATCTACTTCAATAGTGAGGTAGTAATGTGGAGCTGTAAACTTCGATTCTCCCAAACGCTTCGCAATTACTTTGCGCATTTGAGAATTCTTCACTTCCTCGGTGCTTTCAACTCCTGTTGCAACAGCTACTGGAGCTGAAGTAGCAGCTTTCGCTGCTGGAGCAGCTGCTTTTGGAGTAAAGTTTTCGATATCTGCTTTGACAATTCTTCCTTGTTCACCAGATCCTTGAACCTGATTTAGATCGATGCCTTTTTCCTGAGCTAATTTCTTAGCAAGTGGCGAAGCAAAGATTCTTCCAGAAGTATTGGTAGTTGTTGTGGTAGCTGTAGTTGTAGCTTGAGCTGGAGCAGCAGCCTGAGGTGCTGACTCGGCTTTTGGAGCCTCTGGAGCAGCTTCTTGTTTTGGTACAGCAGCTGGAGCACCTGAAGCGATCACAGCTGAAACATCAGTTCCCGCAGGTCCAACAATAGCAAGTACGCTATCTACTGGAGCAGATTCTCCTTCGTTTAATCCAATGTGTAAAAGGGTACCAGAATAAAACGATTCAAATTCCATCGTCGCCTTATCGGTTTCAATCTCAGCGAGTATATCTCCTTCTTGAATGCTGTCACCAACTTTTTTGAGCCAAGTTGCTACGGTACCTTCTTCCATGGTATCCGATAATCTAGGCATGGTAATGATTTCAACACCAGCTGGTAATTCAGCAGCAGGAGCAGCTTCTTTTGATTCTGCTACGATAGGAGCTTCTTCGGCTTTAGGAGCCTCAGTTGTTGAAGCACCGCCTGAAAGCAATTCTGAAATATCTTCACCTGCATCACCAATAATCGCTAAAAGCGTATCAACTGGAGCGGTATCTCCTTCCTGAACCCCAATATGCAACAGAACCCCCTCGTTAAACGATTCGAATTCCATAGTGGCTTTATCGGTTTCAATCTCAGCTAAGATATCTCCTTCTTGAACTTGATCTCCAACTTTTTTAAGCCAAGTTGCAACCGTACCTTCTTCCATGGTATCGGACAATCTTGGCATATTTACTACTATTGCCATCTAATATTATAATTTATGTTGTAAAAATGGGTAATCTTCTTGTTCGTAGACCATGTCGTACATCTGTTGAACTGGTGGGTATTCGCTCTCTTCAGCAAATTTTTGACACTCAGCAACCTTGTCTTTCACACGCTGATCAATTTCAGCAATCTGAGCATCGGTAGCGTAGTTCTTTTCTTTGATGACATCGAGAACCTGAGTAATAGGATCAATCTTCTTGTATTCCTCGACTTCTTCTTTAGTTCTGTAATGCTGTGCATCACTCATCGAGTGACCTCTATAGCGATAGGTTTTCATTTCTAAGAAGGTAGGACCTTCACCAGCTCTCGCTCTTTGGATCGCCTTATCGACTTCTTTAGCCACCTCAACAGGATTCATCCCATCTACGGGTCCACATGGCATTTCATAGCCAAGACCGAGTTTCCAAATCTCTTGGGTGTGGGAAGTACGTGCCACTGAGGTTCCCATGGCATATCCATTGTTTTCACAGATAAACACAACAGGAAGCTTCCAAAGCATCGCAAGGTTAAAGGTTTCGTGTAGTGATCCTTGACGAACTGCACCATCACCCATATAACAAAGGGTTACCCCTTTTCTGTTAAAATACTTATCGGCAAAAGCCAATCCAGCACCTAGAGGAATTTGTCCTCCAACAATACCGTGACCACCGTAAAATCCTTTTTCTACATCAAAGATGTGCATGGATCCTCCCATACCTTTTGAAGTACCCGTAACTTTACCGTAAAGCTCTGCCATTACTCGTTTAGGATCGGTTCCCATTCCAATAGGCTGAACGTGATTTCTATAAGCGGTAATCATTTTGTCGTGCTCAAGGTCCATAGCGTGAAGGGATCCAGCAAGCACGGCCTCTTGTCCGTTATACAGGTGTAAAAACCCCCTTACTTTTTGTTGGATGTAAACAGCGGCTAATTTATCCTCGAACTTTCTCCAGAATAACATATCCTCGTACCACTTGAGGTAAACTTCTTTGGTGAATTTTTTCATTGAAAACTGATATTAGTATTCGTTCTATTAAGGAAGGCAAAAATACATAAATATTGTGAAGTAGAGAAATTCTGAATTGTTTTAAAACTATTTTAAGAGAGGGGTTTTTAAATTGTGATTTTAATGATAGACTAGGGTCGGTTTTAGGGGGTTGATAAAAAATCCGTTAATAACTCCCTTTAATAGCATTCAAAAATCAATTGTGAATGCCTATATTTGTCCCAAGACAACCAAGCAATGCAAGAACAAATCAAACAAGAAGGAAAATTTAAATACGTTCAACTCGGAAGTGGAACGCCTATCATTATTCTTCATGGATTAATGGGTGGGCTTAGCAATTTTCAAGGAGTTGCCGATTTTTTTCCAAAAAAAGGATACCAGGTCATCATACCTGAATTACCGATATACGATCAACCACTTTTAAAGACTACTGTCAAAAATTTCGCAGAATACCTCTATGATTTTATGGAGCATGTCGGCTTTGATAAGGCCATATTGCTCGGAAATTCATTGGGTGGACATATCGGACTCTTATTTACCAAGCTCCATCCTGAAAAGGTGAAAGCCTTAGTGATTACAGGATCTTCTGGATTGTATGAAAGCGCTATGGGAGATGGCTATCCAAAAAGAGGTGATTACGATTACATCAAGGCCAAAGCGCAGGAAGTATTTTACGATCCTGCTGTAGCGACTAAAGAAATCGTTGACGAGGTCTTTGCAACGGTTAACGATCGTGTAAAGCTGGTAAAAACACTAGCGATTGCCAAGAGTGCAATTCGTCACAATATGGCAAAAGATTTGCCAAAAATGACCAACCCCACTTGTATCATTTGGGGAAAGAACGATACGGTGACGCCTCCAAATGTGGCAGATGAGTTTAACAAGCTGTTGCCAGACTCCGAACTGTTTTGGATTGACAAATGTGGACACGCTCCCATGATGGAACACCCGGATGAGTTCAATAGACTTATGGATGGCTGGCTTTCAAAGCGAGGAATTTAAATTTCAATGATGCATATAAAATCGGCAGAATTTGTCATGAGTAATGCCAAGGTCGCTTCTTGTCCTAAGGAGCAATTGCCTGAGTATGCCTTTATCGGTCGTTCCAATGTTGGAAAATCCTCGCTGATCAATATGCTCTGTGAGCGAAAATCCCTTGCTAAAACCTCGGGAAGACCGGGAAAAACACAATTGATCAACCATTTTAAGATCAACAAAAATTGGTTCTTGGTAGATTTGCCTGGTTATGGATACGCTCGTGTTTCCAAGCGGGACAAGGCCACCTTTCAAAAATACATTACCGAATATTTTTTAGAGCGCAAGCAATTGGTTTGTGCGTTTGTCTTGGTTGATATACGTCATGAGCCGCAACCCATCGATTTGGAATTTATGCGCTGGTTAGGAGAAAATGGAATTCCATTTTGTATTGTTTTCACCAAAGCAGATAAGCTTAAGCCCATGGCAATAGAGCGTCAAGCCAACGATTATCTTCAGCGACTCATCGAAGATGGTTGGGAAGAAACACCTCAACATTTTGTAACTTCCTCTGCTTCTAGAGAAGGTAGAGATGAATTGTTAGGATTTATCGATTCGGTCAATAAATCGCTTTAACCTACTTTTTGAGTTCTAACTTTTCGGCAAAATAATCACAGAAATCCTTCATGGTAGCCGTCATTTTTTCATCTTGAGTGGCTTTGTAGAACGTCTCTGAAAGACTCATGAGTGTTTGGTGAAAAAAGATTTTCATTTCATCTACAGGCATGTCTTTGGTCCACAGGTCTATTTTTAAGGACTCTTTGTTTTTAGAATCCCAAACCGATAAGAGCATTGCTTTGGCTTCTTCATTTTGAATGCCTCCGTCTTCAGCAGTCCAAGAAAGTTTTTCTGGAACTCTGTTTTCGTCTAGGGCTACTTTTAATTCTATGGTAGAGTGGTGTAAGTTACTCATGATTTTTTGGGTTTATATTTTGCTTTTTTTAATAGGGTGACTGCTTCCTCTTTTAAAAGAAGTTCTAAGCTTACGGAATTGTGGTTCATATAGGACTTGACAATTTGATAACCGATAAATCGGCCAATTCTTCCAGGTGATTCTTGGTCTAAAGCGAGTTTGAATTTAGAAAAGGGGGCGTGATTGATAAAACGGTACTCCAATTCTTTATCGGTGCTGTAAAGCAGTTTTTGATCGATAAAATACCTCCAAATTTCAGATTCATTTAGCTTGGCCCATTCGAGTTGCTCTTTGGTATATCCCATTCTCATTTCCATGGAACGTTTTGGAGTGAGGCGCTCTTGTAAATAGATCAGTTTTCCTTCCCAAATGATTTTTGATAAAAAGGTGGTCTGATTGTTTTTGGGGAGCTGCGCTAGTGCTAACTGTTCTGCAATCGAATGCGTTAAGTGATCAGGAGTCATCGTTGTTCTCAAAAACATCGGAATGTTTTGGTAAAAGGGATGCTGGTCTCCTAAGAAATTATCGAGTCCCATTAAAAGGAGGCTATCCGCATAGATGACTCTTGAGAAGTAATCGATATTGGTTGTTAGACTGATTCCCTTTGGAATCCGAGCATTTGGAAAATAAAAGTGATAGTAACTAAAGAGCTGATTGATTTCTTTTTGGGGCTTATTGAAATCCCCAAATACAGAGTCTACCGCTTGGATCAAGAGGTTTTCTAAAGAGTCTTTTCGCTTGGCAATCCAGATGGAATCTGGTGTTTGTACTGGAAAGAGATACGGGTACGTTGCTTTTAATTCATTGAGGCTGTTGTTTGGATTGGCAAAAGCCAATTCAAATCGTTCAATGGCAATGGTTTGATCGCTCTCGACCATTGGGAGCTCTCTGGTGGAACGCTCACAAGAGAGCAGTAAGACGGTGCCTAGAGTCGCACCTAGAAAAAATAATGTTGATTTTAACATAGATTATTTCCTTGAAAGCCATTAGTTTTGTAGCTATGCAAAGGTAATGAATTAATACAGCTACTGAAATGAATACTCAAAAAGTCATCACACATATTGTCAATTGGTTATCGGATTATGTAAAAAAAGCTGGAGCTCAGGGATTTGTAATAGGAGTGTCAGGAGGTATTGACTCTGCAGTTACTTCGACCTTATGCGCTAAAACAGGTCTTAAGGTACTGTGTTTGGAAATGCCCATTCACCAAGCAGATAATCAGGTGAGCCGCGCTAGAAATCACATCAACTGGCTTAAAGAAAGCTATCCGAATGTGTCGGATCAGTGGGTCAATCTCACTCCTGTTTTTGACAATCTTGTAGCTTCCTTTCCGGCTGTAGAACAGGAGGAAGATCGCTTTATGTCACTGGCCAACACCCGAGCTAGACTGCGTATGACTAGTCTGTATTACTTTGCAGCACTCGAGGGATTACTCGTCGCTGGTACTGGGAATAAGGTTGAAGATTTTGGTGTTGGTTTTTACACCAAATACGGAGATGGGGGGGTGGACCTGAGTCCTATAGCAGATCTGTTAAAGACAGAGGTATACGAAGTCGCTGCTGCATTAGGGGTCTCCAATGAAATTCAAATGGCACCTCCAACAGACGGTCTATGGGGAGATGATCGCAATGATGAAGATCAGATCGGAGCTTCGTATCCCGAACTCGAATGGGCGATGGAAGTCTATGATTCTGGTAAAACAGTCGATGATTTTTCAGGTAGACAGGCTGAGGTCTTTGAAATTTACAAAAAACTGCATTTGGCCAACCAGCACAAGATGAATCCCATTCCTGTTTGTGAAATTCCAAAAGAACTGAAGTAAATAAAAGTCTTAACTCCTGAAAGTTAACATATTGTATGGTCTGATATACAAAAATATTGTATTTTTGTATAGTGAGATATACAATAATGGAAGAGTTACAAGATAAATTTATAAAGAGATTACAGCATACGCCAACTCATTTTGTGAGATCAATTATTGATCAGATCAATTGGAGTTCGAGACTCATAGGGATCAAAGGCTCTCGAGGAGTAGGAAAAACTACGCTCTTATTACAATACATCAAACTCCATTTAAATGATCGTATTCATCAGACCCTATACGTAAGCCTTGATATGCTATGGTTTTCTGCCAATAGTTTGACTTTGTTAATAGATGAATTTGAAAAAAGAGGAGGAATCTATCTGTTTTTAGATGAGGTTCACAAATATCCAAATTGGTCACAAGAGCTTAAAAATGCCTATGATCAATATCCGCATTTGAAAATAGTTTTTACGGGATCTTCACTCATAGAAATAATCAATGCTAGTGCTGATTTAAGTAGAAGAGCACTCGTTTATCATATGCAGGGATTGTCTTTTAGGGAATATTTGAGTCTAGAAACCTCCCATACATTTAAAAGCTATTCACTTGAGGAATTGTTGATGAATCATCAAAAAATAGCAAATACAATTACTTCTCAAATTAAACCTCTTCAGTATTTTGATCATTATTTAGAAACAGGCTATTATCCTTTTTACAAAGAAGATCCATCGATGTATCACTTCAAGCTTTCAGGAGTTATTCAGATGATTCTAGAGGTAGAATTACCTCTTTTAAGGGCAGTTGAGTATGCTTACATTTCTAAAATAAAGGAATTGTTATTGATTATAACACAATCTGCTCCTTTTGTTCCCAACGTAAAAAAAATCAGTGAGCGGATTCAAATTAACAGAACAACATTATTAAATTACTTGTATTATCTTGATGAAATTTGCCTAACCAATAATTTATACAAAAAGTCGTTTGGTATCAGTAAACTTCAAAAGCCAAATAAAATATACTTAGAGAATACCAATTTGATGTTTAACCTCTCTCCTAAACAGGCTGATAAAGGTAACTTAAGAGAAACATTTTTTAGAAATCAGGTTGGTTTTACAAATCAAATCAATTATGCTGATCAGGGGGATTTTATTGTCAATAATTCAATTTATTTTGAAATTGGAGGGGCCTCTAAATCAAAAAAACAATTAATTGGCGTGAAGCAATCTTATGTGGTATCCGATGCTATTGAAATAGGATACGATACGAAAATTCCATTGTGGTTATTTGGTTTTTTGTATTAGATAGTACTCACAGATAGAGTCTAATATTAAAGATGTCGGTAAAGATCAACTGAATGTAACATTAATTAGGAAGCTTCAAAAAGACAACTCTCGTATTTTTATTTTGATTTAAGCAACCAACACTCTATTGAGTCGCTTGCTCAAATTGGTGAGTAATTTCTGAAAATCCATAATTTCTTCCAAGAGGCTTTTGATATTGGCCTCCTCTTCTCTAGTCTGCTGTTTGAGTTCTTCGATACGTCTGCTGATCAGATTACAGCGAAGGGTTAAAATCGTTTCAGTAGTGAGTTGGGCAATCGAGTGATCTTTTTCTTTGGGAAAGATGTTTTTGGATTCCCAATTGTTAAGAAGGTATTTTTCATCTTCCATCAAAATAGAGGAGAGCATGGATGAAAACTCTTGATCCTGAGTATTGATAAAATGCTGAACTTTAAAATCCTCATTTTGGTTAAACCCTTGAATGAGTTGGTAATAGATGGTTTTAAAGTGAGGTTGTGAAAATTCGATTTCGTCTTGTTGAAGGTCTAAATAGATTTTTTCATAGACTTTGTAATCCACTTCAACGGGTTTATGGACGAGGTTTCCATCGGAATCCTTATCGAGAATTTCGTCTTTAAAACGGTCTTTATGAGATCCGTAAAGCAGAAGTAATTCTATGATTTTTCGTTCTAATTCAACTAAAACATTGAGCTTTTGTTCTTCTGGTTTGTGCTTGACAACCTTAAAAGCTTCTTGTCTGGTTTTGGAAGCTAATTTTTGAGCGTTCGAGTAGTCCTTTTTGGTGATTTGAGCAAGACTGTCAAAAAGCACCGCTTCGGATACTTCCATGATTTTTGCACAGGACTGAATATAGACCTCTCTTTGAATCGTATCGGGTATTTTAGCGATACTTTCCACGATTTCACGAATGGTCTGTGCTCTTTTAATCGGGTCGTCTTTAGACTCCTCGGCAAATAAAGATGCTTTAAATCCTATGAAGTCTTTGGAGTTTTCGTCTAAGTAGCTTTGAACTTCTTCGAGCGAATTGTTCTTGGCAAAACTATCGGGATCCTCTCCGTCTGGAAAGCTGCAGACTTTAACATTCATTCCCTGAGCGAGAATGAGGTCTATCCCTCTAAGGGAGGCTCTAAGCCCAGCGGCATCTCCGTCAAAAAGGACTGTAATATTTTTGGTGAGTCTGTTAATCAGTCGAATCTGATCAGGAGTGAGGGCGGTCCCTGATGAAGAAACTACATTGTGAATGCCGCGTTGATGGAATTGAATCACATCGGTATACCCTTCTACTAAATAACAATTGTCTTGTTTGGCAATGGAGGCTTTGGCGTGATAGATACCGTAAAGCACCTTGCTTTTGTGGTAGATGGGGCTTTCAGGGGAGTTGAGGTATTTGGCGGCTTTGGGATCTTTCTTTAAAATCCTTCCACCAAAACCGAGAACTCGACCACTCATCGAATGAATCGGAAACATCACCCTTCCCTTAAAACGATCAAAGTTTTTGCTCGTTCCGTCTTCTGATTTTTTGACAATAGAGAGTCCGGTTTTTTCTAAGTATTCTAACTGGTATTTGTCTTCTAGAGCTTTGTTTGTGAAATCATCCCAATTGTCAAGGCAGTAACCCAAATGAAAGCTCTTGATGGTCTCATCTGTAAATCCACGCTCTTTGAAATAAGTCAGACCAATGGATTTTCCTAGAGGGTGCTCCCAAAGTGTTTTTGAAAATTGCTGCTGAGCGTACTCTGAGAGCAAATACATGCTCTCCATTTCATCTAAAGCTTTCTTTTGCTCGTCGGTTTGCTCGGTTTCTTCAATTTCAATATTGTATTTTTTTGCCAGGTATTTAATGGCCTCTGGATAGCTGAAATGCTCGTGCTCCATAATAAAGGCCACTACATTTCCGCCTTTTCCAGATGAGAAATCCTTCCAGATTTGCTTTACTGGAGATACCATAAAACTAGGGGTGCGTTCATCGCTAAAAGGACTGAGCCCTTTGTAATTGGCACCTGACTTTTTGAGTTGAACAAAATCACCGATGACCTCCTCAACACGGGCGGTTTCATATACTTGATCGATGGTGCTTTTTGAAATCAAAAGGGTTTCTTTTTGGCTTTAGAGTCTAAAGATAAGACAATACGGTAGAAATAAAAACAGATCAAATTTTACGCTCGACTACATAGTCGACCATATCGATCAGGGATCTTTTGTATGGAGAATCTTCGTAGGCTTCTAAAAGCTTTAAAGCCTCCTCTTTAAATTCGTGCATTTTATCTTCGGCATAGCTCAATCCACCTAAGTCTTTAACTTTTTGAATGAGCTTTTGAACTCTTTTCTTGTCCGTGTTGTGGTTTTTAACCGTGTCCAACATCCATTTCTGATCTTTTTTGTCTGCAACTTTAAGTGCGTGAATCAGCGGAAGGGTCATCTTTTGTTCTTTGATGTCAATTCCAAGTGGCTTTCCAATTTTACGAGATCCGTAATCAAAGAGGTCATCTTTGATTTGGAAGGCCAATCCAATGAGGGTTCCAAAATCTCTAAATGTCGCAACATCATCGCTTTTTGGTTTAACAGAGGCAGCTCCAAGGCTGCAACAGGAGGCGATTAAGGTGGCAGTTTTTTTTCTGATAATTTCGTAATAGACTTCTTCTGTAATGTCTAAGCTTTTGGCTTTTTCCAATTGCAGTAGCTCACCTTCACTCATTTCTCGAACGGCAGTTGAAATGATTTTTAACAGATCAAAATCATCGTTGTCAATACAGAGCAATAACCCTTTAGAGAGTAGATAATCTCCTACGAGAACCGCTATCTTATTCTTCCAAAGCGCATTGATGGAAAAGAATCCTCTGCGCTTGTTGGAATCGTCAACCACATCGTCGTGAACCAAAGTTGCAGTGTGAATGAGTTCTATTACAGAAGCTCCTCTATAGGTGCGTTCGTTGAGTTCTCCTTTGTTGAGCAATTTGGCGGTTAGAAAAACAAACATAGGTCGCATTTGTTTCCCCTTTCTATTGACGATATAATAGGTAATTCTATTTAAAAGCGCTACTCGACTCGTCATGGACTCGTAGAACTTTTCTTCGAAGAGGTCCATTTCCAAATGGATGGGGTCTTTTATACGATCTATTAGGCTCAACAGTGATTTTTATCGGTTGGTTTTGAGTAGGTAAAAGTAGCCAAAAAAATGCTTTCTTCTATAATTTTTTTTGACTGCTTTTGGGGAGTTTTTTCAATTAAATACAGAGAATTGTTTAATTCATTACCACTGATTAACACATTTAAAATCAGATGATTTAAGAGATTTAGTCATTTGAAACTTAAAACTTATTAACAATGTGGTAAAAAGTGGTAAAAAGTGGGAATAAATCCCTATTTTTGAATTCAAACAAAGTGAGATCCAAGTGCAAAATTTAATTGGTACATACGACTGTAATGCAGATACGAAGGGAAGAGTAATGCTGCCAGTTGCTTTAAAAAAGCAATTAGCTCCTGTTCTTTCTGAAGGCTTTGTAATTAAAAGAGCGGTGTTTCAAGAGTGTTTGGAGTTGTATCCTATGAGCGAGTGGAAACTTCTCATGGAACAGATCAACAAGAAGAATCGCTTTGTTAAAAAGAACAACGACTTTATCAGAAGGTTTACAGCTGGAGTGCGAATCATTGAAGTAGATGCTGCTGGCCGTTTGTTAATTCCTAAAAACTTAATGGGAATAGCGAAGATCGATAAGCAGGTAGTGCTTTCTGCTGCGATAAATATTGTCGAAATCTGGGACAAGGCTTCTTATGAAGCTGTTTTGGATGATACAACTACAGACTTTGCAAGTCTTGCCGAAGAAGTAATGGGAGGCGATGGAGATGAGCTATCATAATCCAGTACTGTTAAAAGAGACCGTTGATGGTTTGGCGATTCAACCTGACGGAATTTATGTCGATGTAACTTACGGTGGAGGCGGGCACTCCAAAGAAATTTTATCTCGATTATCAGATAAGGGAAAGCTCTTTGCCTTTGATCAAGATCCTGATGCACTAGCAAATGTGGTGGACGATCCTCGATTGATACTCATTCCTGAGAATTTTAGATACATCAGTCGCTTTCTGAGGTTTTACAAAGTAACTAAGGTTGATGGAATTCTAGCTGATTTTGGAGTTTCATCGCATCAATTCGATGAGGCGAGTAGAGGTTTTTCTACCCGAACAGAAGGGGTTTTAGATATGAGAATGAACCAGCGATCAGAACTCAGCGCTAGAGAGGTGGTTAATAATTACAGCGAAGAGGATTTGGCCTCGGTACTGTATCAGTACGGGGATTTAAAAAATTCAAGACATATAGCGAGAGTTATTGTCAATTCTAGATCCAGTCAGCCGATTGACACTACCGAAGAATTAAAAAAAGTACTCAAGCCTTTTTTAAAGGGATTTAGAGATCAAAAATTTTTAGCACAACTCTATCAGGCGATTCGAATTGAGGTCAATGGGGAATTGCAGGTAATCAAAGAGTTTTTACTCCAGGTTCCAGATTTGCTAACAGAAGGGGGGCGTTTGTCGGTTCTCAGTTATCACTCTTTGGAGGATCGATTGGTAAAGCGATTTATGCAAAATGGAAAGTTTGAAGGAGAGGCTGAAAAAGATGTCTTTGGAAGAGTGAGTGTTCCGCTTAAAAAAGTTGGAAAACTGATTGTTCCATCGGAAAAAGAAATAGCAGAAAACAACAGGGCTCGTTCGGCCAAACTCAGAATAGCAGCACGTAATAAATATGAAAACTAAGGTATTACAACTCTTAAGGGGGTCGTTTTTGACTTCGGATAATTCCTCAAAACACTGGAGGTTTATTCTCTTTTTGTTTGCCTTAGCAGTTGTGATGATTTACGCTGCACACAGAGCCGATTCAAAAGTGCATGAAATTGCATCGCTCAACACAAAGGTCAATGCGCTGAAAGGTCAATTTGTAGTGATGCGTACCAAGGTGCAAAAAATGCAACTGGAGTCTTCTGTAAAAGAAAAAGTGGCAGAGATTGGACTCGTTCCACCTGTCAATCCGCCTATAAGAATAATAGTTAGTAGCGAAGAAGATTAATGAGTACTTCGAATCGAAATATGGTCATTCGTATCTATGTGGTCGTAGGAGGACTTCTGTTGATGAGTGCAGGAGTCGTCTATCGCATGTTTACCATTCAAATGGTCGAAGGGGAGCAGTTTAAAAAACTAGCTGAACAACGTACCGAGCGTATGTTTGTCATAGAGCCCAATCAGGGAAATCTCTATTCTGAAGATGGTTCGCTTTTGGCGACCTCGGTTTCAAAATTTGAAATTCACTGGGATGCTGTATCGGTTTCTAATGAAGATTTTAAACAAAATTTAGGAGCGCTATCCGATTCGCTTTCCAATTTATTGGGAAAGCCTGCTTCTTTTTATGTGCAAAAACTCAGAAAAGCAAAATACGATCAGAGTCGCTATGCTTTTATAGCATCTGATTTAGATTATTTCGAGTATTTGAGAATTAAATCCTTTCCACTTTTTAATAAAGGGCCTTATAGAGGAGGGATTGTCGTGAGTCAAAAGACAGTACGAGAACATCCACTTGGAAAAATAGCAGAACGTTCCATCGGTTATGTGCTTAAAGATCCTGATGGAAATATTACCAGAGTTGGTTTGGAAGGAGCCTTCTCAGAGTATTTAGCAGGTAAAGAAGGGAAGCGTTTAAAGCAAAAGATTGCCAATGATCAGTGGAAACCTTTGGGGCTTAACAATATTGTAGAGCCACAGGATGGTTATGATGTGATTTCAACTATTGATGTCAATATTCAAGATGTAGCTCATTTTGAACTCTTAAAGCAATTGGAGTACTACGAGGCAGATCACGGTTCAGTAGTTGTAATGGAAACAGCTACTGGAGAAATCAAGGCGATCTCTAACCTTGGAAGAAACAGTGAAGGAAAGTATTACGAGCGTCTCAACTACGCTGTTGGGGAATCTCATGAGCCAGGTTCTACTTTTAAGTTGATGTCACTGATTGCAGCCTTAGAAGACAAGGTTGTTGATACGGCAACAGTGATTGATACCGGTAATGGTAAGTATAAAGTCTACAATAAAATTGTATCTGATTCCCATCGTGGAGGGTACGGTGAGATCTCTGTAGCAAAAGCCATGGAGCTTTCTTCCAATACAGCCTTTGCGAAAATGATCAATGAGAATTACAAAGAAAACCCCAATCGTTTTGTGAACCGATTGCGCAATATGAACCTGCATGAACCCCTTGGATTAGCCATAAAAGGTGAGGGAATGCCAGTTCTGAGATCGCCGGGAGAAAAAGGTTGGTCTGGTTTATCGCTAGCCTGGATGTCTCACGGATACGGAGTATCGATGACTCCCTTGCAAACACTTAGTTTTTACAACGCCATTGCCAACGATGGACAACTAGTAAGACCACGTCTTATCA
>Ga0181582_10001966_pt1 | contig 16266 bp, 17 predicted proteins | sample 071ome_32_FD_132438 | JGI IMG/M metagenome (GOLD analysis project Ga0181582, IMG submission 132438) | Coastal salt marsh microbial communities from the Groves Creek Marsh, Skidaway Island, Georgia - 071405AT metaG (megahit assembly) | ecosystem: Environmental > Aquatic > Marine > Intertidal...
AAGTTCTCGCGAATCGTTGACTGCCTGTTTTATTCACTGTTTGTTTTTGTTCCGTGTAGAAAGCTCAGTTAATGCTTGATGAATTGAATCACACCGTTATGACGCGAGATAACGGCGTTGATTCCGGACAAAAACACAAGTGAACGCCTAATGAATATTGTTAAACATGCTGTGGTTGCCTTCCACTATACCCTGACCAATGATGCTGGCGAGGTCTTAGATTCCTCCGAGAATCAAGATCCGTTGGTGTATTTGCATGGCACCGGCGGGGTGATTCCAGGGCTGGAGGCAGCCCTTGAAGGCAAAGTTGCTGGTGATAGCTTGCAAGCGGTCATTGCCCCAGAAGAGGCGTACGGTGCTCACGATCCGCAACTAATCCAAGTCGTCCCGCGTTCCGCCTTTGCAGGAATTGAGGTAATTGAAGTCGGTATGCGATTTACGGCGTCTGATGGCGAAGGCCAGCAACAATCTGTTGGCATCGCAGCAGTCGAAGAAGATGAGATCACAGTGGATGGCAATCACCCTCTGGCAGGAGAGACGCTGCATTTTGATGTCCAAATTGTCAGTGTTCGACCAGCTACGGAAACAGAAGTTAATCATGGGCATGTGCACGATTAAAACCGATCATCTGTAGATCGGTCATGCGGTCAGCGGGGATCCTGAAGTTTGAGGAATGGCTTGAGAATATTCGCCTGAAATTAACTATGTAAAGTTCGCTGCAATGATCTAGCAGGGATTTGCGGAACAAAGACATCGTCACCTGAGCTGAGGATGATTAGCGATCGGGAAGCAGTCGTTCCCAGCGCTTCGGTTTAATGAAGCTCAGTAGAAGTCGGTAATGCGGCCATTGCTGCACTCAATGGCACAGAGGTTGATGGTCACAGACTGACCGTTGATGAAGCTCGTCCAAAAGAGGATCGGTGCGCCGTTGAAGGCGCTCGAAAACAATATGGCTAAAAAGAACAACTCCGATGCAGTGGTGCAAAATTCCCTCCGGGAAAAGATTGTTGCCGAAACCGAAGCGTTTTTAGCATCGGGCAAAAAGATTCAAGAGATTCCAACGGGTTTGAGTGGGCAAAACGCCCAAAACGGCTCCCGTCACATTCGCATCAGCACAAAAAAAGACTAGCCCTAGTCTCAGCTGATCAAAGGTGATGATGGCTGTGCCTGTAGTTACGCCGGGACGCTAGTCAGACGTCTGAATACTGCCTATCATTGGCGGGTACCGTCAAAGGCCGCTTTGGTCGATGCCGTTGCGGGTAGCCACGGCCGGGTATCTTGGTCTACGTGGTCATCTCGCGACCTGTGTCGCCAAAACCACTTGCTTTAGCTGAGTGGCCTAGAAAGCCCTTGCTCATTATCTGCAAAGGTGTTGCGTCACATAGAAAGAGATATTGCGAATGGTTATGCGCTTAAGTGCTGAATCCGTTGTAGAGGGTCGCCTCAGGTCAGAACAGGTCGATCAGTGGCGTAAGTCTGGATATCTCATTGTAAATGGCCTGATCGATGCCGAGCGTCTGCAAAAGCTTGCTGCACTTGCCGATACCGTTTTCCCTGAGGCAGGCGACCCAAAAGCCGATGCGATTACAGATTTCGGCAGCGATGGTGCGCTGGTATTTCCCTCTCAATACAATATCTTCAATGATGTGACGTTAGATGCTGCATTGCTTCAGGCAGTTGCAGATTTACTGAGGGTGCCGATGTCAGATATTCGGCTATCGCAATCAGATATGTGGCCCAAGTACGGTCGGGCCTCATCCCAGTCTCGAGGTGATAATCGAGATCAACGGATTCATGTAGATTATCCAAATCACTCGATGCTGCATCCACCCGCTTGGGATAGCCCGGAAGCGGTTGAATTAATGATTTACTACTCGGATGCACGAGACTGCGGCGGTGAAACAAGGGTTGTACCCAAGTTATCTGCCGATGATGATCTCTATCGATACCCAATTGTGGATTCCCCGGGGATCGGCGAGCTTCTGTTTGTCAATGACCGCGTTTCTGCAGAGTCCTACCTTGCCAAGGTAGCGCCTGAATCCGCGAGGTTCCGCCAGAAACTTTACGCGAGAGAAGCGATCGTCGACTATCGGCCCTTTGATATCTTATTCTACCGACACGACACTTGGCACCGAGGTACACCGCTTAAGGTCGGCTCCCGTCGGCTGGCCCAAAATGTCACATTCAGATTGGCCGGAGCCGAATGGGTCAGCACGTTGCACCCCGGCTGGGCTTGGTCAGCCTATCGGCCCACCCAGTTTTTCGAAAAGTGGCTGGCGCGAGCATCGGTGGATCAAAGAGGCGCATTGGGATTTCCCTTGCCTGGGTCTGCCTACTGGACCAAAGAAACAGTCGCCGCAGTGACGGCGCGATATGGTGGTTTTGGTTTCGATCCGGGACCCTACGAAGCTGCGTTGAACAGCTAGGTTGTAGCAGTGGCGTTAAGCTTTGCCACGCTGGCGGCAAAGCTTACACGTAAGGCCGGTTTAACTAGGATTGAATTTCATGAAAGGATTAAGCACGCTTTTGAGCCCTGTTAACTTAATAGGGGCTTCAAGCACAGACAGGCAAATGCAAGCTTGGTTCTGAGTGGCCGCTGGGCGATGAACATCGCCAGGTCGTCGAATTAAAAAATCACCCTCATGATACATGCCATTTTCGTCAGAAAAGCTGCCTTTCAAGACCACGGTGAGCTCCATGCCCTTGTGATCATGAGCGGGCGTTCGACCCCCGGCGTTGAGTCGATGCAAAGCCAGTTCGTAATTTGACTCTCCGACGCTAATCGGCGCAACTGACACCGAAGACGATAAGGACTGCCAATGCAATGGCTTACGACCGACAAATTTATGAAGGTAAGCAGGTAACTGGTCTTCTAACTTCGGGTCTAAAAACGGCTGCTCAGGTTCTTCTACCTCAAAAACATTGGCGGGCTCTGCATCTAGCCGATCTAAAGTATCGGCAAGTAATTGCTGCGAGATCGGTGCAGCCTCGCATTCGCCGAGTAGTGCTCCACCCAGTGCATTAAGGCTTGCGACCGACTCTCTGCAACGATCACAGAACTGTAGATGCGTCGTGATTGAAATGACGGGAGCAAGCGACAGCGCCCCGGTTGAGTATTCGGTGAGCATATCTGCTGTTGGATGGTTATTAATCATTGTGCAAACACCACATTACTGTCTTCCCCATTTGGACTCAGTTTTAGTTTTAGTTTTTGTAAGGCTAGGCGAACTCGAGACTTCACCGTACCAAGTGGTATGTTCAGCTCATCGGCAACCTCTTGTCCAGATTTACCCTGGAAGTACATGAGGGTTAGGACCTGAAGCTGTTCTTGCGGGAGTTCCCTAAGATGAGTTTTGATATGCCCGGCATTGCGGGTTTGAATCAGTGCCGTGAAGGGCGATGAGGTTTCATTCTCATCGAACAGTTCCTCAGCAACCAATTCATCGGTCTGCTGGTCGCGTTTACTGTGCTTACGCAGCCAGTCGATGCGAGTGTTTCTGGCAATCGTGTACATCCATGTACTCGCGGCCGCTTGGGCAGGCGCGTAGGTGGGCGCTTTTCGCCAGACTTTGATCATGGTCTCCTGCACTAGCTCCTCAGCGTGCTCAGGATCTAATCCACCACCTTTGAGTAGAAAGCCTTTGAGTAACGGCGCGAAGTGAGAGAAGAGCGCGCCAAAGGCTGCTTTATCTTGATGGGAGCCAACGCGCACGAGAAGGTCGTTCCAATTAGGCCCATTCTGATCGCTCATACTTCCCTTAACTGTTTTGCTTGGCGTCATTATTTGCATAGACCTAGTGCATTTCCAAGGGTTTACGGCGAGTAGATGGGTTTGGATTAGTTTCGAGGGGGGCTATCTTGAACCGAGGTCTGGTTTGGCGACCACTGGCTGCGCATAGGCTCGTGGATGCGAAGCCGATCAAGGTCGTAGCCCAAAGCTTGCACCTCGTTTAACAGTGCTTCGAAGTCTTCTAATGCAATGGTTGGCGTTCGCGCCATAACCCACACGAAGTCTCGCTTGACGCGGCCGATGATGGTTGTTTGGTAAGCATCATCTAAGTAGACAACCCGATAATCGGCTTTAATGGGCCAGATGATCTGCATGCCCCAGATGGCATTAGAGTCGGTGGATACGAAGCCCTTTAAGTGCCGCTCTCTGATTGGACCCTCAGGACTGCCATCGTGATACTGGTAAATCGTTTCGACGATGTTGTCATCAACAAGTTTGTAACGCTCTAGCGGCAGAACAGCATTGCGATCGAAGGGCGTTGCAATATCGGCAAGTACATGCCAATCACCCATAAATCGCGGCAGATCTAGTTGATCGATGACTTTCATAGGCTTCCCCGTTTGGTAACTGCAACCGAAAAGGCCGATCATAAGCGTGATCAGTAGGGCGCTTCGCAGCTGGCGTCGAGGTTTACGACGTTCCCATCCGCATAGATCAAAACGCAAAATCACTGGCTCTTCTTGAGAAACTCAGTTCGAGTAGTGGCACTAGCTTTGAAAACCCCACCTAGGGCGGTCGTTTCCGTGCGGCTGCTGGTATCCATGACGCCTCGTGATTTGACGCAGTAATGGGTTGCGTTGACCCGGACAGCAACGTTATTAGTCTCAAGTAGAGTTTGCAGAGCCACTAAAATTTGTTGGGTCATGCGTTCTTGGACTTGGGGGCGTTGTGCAAAGAAGCGCACAATTCGATTAATTTTTGATAGGCCGATGATCTTTTGATGCGGGATATAGGCAACGTCGGCTGCGCCATCAATGGTAACGAAGTGGTGTTCGCAAGTACTGGTGAGGCTGATGTCAGAGATCTTAACCATCTCGTCGACGCCCATTTTATTGTCGATGACAGCAATTTTAGGGAATTGGGAATAATCCAGGCCCGCGAAAATTTCGTCGACATACATTTTTGCGATCCTGTGCGGCGTCTCGGTTAGGCTATCGTCGCTTAGATCTAACCCAAGGGTTGTGACCACGTCGCGCATTGCTTGCTTAATTCTGAGGTACTTTTCGTCGCGCGTGAGCCCGGTTTCAATCATGGGCGTTTCTAGACCCCGCTCGATGAGCGCTTGCTTTACCGCTTCTGCGGGTTCGGATAGGTTCGAGGAGTATCGGATAGACGTTGCAGCGAGAGAAGTCATAGCAGAGCCTTATTCTTATTTAGGGGTAGGGAAGGTTACGAGGTAATTTCGTAATCAGATCAAAAGGCCCTGACGGAGGTTCTAGAGCGTTGGCAATGATCCAACCCATTGGTTTTGCCTGACGGTGCTCGCGAATGGATTTGAATAGCTTCAAGCGCGCTTGAGATCGTAGGACAAACGAAACTGCTCGCGTCGTTGCCTCGGACAACTCCGTAGACGAAAGCCGAGCGGGGATAGTCTTGGCTCAACGTACTGATCATATGTGAGGGTCCAGTAAACGCTAACAGCATCGCTTTGTGAGCGTTCATTTGGCTACCCTGATATTTATTGGGTCATAACCAAACGATAGCAATATTCTTACCCAGGGAAGGTTGATCTGTCTGTTCCAGTCACGCGTTAAAAAGAGTCAAAGACGGACGCATCAATGGCCAAGCAATTCAGCTTCAAGCCAAGGTTCGGGCCACGATCGAAAATACAAAAATAGCCGGAAAAAAGAGAAATTTTGTGACAGAAAACCGAGGTGTGAACGCGACCAAAATTGATGTGGCAACCCTTATCCGCCGTGGTGCAACCGAACCGGTCGAACTGATTGTGCTCAGCTTCGACAACGAGATTTATCTGGCGGAAGCGCATCTTGGCGGTCAATGCTATGGTGTGTTTCAGACCCCATCGACAAGGTTAACCACTCGCAGCCTTGCTGCCATGAAGCGCGCTTTAGAGGTGGTTCCGCATGACAAGGCCAAACTCAGGCATCAAAGCAGTTATGACGAGATGATCGGGAATCCAGCAGCTACTCAGGGCGTTTTAGAAGTTCCTTTGGTCATCGCGCAATGACGTTGCGTTAGGGCAAGGAAAGATAAAGATTGATCGTCACTGCCTGTAAACAAAGATAGGAGCAAGCGTGCGCACATTACATTGGTTTCGAAATGACCTAAGGCTTCAGGACAATCCCGGCCTCGCGCTCGCCTGTGAGCAAGGTGAAGTGCTCCCTGTGTTTATCGTCGACACCGATGAACCTGCTGAGTCAGTACCAGGCGCGGCCTCTAGGGCTTGGCTTGATCGCTCTTTGCGCGCGCTTAGCTCGTCATTGGGTGGCGGGTTGCTAGTACTGAAGGGCTCTGCTGAAGGTCTTTTGCCAGATCTCTGCCATCGATACAGTATTGATGCGGTGACTTGGAATCGCAGTTACGAACCTTTTGCCATCGCGCGGGATACCCGTATTAAACAATCGCTAAAAGCCGATGGGTTAACCGTAACGAGTAGTAATGGCGCGCTTTTGTATGAACCTTGGGAGTCGGTAAAAAAAGATGGTACGCCTTATCGGGTTTTTACGCCGTTTTATAAACACTGCCGAGCGAACCTTGCTACTCGCGCACCGATTAACCTAAAGACAAAGCGCCTACGCCTTGTCCCCTTGGAGGGCCCAAGCAATGTAGACGCACTAAACTTGACGCCGTCAGTGCCATGGGATGAAACCATGCTTTCAGACTGGGCGCCAGGAGAAGCCGGCGCGCTGGCCCGGTTAGAGGCTTTTTTGGCATCAGGTATTGGGTCTTACCGTTTGGGCCGTGATTACCCAGCGCAACAGTCGGTTTCTAGGCTGTCGCCTCACTTACATTTTGGAGAGATATCACCGCATCTGATTCTTGCCCGGCTGGCAGATGCACCGAAAGACGACAACCTCGAGCACTTCGTCAAGGAGCTCGTTTGGCGAGAGTTCGCTCATCATTTGCTCTATCATTTTCCGGAACTGCCGAGTAAGAACCTGCAGGAGAAATTCGACTGGTTTCCTTGGGTTGAAGATCCGGTTCGACTTAAGGCCTGGCAATCAGGTCAAACTGGATATCCAATCGTCGATGCGGGTATGCGCGAGCTGTGGCAGACAGGTTCAATGCACAACCGGGTGCGAATGATCGTGGCGTCCTTTTTAGTTAAGAATTTAACCCAGCATTGGCACCATGGTCTGCAGTGGTTTTGGGACTGCTTGGTGGATGCTGATTTAGCGAGCAATAGTGCCAGTTGGCAGTGGTGTGCGGGCAGCGGCGCAGATGCGGCGCCTTATTTTCGTATCTTCAATCCAATCACCCAAGGTCAACGATTTGATCCTGATGGCACGTACACCAAACGCTTCTTACCGGAGCTCGAGACGCTGCCAAAACAATATTTGTTTGATCCTTGGAACGCACCCCATGACGTGCTCAGCGCGTCGGGTATCGTTTTGGGCAAGGATTACCCCGCGCCCATTGTCGACGTCAAATCTTCTCGAGAGCACGCGCTGCAAGCCTTTGCTGAAATGAAACGTCGAGCAATGCTTTGAAGTCTAGAGGAGTGCTCGTCAGCCGGGAACGAGTGGTTCCTGGTCTGGCGTACTTGGGCAGTTTACCCTTTTTGGCGCTCATGACGGGTTATCAAGCCACAAACGCAGGTTGGATGCTCGAAGTATTTCAATGCTATGGCTTAGCCATCTCGTGTTTTTTGTTGGGTAGTTGGTGGGGAATCGCGCTGGCTAAGACACCAAAACCCACATTGCCGATGGCAGAGCTTCTCATCAGCAACGGGTTGTTACTGCTATTGATCGGGGTCCAAGGGTTTTTGTCAGATGCGCTATTGGTTACCTTTCAGGGAGTATTCTTGGTGGTGATTTGGTGGGTCGAGACCAAGTTGTCCCGCTTTCGCCGGGCACCTGCTTATTATCTACTGATGCGCCGGCGGGTTACCGGATGGGTTGCGCTGTTACACCTTAGCTTTGCAGGAATGTTGGTCTCAGCGATTTAGGACCACATATTGGTGCCGCCGCAAACCGTGAGCGCCTGCCCGCTAATCCAACTAGAAGCTGATGAACCTAAAAAGACCGCAATGCCCTTAAAATCCTCTGGCTCGCCAAGACGTCGAAGAGGTGTCATTTCGTTGGCCCGTCGTTCTCCCTCTGGGTTGTCCCAAAGGGCTTTTGCGAAATCTGTTTTAACGAGTCCCGGGCAGATTGCGTTGACCCGGATGCCATGCGGCCCCAGTTCAGCGGCGAGGTTTCGAACGAGGGCAATATCGGCCAATTTAGAAATATTGTAGGTACCTAAGACCTCAGATGGACCAAAAGCACCGGTGCTGGCTGTGATAGCGATCGAGCCACTGCCCTTGGCTTTCATGTCCGGTGCAATCATTTTAGCAAGCCAAAGATTAGACCGAACGTTGCTTTCCATGATTTTGTTAAAAGCTTCATCGGGAATATCCAGTATCGATCCATAGAAAGGATTAACACCGGCATTACCAATCAATATATCGACAGGACCCAACTGCCGATGGGTTTCATCGACGAGATGCTCGAGCTGATCTTTGTAGCCAATGTTACAGGCTATAGCGATTGCTGATCCGGCGCCGCACTTGGCGTTGATTGCTGCGGCGGTCGCTTCACACTGATCTTGCTTGCGGCTTGATATAACGACTTTGGCGCCATGCTCGGCAAGACCTTCGGCCATTGCCTGGCCCATGCCTTTAGAGGCGCCGGTAATCAGCGCGACTTTTCCAGTGAGGTCGAAAAGGCTGGTGTTAACCATGTAGATTCCTTGGTAATGCTGGATGAATGTCTGTTACGACTATACCTGAAATGCTGACGGGGGAGCCAGCGCTTGCACCAGTCTGACGAAGGCGATAGTTTGGCGGAAGGGTGCGATAGGCCCGGTTGTAAGCAAAAAAGCCTCATCGGCTTTGATGGACATTTTAGCGGTGTTGAATGGCCGTAGTCAGGGCGAAGGTTGTCAGGAGATACGTTACCTGAGCTCGTTAACATTAAGGAGAGCGTAATGGCATGGGATTTTGAAACCGACAGCGAATATCAGGTCTTGCTGGACTGGGCGGCTGACTTTGTCGAGAAAAAGGTCGCCCCGCTTGATGTCGTCCTTGGATCAGCGATGGAATATCAGGATCCAGACTTTATCCGTTTGGTCAGGCCTTTGCAGCAAGAAGTCAAAGACATGGGGCTTTGGGCCTGTCATTTAGGTCCTGATCTTGGGGGGCTTGGTTTTGGCCAGTTAAAACTGGCACTGCTGAATGAAATCTTAGGACAATCGCGATTTGCTTCGGTCGTTTTCGGTTGCCAAGCCCCAGACACCGGCAATGCAGAAATCCTAGCGCATTATGGTTCGGACGAAATCAAAGCTAAATATCTTCAGCCTTTGTTAAACGGCGAGCTTGCCTCGAGTTATTCGATGAGTGAGCCTCAGGGCGGTGCTGACCCGACTCAGTTTCGCTGTATGGCAGTTGAAGATGGTGATGATTTTGTGATCAACGGTGAAAAATGGTTCTCATCGAACGCGCGGTTCGCCAGTTTTTTAATTGTGATGGCCGTTACCGATCCAGACGCTTCGGCGCATGGCCGCGCCAGCATGATTGTGGTGCCGACCGACACACCAGGGGTTGAGATCGTTAGAAATGTTGGCGTCGGCGATGAACCGCCAGGGCATGGTACGCATGCTTATGTTCGTTATACCAACGCTCGGGTACCAAAAACCAATTTGTTAGGACCAAGAGGGCAGGGTTTTGCGGTTGCACAAACGCGCTTAGGTGGCGGTCGAGTGCACCATGCGATGCGCACGGTCGGCCAAATTAAGCGCGCCTTTGACATGATGTGTGAGCGCGCTTTGTCACGAACGACCAAAGGCGAGATTTTGGCCGATAAGCAGTTAGTACAAGAAAAAATCGCTGACTCCTGGATCGAAATGGAATCCTTCCGGTTGATGGTTCTCAGAACTGCTTGGCGCATTGATCAGTACAATGATTATCTGAAAGTGCGCAAAGACATCGCTGCGATTAAAGCGATGATGCCAAAGGTTTATCACGATGTTGTGTCTCGTTGCATCCAGGTCCATGGTGCGCTGGGTATCTCTAATGAGCTACCGCTCTCTGGGATGCTTTTGGGATCCTTCGTGATGGGTATTGCAGATGGGCCAACGGAAGTTCACAAGGTGACGATTGCGCGTCAGGTACTTAGAGATTACGAGAGCACGGAGGCTTTGTTCCCTGCTTACACGCTGCCTAACCGCCGTGCCGCCGCGCTAAATTTATTAGGTGATCAGATCGAACGCGAAGTCGAGGCTTGGTAACCGGTCCAATGATCTGGTCTGGCGGCGAGAGGAAGGCGCCGAACGCATAATCGAAAATAAGGGATAACGATGATGAATGAGACGCCCGTGAGCGATGTTAAACCCGAGGCCGTTGGCATCAGCAGCGAGCGCCTAGAACGCGTTAGCGCTTGGCTTAATCAACAAATCGCCTCTGAGCGATTAGCAGGCGCTAGTGTGGCCGTCGGCCGAAAAGGCCATTTGGTTTACCATCAAACGGCGGGTCTTGCCGATCAAGAAGGAGGACAGGCGTTCGCCGAAGATACGATCCTTCGAATATTCTCGATGACAAAACCCATCACCACAGTCGCAGCGATGATGCTCTACGAGCGGGGATGTTTTCAGTTAGATCATCCGGTTGCGCGTTACATTCCCGCTTTTGAGCAAACCCAAGTTTGGTGCGGTGGCGCAATAGACGATGTTGAACCCCAGGCGACGCGTATGACGGTTCGCCAACTGATGACCCATACCTCCGGTTTGACCTATGGTTTTATGCATCAAAATGTTGTGGACGAAGCCTATCGAGGGCGTGGGTTGGATCAGAATAAAGCGATGAATCTGGCCGAGTGGGTGGATGCGTTGGCTGAAGTGCCGTTGATCGCGCAGCCAGGGACGCAGTGGAACTATAGTGTCTCAACGGATGTGTTAGGGCGGTTGGTTGAAATTTGGTCTGGCCAGGACTTGAACACCTTTTTTAAACAAGAAATATTTGAGCCACTAGGCATGGTAGATACAGGTTTTGCGGTCGCCAGTGATCAAGCCCACCGATTGGCATCGCTTTATAGGCCGAGTAACGGTGCTGTCATGGGCGCGAAGTCGCCGGCTGCAAGCCCTTTAAAGGATCGAGACCCAGGACTACAGCTATTGGATGAGGCCCACAGCAGTGCCTATTTAAAGATGCCAACCTTTTTTTCAGGGGGCGGGGGACTGGTTTCAACATTGTTTGATTACTGCCGGTTCTGCGAGATGTTGCTTCAGGGTGGGTCACTCAACGGAGTGCGTTTGTTATCCCCGAAAACTGTAGAATTCATGCGAAAGAATCAATTACCTGATGGCGCTGATATGGCCGCTATGGGGCAACCGGTTTGGAGCGAAACCAATTACGAAGGCATTGGTTTTGGTGTGGGCTGGGCGGTAGTGATTGACCCGGTGAAAGCCAATATTGTCGCCTCGACCGGAGAGCATCATTGGGGCGGCGCAGCCAGCACGTTTTTCTGGTTAGACCCGGAAGAATCGCTGTATGTGGTTTTTATGACCCAGCTGCTGCCTTCTTCTACTTACCCTCTGCGACGGGAATTGCGAACCCAAATCTACCAAGCCCTCGTCGATTAACCTCGCGCTTGCTTAGATAGAGTAATCTCTCGCTTAAACCGAGTGCTCTGTAGGGCCCAGCTTGCAGTGCGCCGAGTTCCTATTGGGTTCAGAGCGCCGTCGATTTTATGCCTTGCATCTAGCGTGCGCCAAGCTTCGGGTTTAAGCCCATCAATGAATGTCGGCCATCTCACGATAAGCCGCCTTGATGGATTCGATATTAAATCCATCTTGTTGAGCCGCGCTGATTAGCACGCGCTCTCGTTTTATGATTCTCGCTGCCTCTGTTAGTACGTCATCGATGGTTGCAGCTGGTATGACGACTGCACCGTGGAGGTCTGCATGAATAAGGTCATGCTCAGACACTTCCATGCCGTGCACGGTCACGGGATTTCCCCAATCCACCACATGCACATAGGCGTGGGAGGGGTTGACCATGCCTGCAAGCATTTGAAACTTTGGTTGTGCATCAGGCAGGTCGCGAATTGATCCGTTGGTAACAACGCCAAGGCAACCAAGCCCAAAGTGAACATTGGTGTTGACCTCACCCCAAAGCGCCCCAAACCCCGGGATTGGATCGATATCCTCGACCACCACAACCGAGGGTATCTCGCCGCCCTCGGCGATGTATTGGTAATAACCCAAATTATCAACCGGTGTCGTAGGTGGGTGCTGCGCACGAATCCTCGCGGTTCTAGCATAGCCAACCATGGGAGCCAATTTGGGCTGTGCGCAAACCAAAGGTTTGATGTTAAAGCCCCTGGCGCGGCGGCTCGGGTCGACAACCTCGAGGGCATTGCAAATGGTTGGCGTATCCAGGGCCATGAGGGCTTGTCGTTGGGCAGTATCCATTACAGCTCCTTAATTCATTTCCATGCCGCCAGATATCGTCAGGGCGACACCGGTTACGTTTTGAGCGCTTGCTAGGTATAAGACCGCATCGGCCATATCTTGACCGGTTTGGGCACGGCCTAGGGGAATTAATTCTGCTGAACGCGCTTTAAAATCTACCGTCACTTCATTGGTGGCATTTGCCTTTGGCATCAGGTGGTCAAGCCACATGGCTGTCCCCACGATACCTGGGCAGATGGCATTAACGCGGATACCTTCGCTAGCGAGCTCCTGAGCCAGGGACTGAGTAATACCAATAGCCGCGAACTTAGAGCCACAATAAGCCGCCATGTTGGCGACGCCTTTTTTGCCAGCGATCGAGGCGGTGTTGATGATGCAGGCATTTTCCGAACGGGATAGACCTGCTAAGGCCGCCCGAGTCATGAGGAAAATACCTTTGGTATTTACGGCAAATATCCGATCCCACGCCGCTTCACTAAAACTAGAAATCGGGCCGGAGTCGACAACCCCAGCATTATTAATCAAGAGATCTAACTGTCCAAAGGTCGTTAAGGTATGGCGGACCGCCTGTTCGCAGGAGTCTGGATCTGTCACGTCAAGGTCACAAACAGCGGCGCTGGGCTCTTGGTTATCCGGTAGCGCTGTCGCCATGAGTCGATCTTTAAGCGTATTTGCGTCGCCCAGTTCATAATTCCAGGTTTGACCGCTCGGTAGGTCGGCCGCCATAACGCGGTAACCAGCATGAATCAAAGCTTGTGCAATCGCGAAGCCAATACCCCTGGCAGAACCTGTGACGAGCGCAACTGGCGCCGTCACTTTCTGGATCCATTGAATGCGATTTTCAGATGATCGACGACATCCATCAATAACGCATGGCCATCAGAGGTTACTGGCGCGAGCTGCATCAGCAAATGGACTTGGCCGGGCCAATTAGACAGAGAGACCTCAACGCCTGCGGCTTGCAGGCACTCACCATAAGCAATGCCTTCATCGCGCAGTGGGTCTAGCTCACAGACCCCGATATAAGCGGGCGCAAGACCTTGTAAATCCTCGTAGAGCATGGGAGACAAACGCCAGTCGCTGACCACCGACGGATCTTGGCCAGAAAGTAATTCTTGAACGAAAAAATGCATGGTCGACAATTTAAGTAGTGGGCTGTCAGCATTGTCCAAAATGGAGGGGTAGCTAAAAGTATCCACGTTTGGCAGGTAAGACCGAGAATCGGTAACGGGGTAAAGTAGCAGCTGCATCACCAAGGGAATCTTGACTTGCTTGGCGGCGATGGCGAGATATGCCGCTAAATTACCACCGGCAGAATCGCCGCCTACGGCGATCTTTTCAGGATTAATGCCAAAGAGCTTAGGGTTTTCATAGATAAACGTTAAAGCATCGAGACTATCTACATGACCAGCTGGAAAAGGGTGTTCTGGCGCCAAGCGATAATCCACGCTGATCACAGTCGCTTGGGTAAGTTGGGCAAGCTGTCGGCTCTGATGATCGTGGGTATCAAGGTCTCCGATAACCCACCCGCCTGCGTGATAGTAAACAAGGCATGGGGCATCCGTTTGGGCATGATCACGGTAGATTCGTATCGGAATCGGGCCCAATGAACCGGGGATGGTGTCATTTTTAACCTCGAGAATCGATGGCCCAGGGCCTAGTAAGGCTGCTATGCCAAGATAGCCGGCCCTTGAACTGGCTGGCGTCGGTGTTGGGACAGGTGCATTTGGGTCGACTCCGGCGGCAAGCTGTCCAAGAAAAGCGGCGGTTTCGGGATTGAGCGTCATAAGCGTTCCGGTTGGCTGAAACCCTGAGCATCGCTCAGTGCCACGATGTCGTCAAACCTGAGCTTATGGAATCACGCGACTTTAGAGATGGCTTCCGGAGCCTTCGGCGCCGACGCAGCCTCACCACCTTGAGAAAAGACCAAGGCACCGTCTTCTATGGGCGCTTGTCGGATCATTTTCTTATCGAGCTTGTAGTTTTGGGTATTGCGCCAGGGGTCATGCCCTTGTTTTGGAAACAGGTGCATCATTCGGCGCATGTATCCCGCCGAAAAATCCTCAATCCAATCACGAGCCGGCATGCCCTCGTCCTCAGCGCGCAGGGTTGGGGTGACGACCGTCTGAGCGCTCTGATCCATATGGTTTAACAGCCGGCAAACATATTCAGCAGTCAAATCGGCGCGCAATGTCCAAGAGGCATTAATATAGCCGAAGGTGTGCGCCATGTTAGGGATCCCCGAATACATCATGCCTTTATAGGTAAAAGTATCTGGAAAGTTTACGGCTCGGCCATCCAGATCAAATTGGATGCCAGACATCACGGTAAGCGTAATACCGGTTGCCGTCACAATGATATCGGCTTCAATTTCTGTACCATCGGTCATGGTGAGACCCGTTTCTGTCCAAGTTGCGATGTCGCCAGTAACCACATGAGCCTTCTTTTGATTGATGGCTTTGTATAAATCGCCGTCGGGAATCAAACACATACGCTGGTCCCAAGGGTTATAACTTGGGGTGAAGTGGGTCTTGACCATTTCTTCCCCGAGATTTTGCGTGGCCATGTGCAATAACTGCGCTTTGGTTCGTTCTGGATGGGTTCGTGTCCGGCGGTAAAAGTAGCCGCTCAGGGTAGTATTTTTGAGTCGAGTTATGGCGTAGGCCAATTTTTCTGGAAGCCACCGACGCAAAGTATTAGCGATTCTGTCCTCTGCCGGTCGTGAGACCACATAGGTCGGCGAGCGTTGCACCATCGTAACTTCGGCGCCGTTTTGGGTCATCGAGGGTACGATGGTCATAGCGGTTGCACCGCTTCCGATCACGATGATTTTCTTACCTTGATAATCAAGATCTTCTGGCCAAAACTGTGGGTGAATCACCTGACCCTGAAAGCGCGCCTCGCCTGTGAATTCTGGACGATGTGGATCGTCGTAGCTGTAGTAGCCGCCACACATAAATAGAAAATCACCTGTGACCGACGTGCTACTGCCATCAGGAAGCGTGCTGGTTAACACCCAACGCGCATGGCTTGAATCCCATGAGGCCGTTTTGACTTTATGATCGAAGCGAATATGTTGCCTAATATCGTATTCGTCAGCAGTTTCATTGACGTACTTTCGGATGGATGGACCATCTGCAATAGCTTTTGCTTCGGTCCAAGGTTTAAAGCTGTAACCTAACGTGTGCATATCGCTATCTGAACGAATGCCTGGATATCGAAAAAGATCCCAAGTACCCCCGACCGCAGACCGACCCTCGAGTAACGTAAAGGTTTTACCAGGACAATTTTTCTTCAGATGGGCGGCGGCGCCAACGCCAGAGAGGCCGGCGCCGACAATAATCACGTTGACATGTTCCATGGCGTAACGCTCCTGCATGACATTTGGTTTTGGTGTTATGTGCCCGAGTCTAATGGGTTTGCGGGTTTTTGCCTATGGGGCTTAGCAGGCAGTTATTTCGGGCGATCATTGGTTTCAATGGTGCTCGCAAGCTGAGGGTCAAGCGCGCCGATATAATAGGCGAGGAGCCGCCCAGGCGTTTGAAGTTCTGCAGCCATGTGCGCTGCTGGCCTCACCGCTGCTTTAGTGAGCGAAGTCTGGGTGCCAGCGTCATCACGTTGCACCTTTGACAAAAAATGTGCCAAAGAATTTTGAGAAAAATGCCTTGTGATCGACCCCAGTGGCTATACGAACGTTGCCATCAGGATTGGGGGTAAAGGTTGTTATCCCAGCGGTATTAGGGCTGTTTAGGTCCACCTGCACGTCGCCTCGAGTATAGGCGCACAGATCCGGTGAATTGATACAAGCGGCTGCAAGGGGATCATGAAAGTGCAATAGATCACGC
>Ga0181582_10001969_pt1 | contig 16251 bp, 18 predicted proteins | sample 071ome_32_FD_132438 | JGI IMG/M metagenome (GOLD analysis project Ga0181582, IMG submission 132438) | Coastal salt marsh microbial communities from the Groves Creek Marsh, Skidaway Island, Georgia - 071405AT metaG (megahit assembly) | ecosystem: Environmental > Aquatic > Marine > Intertidal...
GACATCTTAAACGTCACTATTTTAATGGTGGTGTTACTGACATATATTTTTTACCGATATCATGAATGATACTGCTCAACGAATTCGATTTACCGTGCTGATTTCAGCACAGAACTTTCCTTATGATCAGGCTATCGACTTTTTAACGCCGCGGCTAAGTCAGCAGTTCGCCGGCGCCAGTTTTCAAAAAATTGATGGCACCTGGTCTGCTGACGGACATTTGGATCTGGAACACTATCAAACAGGCATGATTGAAAATGGTGTCTTAATCAGATTATCTGTCATGCCGGAGCAGCAGGAAGTCACCTATCAGTCGCTACAAAATACCCTGCAGCAAATGAAAAACACATTAGGCTTACCGATAGAATGGATACATGTAGAAACAGAATCCGTTATTGCAAAGCACTTTCAGCTTGATTAGACATCTATGCAGCTAATCGGACTCCAGCAAACCGACTTCAATTAATGGCTTTAACTCTGTTTCAATAGCCCCGGCAAGCTGAAAGTCTCTGCTAGAAAGACCATTGATTTCTGTGGTTGATAAATGAATCACTACCTTGTTGTAGCTGTTTGACCAGTCAGGATGATGCTGTTGCGACTCTGCCAGAGCAGCAACTGCCTGCATAAAGCCGAATGCATCGACAAAGTCTTTAAAAATAAACACTTTAAACAGTTTGCCTTGCCTGATTTCCCAGGCCGAAGGCAGACCATAGTTAAGTTTTTCGAGTAAAACCTCTGCGTCACTTTCAGATATCAAAGATATCATGGATCACTTCCCGATTCGGCACACTGGACTGAAAAAGCCTTAGCCCATAAGCTAAAGCTTTTTAAACTCATAATTTACTCATGTTTCAGCATTTCAGTAAAACCTTTCTGGCCGGTCTGTTAACCACATTACCGATTATCCTGACCATTGTTGTACTTTACTGGATGGTCTTTTACATCCATAAGTTTCTCGGCCCGGAAAGCCTGATCGGTGAATTTCTCAGTAGCATCGGTTTACAATTTGCCCGTTCCGAGGTCGTTGCTTATTTACTGGGTATAACCTTGACTATTGGTCTGATTTACCTGCTCGGGCTTTTATCTACTCATATCCTTAAAGGACGCATTCTCAGATGGCTGGGCATGGTACTTAACCGTATACCTTTGGTCGGCAAACTCTACTCCGCCATACAGAAATTAATCAGTATTTTTGATCAGCAGGAACAAACCGACCTCAAGGCCATGAGTGCGGTGATGTGTCATTTCGGTGATGAAAACAGTACAGCCATGCTGGCTTTGCTGCCTAGTCCAAAAACGGTCATGATCAAAGGTCGTGCGCATTATGGTGTGTTAATTCCAACCGCTCCGGTACCTTTCGGCGGTGCAATTATTTATATTCCTGCTGAAAAAGTTGAACATGTTGATATGGCCTTTGATGAACTGCTGAATGTCTATATGTCTATGGGTGCGACATCCAGTGAATATATCCGATTTAAACAAAACGCCACTTAAGTGGCATGATTCAATCCTCTTAAAGCTCAACCGGAATAGCCATGACCACAGCAGTAACGCCGAGCATTGAACTCTATAATTGCCTGCAGCAGGCCTTTGATTATTTCAATCAGGCACTGTTCGATGACGAACTGCCACAATGCATGATTACCTTGCGTTCGGCCAATAAAACCCATGGCTATCATCATGCCGAGCGTTTCATTTCGTCTGATGGCAATCTGATCGATGAAATCGGTATCCATCCGGGCTATTTCAGCGTGCAATCGATCGAAGGTGTGATGTCGACGCTGGTGCATGAAATGGTTCATCACTGGCAACATCATTTTGGCACACCGGCGAAAAACAATACCCACAATCGCCAATGGGCTGACAAAATGCTCGAAATCGGATTACAGCCTTCTAATACCGGCTTGCCCGGCGGCAAGCAAACCGGCCGCAGTATGAGCGACTATATCCTGCCGGACGGTAAATTTATTAAAGCCTGTAAAAAGCTGATAGAAGCTGATTTCAAACTACCCTGGATGGACCGTCATGCTCCTCAGACACCTCAGGTGATGGCCGCTAGAAACCAGGCACTGTCAGATGCCGGCATTGCTGTTGATTACAGTGATGCACCGAATGTCAGTCTGCCGGAATCGATTGGCGAACGACCAACAGTTTTTGAGCCTGCGCCGCCGCGTGAGAAAACACGTTTTCGCTTCACGTGCCCGGGCTGTCATATCAGTGCCTGGGCTTCGGCCAAAGCCCGCATTGTCTGTGGCGAATGTATGGAACCAATGGCTATGCAGGAATAAATTGACCGATATCTTTTAAAAACACGTGAAAATACCCGGGTTTCCGATGATGACGGCTACTCAATCACCACAGTTATAACGACAGGCATTTATTGCGAGAAATTGTTCATATGCCTGACCGCTGTCGAGCCAGTGGTCAAAATAATCTTCCAGCACTTTGCCCGCCTGTGCGACGGGTAATTCACAATAAAGCCCATAAGGATGTCTTGGCTTACCACGGGGTTCGGCAACAACCTGATCATCAACAAATAAACTGTATGACGGTGACTGTCCCGGTGCGGCACAAAAAGCCGCTGCACCATGTTCTGCTGCCAGTGCCCTGACCTGTTGTACAAAAGTTTCTGCTGACGGCAAAAATTGACTCATGAACGATTCCCCTGGCTTAGTAACCTGTCAAGATGATTAGCAAATGCCTGACGGTCGGTTTGACTTAATGGCGGCGGCCCGCCGTTCATCTGCACACCCGATGAGCGCATGGTTTCCATGAAATCGCGCATATTGAGTTTGGCACGGACGTTTTCTTTGGTGAACAATTCGCCACGTGGACTTAATGCCAGTGCAGACTTGTCTATAACTTCAGCGGCTAATGGAATATCACTGGTAATCACCAGATCATCCGACTCTACCCGTCTAACAATTTCATTATCGGCAACATCAAACCCGGCACTGACACGAATCGATTGAATAAAACGTGACGGCGGTACATTGATATGCTGATTGGCAATCAGCAGACAAGCTGTTGAGGTTCGTTCGGCAGCACGAAACAGAATCTCTTTAATGACAACCGGACAAGCATCGGCATCGACAAAAATTTTCATGAAGTTATGACTTAAAAAATTGGAAAATTGAAAAATTGAAAAATTGAAAAATTTCAATGTGATTAAACTACCATCAGATGATAATTAAAGAAATCAACCATACCATCGCCGGGGATTTTTATTCTGTTTTTGTTAGCCAGTAGATTTCATTTCTAGCAAACCCTTAGAAAAACATGGAAAATACACCGGTCAATTTTTAAATATTTTCAGATAGTTATCTCAATTCGGAGAAGATCGCAATGCTAGACCCGGAAATGATTGAATTGTCACGCTGGCAATTCGCGCTTACTGCACTGTATCACTTTTTATTTGTTCCGTTGACTTTAGGCATGACCTGGATTCTGGTCATCATGGAGTCTGTCTATGTGATGACAGGTAAAAAGATCTACAAGGACATGACGCAATTCTGGGGCAAGCTGTTCGGTATTAACTTTGCGCTCGGTGTCACCACCGGCCTGACCATGGAATTTCAGTTTGGCACTAACTGGGCATACTACTCTCATTACGTCGGTGATGTTTTCGGGGCACCGCTGGCCATTGAAGGCCTGATGGCATTCTTCCTGGAATCAACCTTTGTCGGCATGTTCTTTCTCGGTTGGGAACGCCTGAGCAAACGCCAGCATCTGCTGGTAACCTTTTTAACAGCGTTAGGAACCAATCTGTCCGCATTATGGATTCTGGTGGCTAATGGCTGGATGCAGAACCCGGTTGGTGCCGAGTTTAACTATCAAACCATGCGCATGGAAATGACCAGCTTTGCCGAAGTCTTCTTCAATCCGGTCGCGCAGGTTAAGTTCATTCACACCGTTGCTGCCGGTTACGTAGCGGGTTCAATGTTTGTTCTGGGTATCTCAGCCTATTATCTGCTAAAAGGCAGAGATGTCGCTTTTGCTCAGCGTTCTTTTGCTATTGCAGCAGGTTTTGGACTTGCCTCTATCTGTTCAGTGATAGTGCTCGGTGATGAATCCGGTTATGAACTGGGCGAAGTACAAAAAACCAAGCTCGCTGCTGTCGAAGCCGAATGGGAAACACATGAACCGCCTGCCGGTTTTACGGTGTTTGGTATTCCCGATCAGGAAGCCGAAGAAACCCATGCGGCGATAAAGATCCCGGGCGTTATGGGCATTATCGCTACCCGTTCGCTGGATGAAGAAGTGACCGGTCTGAAAGATCTGATGGCTCATAACGAGACACGTATCCGTAATGGCATTATCGCCTATGATTTGCTGGTGAAATTGCGTGCCGGTGAAGAGTCACCCGAGAACATTGCCGCCTTTGACGAAGTCAAAAAAGATCTCGGCTACGGTCTGCTCTTGAAAGCTTATACACCGGATGTGGTCGACGCTACAGAAGAACAGATCAAAATGGCAGCGAAAGACTCAATTCCGCAGATTGCGCCGCTTTTCTGGGCCTTCCGCATTATGGTCGCCTCCGGTTTCGCCATGTTACTGATTTTCGCATTAGCTTTTTACTTTTGCGCCAAACGTGTTGCAGCCGAAAAACGCTGGTTACTTAGAGCTGCCCTGTATGGCATTCCATTGCCCTGGATTGCTATCGAGACCGGTTGGTTTGTTGCTGAATTTGGTCGTCAACCCTGGGCTATCGGTGAGGTATTGCCTACTTTTCTGGCTACCTCTTCGCTAACGGTATCTGATTTATGGACGAGCATTATCGGCTTTGTGACTTTCTATACCTTCCTGCTGGTGATCGAAATGTGGCTGATGTTCCACTTCGCCCGTAAAGGCCCCAGTTCGTTACATACGGGGCGCTATCATTTTGAACAACAAGACGCCACTGCCAAGGCTTAATGGAGACAAACAATGATTTTTGATTATGAAAGTTTGAAAATGATCTGGTGGCTGTTTGTCGGCATTCTGCTGATCGGCTTTGCGATCACCGATGGCATGGATATGGGTGTCGGCAATCTGTTGCCCTTTGTCGGTAAAACCGACGATGAACGTCGCGTCATGATTAATACTGTCGGTCCGCACTGGGATGGAAATCAGGTCTGGTTAATCACCGCCGGTGGTGCCATATTTGCTGCCTGGCCTGCAGTCTATGCCGCTGCCTTTTCAGGTTTTTACTTTGCCATGTTACTGGTGTTGTTTGCGTTGTTTTTCCGTCCGGTCGGATTTGATTATCGCAGTAAACTCGGTGACGCGCGCTGGCGTAATGCCTGGGACTGGGGGCTGTTTGTAGGTGGTGCAGTACCGTCACTGGTTTTCGGGGTGGCTTTTGGCAATCTGATTCTAGGCGTACCCTTTCATCTTGATGATCTGCTGCGTCCGTTTTATACCGGTTCATTTTTTGCGCTATTAAATCCGTTTGCCTTGCTGGCCGGCATTCTCAGTTTTGCCATGTTGACCATGCATGGTGGCATCTGGATCCAAATGCGTACCACCGGTGAACTGGCAGAACGCACCAAACACTGGATCAGCCTGATGGGTATTATTGCGATTGCAGCATTTGCGTTGGCTGGTCTATGGTTGATGATGGGCATAGATGGCTATCGCATTATCGACATGCCGGCGACCGATGCATTGCCCAATCCTTTGAAGAAAACGGTTGAAGTCACTGCCGGTGCCTGGTTAAGTAATTATCAAACTTATCCGGTGACCATGATTTTGCCGTTACTTGGTTTTGCCGGCATGGCCATGACCATTGTTTTGTCACGCGCCAATCGTCCGGGTCTGGGTTTCATTACCAGTGGTCTGGGCATCACCGGTGTGATCATGACTGCCGGTGCTTCGATGTTTCCATTTGTCATGCCCTCAAGCTCCAATCCTAACCACAGCTTCACAATTTGGGATGCCAGCTCGAGTCATCTGACATTGACAGTGATGTTCTGGGCAACCGTTTTCTTCCTGCCTATCGTGATCAGTTACACCATTTGGAACTATCGCAAAATGTGGGGCAAGTTATCTGTTGAAGAAATGAAAGACCGCTTTGCGGCTTATTAAGGAGAACCGACATGTGGTACTTTACCTGGATTCTTGGTGTGCTTCTGGCACTCGCTTTTGGTGTTATCAATGTTATGTGGTACGAAGCCGAGCAATGCCTCGGTGATGACCAGGATGAGCTGTAACGCTGCCAAAAAACGTTAATTCATTACGACAGGGACGTCGTACCACTCCCCTGCTGATGCATGTCTATCGCTGATAGTATTCAATTCCTACGTTCCTATAAACATCAGGTAAGACGTTTTATCTCGTTATCTGTTGCGCTAGGTTCATTAAACGGCATGCTATTAATTGTGCAAGCTTGGTGTCTGGCACATGTCATTGATGCCGCGATTTTCAGACAACAGGGCCTGGCTGATGTTTTGCCCTGGCTACTAGCGATTCCGGCGCTGCTGATATTTCGCAGTCTATGTGTTTTTCTGGCTGAGAAATTCTCATTTGAGGCAGCCGCACAGATCAAACAACAACTGCGCACACAACTCTATCAAAAATTACGTCAGACCGGCCCTATTGCATTAGGCGCGGAACAAAGCGGCGAATTAGCGACCAGCATTACCGATGGAGTAGATGCTTTAGAAGCTTACTATGCGCGTTATCTGCCAGCGATGTCGCTGGCAGTCTATATACCGCTGGCAATATTAATTTTTGTCTTGCCTGTCGATTGGCAGTCCGCTGTCGTGTTACTGATCACCGCGCCACTGATCCCGTTTTTCATGATCCTGATTGGCAAAGGCGCAGAAAAGCTCAATCAGCAGCAATGGCAACAACTACAACGTATGGGTGGCCGTTTTCTCGATGCCATCCATGGACTGACAACATTAAAACTGTTCAATGCCAGTCGCCGTGAAGCGCGGCTGATCTCACAGATGAGTGAGCAATATCGCCTGATGACCATGAAGGTATTAAGACTGGCGTTTTTATCGGCACTGGCGCTGGAATTTTTTGCAACAGTATCTATCGCCATTGTCGCAGTGCTGATCGGTTTTCGTCTGTTATTTGCTGAAATTGATTTTCACAGTGCATTTTTTGTACTGCTGCTGGCGCCTGAATTTTATTTACCCTTACGGGCACTTGGCACGCACTATCATGCCAGACTCAACGCCATAGCCGCGACCGAAAAAATCCTTTCTTTGCTGCACAACCAATCGAGCATGATTGCCGGCAAGGCAATTTTGCAAAATAGCGACAGTATCAGCATTGAGTTTCACAATGTTACGTTCTCCTACCAGCCGGATCAGGCGGTTATCAAAGGACTTACTTTCAGTCTGCAAGCCGGACAAACCCTTGCACTGGTCGGTCCCAGCGGAGCGGGTAAAACCACAATTGCCCATTTGATCATGGGCTTTTGCACACCTGATGAAGGCAATATTTTGGTTAACGGTCAGGACCTTGCAGAGTTAGATAGACAGCGCTGGCACCAACAACTCAGCTGGGTACCGCAAAACAGCAAACTGTTGCATGCCAGTGTGGTTGAAAACATTGCTTTAGGTGACAACAACATTAATCACGAGCGGCTTATAGAAGCTTGCAGACAGGCCAATGCGCTGGAATTTATTGAACAGCTTAACGATGGATTTGACACGCTGCTTGGCGAAACCGGCAGACAACTTTCGGGTGGACAACAGCAACGCCTGTTAATGGCTCGAGCTTTTTACCGCAATAGCCGGCTACTGATTCTGGATGAGGCGACAGCAAGTCTCGATTCCCATAACGAGCAATTAATCAGTGAGGCTATTGAACGTCTGAGTCAGGATCGAACCACACTGATTATTGCGCATAGACTAGCGACAGTCAGAAAAGCCGACCGCATTCTGGTCATTCAGGATGGTCAAATCGTTGAAAGCGGTAATCATCAAACCCTGCTGGAGCAACAGGGAGTCTACTGGCAAATGTTGCAGCATAGTCAGGGATTAAGCCCATGAAAGAAATCCTCCGACTGTTAAAAGTATTAAAGCCCTATAGCGGCTGGATGCTGCTAGGCATCCTGTTGTCTCTGCTGTCGATATTAGCCAACATCACATTGATGGCGGTATCCGGCTGGTTCATTGCTGCTATGGCCATCGCCGGTGCAGCCGGTGTCAGCATGAATTATTTCAGCCCTGCTGCGATTATCAGAGCCTCAGCCATTGTCCGTACAGCCGGCCGTTATGCCGAAAGACTGGTCACCCATGAAGCCACCTTCAGATTACTGTCCGCCATACGCAGCTGGTTTTTTGATGCCTTGCAACCGCTGGTACCCGCTGTGCTCTTCAAGTACCGCAGTAATGACCTGTTTAACCGTTTACAATCTGATATCGACAGCCTGAACGATTTTTATTTGCGTTTTCTGGTGCCTGTCAGTGTCGCCATTTTGAGTATCATTATCTGTACTTTGTTTGCCGCCAGCTATTCTTCCACACTAGCCTGGCTGTTGCTAAGCGGCTTGAGCATGACCGGCATTTTGCTACCCTTGCTGATCGCCAAACTAGGCTATAAGCCATCGCAAAAACAACTGCAATGCAAAAATCACCTGCGTAGTGAAGTGATTGACGGCATTAGCGGGCTGGATGAACTGATGATTTCTGCTGCCGATCACAAGCAGCAAGATCGCATTGAACAGGCTTCAACCGAGCTGTTAAAGCAGCAGCGCCGGCTAGCAGTTCTTAACGGCAGCTCCTCGGCTTTTTTGCTGCTGGCAAGCGGTTTGACCATGTGGCTGGTACTTATCATCAGCATACCGCTGTTACGGTCCGGTACGATCGAAGCAGCTGAACTTGCGATGCTGGTATTATTCAGCATTGCCGCTTTTGAAGCCGTCATGCCGCTGCCGGAAGCCTTTCGTTTATTTGGTCAAATCCATGCTGCCGCTCAAAGATTATTTGCACTGATCGATGAAAAACCGGCCTTTGTTGAACCCGTGAGCCCTCAGTTAATACCGGATGAATTTAATCTTTCGCTAAATAATATCGATCTGCTTTATGAAAACGCCCGGACACCTGCACTGCTGGACTTTAATTTGCAGATCCATGCCGGCAAAACAATCGCTATTGTCGGTGCCAATGGTTCCGGCAAAAGTTCGGTGCTCAGTCTCATCAGCCGACAGTTACAGCCCTCTGCCGGTGAGCTATTGCTTGGCGGGCAGCCACTTAATGCCTTTGACAGTGAAAGTTTATATCAGCATATCGCTTTGATGCATCAGCAGCCCCGGCTGTTTAATGCGTCTATTAAAGACAACCTGTTGCTCGGTAATCCCGATGCAGACGATCAGACTTTATCTGCTGCGCTACAAACAGCGCAGTTAGATGATCTGATCAAGACTTTGCCGGATGGTTTGAACAGTTGGATCGGAGAAAGCGGTTCACAGTTATCCGGTGGTCAGGCTAAGCGTCTGGCGATCGCCCGCACCTTGATAAAACCGCATAAACTGCTGATGCTGGATGAACCTTTTGAAAATCTGGACAATCAGACAGCCAATAAAATCATGCAAAATCTGCTGACTCAGTTAAAGGGACGTTCATTAATCATTGTCACGCACAATCTGTTATCGCTGGCAGCTTTTGATGAGGTCATTTATCTGCAACAGGGTCGCATTCTAGCAAGAGGCACATTTGTGCAATTAATCAAGCAATCGAAGGTTTTTGTCGATTTTTATCATCAGTCACTGTGTTTTGAGTAAAGATTTATTCACATCCAGATTATATGCAGTCAAAAAGGCACACTTACAAAACATAACGTAAATCAGGCATTAAAATAACTATTTAAATTATTGATTTATATAGAATTTTATGATTTTGTTTAATTTTTAGACAATTTAACAAGAATGCTTTAACCTGAGCATCTTATCGCTTTATCAAGCGATTATTCACATAGTTATCCACAGCAACTGTGGAAAAAAGAAATAAGGACAATAAAACGATGAAAAAAATAATCTTAACTGCACTGATACTTGCCAGCACCCAGTCTCAGGCTTTCTGGGGCAATAATAATCGTAGCTACAACAATCACTATGGCAATATGTACGGTTACGGACAGCAGGATAATCGTGCCAACGGCGATGCAAAAGGCGACATGTTTGGCGATATGCTCGGCGAAATGGAATTTAAAATGAATGGCAAAATGAAAGGCAATACCAGTCAAAAACGTCGCTTTAACGGTAGCGGCAATATGCAACAGTACCGTCAGGGCCAGGGCGGCTTTTACAATAACTACTACCATAATCCTTACTATGGTTATTACCCCTACTATCGCTGATTATATTGTCTGACAGCTCCATGGCCCTGTGTCACAGGGCCACTGTTTGCCGAAATGGATATCAATATTCTCTTTATCGATGATGAGGTACCAATTCTTACTGCACTAAAGCGTGAGTTTTCCAATGGGCCTTTCAATGTTCATCTTGCGCATACCGGACTGCTTGCGCTGCATGTCATGGAAAAACATCCCATTGAAATAGTCGTTGCCGACCTCGACATGCCCCGCATGAATGGTATAGAGCTCATGCACTATATTGATGAAGGTTACCCTGACTGCCTCAAAGTAGTCCTTAGCGGTAAAGCCGGTATCGAAGATATTGCAACACTCATCAATCAGGTTCACATCGATGCCTTTATGCAGAAACCCTGGAAAAAAAAGGAACTGATAGAAAAAGTTGTGCATCTGGTAAAAAAGAAACGGCATGATGTTAATCAGCATAACCTGTTACATCAGCAACTACGTTCCATGCAGGCTCAAACCGGAATAGATGAACTGACCGGCACAGTCTCCAAAACCAAGCTGATTGAATATACCATTGCACAAATAGAAAGTTTTCGACGTTATAAACAGCCTTTTTGCTTAAGTGTTTTTGAAGTTGATGATTACAACGAACTTGAACGGCAAATGACTTCCAAAGAGTTAGCCACTCTTTTGCAGGAGATCGCCCGGATTGTTTCGACCCGTATCAGGATTCTCGATATGCTCTCAAGAAGCGGCAATGCCAGGTTCAGTTTGATTCTGTCTCATACCAACGAAAAACAGGCGCTGATACTGATCACAGAACTGGCCGAAACACTCAATAACCACATATTCAAAATTGGTCGAAAGATTAATTTTCACTTTGCTATTGTTGAATTTAACGATTTTTTTCTGACTGTTGAAAAGTTGCTCGAGCAGGCTAATCAACAACTGCAAATGTATCCTTTGAAAAGCAACATTATCAGTAATCTGCCATCTTAAAGTTGTAGCGAATCATGTCCAAAAAAAATATTCTTTTTATTGATGATGACACCTTCATTCTTGAACTGTTAAGAAAATCGTTCGAGCATGACGTTTTTGAAATGCATTTCTTTAATCACCCTGAAGATGCTTTAAAGTTTCTTGATGATCATTATGTCGATGTTGTCGTCGCTGATTTCAGTATGCCTAAAATTAAAGGCAAACAACTGTTCACTAATATCAAATTCAAACAACCGGAGTGTGCCTGCATTGTTTTAAGTGGTGTTGCAGATATCAACGATATTATCGGACTTCTCAATGAGAAACTGATTGATGGTTTTTTGAAAAAGCCATGGAAATATCAGGAACTTAAAGATCTAGTACTAAAACTAACCGTATCCTGAAGGCTAATTGTTAAAGAATTTTTTAACCTGGAGCTCTATATCATGTTTTACCAGGGGTTTAGGGATAAAACCATCAGCGCCATGCATCTCGGCAAATTCAATAGCATCTCCCTCAATAAATGAAGAGCAAATCAAAACGGGAATATTGCTGATTCTACGCGACCCCTTGATATGCTGACATAAATCAAATCCGTTCATATCCGGCATATGATAATCACAGATGATCATGTCATATTGAGGGTTTTTATTCAGTTCCCTGATTGCCTCTGCAGCACTTTCGACAGTTTTTAATTCACCGTATCCTTTAAGTACGTTTTCAAGCACTGAAAGATAAACAGGTTCATCATCAACAATAAGAATATGTTTGGATTGCATAGGATTAATTCCGTTAAAGTTTGCTAAAAGGTACATCAATGTATAACTATAATGCTATATAGAATAAGGCAATTTCATTCAATATATTCTTAATAAAATCGATATTTTTTTTAGATAAATAATAAATGTCACATTTGTCGCAGTCAAACGTTTTCATAATCTGACCGCTTTCATAAACCAGAAATGAATCGTAAAGACCTTTAGTGAACTTTGCTCGCAGACTGCGAGTTATCCAGCAAAGCGGATTGATAGGATTGCAGATCAATATCCCAGCCGGCAGCTTCATTGACTTTCAGAAGCATTTCAAGAAACGCATGCTTGAGTTTTTTATCCAGTACCAAAGACACAGAAATACCATCGGCAATTTCCTGGGCAAAGGATAAGCTCAAATTACCATTGTCGAGAAACCTGTAGCTGACTTTTGAGACCAGAACCGGCTGATCAGGGTTATCGACGCTTTTACCACCCTGATATTCTGCCTGAAAATCAATATCGGCTATTTCCTGATCATGCTCAAATTGCTGAATATCCCTGGCATGTGGAGAGCTCAGATCCGATGGCTCTTTTTCCAGCACCTTATCAAATACTTTTAATAAAAGTTTACTGTAACGGCGTGTAAACCAGAGCTTAATCTCGCTTTTATCACCGGCAAGAATACTGAAAATCAAACGATCTTCGAGTGGAATGTACTGAATATTGAATTGAGATATAGCGTTTTGCAAAAGCCTGATCTGCCGTATTACGGTTAAATGAACAACAAGTTTAACCGTGAATACGACAACTCAAAACCATCAGGCCATATTTTGATAATAAAGATTCTGCGGATGCTTGGCTTCTGCAAAGAAATACCAGCGCTCTGCAATCAAGCCGAGATACTGCACCACGAATGCCGCTATAGGCAAAACCGAAGACTCACCCATATAGCCGGCTATAATCAAAGCGATCGGCAACGGAAAGGTAAAGAAAAGAAAAGTGACTTTGACCATACGAATAAAAAATGGCGATCTATGATGAAAAAATTCACGGGTATTAAATGAACCGCCCATAAATCCCTGGGCAATCTGGCGAATAGTCTGATGACGCACACCAATCGCGGAAGCCATGCTGTGTTTATGGCGCAGGTTTTTATTTCTGATCAAAGATGCAGAACGCGTGACCGTCGCGATTAAAGTAAAAATCACAGCCCAGGTTCCGTAAAACGCCACCAGATCAATCTGCATAAATGCAGAAAAAGCGGCAGCCAACATGAAACCTGAAGCTAAACCTAAGAGTGTGTAATTAACCACCGTAAGATAAGTGTGCCACTCTTCCAGAAATTTAAGGCTGGCATAGATCATTGCTGTGCAAACAAACAAAACAAAAGCAACAACACTGCCGGCAACACCGAGTAACAGAGTCCAGTCTACCGGCATGGTATCACTGACCACAAGGATCGGCTGCGACCACTGCATGTAATGAGCCAGACCATAGAAAAATACCAGTGCCATAAAGATCGGCAATACAATCACTTCGCGTGATAACCAGGATGTACGCCACATCGTTGCTGCACGCCAGGCTCTTTCAGGATGGCCTAAATGAAAAAAAGACGCACCTAAGCCGGCTATGAGAAACAGCAAGGCCAGCGCACTGCCGACACCATAAAATGTTTCACTGCTTTGGTCAGGTAATAAATGAGCAAGACTGTAAATCTGGCCGGTAAACAAAGCTAAAAAAAGTCCCTGTCCAACACCAATCAGAGTCGTCAGGAAAATAACGGAAAACGCGGGATGCATAGTATTTCTCTCTTTTTACCAGGCTACATCGTCGAGTGTTTCACCCGGGTCATAAGGTAATTCATCTTCTTTACGCAATGGATTATCTGCGCGTACCAACTCGTCTTCAGAGATATGAATCTTCTGCTTACGACGCGGCAGGTAATGATTAGCGGGTTTAGTCCCCCATTCAGGCTGAAGCGGATAACCACCGAGCTCACGAATAGCAACAGAGGCTTCTGAATCAGGATCATGCACATCACCAAAGATACGTGCGCTGGTCGGACAGGCTAATACGCAGGACGGTTTGCGCTCTGATTCAGGTAAAGTCAGGTCAGTAATGCGATCAATACACAAAGTACATTTTTTCATGACTTTGTTATTTTCATCAAATTCACGAGCACCGTATGGGCAGGCCCATGAGCAATATTTACAACCGATACATTTATCGTAGTCAACCAGTACAACACCATTATCTTTACGTTTGTAACTGGCGCCTGTAGGACACACCGGCACACATGGAGGATCTTCACAGTGCAGACAGGATTTAGGGAAATGAACCGTCTCTGTATTTGGATAGGTGCCGACTTCATAAGTCTGCACACGGTTAAAAAACACACCGGAAGGATCTTCGTCGTAAGGGTTTTTATCCGGCATAGGTCCAGCCCAGCCTGACGTATTCCAGGATTTACAACTGGTCACACAAGCGTGACATCCCACACAGACATTCAGATCAATAACAAGAGCTAACTGTGTCATTATTTGATCCCCATTTTTTTACGAAAGGTACCGGCAAAATATGACTGCCAGCGTGGTTTACGGACGGTCTGACCAGGCAGATTTTTCTGCATATCAAAACGTGGTGCCGTTATAGCCGGTTCTTTAGCGTCCGCTTTGTAAATTTTAACTCTGACATCGAACCAGGCTGCCTGGCCGGTAACCGGGTCAGAGTTGGATAAATGATCACCAGCCTCACAACAAGGCAATTCTTCCGGAATCACATGGTTCAGCAGGAACCCTTTAGTGGATTCATTGGCTTTATTTGAAAGACCCCAGGCTCCGGGAGCTTTACCGATAGCATTCCAGGTCCAGACCGTGCCCGGTTCAACGGCTTCTGTGAAACGACACATACAGCGGACTTTGTCAGTCGGTGATTCAACCCAGACCCAGTCACCGTCTTTAATGCCTTTGACTGACGCGGTCTGCGGATTAACAAACAGATAATTGTGAGTATGAATCTGGCGTAACCAGGTGTTAAGCGAGTCCCATGAGTGATACATCGCCATTGGACGCTGGGTTAAGGCATTCAATGGATACTCACGTGTGTCAGTCAAATTCGACAGAAGAGGCTCACTGTAGAACGGCAATGGATCAAAATGAGTCTCCAGACGACTGCGAAGTCGCTGTGGCGGTACGCGTGTACCTTTGCCCTGAGCAGCACGACGGAACTTCTGCAAAACCTCGGAGTAAAGATGAATGGTAATCGGCTCGGCATATCGAGTCATACCATGAGCACGCGCCCACTGCAGATAACCTTTGTTCCAGTTACGCATGTACTGATAAGACTTTGGCAGTTCATGATGATAGACACAGCCATTTTGCTGATACATTTCCCATTGACGCGGGTTCGGTTCACCTTTGAGGAATTTTTCACCACCTTTACCACGCCAACCAGCCAGAAAACCAATTCCGGAACCCGGCGAGGTTTCATAATTCGTAATAAAATCCGGATAATCCCGGTACTTGCGGGCACCGTCTTCTTTGACAAAAGCCGGCAAGCCCAGTCTGCTGCCCATTTCAATCAGCACTTCCTGGAACGGCTTACAATCTCCGGTAGGCGGCATGACAGGTATACGCACGGAATCGACCGGGCCATCGAATTCGGATATCGGACGATCAAGCATCGATAATGCATCATGACGTTCCAGATAAGTGGTATCCGGTAACACCAGGTCAGCAAAGGCAACGGTTTCAGAATGAAACGCATCACAGACAATGATAAACGGAATTTTGTATTCGCCGTTATCATCCTTGTCTTTGAGCATGTCACGGACACTGACCGTATTCATCGATGAGTTCCAGGCCATATTCGCCATGAACAATAACAGCGTATCAATACGGTACGGATCTCCGCGCCAGGCATTGGTGATGACATTATGCATCAGACCGTGCACCGACAACGGATATTCCCAGCTAAAGGCTTTATCAAGGCGAACCGCTTCACCTTTTTCATCAACAAACAAATCTTCCGGTTTAGCCGGCCAGCCTAATGGCATGCCATCTAGCGGGGTATTTGGTTGCACACCTTCAGGTGAATTAGGTGGCTTGGGGCAAGGTGGGATTGGACGAGGAAATGGCGCCTTGTGCCGGAAACCACCTGGACGATCAATGGTACCCAGCAGCGTCATTAAAATACTCAGCGCCCTGATCGACTGAAAACCATTCGAATGCGCAGCCAGACCACGCATCGCATGGAAAGCAAC
>Ga0181582_10001978_pt1 | contig 16208 bp, 8 predicted proteins | sample 071ome_32_FD_132438 | JGI IMG/M metagenome (GOLD analysis project Ga0181582, IMG submission 132438) | Coastal salt marsh microbial communities from the Groves Creek Marsh, Skidaway Island, Georgia - 071405AT metaG (megahit assembly) | ecosystem: Environmental > Aquatic > Marine > Intertidal zone...
AATATACAAATACTGCACACGCGATCGATACTGCTGCTGGCGCATTCACGCGCGCGCGACCTCCGCGGACGATCGACGGAAATCAGGAGGCCGGCCTCGCCGCCCGTTGGTGGCGTTCGCGATTGGCAGGACACGATCGCGGCATGACCATATGATTGAGATGCCGTACGACAAATAGCGATCTTCTTCGGGGCGTCGTCGAGCGTCAACCGTCTGCCTCGAGAAATCGGGGCCATCGTCGATCGTGGTGTTTGGGGGCGATTGGGAGGTTTTGTCGACATGTATGGCGCTTGGATACATTTATACAACGATTGGTGGATTTTGCGGAGGAGAAACGGCGAAATGGTGTCGGTCGATGCTGGCACCTCCGGTGTCTGGTTTTGGTGGTCCCGTCCCCGCCTGCGGCTGGCCACAAAAAATTCTGTTCAAATGCAGCCCCATCGACTCGCCGCGCGCGCCCCTGTGGCCACATATGGCCATGTTTACAGGAATGCGATCACTTCAAGCGCTGGCCAGCGTCAGTTCGTAACGAGGGCGATCGACGACTCGGTCGCCCAGAATTTCGAGCCAGTTTGTACTCCGGACCTGACCGCCCCTCAGCCCCATTTCGGCTCCAAGCTCCTCGGCGAAGCCATGAGCGGCTCCACCGACCTTCGCCTGTCCCAAGAAGATCTCGAGAGCGCGGCAAGCCGCGCCCTCGATGCCGCGACGGCGGCCGCAGAGCGCATCGGTGCGACTGATGTGAACGAGTTCCGGGAGAAGCTCAAGTTCCCTTCGTCCATAGACGTTTCCTCCATCCCGTCGATGCCATCCATGCCGTCCCTACCATCTCTCCCGTCCATGCCGTCCCTGCCATCTCTACCGTCCCTGCCATCTCTCCCGTCCCTACCGTCCCTCCCAGAAGGACAGGACACCATCGTGGCGCGCGCCAAAGACACGTACAACAGTGCATTCGACTCGACGCAGAACGTCCTCGCCGACCGCGTCGGGCGCCTGAGCACTGACCTCTCCGCCATCGCGGATCGGATCAACAGTGACATTGCGTCCAACGGGGACATCACCCCCGCCTCGGTCCAACGGGCCGCCACCAAGGTCGTCGACGACCTGCACGCCATCAGGGGCGCCCTGGACGATCACAATTTGGTGTTCGTTCCCACCGTCAACGCCGCTGTCGAGCGGCTGCAACACGGGGTCGACCCCCACTTTGGAACCGAGATCGTCTCGAGTCTGGTGAAGGCCTCTGGGGCCGACATCCTGGTGCTGTTGAGCGAGCTGGGCAGGTTCATCGGCATGAGCAGGGCCGTGCAGTTCGTCATTGAGATCTTCGTTTAAAGCTCGAGCTGAAACTGCAGACCATTCCTCAGATTTCAGACCATTCCTCAGAATTCGAGAGTCTCCGCGTACTTCGATTGTGATACACCTCTTCAACACGCACAATGCAGCGCCTCGTGTTGACACAACGGATCGTGCCGTCCGTGAGGGCTGCCGTTTGTGGCCGGAGTTCCACCCAAATTCACGTCCCCTCAAAACTGGCGAGCGCTCGCCCTGGTACGTGACGCGCCCGTTTTCGAGGTCCATATAAAGCTTTCGACTCACTTGCCCGCGCATTTGCCCATCCACGGACGTTTGTTCAGCCCCCACGTCACGCGTGTGTTCCGCCTCTGCCTCGTCGACCCCCACGGTCACCGTCTCCAGGGACGAGGTCATCACCGGCGACGCGGCCAACAACGTCACGGACAACATCTATGAGAAGATCGGTGTCAACCTGCATCACATCGACAGCCACCCGCTGGGGATCATCAAGTCGGCCATCTACTCGTTCTTCGACCGCAACTATCCAGACACGTTTACCAAGTTTGACGATTTGCATCCGGTGGTCAAGGCGACGGCCAATTTTGACGAGGTGTTGGTGCCGGCGGACCACGTGTCGAGGTCGTCGAACGATACGTACTACGTGGACGCAGACACGGTCTTGCGTTGCCACACGAGTGCGCACCAGGCAGAGACGCTGAGGAAGGGGTTCGCGTCCTTCTTGGTGACTGGAGACGTATACAGGAGGGATTCTATCGACGCTACGCACTACCCGGTGTTCCACCAGATGGAGGGCGTGCGGGTGTTCACGGAGGAGGAGTGGAAGGCGGCGGGCGCGACGGACGGAACGGCGTACTGCGAGCAGGAGCTGAAGAAGGCGTTGGAAGGACTCGCAAAGGAGCTGTTTGGAGACGTGGAGATGCGATGGATTGACGCGTACTTTCCGTTCACGGAGCCGTCCTTCGAGCTGGAGATCTTTTTCAACGGCCAGTGGCTCGAAGTGCTCGGCTGCGGCGTCATGGAGCAGCAGATTCTGGACAGCAACGGCCGTGAGGGTCACAAAGCCTGGGCGTTTGGGCTCGGGCTGGAGCGGTTGGCGATGGTGCTGTTCGATATCCCCGACATCCGGCTCTTCTGGACGTCCGACCAGCGCTTCCTGAAGCAGTTCAAGGCCGGTGCGCTCGACACCAAGTTTAAGCCGTACTCCAAGTTCCCGCCGTGCTTCAAGGACGTGGCCTTCTGGGTGTCGGAGGACTTCACGGAGAACAACCTGTGCGAGCTGGTCCGGGGCGTCGCCGGTGACCTGGTGGAAGAGGTCAAGCTCATCGACGACTTCACCCATCCCAAGACGGGCAAGACGTCCAACTGCTTCAGGATCGCGTACAGGTCGATGGAGCGGTCATTGACGGACGACGAGATCAACAGCCTGCAGGAGGAGGTGAGGGCCCAGATGGCTGGCCAGCTGGGCGTCGAATTGAGATAGTATTTAGGTGTAACTTTGCCTCCTTACGGATTGTCGCAACCGGCTGCCCTAGCGCGTGGCCATCGGATAGTACGAAGACTCGGACCCGGAGCAGAGCGGACCGAGCTCGACCCGCGCAGGGAACGCGGGAAGCTTTTCTGCGACGGGACTGTTTCCGGTGCCCCGGCTGGGCCCAGCCAACCTGCCGTTCGGTCAGAGGCTGATGCGGCGTCAGCATGCACTCTACCGGTTGTTCGCCGCGCTGTGCCTGGCTTACGCGGGATGGGTCCTCCGCTCGACGATCCAACTCGAGTTGTCGCGTGCGTATCGTTATCGACGTATGCTCGCTCGCCCCGACTCGCTCACTCGCTCGCGCTACGCTGCGCCCGTTCGCCCGTTCTCCAGGTACCCAACGCTGTGACACGACGTATATACATCCCGAGTACATAACCGTGCCAACGCCGCACTTCGATGCGTACGAGTACTCGCTGGTTCGGTACCGAGAAAAGCCGTCGGCGTGGGTCCCCACAGCGGTGACGCAGCGACGCGGGCGGGCCGCGGTGTTGTTCGTGCACGGTCACCTTGGCAGTTACGAGCAGATGCGGTCGATGGCGTCCGAGTCGGCCAAGGAGATTTCCAGACGGATCAAGTCGTCTGCGGGAGCGTCCGCCGATGCCGACGCCGACGCGGTGGACTGGTTCGGTGCGGATTTTCTGGAAGAGCCGAGTGGCCTGGAACCCCGACTGCTCGAGCGACAGGCGGCTTACGTGGCGGCGTGCGTCGAGTATCTGTCGACGTCGTATGACAAGGTGGTCCTTTTGGGCTACAGCATGGGGGGGCTTGTTGTGGACCGCGTGCTGGCTACTGACAAGGCCGTCTCGGACAAGGTCGGGATGGCCATCACGATCGGTTCGCCGCATTTCCACCTCCCGACGCTCGTGATACCGACGCCAGAAATCGGGCGAGCCGCGTCGTCGCCGAGGCCGCCGCCGCGCATCCCGACGTTGCGCGTGTTTTCCGGGCCCGGAGATCTCATGGTACCCTCCATTTCGGCGTGGTCGGTGCACGCCCGCGCGCTGGCCTCGAACGACGGCGAGGATGCTCCTTCCTTCGAAGTGGACTTGGAGAACGTCCCTGGGGTCTGGTGTGTATTGAGTCAATACTCGTCGGCCGCCGCTCGCTCGTTGCATGCTCAGACTCGCTCTCACTCGCGATATGCGCTTCTTGCTTCGCGCTTTGCCCGTTCGCCAGGGGGACAGCGTCTCATAAGGGACTGGTCTCTTGCAATCAGTTGGTGCGCCGGGTCGTGCCGCTGATCCTCGACGGGGTCCGTCTCGGATCGCCCACAGACGTGGGGCGGCTCATCGCAGCGAGGATGACGTCCGACGTGCACGTGGACATGGGGGAACTCGGAGACGGCATTCGCGTGATGAACGATTTCGCGGTGCCGCCGAGAGAAACATGTGCGACGATACACGAACGCGGCGAGGGCGACGACGTGTTTGTGCTTCCCGTCGACGGGAACGGGCCCAAGGCCTCGTGCTTCGTCAAGCGCCTGGACGTGACCCCCGAAGCGCACGCAGCGACAGCGGGAACGCCTTCGACGACGAGAAATTCCACCATGGTGCAGATTGCGCTTCACGGGTTGAAACCCGGGAGGGACGTCCGGGTCGCCATCACGGACGGCGACCGTCGCGTCGGCGACCTGTCTAACGTGCTCAGCCCGCTGCCGGCCATGGCGATCGACGAGCCGACGAACAATCAGCGACACTGGGAAGCGATCATCGAGGGAATCGACTGGATGCAGAACACCACGTGGTTCCTGGAGGTGTCCAGCGAGGCGCTCCGCGGCCACGGCGCCAACTCGCTGACGATCGTCCTGTCGGACGACGTCCTCGCGAGCCGTTCCGACGAGGCTCCGGGAAGAGGGTTCAGCGTATCGACCGTCTCAAGCGAGGCTCGGCGCTGCGCGACGGCGGGATGCGTTGTCAAAGGGACGTCGGTCATCAGCATCAACGTGCCCGCCGTGTTTGCCGGCCCGTTGAGACTGTTGAAACCGCTGAAACCGTTGAACCGGTTCGTGCCGGCCGTCAACCTCGTCAACTGGAAAGCATTGGCACAGTTGATGCCTGTCAAGTTCGTCGTCGAGGTCGACGCGTGCGGCGCGCCCGCTTCTTCGCCTGCCTCTCGGGCCCACCGACCCGTGCTGGTCTCGAAAGGCAGCCGGGGGCTGCTGGACAGCGATCAGATCCGGACAGGCAGCGGCGACATGGGCGTGGACGTGCCGCTGTGGCATCCATCGATCCTCTCGGACACCGTGTTCGTAATCGTGGATCCCACGTGCCGCTACACCGTCGTGGCGCGGCCCGACGTCCTCCCGGCGATGGCCTACGCGGTGCGGTACCACGCGTACGCGTTGCCCGGCCTCCTGCTGGCGCTAACCATCCTTCGCGTTGTGCCGTTAGAGGTCGACGCACACGGCGCATGGTCCGTGACGTACCCCGGTCCGCGGGAATACGGCCGCTTGCTGGCGCTCGTGGCCACAGGCGGGGCGGGGGCGGCCGGGGCCCTCTCGGCCTGGCGGCCTGGGGCAGTTCCGTGGGCATTCTTGCAAACTCCGCTGAGCATTGCGGCAATCTCGTGGATCGCCATGTGCGTGGACATCCTCTTCAAGTCGTTCGCGTGCGATGGGGTCAACCTGGCGAGCCGCACGCGAATCCCGTCGTGGCTCCCGATCCCGTCGTGCAATCTCCGCACGTTCCTTATCCTCGGTGTCATCGCAGGACATCTCCTCCACGACTTTGCGGCATTCTTTGTGGCGTTCTTCGGCGTGTACGCGCTCGCCGTGTCTCGGGCGAATGCCGCCAGGCACGTCGGGGGCTATTCCGTCGTCGAAGGCGGGTTGCTCATCGCTTATGGCGTTTTTCCAATGGTGATCGCCATGTCGGGAGGCAAGATCGTATCCTATCCTCACCGCGAGCTGTACGGCTTCTTCTCGCCGGAGCGACTCATCGTGGCGTTGACGAGTCTTGCTGTCGTCGGGTCGCCGGCGCCGCCATCGCCGCCATCTTCCGCAAGCAAGTCGTCCTCGGGAAGAGCAGGGACCATGTTCGCGGCGACTGTCGCCGCGTTCTCTTCCCTCTTCGGCTACTGCTTCGTGGGACCCGCCGCCGTCGTCGTCGTGCTCGTCGGCGCCTGCCGGATGACTCAGGAGGCAGAGAAGAATCAGCAGCTTAAAAATGAATGAATGAAAGATGAAAGAATAAGAAGTCATGTCATGTGATGTCATGTCAGAAGATCGACCCGTTCGATCCCGCGCCAAACACGTCGAGGACGTCAAAGGCCGCCGAGCCGCTCGACGCCGACAGCTCGTTCGAGCCGACCACCTCAAAGTCGGGAAGCTGGGCCATGCAGACGCCGGCCCTCATGCCTGATAACAAGTTGGCGTCGTTAGCGGAGAGTACAGCATCTCCGATGGCCTGGATGCCCGGCCCGCCGAGTGCCAGGGATGCCATGGTGACGAGGGCCTGCAGCTGCACGCTCGCACTGCCACCACCCGTCAGGAGCTGGATCGGACTCGTGCCAGCGCGAGAGACCTCCCGCACGGCCACCTTGTCGTCCGTGGGAATCTCCGCCGCCTCCTTGGCGAGCTGGATCGCCTTATTGAGCCCGCCGATCTCGTCCACGAGCCCGATGGTCGCGGCACACTTGCCGGTCCACACGCGTCCCTGTGCGACGGACTGCATGTCGTCGACGGACATGCCGCGCGACTCGGCGGCCTTGTTCCTGAAGCTCTCGTACGCGTGCCATGCCGCCTTGTCAAACAACTCGGCCTCCTTGTCGTTGAACGGCCTCGCGTCGTTCAGAATCTCGGCATAGGTCCCCTTGGAAATGGTCTCGCTTGCGTATCCGATCTTCTTGGCGAGCTCGGCCGTGCAGAACTTGCCAGTCACCACGCCGATCGACCCGGTGATGGTGAGCGCCTCGGCGACAATCTTGTTGCACCCCATTGCCATGTAGTAACCGCCGCTCGCGGCGACATCGCTCATCGAGGCGATGACAGGCTTCTCCTCTCCGAGCTTCTTGATCTCGCGCCACATCAAGTCGCTGGCCAGCGCGTCGCCGCCCGGCGAGTCGACGCGCAGGACCACCGCCGCGATCTTCTTGTTCTTCTTGAGCGCACGCAGCTGCATGATGACCTTGTCGGCAGTGATGACATTGTTCTGGCCCTCTCCGCCGACGATGGCACCCGACGTCCTGGCGAACGAGCAAAGCGAGTGGAGCGAGTGAGTGCGAGTGAGTGTGAGTGTGAGTGAGTGCGACTGTGAGGGGAAGACGCGGGCGCTCCGCGTGTCGGTCGAGTCCGATACCCACCTCAAGACCGCGATCGTCTTCTTGCCCTTGGTCAGCCCGAACGCCTTGGGGTTGACCTTCCTGTACTTCTTGAACTTGACGAACCGCAACTCGTCCTCCTTGCCGTCCGTGCGCTCCTTGAGCATGTCTTCGATCTCATCGTTGTACTTGAGGCCGTCGACCATGCCCACCTCCATCAGGCGTTCCATGTCAAAGATGCCCTCGTCGACGATGGCTTCGACCTCTTGAACCGTCTTTCCGCGGGCCATTGCGAGCCCCTCGACAAAATCAGCGTAGATATCTTCGAGCAACGCGCTGAGCTGCTCCCGCTGGTACTCTGACATGCTGTCCCGGAGCAACTGGTCACCGGCACTCTTGTAGTCGCCGATCCTCCGAACCTCTGGCTCGATGCCAATCTTGTCCAACGTCCCCCTCAGAAATGTCCCCTTGACGCTGATGCCCCGCAGCGACACCGAAGCAGACGGCGGCGCGTAGATCTCTCCAAACGCCGACGCCAGATACATCTCCTTCTCACTGGCGCGCTCCAGGAAGGCGATCGAGTACTTGCCCGATGCCTTGAAGTGATCGACATGCCGACGGATCTCCTGCAACTTGGACCAACCGGTCGACAGCGGATCGATCTTCACGCACACGCCCTTGATCCGCGGGTCGACGGCCGCCTTCCGGAGGACGGAACACAGATCCGGCAAAGAGACGACCGAGGAGAATCGCCCCTGCGGGATCTCGGCAATCTGCCCGCTCAACTTGATCGTCAACACGCTGCCAGATTTGAACCGACGCCAAGGCAACGCAAGGCTCAGTTTCAGCCCTGTGAGGAACGGCGACTGGATGTCGCGGGCAGGCACAAACGGCAGCTCCATCGGCTCCTCTCCACCAGCCTGCTTGCTCTCGGTCGCATTTCCGCCAGTCGCTTCGGCCGCCTCCGCCTCCGCGGCGCGAACAACCACGCGCGGCTGCAAGATCACTGGGCGGATTTTTTGAAAGCCAAGGCGTTGGCCGTTTTTGACTCGCAGGGCCGGGCTCCTGCCGCTCATGGGCTGATGATGAATCATCATATCGCTGGAGAAAACCGCGGAGGAAAGAAGGAATGAAATCGAGTGAATGGTTGACTGTGTGGTCAGTCAGGTGGGTCCTCGACACCCTCGAGGGTACGTAAGACGATAGTCTTTTCCTCTTCCCAAGAACAACGGGTCACGCCGACCCACCTAGAGCCAAACAATAACCGTGAAGACCGAACCATGGAGACGATCGGAACGCCGGCGTTCGTGTCCGTCACGAGGACCGAGCCCGAGGCGGCGCTCCTCACCCGCTCGTCGTTGAAGCAGCTCGTCGTCGGGTCCTCGGCCACCTCGGCCACCTCTTCCACCTCTTCCACCTCGCCACCGGTCGGTCGAGGTGCCTCCCATTCGAGCATGCGGTCGCTTTCCGGCATGGAACGGGTTCACCGCGGTCTCCTCGCTCGTCAGAGGTCCCGCACGAGCACGAGCACGAGCACGGGTGCCACCGCGCCGGAGGATATTGCCTACTACGAGGCCACATTTGAGGAGTTTCTGAGGCACGCAGATGGCGCGCCCCAGCTCCGGGTGATGGTTCCGTTCCTGGAGGACGTGTTCGGCTCGTACGTCACGGCCACTCGGCAGGTCTACAGCCTCCTCTCCAACGAACTCGGGCTGGTGCGGGGGCACGTGGACGAGTTCAAGGTGGAGCTCGAGTACTGGAGAGAACTGGCCCTGCGGTACTTTGAGGAGAACGAGGCGCTGCTGAGCAGGCCGGTGGAGGACCCGGCCGACTCCAAGGCCCAGGAGCTGGCCCGGGTCGAGGCCGCGCGGCTCGCGCTCCAGGAGGCCCTGGGGCAGGCAAACGAGGAGTACCGAGAGCTCGTAGCGCAGCACGACGAGGTATGCAGGGAGTCGGAGGCCCTGTCTGCGAGGGTCGACGAGATGGAGGTGGCGCGGCTCGAGTTGACGCCTCGGCCGCTGCTGCTCCTGCCTGTCGGCGCGTCGGAGAACGAGGGCGGGGGCGGGGGCGAGGGCGAGGACGCCTCGGCTCCATCCACGACCGATGCGCCAACGTGCAAGGCATCGACGGCCGACAAGGTGCTCGACCTCCAGGAGCGGTACGAGGCGCTCCGAACGGAGAACGCTGGGCTGGCGTCGCGCCTCGCCCGCTGCCTCGAACTGGACGAGAAGCGCTCGCTCGCCCGGCAGCAGCTCGAGGAGGAGGCCAAGTTGGAGCCCAAGGGGAGCATTGCTCGGTACTTGGACATGCTGGAGGAGAAGGGCGAGGAGACCTGGAGCTCCCAGCTGGTGGGCATGGGCCAGGCGATCGACGTGCCGAAACTTTTCCGGTTCGGCGGCAAGATCCGGAACAAGCAGATGAGCAAGCGGGATACCGAGAAGATGGTCCGAGAGGTGTGGAAGGATCGTCTCGCTTCCCTGGGCAGCAACAAGGGCTCCAGCACGCTCCTGGTCGACTTTCTCGGCTCGTGGCTGCAGAAGAAGGTCGGCATCGCCGCCGCCGTCCTCGAGATGGGGTACAACTTCCTGTACGGCCTCTGGCGGTACAAGTGGGACGCCGATTGCGAGTTGTTCCTCAAGATCCTCATGGGAGACATCCGCGAGGAGGTCTACATCGCCCAGAACAAGCTCCAGCTGGATATCAACGAGCTGTTCGAGGCGCTCGACAAGCTCAACGGCCAGGCGACCGGGTCGATCCCCAAAGAGGAGCTGGTCGTCGCCCTTCGAGCGTTCTTCAAAGTGGGAAAGCTGGACGGCAAGTCCGAGGAGATGTTCGAGGAGGCCCTGGCGGCGCTCGAGACCGACCAGCCGGGCGCGCTGGTCGAGTGGCGCAAGGTGTTCGAGGAGGACCGCGAGTTCAACCAGGGCGCCTTCGCCGAGTGCATTCGGGAGCAGTTTTTGACGGAACGAAAGCATCTCAACGATGCCGTCGCCGTCTCCCTGTACGTCGAGTGCGGCGAGGCGGCCGCCAGCCGGGCGGCGGACGACACGGCGAGGGATGCGGGCAACGTCCAGCCTGCCGTCGAGCTGTACTGCACGAAAGATCAGTTCTCCAAGGCTCTCATGGAAGCCTTGCCGCTGATGCGGGACGAGGAAGCTGCGAACCACACGGCGACCGTCTTCGAGGGCGAGCCGGCCGACGACGCCGGCCGCATACCGGTCAAGAGAGCGCTCAAGATCCTCGGCGAGGGCAACCTGACCACGGCGGTCCAGGACCCGGTCGCGCCGATCGCTCCGGCTGCAACAGGATCGAGCAAGAAGCAGGGCAAGGGGACCAAGAAGCCGGCCAAGCAGCCCTCCCACGGCCCGCTCATCAACTTGGCCTTGGAGTCGGTCCGGCTCTTCTGGGTCAACTCGCAGGCGATCGAGACGAATGAAACTGAGGTGTAACACAGTGAATCACGTTTTGAACCCGAGTTCTTCAGCCGTCGGGAGTGCCCCGAGCCGGCGGCTCCGCTTCGCGGCAGACGTGTTTGAGATGCCCAGCATACGCATCGGCGTCTGCTTGCTCGCCGTGGACAACAGCTTCCTCGATTTTGGAACCGTGGGTTTGGCCGCAGCAGGGGTCGCGTCGATATCGACGTCGTTCTTCGATGCCTTCTTCTTGGCGTTGCGGTTGCGTCTCGTGACTCGCGTCGCCGTCTTCGGCAGCTCGGGCTCCACCGCTTCTTCTTTCTCCACCACCGCCTCCGCCTCCGCCTCCATTGCCGTCCTTCCTTCATCCTCGTTCGCGTCATCCCCAGCACTGCTCAGATGCTTCCGAGGGCTCCGCCGAGGACTCCGGCGCAGCGGTGTCGCCTCCTTCGCCGCCGTTGTTGCCTTCTTTGACGCCCCTTTTGTTCTCTCTTCCTTGGAATTCAACGTCGACGGGGTCCCTTGGGTCTTTATCGTTTCGAGCGGCTGAATCTCTTCTCCGCCGCCGACCGCCAGCAGACCGCCGATGTCGGCAGACGTCCCGTTCCCGATGGCCTTGGGCGATTCGCTCCCGCCCTGGGCCTCCTTGGCGAACCTGCTCTTCGTCATCGAGTCATTGGGAGACTCGTCCGCTGCCGGCGACCCGTTGTCGAGGAGCCGGCGGGCGCGAGCGAGCGCCACGTCGTGTGGCGTCCCGCTGGCACCCCGTCCGTGCCCCCCCGGGCACGCCGTCACGAGGTTCTGAAAGACGGCGTTCCTAGACGGCGTGCAGCACGACTCGATGGCGTGTGTCATGGCCACCAGCTTGGACCGGAGAACCTCGTTGTCCTTCTTCAGGCGGTCGATCATTTGCTCGCTCATATCCTGCTCCATGGCGTTGTTGGCCTCGAGCTGGGTGACCTCCCGCTTGACCTCCCGCTTGATGCGCTTGATTTTCGCCGCCTCTCGAACGTCCCTGCCCGGGCTGTTCGGACTGTCCGGCAGCGACTGCTCCCGGAGGATATCCGACAGCGCCGCCGCGAGCTTCGCGTTGGCCTCCTCCTCCTGCTCGATGATGCCGTGGAGCTTTTCAATCTCCGCCAGCGCATCATTCAGGGCGTTCTTGTACCTCTGAGCATCTTCTTCAGCCGCAGCAGCCTTCTTGCGCCGCTTGGACGCACGACGCTCCAGATCACCCACAGTGGCGCGGAGCTCGTCCAGCCCCCGCTGCTGGGACTCGATCGTCGCCTCCATGCTCGCGAGCTCTTCCTCGTGCTTTGCCTCGAGCGTCCGGACTCTGGCCTCGGCGGCCTTGGCATCGTCGTCGATCTGCTGCTTGTACGTCTCCTCGACCGTGTCGATGATCTGCGTCATCTCGGTGGCCACCTCGTCCCGCACCTCGGCCTCGACCTCCTGCAACTTTTCCTCGGCAACCCGGAGATCATGCCGAAGGCGCGCGATCACCGCGTCCTTGTGATCCTCGTGGTGCTTGGCGGCGTCGCCTTCGGCAATGTCTGCCTCGTCTGCCTCGTCTGCCTTGTCGACCCCTTTATCCTCGTGGGCGGCAAAGCCCCGCGCCGGCTTGCCCCCCCGCATCGTGACGCCGCCATCCCCCTCATCCCCCTCATCCTCCTCTTGGTCCTCCTCGTCACTGCTGCTGCTGCCGCTGCTGCTCGTCTCCTCCTCCCGGATCATCTCCATCGCCCCCTCGTCGACCGCCAACGCTCCCCCCTTGTTGTCAATCTCCTCCTCGCACAGCAGCTGCGGGATCAGCGGCGACGGTGAAGCCCCCTGAATCCTCGAGTCGATCGACACAGAGACATCGGCAGCAGCCCGCTCGTCGCGACGCCCCATCTCCATCAACTGCCTGTGCCGCCTGAGACCCAGCGGCGTCTCCTTCCGGATGCGACCTTGCTTGGTGGGCGACGTCGTCGCCGTCGCCGTCGTCGTCGTATTAATCTCCGGTCTGGGCAAGAGCCTGACATCCACCTGCTGGAGGTGCTCGGCGCCCCTCTCCCCCATCGTCATCTGGCTGGGTTTGACCGGCTTGGCGGCCGTCGTCGCAATCTGGCTCGCCGTCGCCGCGTACTTCAACACCCGCAGCGTCTCGTCAAAGTCCGCAGGCGCAGAAGACACGTTCACAGACAGCACGACATTGCCATACCCGTGCAGCGCGTCCCGAAACATGTGCGTCACCTTGGACTCCCTGTACGGAATCACCTGCGTCGTCGTCTTGTTCTTCTGGTTCAACCGCAGCGCCTCCAGGCAGCGACCGAGCGTCATCAGCGATCCATTGATCGACACCGCCTCCTTCATACGGGCCGCCATGCCACTGTGGGCACCGAGCGAACCGTGACTGCTCGAACCCGCCCCGGCCCCCGCCGTTCCCGTCCTGTGCGCCCGCTCAGACCCTGCCAAGTCCACGAACGACAGCTTCCTGCTCGACATATTCCCAGATACCATATCCGTCAGCCGGATACTACAAACCGAATGCGACCTGGACGACGAGTAGTTGAGCTTGGTCGCCGCCCGCTTCCGCTGCTTCATCCCGCCCCGCAGCACATTCCAGGCCTCCTGAGCGTGCCCCACGGTCACCCAAGACAGCTTATCGACCATCATCGACCCATCTTTGGCTTCCATCAGCTTGAGCGCCGGACGCTTCCCGTGCACGTGCGCGTGACTCCCCGGGGAGTCGGTCAGCAAGTCGTAGATCGCCTCGTTGTAGATCTCGCAATATGAGATCTGTACCGTCCCCCCTCCTCCCTCTCCTTTCGCCATAAGCTTTCCGAACAACGTCCACAGCGCCAGCGGAATAATCCCCGGGCTCTCCTTGGTCCCCTGGATCGTGTACGTCTTGCCGCTCGCCGTGATCCCGTACGACAGAAACACACCCTCGTACCGCTCCCGCTGCACCAGCTGCTCCACCAGCGCCTTGGAAGTCTGCACATAGTACTCCGTCTGCGAAGTCTCCGGACCAAACACCCGATTGAACGCCATCAACTGCCCCACCTGACACTCCCCGTTCTTATACGCCAACGACCCGAGCGGCGCCGACACCCCCAGCCTCGACCCAGACTCCGCGTACAGGCACGCACGCTGGTGAGGATAGTGACTGTGCCCCACCGACCCCGCCGACCCCAGCGCGCCCGGCTCTTCACGACCGCGACCACCGTCTGGCCGGATCCGCACAAACACGGCCACCTTGGAAAACTCGTTCACCTCCTCCCCCTCGAACAGACCCTGCAAGTTCACCGGCTGCACCTCCTCCGACATCCTCGGCGGCTGCAACAGACCCATTCCGTCTTCGTTTACCCCGGCCCCCAGCGGCCTCCACACGTCGTCCCCGTCTCCCACATCCACCACGTGCTTCCTTCCCTTCCCATCCCGCGCCTCCGTCTTCTTCTTCTTTGTCGTCGCCGTCTTCCGCACCGCAGTCGCCCTGAGCACCGAGGACGGCACCCGCTGCTGCTGCTGCGACCGCCCACGCTGCCGGTCCGCGAAAGCCTCGGATCGAGGATACCCGACGTTCGTCTGTCGTCCATTCTCGCCCACCACGTTCCGAGCCACCGACTTCGGAGAGACCACACCGACAGGAATACCGTTTGGCCCTCGGATAAGAATCGGCGAGGCGTTCTCGTCGTGATTTTTCGGCATTTCAGAGGTTGGGAGTTCGTTATCTACCGAATTCGGTTCGTTGTTGCCGACCGACGACGACGACGACGACGACTGGTGGGGGTGGGCAGCGCCGACCGTGTGCGTGACGTTCACACGCGTGTGTCTCTCTGACTGACGTGGTGGCCGTATCGCGTGTTTCGAACGAAACGTATGACCCCAGCTGTGGCCCAGCTGGGCCTCGCCGCAAAAAACTATTCTGGCTCAGCCGTGACCTATTCGTGTACGGACCAGCACCAGGCTCTGTATGGTATAGGTATCTATCTGCGAGGGTAGAGCGGGCGCTCCGCAAAGAAAAAGCCGAGAATCGCCCAGAACCCGTGCAGGGTCCGGGCATTCTCGGGAAGAACAGTCCCACACACGGAGACCGGGATGCTGATCAACGCCAACACCTGCATCCGCGGGGAGAAAATCACGCTGGTCCCGTACACCAAATCCCACGTGCCAACGTACCACGGGTGGATGACGTCGTCGGAGCTCCGAGAACTGACCGAGTCGGAGCCGCTGACGATCGAGGAAGTGGGTATTGAACCCGACCGAATGCGCCGGCGCCCTGACTCTCTCACTCTCTCACTCTCACTCTCTCACTCTCACTCTCTCTCTCACTCGCGCTACGCGCGGAAGGAATATGCAATGTGCGAGTCGTGGCAGAAGGACGAGGACAAGCTGACGTTCATCATCGTGGAGAATGCATCGGGGTACCTGGACGATAACGACGACATTCTTCACATGGTGGGGGACGTCAACTGTTTCTTCAATGACCCGGAGGACGTCAAGGCGAACGTGGAGCTGGAGGTCATGGTGGCGGAGGTGGGGGCGCGGCGGCGGGGGTACGCGAAAGAAGCCGTGTCGTTGATGATGGGGTACGTGGTGCGGGAGCTTGGGGTGAAGGGGTTCCGGGCGCAGATTTTGGAGAAGAACGTCGGGTCGATTCGGTTGTTTGAGGCGTTGGGTTTCGTGTTCGTCAAGAAAATTGCTGTCTTTGGGGAGGTGGTGTACGCGATCGGGGCGGGTGATGTGGGATGGGGACGGGTGACGGACGAGGAGGGGCGTGTTATGGCTTACAAGACGTCGTGATGGGTACGATCGGCCTGTTCAGGCGGGAAAAGCTACATATAGCCTTGCGCGGATTGGGGGGAAAAAGGTCGCAGTGTAGTGCTTCATGGGAGGTGACCCAGACCACCCGAACAGGATAGACAACCGGGATGACCTGCCTATCATGAACCCCAAGTGCCTCTCGGACTACGAGAGGCACCTGGTCTACAGCAAGGGCGGCCTCCTGAATCAGGAATTAGACCCTCGCGCGCCGATATCAGGACAGATCAACCCTCCATCGATGTAAGGTCATATATGTGTCATATAGATGCCATACCGAACCCGGGGAGGACGCGAGAAGCCCCACAGAGGCCGCAAACGGCTAACGTCGGACCATCACTCGAATCCGGCGAGCCTGCCAGACGCTCAGACACGAAATTGGCAGAACTGACCAAACCCGACCCAGGTGTGGAGTCTATTTGAACAATATATGCCATTTATAAACGCGCGAGACGTGGAAATTGCGTGTACGTGGAGCATTCGCCTGCCAAACATGGCCATTTTCAACCTTGGGGCCGGGGCCGGCCATCAGCGTCGGACCCCAGGGGGGATGGGGCGGACGTCCGACGCTATAGATCCGCGCTCGCGTACTCGATGGCACTGCAATTTTAGGAGGTGGCTACTATCACCCTTACACAGCCCGACACAAAGAATCTCGGCCTAGATCGCCGTATATCGAGCGCTACGTAGGTCCGACCTTAGAGGGCCATTTTTGGTAGGGCCCCCCACGTGGGGGGCTCAAATATGACTAATATGACTAATTAGTCAATCCGACGACGACGACGTCCTCGCACCGACCGATCTTGAATTCGGATATTGGCCACACGGCGAGTGGAAGTGAGCGTGTATGACGATGACCTCGACGAGGGAAAGTTTCTGGGCCC
>Ga0181582_10001983_pt1 | contig 16181 bp, 14 predicted proteins | sample 071ome_32_FD_132438 | JGI IMG/M metagenome (GOLD analysis project Ga0181582, IMG submission 132438) | Coastal salt marsh microbial communities from the Groves Creek Marsh, Skidaway Island, Georgia - 071405AT metaG (megahit assembly) | ecosystem: Environmental > Aquatic > Marine > Intertidal...
ACCACCTGCCCGTCAACCATCAGCATCACCGTGCGTGTAATATCCATAGGGTTTAGCTGCGCACGCGAAATAGCATCTTCGTTTAGTTTGATAATCAGCTCATAACGTCCGCGGCTGGCATCATCAGAAATATCCATGACACCTTCGGTTTCAGCCAATAGCCGCTTTAAGTCATCCGCTGCTTTGCGAAGCTGTACATAATCATCACCACGCACTTTAATGCTGATGGGTTTTTCCGCCGGTGGCCCGGAAGACAGTTTTAAAAATGACACCTGCACCGGCCCCGCTGTCGCCTGAATATCAGCACGCATCGCTTCAATCATTTCATCGACACTACGCATATCCGGCTGACCGGGTTGCAAACCCACGATCACCTGCCCCAGATGATCACCAAACAACGGTTCTTTAATGGTAAACATCGTGCCGCCATAACTGACTGCCTGACGCAGTTCCTCCGGCTTTAGATGCTGACGTACTTTCTCTTCAATACTTTGTACTTTGCTTAAGGTTTGCGCCAAAGGTGTTGACGAAGGCATCTCGACACTGACATAAAAAACCCGCTTGGCATCATTGGCGAAGAAATCGATTTTGATCCAGCCGGCGACCAGAAAAAAGACGGCACTGACAAACATCATCAACACCACGACCAGCGTCAACCAGCGGTGACGTAAGGCACGTATCAGAAAACGGATATAAAAGATCTGTATGCGATGGATAATTCTGATGCGTTTCCGATGAAATGCTGACGGTGATTTGAAATTCACTTTGAATGCCAGAATATGCGCCGGCAACATCCAGAAAGCCTCAAGCAATGAGATCGCCAGTGCAATCACCACTACGGTCGGCACAATTTTCATGAATTCACCAAGAATACCCGGCAAAAACACCAGCGGCCCGAAGGCAGCCATCGTCGTCAATACCGCAGCGGTCACCGGAGCAGCGACTTCCTGCAAAGCTTCACGAATCGCCTGCATCGCGGCAATCCCATGTCGCAGCCGGTAGTAAATACTTTCCACCACCACAACGGCATCATCAACCAGCATACCGAGCACAATCACGACGCCAAGCAACACCATGACATTCAGCGTTTCACCGATTAATGTGATACCCCAAAAAGTACCTGCCAGCACAAACGGAATACCGATCGCGGTAAGAAAAGCAATTCGACTACCCAGAAACAGCCAGGCAATGATCAATACAAAAAGCAATCCAAGCAAAGCATTGGACTGCATCTTGCCGATAGCATTACGCGTAGGAATTGTCTGATCATCAACCAGTATAATTTTCACACCCTCGCTGGCAATCAGCTGATTACGCTCATCAATAAAAACCTTCAGCCGGTCAACCAGATCCAGCGTATTGGTTTCCGCCTGTTTCATCACAGCCAGAATCACTGCCGGACTGCCTTCAGTGGCAGCGACTTGAGAAGCCTCGGTTCTGCCTCGTTTGACTGTTGCTACATCCTGCAATCGGGTTTGTTCTGTTGCTGCAACAATATTGCGGCGTGACAGTAAAAATGGATCGGCATCGGAACCGACTATCCTGACCAGCCAGTTTTCCTCACCAACTTTTAAATCACCGGCTGCCGTATCCTGAAAGTAACCGGCAACGGTATCGGCAATCTGTGACGGATTTATGCGGTACTTCTCTAATAACTGCAAATCAAAATCAACCTGCAATTCCGGATCGGCCAGACCGATAGTATCAACCCTGTCGACTCCGGCGATTCTTTCAAGATCTTTTTCTATGTTAGCTGCCTGCTGACGTAACGGCTCTCCATCAGCAACCGCCACAACCGCTAGGGTCGCCGCCGGAAAAGCATTCGCGGTAGTCACTTCAAGAATCAGCGGATCTTCCGCTGCCTGCGGGAATTCACGTTCTGCATTCTGGATTTCCGTGCGCAGGTCATTCAGTCGTTTATCAAAGCTGCGTTCATCGATATCTTCGAAACGCACCAGTAAACTCGATATACCGGTGCGGCTATTAGAAGCAACAAATTTAATGTCCTGAACAGTACGAACTGCATCTTCGAGCGGGTCGGTGATCTTCTTTTCAACATCCATCGCCGATGCGCCCGGCAACACTGTTGAAATCATGATCCAGTTAAAGTTGATACTGGGATCCTGCTGACGCGGCAGCGAATAGTAAGCAAAAGTGCCAATAATCAGTACCAGCACAAAGGTAAGATTCGCCAGAACATGATTTTTCAGCAGACGTTCAAACATAATCAGAGACTGTTAGCGCGGTGCAATAGAAATTGCATCACCGTCCTGCAAGCCTTGACGTCCATCAACAATCAGTTGCGTATCGGCCGGCAGATCTATGACAAAAGGTTGACCTTCGATCGCGGAAGGCATGACCTTGAAGCGGGCGATGTTATTGTCATTGATAAAAATACCCAGACCCGATGCGCGTCTTACCAGATAGCTAGCGGGCAGATATTTTTGCTGATTGGTCCAATGTAAACGGCCACTGGAACCGGCTATCGCCATATCATCCTGTACAAACAGCAATCGCGCTTCGACAGTAAGACTGCGGCGATCAACAAATTCGACAGTCGTACGGAGTTTTAAAGGATAGTGTTGATCGGCCACCTGTAACCAGATATGCCTGGCTGATTGCAGTTGTGCCAATTCATCAACACGCAGATTGGCTTTGACTTCAAGGTTACGGTTTTCCAGCAGTTCCATCAGTGGCACGGCACTACTGACAAAACTGCCGAGATGAGTCAGTCGCTTAGTGATAATGCCGTCAAAAGGTGCTTTGACCTGACAATGAGCAATATCACGTTCTGCCAGTTTTAATCCTTGTGTCGCCAAAGCCAGATCAGCTTGAGCCACCGCAAGTTCAGTCTGACGCTGCTGCACAATTTCATGGCTAATGCTTTTTTTCTCGCGTAGATCCAAAGCCCGCTTTAACTGATCTTTAGCAAAAGGCAGTTGAGCTTTCGCCTTATCAAGCGTTGCTAGTTTGATACTACGCTGAATCAGATAAGCATCACAATCAAGCTCGAGCAAAACAGTGTTTTGTTTAACCCTGTCACCGACTGAAACATTAATGGACTTAACCGTGGAGGTGATCTCGGCACTGATGGTGGCATGATTCAAAGACATGACATCAGCAGGCGCATCAAAAACATACTCCTGCCAGAGTTTGGATAAATCTGCGGTGCTCACCGGAATCACATCTGTCGCCAATGCAATTGACTGACAAAGCGTAAACATTAATCCAACAAAAACTCGCACCACCAATTACCCTTTTTTATGGTTTGGCGCTGATTGTATCCAGATTAACGGTCGAGATAAAATTTAGTTTAATTTTCAAAAAGGTGCTGACGTATCATCCAGCTGGCAAAACCACGGTACTCGAGAAAACGGGCACGTTTGGCACGCTCTGCAAAGTTCAGCGCCGGACGCTGGCCAAATTTCTTATGTAACGCGTCATTTAATATGGTGTGCCATTCATCCTCAAGGGATTGCAGAGCTGATTCAGCGAGCTGTTCGCTGATACCCTTTTCTCTTAATTCCTGCTGAATACGAACCGGACCATATCCCCGGGCACTGCGAAAACTGACGTAGTACTCTGCATAGCGCTGATCGTTTAACAGGTTTCTCTGTTGTAATTCTTCAAGCACCTGTTCAATTTCATCAGCGGCATAATTTCTTTTTAGCAGTTTATGACGTAATTGCGAGATACTGTGATCATGCGCCGACAGTAAACGCATCGCCGTTTGTTCGATTTCAAATGTTTCATCGATGACAAAATCATTCATAACCTGCACCCGGATAGATATAACACGAAATTCTGCTGAATGTAGGCATTGTCAGATGACCTTAAGTGGAGGGAGGGCGGCCACCTGACAATGGGGAGGAAACTTACTCTTCGCTGAGAATCTCACCGGTGGCTTTGTCAATTTTCTCTTCAGCTACCGGAGCGTTTTCAGGAAAAGCTACAGCACGGATACGTGCTTCGATTTCATTGGCCACATCCGGATTATCCTTGAGATATTGACGAACATTATCCTTACCCTGACCGATGCGATCACTGCCATAGGAATACCAGGAGCCGGATTTTTCAATAATGCCCTGAGCGACACCCAGACCGATAATCTCACCTTCGCGGGAGACACCTTCGCCGTAGAGTATCTCAAACTCAGCCTGCTTAAACGGTGGTGCAACTTTGTTTTTCACGATTTTGACACGGGTATCGTTACCAATAACTTCATCACCCTTTTTAATCGCTCCGATGCGACGGATATCCATACGAACCGATGAATAGAATTTCAGCGCGTTACCACCGGTAGTGGTTTCAGGCGAACCGAACATGACACCGATTTTCATACGAATCTGGTTGATAAAGATGACAATACAGTTGGAACGTTTAATGTTGGCAGTCAATTTACGCAATGCCTGAGACATCAGACGCGCCTGTAAACCCACATGCGAATCGCCCATGTCACCTTCAATTTCAGCTCTTGGCGTTAATGCCGCTACCGAGTCGACAACCACAACATCAACAGCACCTGAACGAACCAGCATGTCGGTAATTTCCAGCGCCTGCTCACCGGTATCCGGTTGTGATACCAGCAATTCGTCCATATCGACACCAAGCTTTTCGGCATAGGATGGATCTAATGCATGCTCAGCATCCACAAAGGCCGCGGTGCCGCCCTTTTTCTGAGCTTCAGCTACGATATGCAGAGTCATTGTGGTTTTGCCGGAAGACTCCGGACCATATATCTCGACAATACGACCTTTAGGGACACCACCAATGCCCAGTGCAATATCAACCGTCAGCGAACCGGTAGAGATCGCCTCGACATTACGTACAGCAGAAGAATCGCCCATACGCATAACAGAACCTTTACCAAATTGTTTTTCAATTTGACCCAGTGCCGCTGCAAGTGCCTTTTTACGATTATCGTCCATTTGTGATCCTCCCAAAGATCATGACCTGCCCGGCAGATCGGTAATTTGTTTTGCTAACCTGGCGAGAACAATTGTTCTATCCATGTTCTCTATTGTAAGCAGTATATGACTCATTTCGTGAGCCTGCCAAGGTTTTTTTTGCAAAAAATTTCAATCCAGCAAACGGTAAAGTTGCTGCAAGGCAAACAGCGCCGACTGCCAGCGCACTTGACTGCGATCTCCAGCAAACTGCCTGGTCACGGTGCTTATCTGATTTGCCGCATCGATAAAGCCAAAACACACTGTACCGACAGGTTTCTCCACAGAACCGCCGGTCGGACCGGCTATACCGGTAATAGACACCGACAGGTCAGCCTGACTACGCGCTTTAGCGCCGCGCACCATCGCGGCAGCAGTCTGTTCACTGACCGCGCCAAAAAGCTGCAAAGTCTCAGCTTCGACACCAAGCATTTGCTGTTTGGCAAGATTGCTATAGGTCACAAAGCCGCGCTCGAACCATTGACTGGAGCCGGCCAGATCTGTGCATAAGCTGGCCAGCAGACCGCCGGTACAGGATTCGGCACAACTGATCTGCATATTGCAGTGCTGTAGTTTTTCAGCCAGATCGACCACCTGCTGCGCTGCCTGCTGCTGAAATTCAACCAATTCCCTTTCCATCGTCGCTGTATCCGCAATCATTTTTAGGTAAGATGCCGTTTTACTTGGCAAACACGGGATTTACTGCATCATGTCACAAGATATTCTGGTTGAACACAGTGTCGGCCCTATGAAACTAGAGGTTATGGGCGTTTATGACTGGCCTGTCTGGCGCAAGGAAGTTTCCACCTTTGACTGGGAATATGACCAACAGGAAACCTGTTACATTATTCGCGGTGAATTCACTGTAACCCCTGAAGGCGGCGAACCGCAAAAATTCAAACGCGGTGATTTGATCATCTTTCCCAAAGGCATGAAATGCGTCTGGGATATCACCAAGGATGTCGAGAAACATTACGACTTCAGTTAATCCATTTTACGATTCTGCAGAATCTGTTCATTTCGATAATGACGGCTAAATCAACAACAAAAAATAATGGCCATACCCCGATGATGCAGCAGTTTTTGCGCATCAAGGAAGAGCACCCGGACAAACTCCTGTTTTATCGCATGGGCGATTTCTATGAGCTGTTTTTCAGCGATGCTGAAAAAGCTGCCCGTGCGCTCAACATCACACTAACCAAACGCGGCAAATCCAACGGTGCTGCGATTCCTATGTGTGGCGTGCCTTATCATGCTGCTGAAAACTATCTGGCCCGACTGGTCAAAATGGGCGAATCCATTGCAATCTGCGAACAGATTGGTGACCCGGCAACCAGCAAAGGCCCGGTTGAAAGACAGGTAACGCGCATCGTCACTCCGGGCACAGTAACCGACGACTCGCTGATGCATGAACGTCGTGACAATCTGCTCTGCGCAGTACTTGCGCAAAGTGGTAAAGACCGGCATCTTCATATTGGTCTTGCCTGCATCAACCTGTCTTCCGGTGAATTCAGCATCCAGCAATTATCCGGTGTTGAAGCACTTAAAGGCGAACTTGAACGTCTCAAGCCTTCCGAGGTCCTGCTGCCGGATGACGATAGCCATGAAGTTCGCCAGTTACCCGGTTATGCGGTTACCCGCCGGCCCGCCTGGCACTTTGACCCGGATACCGCTTTATCATTACTGACCCGGCAATTTGGTACCCGGGACTTAGGCGGCTTTGGTTGTGATGATATGCCGTTAGCTATTCGTGCCGCCGGTTGTGCGCTTGATTATCTGAATGATACCCAGCGCAGCACCTTGCCTCATATCCGCCAGTTACGGGTAGTGCGCCATGAAGATTTTCTGATTATAGATGCAGCCACGCGCCGCAATCTCGAAATCGAGTCCCAGGCTGACGGTCAGCACCAGCATACGCTGTTACATCTGTTTGACCACTGCTCAACCTCGATGGGCAGTCGCATGCTTAGGCGCTGGATTAACCAGCCCTTGCGTGATTTAACCGCCATTCAACAGCGCCATGATTTGATCGAAGACCTGCTACAGACTGCCCTTAACAGCGAACTGCAACAATATTTGCAGCAGATCGGTGATATGGAAAGGATTCTCGCCCGGGTCGCCTTGAAAACTGTCAGACCTCGTGATCTGGCGACCTTGCGTGACTCCTTAACGATGCTCCCGGCCATTAAAAATGCCCTCAGCAGCAGTCGACGCGATAGCTTGAGCAGTATGGGTAGCGAGTTAGATTTACATGAGAACCAACAACAATTACTGACAAAAGCTATCATCGACAACCCGCCCGTCGTCATTCGTGATGGCGGTGTTATTGCCACTGGCTATGACCATGAACTCGATGAATTACGCCGTCTTTCTGAGAATGCCGATCAGTTTTTACTCGATCTGGAACAGCGCGAAAAACAGCGAAGCGGCATCGAGTCTCTTAAAGTCCGTTATAACCGGGTTCATGGTTACTGCATAGAAATCAGCAAACTTCATGCTGACAAAGTACCCGAAGACTATATTCGACGCCAGACTCTCAAAGGTGCCGAACGCTATATCACCCCCGAACTCAAGGAATTTGAAGACAAGGTTTTATCGGCCCGTGAACGCGCGCTGGCACGCGAAAAAATGCTCTACGATGAACTACAGGACAAACTGCTGGCACCGCTATTTGATTTACAGCAGACCGCCACGCAAATTGCCCGCATTGATGTGCTTTGCAATCTGGCAGAGCGTGCCGACAGCCTGAATCTGAATCGCCCCGGTTTTAACCATAAGCCCGGTCTGAAAATTGAACAGGGACGCCATCCGGTGGTTGAAGCGTTCAGTGAATCCGCATTTGTCGCCAACCCGGTCGATATCAATGACCAGCGTCGCATGCTGGTCATAACCGGTCCTAATATGGGTGGTAAATCGACCTATATGCGACAGACAGCGATCATAGTTTTATTAGCCTATGCGGGTAGTTTTGTACCTGCCACAGTTGCCGAACTCGGGCCTGTTGATCGAATTTTTTCGCGTATCGGCGCCTCTGATGACCTCGCCGGCGGCCGTTCGACTTTCATGGTCGAAATGGAAGAAACAGCCACCATTCTCAACAATGCCACTGGCCAGTCACTGGTATTGATGGATGAAATTGGTCGCGGCACCAGCACCTTTGACGGACTCTCACTAGCCTGGGCCTGCGCCGTCGAACTCGCCAGTCAAATCAAGGCTTATACGCTTTTTGCTACGCATTATTTTGAACTGACGGCTTTGAATGAGGAATTTACCGGCATAGCCAATGTGCACCTGGATGCACTGGAACATGGTGATCAAATTGTTTTCATGCATGCCGTCAAAAGTGGCCCTGCCAGTCAAAGTTACGGATTGCAGGTTGCTGCGTTAGCCGGGGTGCCGGCAAAGGTCATTCAGCAGGCCAGACAAAGACTCTTGCTGCTCGAGGAAAATGCCCGTGCTTCGGCGGACAATCGGCTCAACCAGTTATCACTGTTTGAGCCATGTGCAGAAGTCGCTGAATCTGAGGTGGAGCAACAACTCAAAGCAACGGATATTGATAACCTGACGCCCCGTGAGGCACTGGAACTACTCTACCAGCTTAAGGAAAAAATCATTTAACGCTTAATAAAACCGCCGTGACATTATCAAAACCACCGGCATGCAGTGATTCTGCTATCAGCACTTCTACAGCAGCATCCAGATCAGTGGTATTTTTACTGATGATTTCAGCAATATGCTGCTCGGATAACATACCGGTCAAACCATCCGAGCAGAGCAGATAAATCGCATCCCTGTCTATCAGACGATCACTGACATCGACCTCTACCTGCTCTTCAACACCCAGCCCGCGGGTTAACATATTTGAACCAACGCCGGCTTTGACCGCATCATCGACAGACTCGAAACGCCCCTGGTCAACCATCAACTGCACCAGCGAATGATCTTTGGTCAAGGGCGTCAGCTTGCCGTCTTGATATAAATAAATGCGGGAATCACCCACATGAGCGTAATAAAGCCGGTCACCCCGAAAGCAGGTCACAACAATCGTTGTACCCATGCCTCTTAATTCGGGGGATTGCAGAGATTCACGCAAAATAACCTGATTGGCCAGCTCAACTGCAGTACCCAGCGACATCAGGGTCTGCATATCATCGGCAGCATCGTCAATGTGCGAGAGCATATAATCGGTCACTGTCTTGACCGCCAGGTCACTGGCAATTTCACCACTGCGATGCCCGCCCATGCCATCAGCCAGAACCGCCAGACCTTTATCGGCAGTTACCAGATAAGCATCCTGATTTTTATCGCGCACACGTCCGGTATCGGAGCAGCCGGCAAAATGCAATTGCATGCTCATCGGTCGTTACTTTTCCGCCGCCATCTGATCAAGTGCTTTTGAGAGTTTATCAGCAGGCACATAACCGGGCACAACTTCACCATCTTCAAGAACCAGCGCAGGCGTGCCTGAAACACCTAGCAAAGAACCGAGGTTGTAGTGTGCCTCGACCGGATTGGCACAGCCGGGATCAACGGCCAAATCCTTGCCGGCTTTCGCATCATCCATAGCCGCATGACGATCTTTTGAACACCAGACCTGGGCAGCTTTTTTATACGACTCGGAACCTATACCGGCGCGCGGATAAAACAGGTAGCTGATTTCGATACCGGCTGCATTATAAGCCGCCATCTCTCTATGTAATTTACGACAGAAACCGCAGTCGATATCCGTAAAGACATACACTTTATGTTTTACAGCGGTGCCTTCAGGTGGCGAAAACACCAGCAATGAATCTTTACTGACTGCATTAATCGCATTCGCCTTGGCTTGCTTAAGGCGTGGTTCAGTAATGTTCTTGCGTGTCTGCAAATCAAACAAACTACCTTGCACCAGATAATTGCCATCCTCCGACACATAAATCAGGCGCGGACCAAGCATCACCTCATAAAGCCCCGGAACAGGTGTTGCCGCCACGCTGTCGGGCACCACACCCGGCATCAAGGATGACAGTCCGGCAGTGACTTTATCGGCAATTGCCTTACTGACATCGGCAGATGCAACCGCAGACAGGGTCAATAACAAAACTGATAAAACGGTTTTTAATGAGAATTTCTTCATACTAATGTCCATAACTGAATTAATGCTGCGCAAGCCTATCATATTCATGAAATCAGGCACGCGGATGATGTTGCGAATGCAAACTTTTCAATCGTTCTCTGGCAACATGGGTGTAAATTTGTGTGGTTGATAAATCACTGTGCCCCAATAGCATCTGCACCACACGCAGATCCGCCCCGTGATTGACTAAATGAGTGGCGAATGCATGTCTGACCGTATGAGGCGATAAATGTTTCTGTATGCCCGCCTGTTGTGCGTGTTTTTTTATGCGATACCAGAAAGCCTGTCGAGTCATTGCGCCACCACGACGGGTAACAAATAAAGCATCGGCAGGTTTGCCATGTAACAGTTCCGGTCTTGCTGAACGCATGTAGTCCTGCAGCCATTGCTGCGCTTCGTCGCCTAACGGCACCAATCGTTCCTTGCCGCCTTTTCCGGTAACGCGGATGACGCCCTGCGTCAGACTGACTTGTTCGGGCCTGAGCGTCACCAGCTCGGAAACCCGCAACCCTGTCGCATAAAGCAATTCCAGCATAGCGCGGTCACGCAAGCCTTCCGGCTGATCATTAGCCGGCGCCTGCAGCAATCTGATCACTTCATCTTCTGTCAGTGATTTTGGCAAAGGCCTGCCAAGCTTCGGCGATTCGAGTTGAACACTCGGATCAGTATTGATCATGCCCTCGCGCAGGGCAAATTGATAAAACTGTCGCAGACAGGATAAAACCCGCGCGCTGGAACGCGCTTTACGGCCCGTTTCGACCAGATGAGCCAGATAACTCAATAAATCGGCTTTTCCAGCTTTTAACACCGATGCACTTTTGTGTTGTTGATACCAGTCCTGAAACTTACGCATATCGGTGCGATAGGCTTGCAGGGAATTATCTGCCAGTCCACGTTCCATCCATAGCATATCGATAAACTGTTCGATGACCGCTTCAGTGTTGTCGGCTTTCATGCGCTAACAGGCACTGTTTGATTTTCGGTAATGCCCCTTCGGTTTCACCGGCATAACCCCCTAAACCGTTGGCGGCAACTACCCGGTGACAGGGAATAATCAATGCTACCGGGTTTTCGCGCAAGGCGTTACCGACTGCCTGCGCACTGCTGTTAATCTCTCTGGCCAGTTGACCGTAAGTCATCGTTTGTCCGGGCAGAATTTTTTCCAGCGCGGTCCAGACCCGCTGTTGAAAATCGCTGCCCGATGTCATTACCGGCAAATCAATGCGATTACGACCATCGTTGAAATAGGCATCGAGTTGTTTGCGGGTCTCGTTATAGAGTTCACATGGTCCTGCCGGCAAACTATCAGGCTGTTGCTCGTCTGTCAGCGGCGTTAAGGTGGCTGATAAAATAAAATAACAGTTGCCCTCCACGCGCAAAACGCCACATGGCGTAGCCAGGGAAAATGCCCAGGGTGCGAATTTCATAAATACTTGTTCCTGAATATAGTGACGCAACATTCGCAGAATCTTTTACACAGTACAAGGCGTAATCCCGCCGGCAAACAGTTATTCACAATATCTGTGGATAACTCTGTGTAAAAGGTGCAAAAAAAGAGTCCGGTCAGGTCTACTATCAGTCTACTGACTAAATTGTAGTTTTTTTATACAATTACAATAAATTATTTAAAAATCAATATTTTATATGCTCTTTTTAAATTCAATTAGTCGATACTTTCGCTAAAACAGATTTTTGAAGCGCTTCATAGCAAGGCTGTGAAAAACAATTCATAAAAAACCTTATCATTCGCTTAAACTCAACATAACATAGTCTCTATGAATCCTGACTTCTGGAAAAATCGCCCGCTTGAGCATCTCGATCGCAACGAGTGGGAAGCCCTGTGCGATGGCTGTGGCAAATGTTGCCTGCACAAAATCGAAGACATCGATACCGCCAAAATCTATTACTCATCAATCAGTTGCCGCTATCTGAATACCGATACCTGTCGCTGCACCGACTATAAACATCGTGCCAAACTGGTTAAAGACTGCGTTACGCTAAGCAAAAATAATCTTGATCAGGCTTACTGGCTGCCATCAACCTGCGCCTATAAACGTCTGGCTAATGGCAAAGACCTGCCCGACTGGCATCCCTTGGTGACCGGCAACAAAGACAGCACCTTTACCTCGGGAAACAGCATTGCCGGACGGGCACGTAGTGAAACCTATGGCGATGACCCTGAAGACTTTCTGATTGACTGGATTACAGCTGATGACTGAAGTATCAACGCTACTGGAATTCCTCGAATCGACCGGTGCCAAAGTTAAAATCTTTGATATCGGCCGTCGTCTCAGCAACATCAGTCGCAATGATTTTTTAAAAATTGAAAAACAGCACCTGCCTTACCCCTACCCGCTACAACAGCAGGCATGGTTTGGCATGAGCATGCTCGACCCGCAAGTCAGCCATGAGCCGGTCATCTGGTTTTTACACTTTCCGCTGGATGAAACCGGCAAACTGCAATTAGCCAGCCGCGATTACTTCATGCATAGACTATTTGAAGCCGGCGTTGCCAGACAAACCGATAATCCGGAACTCTCAACCGACGCGTTGAAAGATAATCCGCATGTCTTCAAACCCCGTGATGACAAGATGGCTGCTTTTCATGCCCGCCTCGCGGTTAAATTAAAACGCCCGCCTTCACGCTTTTATGCACACAGCCGTGAATATTTCAGTGGTCAACAGGGTTGGGATCAATGGCAATTTATCGGCTTTCAAGGCATCGCCGATATGGTTGAAAGAATTGCTGACGACGACAATCATCAACTGTTGCTCAATGCCATGCCGTTTATCCCGGCTTCGCCTTTGCAGGCTGTCTGCCAGTGTCTGGAAAATATCCCTGTCAGTGAAAAACTGGCGGGTGTCATAAATCAGCGCCTTGATCATGAACTCAATCAAGCCAATATCGACACCGCCAACATCGTGCATCTGCTAAGAGCCCTGGCCATCAGTCCGTCGCTGACCCATCGCCAATCTGCCTTCCGGAAAGTCATGCATTCGCCCATAGCGGCTCATACAGATCTGCTTGCCGCGATCAGCGCCCGTTGTTGGGAATGGTTATACAATGACGATAGTATGCCGGTTTTCCTGAACCATGCAGCGCATCTGCCGGTGAATGAATTCAATGCCTTGATGTCAGACCTGATGTTTATGCCGGGTTTGCGTGAGCTGATTTTGAAACATATCCGCTCCCCACAAAGAACTGATGCTTTAGCCACTGCCTTTCAAAAAATGCTAAGAGGAATACAGTCTTGAAAATAACAGTCAAATGGCTTTTCAGCCTACTGCTGATACTGAATCTGACTGCCTGTCTGGCACCTAAAACTCAAAGCGTGCGGGTTAACCAGCAGGCTGTCGAGTCAGAACGCAGCAAACAGCAAAAAATGGCTCTGACTCATCTGCAGCAATTAAATCGTCGTCTTGCCGATACGGCCTGGCCATTATCGAGCGCTGCCCTGACCTTTTGTGAAGATAATAAAACCAGCGCTCTTGGCATACTGACTGCCAGTGAATTCAGCTACAGCGAAGCTTTCCGCAAAACCGCCCGCGAACTGTTTGCATTGGATTCCAGTCTACAGATCATACATATCACTGCCGGCTCTCCTGCCGATAAAGCCGGTCTTAAAGAAGGCGACATCATTGTTTCGGTTAACGGCACAAGACTACCTAAAGACAAACAGGCCAAGGCAACCTTAGATAAAATACTGGCAAAAACCCCCGGTAACAAAATCCATTTACAGATCAAACGCGATGCCGGCAATCTGAACCTGTCGGTCATGCCGGAAATACAGTGCAACTATCCGATCCTGCTGTCCGAAAGCGATGCGGTTAATGCCTTTGCAGACGGTGAAAAAGTCGTCATTACCAAAGGCATGATGAAGTTTGCAAATACCATTCAGGAACTGTCACTGGTGATTTCACATGAAATCGCGCATAACGTGATGTCTCACATCACGGCCAAAACCGTCAATTCTCTAGGCGGTACGTTGCTGGATATTGTTGCTTCTGCAGCAATGGGGGTCAGTACCCAGGGCATGTTCGGCAAACTCGGCGCACAGATGTACTCGCAGGAGTTTGAGAGCGAGGCGGATTATGTTGGTCTGTATATCATGGCCAGAGCCGGTCTTGATATTACGGGTGCTGAAATGTTCTGGCGTCGTATGGCTGTAGAACACCCCTCATCGATTAACAGCAATCATACTTCCACCCACCCGGCGACTGCGGAACGTTTCATTTCCATTGAAACCACTATCGAGCAGATCGAATCCAAACAGCAAAATGGTGATGAATTATTGCCCAATATGAAATAAACCCTGATTAAAAGTGTGAAGTCCGCTCAAGCAGCAGTTAGAATTCAACTGTTATAAACAACTTATTGCTCTGAGTATGAAAAAAGCGCCGGAACTCCTCTCGCCCGCGGGCACAATTAGAAACATGCGTTATGCCTATGCCTACGGCGCCGATGCCGTCTATGCCGGTATGCCGCGCTATAGTCTCAGAGTCCGCAATAACGATTTTCTGGAAGACAATCTGCAAATCGGCATTAACGAAGCCCATGCGCTTGGCAAACAGTTCTTTGTTGCAACGAATGCCATGCCGCATGGCGCCAAAATAAAAACCTTCCTGAAAGATATTGAACCGGTGATTGCCATGGGGCCGGATGCGCTGATTATGGCTGACCCCGGCCTGATTATGATGGTACGTGAAAACTGGCCTGAGATGCCGATTCACCTGTCAGTTCAGGCTAATACCGTGAATGCCGCAGGCGTCAAATTCTGGCAGTCCATTGGACTGAGCCGGGTAATTCTTTCCCGTGAACTATCGCTGCAGGAAGTCGAGGAAATTCGCCAGGCCTGTCCTGATATGGAGTTGGAAGTATTTGTCCATGGCGCTCTTTGTATCGCCTATTCAGGTCGTTGTCTGTTATCGGGTTACTTTAATCATCGCGATGCCAACCAGGGTACCTGTACCAATGCCTGTCGCTGGGAATACAAGATCTCCAAACAGGAATTTGATCAGGTAGCCTCTGTTGCTGTCGGCGATATCAAACGCCACCCGGCCGCTGACGAAGTTTATTATCTGGAGGAAAGCAATCGCTCCGGGGAATATATGCCGGTGTTTGAAGATGAACATGGCACATACATCATGAACTCTCGCGACCTGCGTGCCGTTGAACATGTACATCAGCTGGTCAAAATTGGCGTCGACTGTCTGAAAATTGAAGGCCGCACCAAATCACATTACTACACGGCAAGAACCACACAGGTTTATCGCAAGGCCATTGATGATGCGATGGCAGGACGTCCTTTCAATCCCGAGTTAATGACTGAACTGGAAAGTCTCGCCAGCCGTGGTTATACCGATGGTTTTTTCCAGCGTCATGAAAGTCAGGAATTGCAAAATTACCGGGAAAATTCGTCAAAAAGCGCACATTCCCAATTTGTCGGCGAAGTCGTTGCCCATGATGAATCTACCGGTCTGACCGAAATCGATGTTAAAAACCGTTTTGCTGTCGGAGATGAACTGGAAATCGTGACACCTGCCGGCAATCAGCGTTTTAAACTGGATGCTTTGCAGTCAGTTGATGGCGACCGGCTGGAGGTCGCGCCCGGTAGCGGCTGGCATGTGCAGCTTAAACTTCCGGTAACACCTGGCAGCAAGGATTTACTGACCCGAATTATTGCCCGCTAGGCCTTATCGCGAAAGTATTCTTCGGTCAGTTTAAAGACTATTGGACTTAACATCAGCAGGGCAATCAGATTCGGAATCGCCATGAGTCCGTTTAACGTGTCGGCAAGCAACCAGACGAATTCGAGTTTCAGCGTTGCCCCTAACGGAATAAATAACACCCACAGCAGCCGGTATGGCTTGATGACTTTGACGCCAAATAAAAACTCGGCGCATTTTTCACCATAAAAACTCCACCCCAGCATCGACGTAAAAGCAAAGATCATCAAACCGAAACTGACAATAAAGCTACCAAACCCGGGCAACAAAGCTTCATAAGCGGCGAGCGACAGACTGGCACCGTTAGCACCGGTTTGCCACTCGCCGGAAATCACAATGACCAGCGCGGTAATCGTGCAGATCACCAGCGTATCAATAAAGGTACCTAACAT
>Ga0181582_10001984_pt1 | contig 16180 bp, 5 predicted proteins | sample 071ome_32_FD_132438 | JGI IMG/M metagenome (GOLD analysis project Ga0181582, IMG submission 132438) | Coastal salt marsh microbial communities from the Groves Creek Marsh, Skidaway Island, Georgia - 071405AT metaG (megahit assembly) | ecosystem: Environmental > Aquatic > Marine > Intertidal zone...
CACACGCGCGCGCGCGCGCCCGCGCGCCCGCCTCACGCAAACGACACGTCGCGCTCGCGACCGCGACCGCGCATCGCGCCTCGCTCGAGCCTCCCACGCGCGCGCACGCCGTCGCGACGTCGACGCCCGACGACCATTCATCTTCCAGCGACCACGCCCGCGCGCGACACGCGTCCGCGCGATCGATCGCGCCCGCGCCCACGCGCGCGTCCAGCGTCGTCGCGCGCGCGATGCGCGCGAGCGTCAGCGTCCACGCGAGCGCGAGCGCGCGTCGCATCGTCGCCGCGCGTCGCGATCGTCGCCGCGCGTCGCGATCGCGCGCGACGCGTCCGTTCGCCTCCCGACCGCGCGGGACGGGTCATCGACGAGTCGTGAACGGTCGATATCCATGGGACTCGAACCGGACACACGGAGACATACAGACGCGACGACGAACGCCGTATGCATCGCGTGTGCATCGTGCGTACGTGATCTTCACGTATTGTGACTCGGATTTGTCCGATGGTGACCATGTTATGTTCTGTGTTCGTCATCTCTGTGGGTACATAATCACGAGTCCTGACGCGCGGAGAACGCGTCTACACCCGCGCGCGAGGCGTCGTCGTCGTATTCTATCCGTGAACGCGCCGTCTCGCGTGAACCCGTGGGTGCGCGAACGCGCGGTGATGGGTGAAAACGCCGCGCGCTACGTGGCACCGTTGAGCCGCGGGCGCGCGCGCACCGCGCGCGCGTCACACCGCGCGCGACGCCGCGTTTTTGCGCGCGCGCGCGGCGGGCGCGCTTTTTTGCGCGCGCGTGACCGGACGCGCGCTCGATCGGACGCGCGCGGTGGGGGGTGCGGCGCGAAACATGGGATGGATGCGGCGCGCGCGGCGCGCGCATCCGACGCTTTGGACGCTCGTGCTGATCGTGTGCGCGGTCGTCGCGCGCTCGAACGCGGCGGATAACGTGCTGTCGGTGATGCCGAATCGTGGACCCGTGGGTGGAGGCACGCGCGTGGTCGTGGGGGGGGTGTTTGACTCGGCGCCGAGCGATTGGCTGAGCTTTGTCCCGGACGCGACGCGCGCGTACAACGCGGCGTGTCGGTTCGCGTACGATGCGGAGGGTGAGGCGGCGTACGTGCCGGGGACGAGCGTGAGTTTGAGCGAGATTTCGTGCGAGACGCCGTCGTATACGTCGCGGCTGGGGAGTGGATCGGGGCGCGCGCGCGTGAGCGTGGCGTTCGTCGGGTATCCGTACGATCCGCCAGAGGCGGAGTATTTTGACGGTACGACGTGGATCGAGGGGAACGTGAGCGCGAGTCAGTTTGAGTATTACGTGGCCCCGAGCGCTCGGGAGGTTTCGGTGACGAATTCGGTGATAACGGGGTCGGTTTCCTTCACGGGCGAGGCGCCGAGTGGGCGAGCCGCCGTGCTGGCGTTGGATGGGGGCGTGTTCAAGGAGGGTGTGAGCGTGGGCGCGGCGCTCAAGTGTCGGTTGGGAGGGACGTACGTGGTAGACGCGACGTACGTGAACGCCACTCGCGTGACGTGTCCGATGTGCGTCGAGATGAGCGGGGGCGGTTGCGGAGCGTACGGCCAACGTCTCTCGTGGCTTCCAAATCCTACGCCGACTTCCATCGAGGTGGAGTTGAGCATGAATAGCGGAGAGGACTACCACCCTGGGCCGTTAGTGTTAATTCATGGTGCTCCGAGCGGAGTACGCGTGACGCACTCAAGAAGTTCGCCGTCGCTCACCGCTTACGAGTCCACCAAGGACGCGGGCGCCGAGACGATGACTCTTGACCCGATGACGGTGAAGCTGATAGATAACAGGGGCACGATCATCGCTGACGATATGGGCGTCGGTGGCACACGAGGGTTTAACATCACGGCGACGTTGGACACGACGCTCTCGGCGAATACTCCGGGAGTGACGATGACAACGAATCCATCATCAATAGTAACCACGGAGGGGGCGGCAACATTTCAACTAGTTTTTAGCAAGCCATTACGCATGGGAGATTACGTCGTGCACGTAAAGGGTTCAGATTGTACCGGAACAACCTGTGTTGACCTGGTTACGGACGCAACGTTCAGATTTTCCGTCGTCCCAGGCGCACCTGCTGCGTTGGTTGCCGTTCCTGGTGAAGTCGCCGAGCGAGTGATTCACTCGGATGATGAGACTGCGCTCGGCTCCATCGATGTATACGTCGTGGACGCCGCAGGCAATCGATTGTACAACTTTGATGAAAGTGCGCACGTGATCTCCGTGGCCTCAGTAGACTCTTCGAACGCGTCCAGGACGGTGGGCTCGCTCTTGCAAGGAAACACAACGGTATCCACGTCGAGAGGCATCGCGACGTTCAAAGGTTTGAAGATTGTGAACCCCGCACCGACGGGTTCTAGGACCCCGGGCGAGACAACGTTCGTGAATAACTTGACTTACCCGTCGCCTTCTAGAGGGATCAATGGCGTCGATGAGGTATACAGGTTTTTATTTTCCTCGACTTTTGGCTCAGCGGTTTCTGCATTCATCGTCGCTAACGGCCAAGCGCGATACGTTGAGATCGACAATCATACCATGCGCACGATGGTGACATCAACATCAACTGTTTCCATCCCAAACGCGATCACACTTAGATTGTACGACGCTGGAAACAATCCGATTGATTGCGAGCCAAACACACGCTTGGAGGTGCGATCAAGTTCTGAGGCATATTGGCTCTCGCCAACCTCAGCTACGTACGCTGTCTGTGCGACCGGTGTGGGTGTCTGGTCGTTTGCTGCGAACTCCATTACACTTAGTACGAAAGCAGCGGGATATTACGTCGTTGAAATCGGATTGGAGGGATCGGAGTACGTGCGTCCGGCTCGGCAGCTCATTGAGCTCGTTGCTGGGAACATTGGATATCGCTGGAAGCATTATTTGGCAAACGGATCAGATGTGCGCTACAGCGGTAGTTCAACTCCCCTTGGCGATTTGAATATATCAGTTGCAGATATTGGTGGAAGTCTCGTCGGCGCGGCGGATCGATTCAATTCTTCGACGCTGGCATACACAGTACATCGAACGTTTACGTGCAGCAGCGCCACTCTTAACATTTCGGGAAGTTTAAGCGGTGATACGGCGGGTACCGGAAATGCTGTGCTGACTGGATTAGTGCTGCAGTCTCCGACTCTGGGAGTTCATAGTTTCAGCTGTAGTTCGACAGGGAATACGCTGAAGGATAGCGGAGGTAACATTATCAGCACGAACGCCGTAGCGTTGGTGGCGCTTAGTTTCAACATCACCGTCACCTCTGGCACTCCGTATACCTTTGCGTTCACAGAAACTCCGGTGTCTTTGATGTCGTCTTCCTTTGGAGTGATGTCCATGTCTACGTTTCGTCTATACACAGGAGAGTACTACGTGCCACTGGATGATTTCAAGTTTCAGATGTATGACACATATTTGAATGAGGTGAACTATGTCCTTGGTGGAGATCTCGCGCAAGTAGTGGCGAGCTTTACTTCAGGCGTTGCTGGTGATGACGTAGGCACACAGAGTGTGTACATGACGTACAACGCAACAGTGGCAAATCGGAGTGCACATTTGGTCTCCGACCCATTCGCATCATCAACTGGTTTGCGTGCAGCATTTGACAGAACAACGAACGCGGCGATGTTGACTGGATTGGCTCTTCGGAGAGCGGCCGTGGGCTCTCACACACTCACGTTTTCCGTGCCTGCAGTGCCAGCCCTGCCAAACGTGACGTTAGCGATTTCAGTTGCGCTTGGTCGAGCCCATCATCTCGCGGTGCGTGCTCCATGTGACGATTATCTTGAGACTTTTCGCACGACGGGGAACGGGGCGTGCAACTCCTCTACGACGTTGTCGCGAAGCCCGGCGACTCCATGTACGTGCACACAGTACACCTCTGCTGCTCTCGTCATTCTCAATCCGATTGTTATTGTGGTCATGGACGGTGGAGATAATCCAATGGGTAACGAATTCAATCCAACGTGTCTTCCCGGAGAGACGCCTCCTTGCGTCGGAGAGGTCGAGGCTGTGTTTGACTTTGAGGCCACAAATCCTTGCGTTGTTTCTAATTCGAGTTGCGCGTCAATTCAACCCATCGTACATAAGAAGACGATAGTCAACGGTACGGTAACTTTCGACGACATCGCTTTTCAGCTCCCAAAGTCAACAAGACAAGGCGGCACCGCGATCATAAAATTTCGCTCTCGTGGATTGGTCGATGTCGAATTATCTTTCGACATTTGGCCTGGAGCCGCACACGCTTTGGAGGTGACAGTCCCGGATACGTTTGCTGGTGGAGTCAATGATGTTGGGTTGGCATCATTGACGTACTCACTCATTGGTCGCATGTCGCAGCACTTCTCCGTCCATGTGGTTGACGAAGCCGGTAATAAGCTGCTGGGTGAAGACACGGTTAATCGCGTCGTTAATGCTTCTTTGATAAACGAGACTGCTTCGCTCCAGGGCGATCTCAGCAAAAATACGATTGCTGGCACCGCCATCTTTGGGAGCCTTTACTTTCTCTCGCCGCCGCAAGGACTTCATGTGATCCGCTTTTCTACTTCGGGCTTGCAGTCTTATAATTTGACTGTGAAAGTCGTCGAGGGTCCCCCTGCGAAGCTCAAGCATGTGTCGACGAGAGAAACACTCACAACGTATCAATCCGCAAGCGTGATCACCTTTGAGAAGTTCACAGTGCATGTACAAGATGCCGGAGGAATGCTGCTGGAAAACAATGTCATCTCAAAACGGATCACGGCAACCTTGCGGTCTACATTCAATTCGACTCGCACTTTCACCACCTCTAGCTACGCGTTCGCTGCGGTTGACGCACCGCTTGGAAAGGCGATAGTTGTTTTCCGTGGTATGACGTCGAGCGCGCTCGAAACAGGCACTTACAATTTGACGTTTGCTGGAGATGATTTGATTTCCGACACCATCCAGATAACTATTACACTCGGTGTTCCCAGCCAGTTATATGCGTCTCCATTGCCTCGCTATAGTGCCAAGCGCACGATCAGTCTGAGTTCATTTATTGTGTCGGTTGTCGACGATGGCCAGAATCAAATTGGAACCGCCGATCTTTTTGCGAGAACGATAAGTGTCGGGATAGAGTATGCCGACGCGACTAGAGCGGATGTGTTTTCGTCTGCGCCAAGAGTCAGCAACTACACCACCTCCAGTGGCCAGGCGATTATATCAACAATTCTGTCGCCATTGCTGCTGTTTGACCCGGTCGCCGGTTTATACAAAGTCACTTTGTCGTCATCCACTCCAAACTACCTGAAGCCATATACACTCGATTTAGAGATCACTTTGGGAGAAGTATCGAGCTTGGATGCGTGCGGGTGTCCGAGTTGTATCCGTTCTCCCGCAACCTCGACATACCCAAATGGGCTGTGTGCTGACACAAAATCATACAAGAGCGTCAGTTCGTTGGATCTGGATAACATCTTCGTTGTCACACGAGATGCAGGTGGTTTATTACTCGGTTCGACGCTGAATGTCGTTGAGCCACGGCGAGCAATTTCTGTCATGCTGGCTTCAATCGTGCTGGTGAACGGCGACATTGTCACGCCAACGCTCATCAACTCTCCGCTCATCGCGGATGACTCTGACGTGCTATGCGTCGATGCAGCCGCGGCTTGCCAGAACAACCAACGAATGACAAGCGTGGGCGCGCTTTACGTCAAGAATGGCGTCGCTGCATGGTGTGCTCCTGGTACTCCCGAAGGTCGTGCGAATAATTTTTGCAGACCCGCGACATACGGTGCAATCCTCAATTTCACGAACGCTGAAACTCAGTACGCGCAAAGTCTTGGAAGCTCATCTGTGCCTGATGTCGCCGGAAGCACTGGCGATGGCTTGGATTATTTTGGCGTTCGCACCAACCCCAGTTTCGTTGGCGACTCGGTCGGCCTTAGACTGAGTCATCCCCGTGCCGGGCGGTACATTCTGAAATTTGACTCGGTGTGTCCGCAGGAGGCGTGTCAGCAAAACGTGACAGCAAACTCTGAGCTCAAACGTGATTGGTTGGAGATCACCGTCGTACCGGGCGATCCGCATCGATTGGAGCTAGGCTCACAGAGGATCCCAGCGCATTTCGACAGCAACGCATCATTTCCAACGTTTGAGATCGCTGCATATGACGTGTCGGGAAATTTGCTCACAAACTGGAATGGGAGTGTGACAGTCACGGTGACGCCGACACCCCACGCCGTGCTCGGAGGATCGCAGCCGCTGATTGAAGGTAAAGCGAAGTTCGAAGATTTCAGAATAATCTCACGACGTGGTGTGAGGTATAATCTCACCTTCGCCCTGGAAGAGGCGATATTGGAAGTGGCAGATGGAGTTTCACTGTTCCCATGCAGCCGCGTGAAACCAAATTCACATTCCAAGGATGACGGCACGTGCGAGTGCTTCCCTGGTTACACCGAAGACGCTGAAGTTTCTGGATATGTAAACTCGTCGGCTACATCGAGCTTTCCGACGCTATACTATCAGGTTGATCCGCTGCGAATCGAAAGTTTCGTCAGTTCGCTGCGGCCTTACGGTGTTTGCGTGCCGTGTGCCGTTGGGTACTATAAAAACGTCAGCGGAGCGCAGGCATGTTACGCTTGTCCGCCAAACATGGACACGCTCACGGGAAATGACGGCAAACCACGTGACTTGCACGTGACGGCTGGAGGAGAGTCTCTGCCCGGATATGTCGCCAACTTAGAGAAGGACTCGTGCCAGTGCACACTCACCGGCCCACCCGTGAATGGGTCAAAGACGTTCACGAGCTTTTACCGACTCGACCCGTACGAGACGTACTCATGCTCACCATGCCCGCCCGGGGCAGTTTGTGACTCGAGGAATATAACGAAACTGTCTCTATTATCGGGTAACTGGCGTTTGAATGCCTCTACTCTCGAAGTGCTGCCGTGCAAATCACCCAACAGCTGCAAGGGTGGCGTGGGTGAAGGCGATGATTTGTGCAACGATGGATACTCTGGGCCGTTGTGCGGAACTTGCGACGCGTCGAGCGGGTACGCTAATCTGGAGGACTCGAGATCGCTCGAAAGCTCGCTAAAGTGCACCAAGTGTTGGCCAAAGTGGTTGAATGGGTTTGCCATTTTTGGTCTCTCTATCTTGCAGACCGCTGTCATGGCGCTCATCATTCGAGCTGCTCAGAGCGAAGTCCCTACGCAAATCATCTACACGAAGAGCGTGCTGTCACATTTTCACATGCTTTCGACCCTCGGGACGATCAACCTCGGCTGGCCCGCGGCCGCGGGCGTGCTCTTCCCGCTCTCAAGACTGTCATCAACGACCTCAATCAAATCTTTCTCTGTCGACTGCGTGTCCAAGTGGTCGCACCTCCAGTACACTCGGTACTCGTTCATCGTCGTCGTTGTGTTCTTGTCATTGTGTGTGCCGACGTATCTGTTCGTTCGTCTGAAGGATTTCTATGAGTTGCGCAAGGATTGGTATGAGAAAAAACGTTCTCTGGAGAATGCGTACATCGCGGCTCGACGAGAAGGAGAAAATGTTGATCGACTGAAGTGGCAGCTAGATCGTATGAAGAAGGCGCCCGATTTGAACGATGGTTATCCCGACGCGTACAACATGCAAATGCATACGAAGGTAGACCGGGACGGTTACGTCGTGCAAGAATGGACGGATGAAGAACTCGCAGCTCTCAAACCGACACCAACTGATGTCGCTGCGGGATTCTTCTACGCCATCATGTTCTCCATGTGCTGGTTTCCGATTCTCACGAACGTACTAAAGATGATCCGCACGACTAAAATTCAAAATGTCGGCACCTTCTTGGTGGTCGACTACAACGTACACACCGACGATCCCGGTTATACCGAGACACTGATTACGTATTTATTGTTCGGCGCTGTACTCACGAGTGTCTTTCCGTACACAGTTTTCTACTACATGAAGAGTCACAAGATGCAACTTGAGTGGTCTAAGACGAAGGCTCGTTATGGCTATCTGTACATTGGCTACACGGAAGAGATGTGGTATTGGGAATTTATGGTGATGATACGCAAGGCGCTTCTTGCCGGCACAGCTATACTCCTTCCGGACAAACCGACTCTCGCTGCGTACATCTCCATCGCTGTCATTCAAGGTTTCCTCTCCGTGGTTCTTCTGGTGGACATTTATGAGCGACCTCATCATCGAAGAGCGGAAATCACCTCGTTGACGACCATCTTGGTGAGCTACAATGCCGGAGCGCTCATGGTGAACGTCAAGCATGTGGCGTTATCAGCCATAGCCTCTATCATCATTTACGCTCTTAACTTTTACTTCGTGCTCACCATCCTACGATCTGTACGCGAAGACATTGAGGAAGAGGTAGTTGCGGCTAAAATTGCTGCGGAGAAACGCGCTCTACAGGAAGAGCACGAACTCCGTCGTAATGCGGTGCAACACGCGCTAGTGAGCACGCACGAAGCGTCGAAAGCGTTGCATCCAAGAATGGCTGAAGAGCTCATCGCTGCGTTCGACAACGATACTCTGATCAAAGAGCTGTCCAAACCAGGGGCGAATGACTTAAAGCTCAGACATCTCCAACTCAACGTGCACCTGGAGAGCTTGCGGAACAAGTGGCGAGAGAGTAAATCGACAGTGGTCAACTCGCCAGCTGCGCTCGATCGTGAACTTGAAGCTTTGGCGCTCAAGAGGCGTCATCGATCTCAGGAGCATGGAAGATGGCGTCATCGCGTCGATGATATGGATACCTCATCGAGCGATGTCGAGCATCGATCGGGAAGTGATGACTCGGCGTACGTCGCTCAGGAGACGCAACGTGCGAACGTTGAAGCGCGCGTGACGCAATACAATGAAATCATGGCACAGCAGCTTCGAATCGCTCGCGATGCCGAGACAAATAAGAGACTCGGTTTCAACTTGACAGGCAAGTCTACTGTGGATCAACCGGAGCCACTTTATCCAGCAGGCTATATTCCGCCGCAACCTCGCCTACCGGCGAGAGACACCGTCTCGTGGAACCCGCCAGCGGCGGACATCTTACTGAGCGCACCGATGAGGCCGGCAAAGAAACCCTCACAGAAGCATCCGAAACCACCCGTGCCGAGTGATCCGTTCACGTACGATTACTTCGAGATGAGTCACGTCCGCGATGCCCTTCCTCCGGAAGCACAAATCGCCAAGCTTCAGAGAGAAGTTGCGCGTCAAGTCGCCGGCGGCTCAAAATCTGCGAAGTCCAAGGAGGCCTCCTGGCTAAACGCCGGTCCACGAAAGAGTTGGAAAGAGAAAATGACAGACACTCGATGGCGTGTGCAAAAGCGCATCGAGGCGCGAGAGAACGCGGCCATGGAGAAAGCGTTCGCTGACGCTGTCGCGAAGGATGAGGGAGTCGTGGACGCGGATGATGCGGACACTCCTACACCACCCATCTATGATAGAGACAAACGAGAAGAAGAACGAGAAGAAGAACGAGAAGACGAAGATTATGAAACGGAACTCTCCGAATCAAACCGCTCCCCGAGCGAAAGGGACGATTCGCGTTCACAGAGCGAGTACGACGACTACGAAGAAGAAGAGTACTCTGACGACGGAGGCAGCGCGTCGCAGTATTCGGACGAACAATACTCTGACGAGGACTGATCTCCATCGGTCGCTCCGACGCCCTCGCACAACCCACATACTTCCTCATTTATACCCTGTAATTTCACCCTAGAACTCCTAGCTCATCGCGCGCTTCCTCCATCCGACTGACCGATACCGTCGTCCGCGTGTCAACCATTTTCAAACCGTCCCAACTGAAATCGTCGTCATTCCTCCACGCTGACCATGGCCGATGCCGCCCGCGCGACGCTCGACGCCGCGCACGAGCTCGCCAATCTCCTCGACTGCGGACTCGACCGCGAGCAGCTCGCCGTGCTCATCGCGCTCGTCGAGCGCGGGATCAATCCCGAGGCGCTCGCCGCGGTCGTGCGAGAACTCAGACGCGAAGCGCGCGCGCTGCGAGCGAGCGAGGGCGAGGGGTGACCGTGAAGGCGCGGGACTGTGTCGCGATCGGTTCCCGGCGTAGCGTAGCTTTGTGATTGTACGAGTAGAGTGGGTGCGAGAGGATGACGCGCGCGGTTGAGCGAGCGAGCGCGACGGAGACGTTCGTTGACTCGTGTTTGTTGAATGACAAGAGATATTCGAGCGACACGGGATTACGTGATGACGGTGGGCGCGTTTCGGCCGGTGAATTTGGCGAGATCACTCGTTTCGAGGGCGATCTTGATGAGCGGCGCGAGGGCGACTTGCGCGTCGGCGCCTTGCTTGCTTTCATCGGCTTCGTACTGCTCAATGTACATGCGCACGGTGGCGCCGGAGGAACCGGTGCCAGAGAGGCGGAAGATGAAGCGAGAGCCGTCCGTGAAGACGAAGCGCACGCCTTGCTTCTTCGCGACGGAGCCGTCGATTGGGTCCGTGTACGAAAAGTCGTCGGCGTAATCGAGCGTGTACTCGCCGTACTTGTCGCCCTTCTTCGCGCTGGCAGCCTTGGCGCGGAGAGCTTCAACCATGGCCTCGCACGGAGCAGATTCGCAGCCTTCATAATCGTAACGCGAGAAGAAGTTGCGACCGTACTTGGCCCAGTGTTCCTTGGTGATTTGCTCGACGCCGACGAGCTTGCCGCCGACCGGAACATCCTTATTGCGGTACGCCAAGATGGACAGCCACGCGAGCACGGCCCACATGCCGTCCTTCTCGCGGACGTGGTCGGCGCCCGTACCGAAGGATTCTTCCCCGCAAACCGAGCATCGGCCGGCGTCCATGAGGTTACCGAAGAACTTCCAGCCAGTCGGCGTCTCGAAGCACTCGACGCCGAGGCCGGCGGCGACGCGATCGAGCGCGGCAGCCGTCGGCATGGAGCGAGCGAGACCCTTGAGACCGGACTTGAAGTACGGGATGCAAGACACCGCGTTGGCGGCGATGATGGCGACGGAATCGCTCGGCGTGACGAAGAAATTGTTACCGAGGATCATGTTACGATCGCCATCGCCGTCGGACGCGGCGCCGAAATCCGGAGCGCTCGAGGAGAACATCACCTTGACCAACTCTTCGGCGTACGTCAAGTTCGGATCGGGGTGACCGCCCGCGAAATCTTCCTTCGGGACGTCGTTCACGCAAGAGGACGGCGCGCCGCCGAGCTCGTTGACGAAGATGGGCTTGGCGTACGCGCCCGTGATGGCGTGCATCGCGTCGAACTGCATCTTGAAGTCCGGTCGAGAGAGCAAAGACTTGATCAAGTCAAAGTCGAAGACTTCCTTCAGGAGCTTGAGGTAATCCTCCACCGGGTCGATGACTTCGACCTCAAATTCGCCGAACTTTGTGACGCCGCACTTGCTCAGATCGACGTCCGGAATGTCAGCCATCTTGAGCGACGTCACCGTTTGCGTGAATCCGTAGATCGCGTCCGTGATCTTTTCCGGCGCGGGTTCACCCGAGCTGTAGTTGAACTTGATCCCCCAGTCCTCCTTCGGACCGCCCGGATTATGCGACGCGCTCATGATGAAACCGCCGAACGCCTTACGCGCCCGAATCACCGCGCTCGCCGCCGGCGTGCACAGATATCCATCCCGTCCAACGTACATCTTCTTCACCCCGTTCCCCGCCGCGAGTTTCAGAATGATCTGCGACGCCTCCTTATTGAACCATCGTCCGTCGCCGCCGAGCACCATCGCCTTCCCGCGCGCCTCCTCGCCGAGCGCCGAGAACAAGCTCTGCACCCAATTCGCCAGATAATTCCCCTCCGAGAACGTCGCCGCCTTTTTCCGAAGTCCAGACGTACCAGTCTTCTGTCCCTCGATCGGCGTCGTCGGGACCTCACGCACGGGCACGGCCGCGACCGACATGACGCGTCCGCGCGAGTGCGAGACCGATCGTCTTTTTTCTCCACGCGACGCGCCGGACGTCGCGCGCGCACCGAGACCGAGAGCGAACGCGCACGGCATACAACGACGACGAACGCGCGATCGACGCACGAGAAAGTCGCGCGCGCGCGTGTGACGACGTCTCGGGACGCGCGCGAGACGCTTTATCCATCGCGCGATCGCGCGACGCGTGTGGTGGAGATTTCACGCGCGCATGACGGGGCGGTTATCCATCGCAATACGACGATTTCGGCGCGCGTGGACGACGCTAAACCCTAACGGTTCGGTGCCGCGCGAAACGGGCGTTTCGCGCGCGATCGTACGCACGATCGTACGCGTTCGAGCGTGCGACACGCCGGTCAACCGCGATCGCGCGTCGTCCACGCGATATCTCAAACGATCGGACGGATGATACGTATACGATCACGATGGAAAGCCATCGTGCGCACTCGATGGGTTCATTGGTCACGACCCCTCGACACGCGCGCGCGCGTCGATCGATCGATCGATCGTCGCGCGCGGCACTGACGCGCGTCGCGCGCGCGCGCGACGCCGCGCGCGCGGTCGACGCCTCGCACGCGGTCTCTCGCGCGTCGGAACGCGGCGCGACGCGCGACGCGCGCGCGCGGTGTGACGCGGTGAACGTCAACACCCTTCGCGCGGGCGCGATGGGTGACGCGGACGCGGACGCGCGTGAGGCGCTCCTGGGCGCGCGCGCGAGCGCTGGCGCGCGCGCGTGGAGTGGTGCGCGACGGTGGGCCGCGTTCGGTGTGGTTCTGATCGGGACGGTGGTGATGGCGGGCGCGTTGGCGGGACGCGCGCGCGGCGAGGCGGCGGCGGGCGAGACGGACGCGCGCGGCGCGAACGCGATGGCGAACGCGAAGACGGTGGCGGAGTGGGGGAAAGGGATGTTGCATTCGGTGAGCTGGGACGAGCAGAAGGGATTTCGCCAGGATGGGATGGTGACGAGGGGGAAATTCGAGCGCGATCAAGCGGCGCTGGGAGAGTCCATGATTCGAGAGACGGTGAAGAAGTATTACCCGTCACGGATAGCGAAGGGGCAGCAACCGTTCACGGTGTTTTATACCGTGGAGGATTACCCACAGACGAGGTGTTGGAGGTCGGCGCGGACGTTGTCGGAGCCGGAGGGGTGCAACAGCGACGCGTGGGCGCCAGTGTACAATTTCGCGTCGCAGCCGCGAGACGGGAGATTGCTCCCGGCGATCCAACAGGTGACTCTCATCACGATGGCAGAGCCGTTGTTGGAAATATTGTCCACCGAGAACGGCGACGTGAGCACGAATCCGCCCGTTTGGACGAAGCAAGAGATCTTCGGACGAAACGGCGAGCACGGTTCGCAGTGGGCTGAACTCATTCCGAAAATCGTTTGGAGAGGTTCAGATTATAGATTTTTAGTCCCCGAGTTTGAAGGTTTCAAGGAGGATTCGTGTCACGAACCCTCATCGTGCTTGCTGCAGGACCTTGATTCAAAGATTACGAACAGCTCGGACCCCAAGCAGCCGTTGAGAGACGCGCTCGCGGGTGATGCAATCACCCCGCGCCTGCGCTTAGTTCTCACGTCCCTGCTGGACGATAGCTGGGTCGACGCTAGATTTTATTGCATCGCGCATTACGATGTGAGATTCAATCTTCGAGTCGTGCTCGGGAAGAAGTTGGGCGTCGAGGCGCACCAAAAGATGACGGGAGAGGACTTGGCCAAGTACAAGTATCACATCGATCTCGGCGGCGCCGGTGGAACGACTTGGACGGGGACCATTCATAAGATGTCACTTCCGGGAGTGCTGTTCCACCACGAAACGTCCATGAGAGACTCGTACTTTGACGACATCAAACCGTGGGTGCACTACATTCCGGTGAAGGAAAACTTGAGCGACCTGCGCGAGAAATTCAAGTGGGCCGAGGCGCATCCGAAGGAGTGTCAACGAATCAGCGCAGCGGCGAGCGAGTGGGTGAAGAAGCTCAACACGCGCGCCGCACTGCTGCGACACAACTACGACATGCTCGCGGTCAAGCTCAAGAAGACGCTCGATCCGAGTGGCAGCCTCCTCGTCCCCTTTGAGCGCGCGCACCCGCACCTCGCACCCCTCAAACTCGGTGCTCCATGGCACGGCAAGCATCATAAGCAACATTAGCGAGTACGCCGTGTACATTCATGACCAATTCCACCGAATCGTCCGATCGCCCGACGCCCGCGCCCTCGGTCAACGCCCGCGCGAGACGCCGCCTCTTCGCGCGCGCGAGCCGCACTCCCACGCGCACCGCACACACCTCACCCACCCCAAACCCGCGCATCGCGCGCATGCGCACTTCCCTCGTTGCGTTCGCGTCCTCCGCGCTCGACCGCGCCCTCAGCGGTGAGCGTTTGACGCGCGATGAGTGGCGCTGCGTCCTACTGCTGACGATCGCCCTCTACGCCGTAAACGTCTTCGTGCACGCGGTGTTCCACGCGAAGCGCTATCCGGCGTATCTGGAGACGGGTAAGGGACGTTTAGTTGTCGTGTGTCGGGTGCTGTACGGCGCCCCGGCGGCGATCGCGCAGGCGTTGTGGATATGCGCGTGGGCGGCGTTTTGGGAGATCTTGCGGTCGCCGCTGTGGCGACCGCGGCGGGCGCATCACGGAGACGTGGGCGCGCGGCGAGGGCGGCGACGGACCCCGGTCGTGCACGACGGACACGCGAGCGTGGCGATGTGCGGTGGTGGGTTTCGGACGTGGTATCATATCGGGGTGTATCATGGATTGTATCAGACGTTCGGCGCGGAGGCGTTGGAAAAAGTGCACTGGGCCGGATCGAGCGTCGGGGCGCTCATGGCGGCGATCGCGGCGAGCGGAGTGGATCCCGACATCGTGTGGGCGCACATACCGGAGATTGCCGCACTTCATCGCGATCGGTGGATGCGGAATCTCACGACGGTGGGGAGTAAATGTCGATTCTTGCTGGACGACGTCTTGCCGGAGGACGCGCACGAGCGGTGCACGGGACGCTGCTTCATCTCCATCACATCGTTGCTTCCAACGCCGCATAACGTGATATTGACCGAGTTCGAGTCCAAGGATCAGCTGATCGACGCCGTGATCGCGTCGACGTACATCCCGGTGTGGACGTTCCCAGGCGTGTGCCTCCACCAAGGCATGGTGTGCGTGGACGGCGGCGTGACGAACAACCTCGCCTCGCTCAGCAGCGAGACTTTGCGCATCGGTTTAGATCCTGAGGACGCCACGGATTGGGGCGCGACGCTCATTCCGAGCGCTCCGAGGCGTCGGATAGACACGTTCATTCCCGCGGATGACTCTGGTCTCACGCAGATGTACGAGTGCGGCAAGCGAGACATTGCGCGCTGGCTCACGACGGCGGAGGGCAAGCGGTTCTCCGCGAAACTCCGCGAGAAGTCACCCTCTAGCAAATGAAACAATCGCACGGTCGTGCGCCTTACGCGTTGATATTTACTAGTATATTTCTAATTAATTTATCGTTGACATCATTGCGCGTCACCAAATCGCGTCGCCGAAGAAGATGACCCCGGCTTCGTTCGCGATGGCGCTCAGCAACCCGCCGCTGGCGTCGCTCGCTATTCTATCCGTCGTGTCGCCGACGACGCGCGCGGCCTCCTCTATGCTGAGCGACGAATTACGCGTTACGCCAAACGCCTCGCGCGGAATCGCGTCGGCGTGCGCGCGCCACGCCGCGTGCATAGCGTCGTTCATCGCCACGACAAAGTGCGGCGAGCGCACGACCAAGCGCGTCTCATTCATGATGTCTCTCAGGTTACTCACCTGTCGCTCGCGCTCGGCCGCGTCGCTCTTGGACGCGATGGGTCCTAATAAACTATCGAAATCCGGATTTTTCGGCGGCAAAAGCATCGCCTCCCACGACGGGAACGATCGAGGCGCCATGACGTGCAGACGGTTCTTGCGCTCAAACGGGAGCGCCTTGGGATCGCTGAACACGTCCGAGGGCACCAAAAGTGCGCGACTCATCGTCTCCCGACACCGTCGCATGAACTCTATCGCATCATCCCGCGTCCATTCATCCTTTGCGAACTCCCCGAGCTCCTTTTCCGCGATCGCCCGCGCCACCGCCGCGAGCTCGCGCACGCCCTCCTCAAACAGGTACGCGCTCGTCGCCGCCAGAAACGCCCCGCGCGACGCGTCGTCCAACGTCTCCCGCCCCGACGCCGACTCACGATCCAGAAACCCACGTCGCGCCACTAAATTAACCGTCGTCCGCGTCAACAATTCCATCGCCGACGCCGACGCCAGCGCGACGCAG
>Ga0181582_10001986_pt1 | contig 16173 bp, 11 predicted proteins | sample 071ome_32_FD_132438 | JGI IMG/M metagenome (GOLD analysis project Ga0181582, IMG submission 132438) | Coastal salt marsh microbial communities from the Groves Creek Marsh, Skidaway Island, Georgia - 071405AT metaG (megahit assembly) | ecosystem: Environmental > Aquatic > Marine > Intertidal...
GGCGACGCGCGCGCGATCTCGGGTCGAGCCCGCAGCGACGCGTGCATCGCCATGCGCGCCTCACCCGCGCGTCACGCGCGCGTGAGCGCGTCCGAAGGCGACGTGACGCGTCGAGTGCGTCTTCCCTCGGAACCACGCCCGATGCGCCCGGGTGCGAGCATTCCGAGCGGTGTTTCGTCCTCGTTCTCGCGATGCGGATCACGAACGTCCTCGTCGACGCACGTGGCTTTCATCGGACGAGCAAGCGGCAGAGGGCGAGGGAGCGCGAGCGCGATCTCGCTCCCGGGGGGGTCGAGCGGCGACGCGAGCGGGACGGGCGCGCTTCGCTTTCAGCCGCTGGGCTTGATTCGCGGAATTTCGAGCGCGGGCGCGAGGTGCGCGAGGTGTGGGGCGACGAAAGGTGGGTGTGATCGCGATGCAAACGAGCGAGCGGGTCCAAAGGCGCGACGAGCGATGCTTGCGGCGGTCGCGGCGGTGACGGGCGGACGGGCGGGGCGGGCGAGCGCGCTATCCGGTGATGGAGGTTCGGGAGTGAGGGGAGGCGACGGCTGGGGCGGAGATGGGGGTGGTTCCTCGGGTATGGGACGAGACAAACCCACGTTTGCCTCGGTCGGTGGAAGCGATGACGTCGTTCTGGAGGAAGTGGTGATGCTGGACGTCCACGGGATGCACTGCGGTGGTTGCGCAGCTAGTGTTCGGAAAATCTTAGAAGGAGACGACGACGTACGAAGCGCGTCCGTGAACTTGGCGAATGAATCTGCTGTTGTACGCATTAATTTATCGGTGGCCCAACTCGAAGGTTCTGAGTTTGAAACGGCGGTCAAGGAGGCAGCAAAGACTGTCGGTACCAAGTTGGCAGCGCTCGTCACCGCGGCTGGGTTCCCAACGTCGTTGCGTGACGCCGGTGGCGTGGCCGTGGCGGGCGTCACGGGAGCCGAGGCAGCGAAACAAAAGCGTGAAGAGCGATTGAGGCGAATCAAGGAGAGTACGCAACGCGTGATCGTCGCCTGGGCTCTTGCCAGCGCATGCTTGCTTGGACATCTTTCACACTTTTTCCATTGCAACGCACCGTGGCTCAGCTTCTTGCACAGTAACCCGGTACATATCACTCTGTCCGTGTTTGCCATGGCTGGACCTGGTCGTCAAATATTGATTGATGGCTGGCAAAGCTTGCGTCGAGGTGGTCCGAATATGAACACGCTTGTGTCCCTTGGGGCGATTGCATCCTTCTCGATGAGCACTGCGGCGATGATGCTCCCAGCCTTGGGATGGCCCACTTTCTTTGAAGAACCCGTCATGTTGCTTGCATTCGTCCTCCTTGGGCGAGCTGTGGAAGAACGAGCCAAGCTCCAGGCGACGAGCGACATGTCTGCGTTATTGAACTTGGTGCCAGAGACTGCTCGTTTGGTGTCATCCACTGGTTCAATGAATTCTGACGAGCCATACTATCGCACTGTTCCAACGTCTGTCATAGAGCCAAAAGACAAGATTATTGTTTTGCCGGGAGATCGTATTCCCATCGATGGTACGGTTGTGAGCGGATGTAGTACTGTCGATGAGGCCGCGATCACAGGTGAGCCCATCCCTAGGCCAAAATCCGCAGGAGACATGGTTGCGGCTGGAACTGTCAACTGCGATGGAGTTCTGACGATTGAAGTAGTTTCCTCGGGGGAGGAGACTCAAGTGGCTGGTATTGTTCGCATGGTTGAGTCCGCTCAACAACGCGAAGCACCGGTGCAAAGACTTGCGGACCAAGTCTCGGGTAAATTTGTGTACGGCGTCATGGCCGCGAGTGCGGCAACGTTCACATTTTGGAGTACGGTGGGCACCAAGCTCTTTCCAAGCGTTCTTACGACCGCTGCGACGGCGGCAAATGCGCCGATATTGATCGCTCTTCAAATGACGGCATCTGTTTTAGTTGTCGCCTGTCCATGCGCCCTCGGTTTGGCAACACCAACAGCGGTGCTCGTGGGAACAGCGCTCGGCGCTCGACACGGGCTCCTCATTCGCGGTGGAGATATTTTGGAGAAAGCTAACGGTTTAGATACGGTGGTTTTTGACAAGACGGGAACCCTCACCATCGGCAAGCCGGTACTCACGGAAACTCGCACGGTCATGGGCTACCGCAGCGAAGATATTGTTGCCCTTGCCGGAGCTGTGGAGAGAAACTGCCGTCATCCTTTGGCGTTGGCGATCACAGAAGCTGCGGATAAGAACGGCGTGCGAAAATTGAATGTCGAGGACGGAACGTTCAAACAAGAGCCAGGAGCCGGAGCGAGCGCCGTAGTGGACAAGAAGATGATATCTGTTGGCACCCAAGCATTCGTGCAGGGCGACAACCCTAGTCTTCCTCTCGAACTGCTGAGTGCCGCGGACAATCCGGGACGCACACCAGTGTACGTCGGGATCGATGGCAAGATTGTGGGTGTCCTAGAGATGCAAGATGAGATCCGAAAAGATGCAGCAGAAACGATCAAACGATTGCGAGAGAAGAACATTCAAACTATCATGATTTCTGGCGATCGAGTTGAAACGGCGCAGGCTGTCGGGAAGCTCGTTGGCATTGAAGAGAAGTACATCTTCGGCGGAGTCAAGCCGGCTGGCAAGGCTGAGCTCGTCGAAGACTTCCAGAGACAGGGTAAACGCGTCGCGATGGTCGGTGACGGTATCAACGACGCCGCTGCTTTGGCACAGGCAGACGTGGGCATCGCCATGGCGAGCGGCGTCGGCGCGGCGAGCGAAGTCGCCTCCATCGTCTTACTTGGTGACAGGCTGCCACAAGTGAGCGATGCTATCGAATTGAGTAGAGCAACTTTCAGCAAGATCAAGCAAAACTTGGGGTGGGCGTTCGGGTACAATTTGATTGGCATTCCGATCGCCGCCGGCGCGTTGTTGCCAGCTTACGGCTTGTCGCTCACGCCCTCCGTGGCGGGCGCGATTATGGGTTTCTCTTCCCTCGGCGTCATGGGAAACTCGTTGCTTCTCAGGTTGAAGGGTCGAGATCTTTCCAAGGCTGAGGATGAGGAGCCAAAAACGAATTAGCGTTGTCGATAAAGAATAGCAGCGAATTGATCATTACATTCCCTACGCTTGGCTGGCAAAGAACTCCTTTCCGCGGTCCTCAATCTCCTTCAAATACTCCGCCTGCACGCGCTGCGCGTAAGAACCGTTGGGAAGATTCAACACCACACCCTCCATGCGTCGTTGAAGGTCCTTCGTGAACGCGGTCTCGTTGTAGCCATCCTTGGAGATGTCGATAAAGTGCATCGTCCACTCCTCGGCGGTGGAGCGAATAACCGTGTCGAGCGGGGACTTTTTCTCGTCGAGCTCGCGGGCGGCGTACAGCTGGAGCAAACGTTGCAGAATGTGCACCATACCGTCCAGTTTGTTCTCGTCGGACTTGCGAATCCACGCGTACACGGTGTTCAGCACGCGCTCGTCCACCGTCACGCTCTCCAGCGCTCGCGCCATGCGTTGCAACGCATCCGCCTTGAGCGGCACGTCAAACTCCCCCGACGCGGGATCAGCCGCCGCACCGACCACCCTTTGCACGCTCGCGCTCGATTCCTCAATCGTATTCGCCGTTCGCTCCACCATCGCCTCCACGAGCTTCATGCACTTGGACGCCGTCTGCGCCACTCGCGTCTTCTCATCAGCCGTCGCCGCCGAGTCACTCCTCGACGCGAACCGCATCCACATCCGCTGATCAAACGACAACACGTTCTCCGCCACGACTCGCGCCAGCTCATCATCGCTCGTCGCGCCCAGCATGATGTCGATCACCCCGTCCATCGCCGCCAGGTCCGACGCGCCCGCGTCTCGCGCGCGCGAGACCGCGCGCGCACCGCGCGCGAGACCGCGCGCGCGCGAGACCGCGACCGAGAGCGGACGAACAGCGCACGCGCGCATGTCGACGTCGCCGTGTGACGCGTCGCGCGCGCGCGCGCGTCGTCGCCGACGCGCGACGATGGGGTGTGGTCCGTGTGTGAAGCCCCTCGAGTCCGTCGTTCTTGAGTCATGATTCGATAACGGGGCGCCGACGTGGTGCGTCTCACGCGTGGGACGGCGCGCGGCGTCGACGTCGGCGCGCGGGACGCCGACGCGCGACGTCGACGCGCCATGGCGTCCACGTCGAGCGCGGGCGCGCGCGAGGACGAGATGTGGGCGTCCCTGCGCGAGGGCGCGCGCGTGCTCGCGGAGAAGGAACCGCTCATGTGTGGGTTCGTGTACGCGACGATTCTGAACCAGCCGACGTTCGAGCGCGCGCTCGCGTTCTTGCTCGCGTCGAAGATCGCGAACGCGACGATACTGCAGGGACAGTGGAATGATCTCATCGTGGACGCGATGAACGCGACGAATGAGGCGGGGATACGGGAGTACGCGGGACCGGGCACGGGGTCCATCGGCGACGCGGCGAGGGAGGACTTGAAGGCGATCGTCGAGCGTGACCCGGCGTGCCCGTCGTACACGCACGCGTTTTGTTTCTTTAAGGGGTTCCAGGGGTTGCAGGCGCAGCGCGTCTCTCACTGGCTCTGGGGACATCAACGGAAAGTGTTGGCGTGTAAGATGCAGAGTTTGGTCTCGGAGGTGTTCGGCATGGACCTTCACCCGGCGGCGAAATTCGGCAGAGGCATCATGATAGACCACGGACACGGCGTCGTTGTCGGCGAGACGGCGGTCGTGGACGACGGGTGCACTCTACTGCACGGCGTCACGCTCGGAGGGACGGGGAAGGTGCGGGGCGACCGACATCCTAAATTGGGGAAGCGCGTCGTCGTTGGGTCGAACGCGAGCGTTCTTGGAAACATCCACGTCGGCCACGATTGCAAAATCGGCGCCGGCGCGGCGTTGATGCACGACTTGCCTCCGAACACGACCGTGGTTGGTCACAAAGGACGCGTGGTGACGAAGAAAGCGACGGGAACCATTGTGTCGAAGCTTTGATCTATTTTTTCTATTCTAACACGATCTAGTTCACTACCTAGGATTTAGTATTTGTACAACTAATTTTTTTCGAAACTTGGAACGAAGTTGACGTTCATCCACGAAAGGTTTCCTCCCGGTCGTCGCACCGTACCCTGAAGCCAGAACTCGGCCTTCTCGTCAACATTCGATTTTTTGCGCTCTCTCGATGCCCCGCTCGCCAACAATTTCCAAGAGCTGATGCCTCGAGAGGTAATATTTCTTTGCTGCTCTGCACCGATGGCGCGTCTCAGGCGCAAGCATACTGTTCCAGCGATTTGTTTCGACTCAATCGACTGAGTGAGCGCATATCTCATGGACGAAGCCTCGCGAAACGGAATTTTAGGTGCCACCGATAACCATCTCGGGACCTGACCGATCCAAACGACGGAGAATAGAGCAATGAGGCGGTCAGTGAGCGTATCACCAGCTTCTTTTTCGGCGTGCATGTCTTCCTCTGATTCCTCGAGCACATTCTTGCCGACGATGGAGTCGAGAATGTCAAGAATCAAGTGCGAAAATTTTTGTGAGACGGCTGCAGACATGAGTACGTATCCAATCAGAGGTGTAATCACTGAGAGCCGCAGCCAAATTTGGAGACGCCTGTGCGAAATGTGAACAGACTTTTCGAGCTCGGTGAGTTGCGCAATGTTCGTCTGAATGATTCCTTCGGCCACTGAGCGTTTTCCTTTGGGGATATTATGAAGCAAGCATAGCTGCAGTTCGGCCAAAGAACGTGCCATACGCCATCTATCGATTGCCGCAGCTTCGTTCCAATACGCACTGCTGAAGACGCCATCCGCATTCGCCAGATTTTTCACAGCCAAAACTTCATCGTTGATGTAGGATAAGATGTCAGTCGTATAGTTGATCCCTAATTCACCGATGATTTCCGCAAGCGAGCCAACTTTGACGGGTTTCAGCATCAAAGAATGCACGAGCACTCGGCCCAGATTTTTAAGCGACACCGAGGCTGCGCTCAACACAGACTTCACCTCGCTTACTTTTGAGGGCAAGTTTGCGTAGCTCACGGTCGAAAACGAAGCGAGAAGTCGTCTTTCTTCCTCGGTACTGAAGTCAAAAGAATGTTTCAGTGGCAAATCCGCTTCATTCGCCGCAAGAGTGGTGTTCGTCGGTAAACCACTGATGAGTTGTTCAAGCAAATCTGCAGTCGCGCCATCCAGAATATCATGTCTCTCATTATTCTCTCTGAGTACATCGCTCACATATTTTTGAAACGCTGAGGACAGAGTACTTGAGGCATTCATATTTTTAGGGTCCAACATACCCTCTGCGATGATGAAACCAACGAGCTCTTTCGACTTGATCACTCCACCCCGCAATAGCTCAATCAAAAGACTAGAAATACGGTCAACTCTATCGTGCTCTTCCCCGTCGATTGAGTACTGCTTTATCCAGTGTATCACGTGATTGCTCACTTTGAATGATATCGCGAGCTCAGTGAGAAAGATTCGCGTAGACCGTTGACGCGACGATATCAAGACACTTGCAGGTGACGCTGAGTCGTCAGGAATATTCATGGCCCAACCGCAGGCGGTGTCCACCATCGCCCTGTATGCGACCTCCACGCCATCTTGCGCTTGGATAAATGTATTTGCCAGCCTTTTAGCTGACGTCTCATCCCCGATGTTGTCAAACAATTTCTGTAATAGCTGGATGAGACTGTGAACTTTGACGGCGATCAACTGTGGGTTCGTGGCTTGTGTTAGCAAAAGCACCCGTCTTTCGACATCATCGATTACTTGACACAGTTGTTGAGATAAAGGCATTCGCCGTTCCGTCGCCGTTTTCCGCAGTTCTGCGACGACGTCCAGACCTTCGCCTCGAGGTGCGACGACAAAGGCATCTGTGTTTGCAGAAGCAGCACATGCAATGACGTCACTCAGACTTGTCACGAACCCACTATCCGTGGACGCGCTCCCGTTTTTCATAATCTCATACAAGCACCAGGTTACCTTTTGCACTAATAATACCGAGTCCGCGTGCGACTTGGAAGCGTGAGGTATGAGTGCGCGAAAAGTTGGTGCCATCACCCGCGCCACGTTGAGCGCCAACGCCTCGGATTGCAACCTCTTTTTCAATCCATGTTCGTGCACAAATCGCAGTATGTCTCCAAAAACCTTCGAATGATCCACCAAATCATCTTGAATCGAGTAGTGTAAGAGCCCGAACACATACTTCAGTTCGGTTTCCTTTCCTGCGATGCTCTCGGAAGTCAAGAGCTCGTCTCGAAGCAACTCGAATGCGTGCGCGAGCAAGTCCTCAGTCCACGCGCCTCGACACGCCTCCACGCCCTCTTTTTTGTACTGCGCTAGATAATTTACTTTCACTGCCCATATTCCTCTATGCACCGGAACCCTGTACGCGTACAGCGTCTCCAGGAGCTTTCGCTTCCTGACGCCGTGCGGCACCCACCGCTCGAGCGAGGGCAAGTCAACGTCGCCCGCCAAATCCTCAAAGAACGCCTGCACATCCTCCGCGCTCGCGTGCACGAGCTCTGGTACGCTCCACATTTTCACCCCTGTCTCCGTCATGGAGCTCCCGTACTCCGATTGATCCCTCACTCCCGTCTCCGGCGCCCGCAGCGTCTCCTTGAGCGTCTCATTCGCCGCGCGTCGAATCTCTCTCAGCACCTCCGAGTTCGCCATCTCCCGCAGCACTTCCTGCAGCACTCGCGGCGTCACCATCATCCCATCATCACCCGTCCCCGCTCGACGACGCGCGCGTTCATCCGCCTCCGTGAACCCACGTCGAATCATCGCTCGCGTCAGCCGCTCGCTCGGAAACCGCTCGCCATCGCGCGCGTCCGACCGCGTCCGCGGCGGTGGATCCACCCCCCGTTCGATCGGTTCGCCCTCATCCAGCGTCGGTCGAGCGCTCCGACGACTCGACATGCGTCTCGCCCGTCGGCGTCTCCCGAGCGTCTCCCTCTCTCGCGCCGCGCGGTCGTTCGTCATCATCGCGCGGCGTCGTCATCGCGCGTCCTCTGTTCGCGACGCGACGTCGCATGTTCCCGCCCGCGGTCGCGTCGGGCGCGCTCGTCGTCGCGGCCGCGCTCGCGTTCGCGCGACATCGCGCGCGTCGCGCGTCGAGACGCGGGAACGAGACGCGCGATGGGACGCGCGCGCGCGAGGACGACCTCGGGGCGTTCGTCGAACCGACGCGGGACGCGCGAGCGATCGGACGGACGCGCGGTGCGCTGGGAAACATGACGTTCGCCGTGAAGGATGCGTTTGATCTCGAGGGACGGTCGTGTGGGTTCGGAAACGCGGCGTTCGCGGCGCGGGAGACGCGCGCGCCGACGAGACACGCGCGGTGCGTGACGGCGCTTCTGGAGAGCGGCGCGAGCCTGGTCGGGGTGACGACGATGGATGAACTGGCGTACGCGATCAACGGAGAGAACCCGCATTATGGAACGCCGGTGAATCCGAAGGCGAGGGAGTTGATTCCGGGAGGTTCGTCCTCGGGAAGCGCGGTGGCGTGCGCGGCGGCGCTGCGCGGGTGCGACTTTGCGTTGGGAACGGATACCGGCGGGTCCGTGCGCGTGCCGGCGTCGTATTGCGGTGTGTATGGGATACGGACGAGTCATGGATCGGTTTCCACGCAAGGTATGCAGCCGCTCGCACCGAGCTTCGACACCGTGGGCTGGTTTGCGCGCTCCATCGACGTATTGCGACGCGTCGGCGATGTGCTCCTGCCCGCGCCGGACGAGCACGCCCCGACGAGGCCGAAGAAATGGTACCTGCTCGAAGACACTCTGAGTGAGAAGAGAACAACTGCTCACGCGCAGTGCGCCGCTGTGGCTGCCGTGGCGGCGCTAAACGAGATTGATCCTGAAAACTTTCGGCGCATCAGCCTCACCGAGCACTTGCTCAGCGGTTGTCCAAAATTTGCGAGCCTCGTCGCCGGGCGCAAGGACTGCGGGTTGGATTGCCTCCGAGAACTTGTTCGCGTGATCATGGGCGCAGAGATTTGGGAGAACTTAGGACCGTGGTACACCAAGAATCGACCAGAAGTCGGCGCTGCTGTGAAGGCGAGGTTGGAGGCATCGGCAAAGTTCAGCGTCGCTCAGGTTGACCACTTCAAGGAAATTCGCGAAGAAGTGCGAGAAGAGATGGATCGACTTTTGGACAACGGCGTCGTGCTCGTGCTGCCAACGACGCCGGGTAAGGCACCAAAACGCGGCCAAAGCGATGCAGCGACAGAGGAGTGGCGAAAGAAGTGTTTTGAGTTGACGTGCATAGCGAGTCTCTGTGGCTTACCGCAAGTCACCATCCCACTCGAGGCGCCGGACATCGAAGGTCCGCAAGGGCTGTCGCTCATCGGCGGGTACCAAACGGACAAAATGTTGATGGACGCTGCGCGTGATCTCGTTCCCGCGCTCGTCGAGGCGTATCCAGACATACTGAAGGCCGAACTGTTGAGACTGAATCCACCACAGGAACCTGGAGAGGAGGACAAAGCCAGAGGGAACGAGGCACTGAAGCAGGGCAAGTACAAGGAGGCCATTGAATACTACTCCGTGGCGATCGGTAAGAACGCGAAGAACCCCGTTTACTTAGCGAACAGAGCCATGGCGAATCTGAAGCTCGGAAACTACGAGGCTTGTGAAGATGACTGCACAGAAGCCATCAAGCTCGACCACAAATACGTCAAGGCGTACCTGCGACGCGCGACGGCTCGGGCGGTTGGAGGCAACTATCTTGAGGCCTTGATGGATTACGAAGACGCGCTACGACTCGAACCAAACAACTCGGACGCTAAACGAGAGGTGAATCGAATGAGAAAGATAATAGGAATGGCCGATCCAGGCGTGGATATGGGTGACGATGTGTAGTCAAATTGTTTTTAATTCATGTTAATGCTTCGACTAATTCTTCGCTCGTTTCGCGAACGTTTTACCGGCTAACTCGGACAACCAAGATCGCTTGATCGACGATACGTCTCTCGCGTATAATTTGCTCGTCCTGACCAACTCATTGAAGAGAATCTGCTCGGAAAAAGGACGTGTTAGAATGATTTAATTAATTCTGAAAAAAAATATATCTCACCGTCTCGGGTGCCGATTGAAAAATCACCGAACTCGGGTGAATGGTGAGCTTCTGACCCGTAGTGAAAACTTTATACGTTCCGTCTAAGTCCTTGCGCGCCGCATTCATGAAGAAGCCGGCCACAAGCGATCGTAGCACTGGATCAAAATCATCGTCACACGAAGTTAATTTAATTCCTTGAGACTGCGCTGAACGCGTCAATTGCTCATTGATCTTGACCGCTTTAGACATCGCGCGATGGTTGATCTCATGCTCACGACACCACTCTCGACTCCTCTTCGCGCTGCATGCTGAAAACTCGTTAAATACTTTTAAAAGCGTCAAATGATCACCCTCCTGAAATAATTCTTCGTGAAAAAAATAATTTATTTAATTCTGGTCGACTCACCTTTCGGATTAATTTGTTCCGTGCTACGTTTTTCTGGACGTTGGATTCCTTAGAGAAGTAGAACACACTGTCTGTAGTGAGCATCGAAAGTATGGCGATCGTCTCTATCGTGCATCCCTCCTTTTCAGCTGCGATTACGCAACGCGCAGCCATAGGCTCGAGTGGAAATCTCGCCATTTTTTTCCCGACGTCATTCAGCTTTCCTTCGTCATCCAGAGCGTCGAGAGCGTACAGTAATTCCAGAGATCGCAACAACGCCTCTTTCGGAGGCGGATCGATGAAAGGAAAAGACAAAATGTCGTCGACATTCATCGCCTGTGAAAAAATAAATAATTTAGTCAATTTTTCTCACTGCGACAGTGCGTGATCGATGCGTACCTTTAGCTGCAGAACGACTCCGCTCAAGTTTGTTCGCAATAGTTCGGGTTTCACGTATTTCTCAAGGCTCGGCATGACATCTTCCGTGTAAAGACGGAAACACTTTCCTGGTGCTTCTCGCCCGGCACGACCAGCTCGCTGCTGTGCCTGGCTTTGAGAGATGGGTGTGACCAAGAGTTCGTCCACCCCGCTCCTGGGATGATAAGTTCGCATCTTACTCAATCCAGAGTCGATGACGTATCGAATACCGTTGATGGTTAGCGAGGTCTCGGCGATGTTCGTAGCCAGGACGACCTTTCGAGTCCCCGGTGGCGTTGGCTCAAACACCTTCATCTGCTCCTCCGGCGGGAGAGCCGCGAATAACAATACGACGTTCAGCCTCGGGACACTCGCGGGAAGCTTTGAGGCTCTCTCTCGTAACATTCGCCCCAGCGATTCGATCTCTTCCTGACCGGTCAAGAAAACCAAGATGTCTCCGGGTGCCTCCTCTTTGTTCACTTGCAGCACAGTCAACATTGCAGCGTCAAGATAATCCTCCTCTGGTTCTTCCGTGTAGAACATTTCTACGGGAAAAGTTCGCCCACGCGAGTAAACGACGGGTGCACCGTCAAAAAATTTGCTAAAAGTCGTCGCCTCGAGCGTCGCAGACATAATCATGATGCGAAGTGGAGGTAGCTTCCTACCACGGGTGTCCTCAACTGTCTCGCGCCTCCGCTTCTGCACTCCTTTGATCGTTCCCAAGAGAAAATCGGTCTGTAGCGTGCGTTCGTGAGCCTCATCGATCATGATAACACCGTACTTCGAGAGCATCGGATCGATCACCGCTTCTCTCAGCAACATGCCGTCTGTGAGAAACTTTATGCGCGTCTCATCGCTTGAAACGTCCTCGAAACGAATGGCATAGCCCACGAGCTTCCCGTGCTCGGTTCCGGTTTCATCTGCGACACGACGCGACACCGACACCGCCGCTACTCGCCGCGGTTGTGTCACGCCCACCATGAGCCCATGCGTAAGCGTGTCATCCTCGTAGACATACTGCGGAATTTGAGTTGTCTTTCCGCTCCCAGTCTCGCCTATGATGATAATGGTCTCGCTCTTGGCGATCTCTTGCATCAATCGATCCTTCACGAGTGCGATCGGTAGAGACTTCCGCACACGCTCGATCTCATCTCGCCGAGCTCCCATGGGAACACCGCTCGACGTCGAGGCATCGACTCGCGCTCGTTGCTCGGCAACCATGCTTTTTCGCCGTGACCCGCACGCGTCCGAGTCTCTCTCGCCTTATCGATTCTCCTTCGCGCGCGCGACCGCTGTCTTCACGTTTGCCGTCGCCTGTTTCTTATCGCTCAGAAAGTACACGTCCCCGCGCTTCTCGTACACCTGAAGGCGGCCGAACGTTCGAGCCGTCAGTCGGTTGGCCCTCTCGCTCGTCGTCGTCGCTCTCGCCGCCCTCGCGGGCGCGTTCGCGTCGCGCTCGCTCTCGTACCGCTCGTCCGCTCTTGACGGATCGCAGCTCACTCAGCGCCACCTCGAGCTCGTCGATGGACGTCGCGCTCGTGGACATGTGCGCGCGAGCGAGTGCGCGGCGCCGCGCGCGCGAGCTCGCGAGCGTCGCGGTGATGGACGAATGCTCATTCCTCGACGCCCGCTCACGCGCGAAACATGCTCGCGAGCGCGCGAGCGTCGAGGCGCACCATCGGTGCGCTCGTGCGCGACGCGCTCGATCGCGTCGCGAGCGCGTCGGCGGCGCAGCAGCTCCCGCGAAGTCGCGCGCTCGCGAGCGAACCCTCGGACGATTCGCAGCGTCTGTCGTGCGCGACGCGAGAGCGGAGCGGAACGACGTCGGCGAACCGAGCGAGGCGCGATGGGAGAGTTCCCGGGGTGCTGTTCGCCCCGGGGAGCGAAGATAAGGTGCTGATCTCCGTGTGCGAGCGAGAGATGAACGCGGCCGTGCGCAAGCACACGCTGGACGGGTTGCAGTGCGAGGTGTTCGAGCTCGAGGTGAGAGAGGGTGAGGGAGAGCCGAGGATCGTTCGAGCGCTGGCGAAGCAGGTGACGATGCACGCGTATAATCAGACAGTTAACAATGTGAGCTTCCTGGAGGTGCAACCGGAGACGCAAGTGAGAGTGCGCGTGCCAGTGCACACGCAAGGCGACGATGTGAGCCCGGGTGTGAAGAGAGGGGGCTTCGTGCAGATTTTGCGACGGACTGTACCGGTCCAGTGCAGGAGCGATTCGATTCCGAAAAGATTTATGCTAGATGTTTCGAGTCTTGACTCGGGGAAGATCATCAAGATCAGCGACGTGCAGCCTCAAGTCCCGGAGGGTTGCAAGCTCCTCGATCGAGACTTGAGCTTGCCCCTGATCATGATCGGAGGCAAGGTGAAGAGCGCCACGGCGTAGGTTTAGTAGAAAGATAGCGAATTTGTGCAAGCGATATCTTATCGTACAAATGCGTTGCGTAACTATGTTTTCGTCCCGTTCATCGTGCTGAGCCCAATAAGCCGTTTGCCATTTCAGCGCAAAGCGTGTCACATGACTTGCGCAGAAGTGCTGTTCGATCCATGAGAAGAGACCTGTAAGTGTCAAAATCCTTCTCAAATGTCTCTTGTTCTTCCGAGGGATAGTGGTAATTTTCAATGGTCTCATTCTCATCGTGTCCCTCTTCGGGATCTGGAGGCAAGAAAGCCTTGAGATCAACCTCTATCATTCTCGAGACAAACTCAATCGCGTGCTCCATGTCTCCTTGAATGTATTCAAAGAACACCCTCTTTCTATTGTCGTTCTCCAGCTCCTGAAAAGCGTAAGCGTACGTCCACTTCAGAATCCGCCGACACTCCGCCACTTGTCTGAGAGCATCCATGATGAAGCACACCTGAGACGCAGATCGGCGCTGCAACTCCATCAGAGTGTCGAGCACGGAGGCTTTGAATCTCTCAACGTCATCTGTCGCCTTTTTACCCGCGAGCGAATGAGCCGTGAAACGTTCATAATAGTGCACATATCGTTCAAGGGACTCTCTCGCCCGTTTGCGTCGGTTCTCCTCTGTCGTCAGCCCTCCGTTTGCTCTGTACGAGTTACAGTTGGTGGCACACTTGTACTGGACGTTATCCCAACGTCCAAGACATAGCCAGCAAAACGAATGCTCACAGTGCGAGCAAAGCATGTGCATGCAACCGCCGTTTTTTAGGATTGGTCGCGAGCACTTTGGACACGCCTTGGTGTTCACTAACAACCATTCTGAGTTGGCACCATCACTCTCTACGCGCTGCAACCATTCTTTCACGAGACCACACGAGCATACTGGACTGTGAGGCTCACCCCCACAAGAGAAACAGAAAGCTGTTCCGCAGGTGCATTGTACACAGACTGGATGACGTGGAAGGTTCTCGAAGGCGATCGATCGTTCGCAGTCGACCCCGGGGCACGGTTGAATTCTCTCGTTCAGCTCGACGAAGGATCTCCACAAGAGGTTGTTGAATTTCTGTCTGTCCTCATCACTAAGAAATCGTCGAAGGGTGCTCTCCTGAACTTTTACCGAGCATTTCGTCATGGGGCACGTTGTGTTAACTACAGGATTTCCGTCCCCGAGCTTGCTGCTTACGTATCCACTCCAGCAATCAGCGCAAAATGCGTGCTCGCAGCCAGTCGAGAAGAGCTCGCTCCGTTCAAAGTCTTCAAAGCATATTCCGCACATCCCTGAAGTCGACGTCCCATCCGACTGGCCGTCCATCTGTTCACCCGCAGCGCACAAACCCGACGCCACTCGAGCCTTTGTCTCATCTTCGAACCAAGCGGTGACGGCTTCCTCCAAGTTCCACCTTCGGTGATGGAGGAGCGCCGCCGCCTCGTCCGAACTCGTGCCCAGGATGGTCGTCGCGCGCTCGATCATCTCTCGTCTGACTCGTTCGTAGTCTCCTGGTTCATACACTGCGTATTTGACCCCGTGCGCCCCGTGCGCGCGCGCGTTCGGGTCCATCAAGTCGTCTCCCTCGAGCGATTCCTCGAGATCGCCCGCTTGGCTCGCGTTGTACGCGGCGTAGTCGTCGCTGTCGTACGCATCTGAGTCTGACGCGATGTATCTCATGTTTCCGCGTCTCGCGCGGTGGTGCGGCGGCGCGGCGCGGTACCCGGCGCGCGCGCCGGGCGCCGAGTGACGCGACGCGCTATTAACGGTGCCTACTTTGCGAGTGCTAGCACGAGGAGCGCATCGAGCATCGAGCATCGAGGGCAGCGTGTTCAAAGTCTCATCACGTGTATTAATCCAAGAGCTAACCTCCGACGGAGCAACGCGCGCGACAAGAATTTAATGTACGATCGAGGTGTCTAGTACGACGGAACGCTGACGCGACCGGCGATGCGATCGAGATCCCGCTGACCGCTCGGAGTGATGCGACGACCGCCCTTCGCATCCTTCTCCACGACGCCAATGGATTCGAGCTGCTTGAGAACAGCGCGTGCAACGGAGCCGGAACCGATTTGGTGGTGGTGCTTGCGCGTGCCTCTGTTACCGGCGCCGCAGTACGACTTGCGCAGCGCGCCCACACCCATGTTACCATTCACGTAGATCTTGCGCGCAACGGAAGCGGCGCGAATGTAGAACCAATCCGGGTCATACGGCGCAAGCTCCTTGTACGTCGCCGTCTTGACGGTGTCGACCCACTGCGGGACTTCCATCTGTTACGTGAAACGAAAGCTCGAGGTCAGTCTCTGAGAATCGAAGAAATGCGCTCGCACACGCGTTGAAGGTCGCCTCGGTGAGAGGGTTGTGAGGTCCAAACCCGACGAGCTACCGTGTCCGTGGCGCCGTGCACAGCGGAGAGAGCGAAGGGCCGACGAGCGCGCAGAGATACGCTCGAAATAATCGATCGATACCCACTGCGCGCTGCAACCACGTCGATCGCAACGTCCCGGACGCCGCGAGACGAGCGAACGACGCGCGTAGCCCTAAAGCCCGAGCGCGCCGTCGATCGTCCCGGCGACGACCGCGAGCGATGCCGTCGACGACGAGCGTCGACGACGAGCGCATCGATACGAATGAAAACTCTGGCATCGAACGCCGCGCGCTCGTGATCGACAAGCGATCGGCGAGCGCGCGGAGACGAGACATAGTTCCCGCCGGCCCACCGCTCGATCGGAGCGGATCGAGTTCGATGTGTTCTCAACGCACCTTGCCCGTGGAGCGGAAGTACTGCGCGAGGGCGACGACGAACTCCTGCGCGGGGACATCCTTAACCGTTCTCGGGGCGTTCTTGGTGGCCATGTTTCTCCGAGACGCGGCGCGTAAAGGCGGATCCGCGCGCGATGTCGCGAACCTCGCGGACGTCGGGTTTGATTAGGGCTTGAAGAGTCCCTCTATTCTTGAGTCACGAC
>Ga0181582_10001989_pt1 | contig 16152 bp, 6 predicted proteins | sample 071ome_32_FD_132438 | JGI IMG/M metagenome (GOLD analysis project Ga0181582, IMG submission 132438) | Coastal salt marsh microbial communities from the Groves Creek Marsh, Skidaway Island, Georgia - 071405AT metaG (megahit assembly) | ecosystem: Environmental > Aquatic > Marine > Intertidal zone...
GGGTGCGCCGGGATTCGGCCGGGCGGACCGGCGCCGACACTTCCACAACCTTCCCTCACCAATCTCATTGGCCGGCTGCCGCCCCCCATCACCCCAGACAACCCTCCCTCAGGGGCCCCACTCGACGTTCCTCGACGTTCCCTCGGGCCCGTCCTGGCCCCCATCCCCCCCGCTTTTCAACAGAGGAGGAGTTATGCAGCGGTGTGTGAGCGCTACTTCCACGTCGGGACCCGTGGCTGGCTCGTCCCTCCCCGCGACGGCCACGCGCCGTGGCTACGCGGGCGTTGCGGGTCTCAGGTGAGGCGCATGAGGGAGTGGCTTGCGGGATCGCGAGTCCTACTTTGCACACATCGTATCGCTCGATGAAATAGCAGGGTCCATCGTCCGCTGCCTGCGGCGTTCCATGGTCTATTTCTCGCCATGTGCTCCGAATCGATGCCGCGACCCTGAGAAACGGCAGGGAGATCAAGATGACCCGCCCGTTAGCCACGTTCTGGGGATCGGACGCATCGTCCCCCGTCAGAGGCGTCCAAAACGGCTCTATGATGGACGCGGGGGCAAGATATCTCCGTGCCCTGAAGCAGCGGCCGCGGAAGAGCGACCCCCCTGCCCCCCCGGTCGCCCTCGACCTCAGCCCTCGCCCTCACCCCCGCAGGGTCATCACCACGCCGAGATCGACCGTCACGTACGCCGGCAAGGCCCCCGAACAGGTCCAAAGCGTCCCTTCGCAGCAGCCAGCGGGGATCTTCATCCCCGCGCCGTCTCAGGGGCAGGTGACGCTGGCCCTCGTAGTGGCAGCTGTGGTGGGGTGGATGGTGGACAATCCGGTGCGGCGGGCGGTTCGGCGGTACCTGGGCATCGGCGGCGAGAACAAGACCATGGGCTCGTGGGACAGCCTGTCCCGGGAGGAGCTCATCGGCGACTCGAGCGACCACTCGGACGAGTACAGGATGGCCCTGGCCCGGACCCGGCAGGCTGTGGCGGTTCAGCGGGCGGCCGAGTGGAATCGGTCGCGGCAGACGGGCCGAGCGGTCGCGGAACTGCAGCGGGCTCTGGGCGAGCATAATGTCTGCCGTTCCGCGATCCTCCCCGGGTCCGTAGAGGACGTCGAGGGCCTGTATACTATGGCCCTGCAGAACATCAGTGCGCAGATCCCCCCCGAGTACGGTGTGCTCCTCGAGCTCCGGTCCTTGCTGGGCATCTCCAAGGACAAGGCGGAGGAGCTCGAGGAGCTCACCGTGGGGCAGCCGGATAACTTCTCCATCTGAGGCCCGGCCCCCTGGGATCCGGCTCGCTCGCTTGAATCAAGTAGACTCACTCGACACACACACCTACGATCGAATTGGGCTCTACGGGAAAGGGCACGACCAGGCCCGCAAAATTGTATCTCTACTTGACCTTACGGATACGCACGGACTCGGGGGTCACCTCGACGAGCTCATCGCCGACGATGTATTCGATAGCGTCGTCGAGGGACATGTCCTTGGGGGTGTCAAGGACGGCGGTGTTGTCCTTGCCCGAGGCACGCATGTTTGTCAGGGCCTTGGCCTTGCACACGTTCACCTTGAGGTCGCCGTTGCGCTGGTGGATACCGATCACCTGGCCGGCGTACACCTTGTCGCCGGGCTTGCAGAACATGATCCCGCGCTCCTGGGCGGACTGGATGGCATAGGCAGTCACCTGGCCTGTCTCGTGGGCGACGAGGGACCCGTTCTGCCTCACGTTGATATCCCCGCACCATTCGCCGTAGCGCTTGAAGTTGGTGTTGAGCATAGCGGTGCCCTTGGTCGCCGTCAGCATGGCGTTCTTGAGGCCGAGGAGGCCCCGGGTGGGGATCTCGTACGTGACCCGCTGGGAACCCTGGGCACCCGCCTCCATGTTCTTCATCTCCCCCTTCCGGCCCCCCATGAGCGTGGCCACGCCCCCCATGTGCTCCTCAGGCACCTCGATGATCGCCTCGTCGTACGGCTCCATCTTCTTCCCGTCGATCTCCTTGGTGATCACCGTGGGGGCGCCCACCCCGAACTCGTACCCCTCGCGGCGCATGTTCTCGATAAGGATGCCGAGGTGGAGGGCACCGCGGCCCGAGACGATGAACTGGTCGGCCGTCTCCCCAGGCACGACGCGCAGGGCGAGGTTGCGCTCGAGCTCGCGGTCGAGGCGGTCCTTGAGGTTGCGGGAGGTCACGAACTTGCCCTCCTGGCCGGCGAAGGGGGAGGTGTTGACGGAGAAGGTCATCCGCACGGTGGGCTCCTCGACGGCGATGGCGGGGAGGGGGGCGGGGTCGGCGGGGTCGACGATTGTGTCGCCGATCATGACGTCACCCATTCCGCAGATACCGCAGATGTCGCCGGCGGACACCTCGTCGACCGAGTTCTTCTTGAAGTTGTCAAAGACGAAGAGCTCCGCCACCTTCGTCTTGCGGAGGGGCTTGTCGGGCTGGGTGACGGCGACCTGGGCGCCGGCCTTGAAGACGCCGCCGGTGATGCGACCGATCGCAATGCGACCCTTGTGCTCGTCGAAGTCGATGTTGGTCACGAGCATCTGCAGGGGCTTGTCAGCGTCGGCCTTGGGGGGGTCCACGTTGTTCACGACCATCTCGAAGAGGGGCTCGAGGTTGTCGGTCATCTCCTCGGGCTCCACGCCGGCAATACCCTGGAACCCAGAGGCGTAGATGACGGGGAAGTCGCACTGCTCGTCGTCGGCGCCGAGGTCGACGAAGAGGTCGAACACCTGGTTCAGGACCCAGTCGGGGCGGGCGGCGGGGCGGTCAATCTTGTTGACAACAACGCACACCTTCTTCCCGAGCTCGAGGGACTTCTTGAGCACAAAGCGGGTCTGCGGCATGGGGCCCTCGACCGAGTCGACGAGAAGGAGCACCCCGTCGCACATGTTGAGCACGCGCTCCACCTCCCCCCCGAAGTCGGCGTGGCCGGGGGTGTCGATGACGTTGATCTTCAGGTCCTTGTAGCGGATCGCCGTGTTCTTGGCGAGGATGGTGATCCCGCGCTCCCTCTCGAGATCGTTCGAGTCCATCACGCGCTCGTCCACCTTCTGGTTCTCGCGGAAGATGTTGCTCTGCTTGAGCATGGCGTCCACCTGCGGGTGCGGGGGAGGCGTGGCGGCTCGGCGACGGGCGGTCCGCCGATAGCAGGCGGGAGGGGTGGCGGGGGGGGGTGGCGGCGATAAGGGCGCCGGGGGGTCCGTCCGCGGATGCTTACCAGCGTGGTCTTGCCGTGGTCGACGTGGGCAATAATGGCGATGTTGCGAATCTTGGTCGTGTCGGAGGGGGCAGCCACCGCCTCGGCGGCGGCTACGGCGCGGCAGGCGCCGGTGCGGGCGGCGTGAGGGGTGGCGACGATACCCGCAAACATGTTCACGGCTTCGAGCTGGGCGCGCGTCGCATGGACGGCTGCGGGGCGAGGCGACGGCTCCAGGGTTTTCCCTCACCTCCCGGAGCCGTGGCACCGTGTGGCGGAGAGGGCGTGTGGCGGGTTACTACTCCCGTCACGGCGTCCATACGGGTACGTGTTGGTCTGAGATGACTCAAGTATCGGCGTGCGCGGACACATGCTCGCAAAATAGAGGATAACCACGTAGGGCCACCCGCGGCCACGAGAGGTAGGGCACCGGAAATCGCGCCCGCAGCGAGATGAAAGATGCACGCGGGCCACTTTTCCACCATAAATGGCACAAAATAGGCGCGCTCGACCCGATTTGGCGGGCGAAAGGCTGCCACGAGCCGTCGCCAGTCGACGGGGCCCGCTTCTCAGGTATCTCCGGCGCCCCGGGAGGAGAGGGCTGCTCACCAGCGTAGGTAGCGGCGGGGCCACGGCGGGCAGGCTTCGAAGCGGGGCGCGCAGGGGCGCATGCGCTGGCCGCAGCCAGGGGGAGGGTGGACATCCTGAGAGGCTGTGGGGCTGGGGTAGGAGGGGCCGGCCGAAACGTTCTTCGGTCGCTCTCCTGTAGGGTCGGATTTCGGCGTTGTATGCGTTGGGAAGCGAGCTCTTCAGATGCGCGGGGGGGGCGGAGGGCCGGCACCTCCGCAACAGAGAGGGCGCAACGGACTGACTCAGACGCCGCTGAAGGGCCGCTTCACGGTCCCTGGCTGGCAGGGTGGGGGGGCACTACCGACGGGCGCCGTGCCTCCCCCACACGGTCGCGATTGGGAGTGGAGGTGCCAACGCCTGGCTGCTATGTAAGCCATCCCCCACGACGACGCCCCACTTCACCGGGAGGGCCGACTCAAGCGTCGGCACACTCTTGCCCGTTCTGGAGCCGGCTCGTGACGGGGACTGAGAGTGTTGATCCCCGGCCTTGGTGGCGATCCCCAGCCTTGTGACGCACAATTCCTCTTGCCCCCCCTACATGTCTGTTGACGCCGCCCCTTATTGAGGAGTTTGGCCGTTCTTAACCATTTGACCTGTTTTTTCTCGAGTGTCGCCCTACTAACAAGGACCGGTTCGGCACTCCAGTCGCGCCGCGTGCGAGGGATTCGGTGGTGCTGGGCCACGGAGATGCGCGTAAAAAAGGCGTCAGCGAGCCCCGCGCGGACTCTGGTGGCCCTTGCGTTACTGGGGTGCGTCGCGGATGCGCGGTGGGCCCTCAGACCCAACGAGGGAGGTGGCTCCCCCGAAGCGCCGATCCCGTGCAACCAGTACAACCTGGAAAACTACTCGTTCAACCCAATTGGGACCAAGGTGAGCGCACGCGACGTCGACGCACCCCCCTGACACCCCAGCCGACGCGTTCTCCGGTTCCCGAGGAGCCCTACGCTTTCGCGACGTTCGCTCTGACCGGCGCCCCTGGCTGGGCCGGTCCACTTTACAACGGCGTGGCCGCGGCGATGATAGCGTCTCACATAGAAATTGCCGCCGACTGTCCGCTTTTGCGCCGCTCCCGCGTTCGGGGAGTGCGGGTCACTGTCGATGACCTCATCCCCGGCAAGGCCCACCCTCGGCACCCGAGACCAACGGCCGAGCGACTGTACCCCTCCCCCCGCCTTTGACCGCGCAGGGCAGGTTCCCCGAGCGCGAGCTGAGTTACAAGCTCGTGTCCCCACCCGCGGCCAAGGATGTGAAGCCCTTTGTCCACGATGCGACCGTCGCCATGTCGGACGAGTGCTTCCTCTTCCTGGACAAGTACACGGATACGGACGCGAGCCTCTCGATCCTCTCTCACTGCGTCTCCGGGTTATCGGCGGAGGTCTTCGAAACGGCCAAGGACAGGGGAGACGAGGAGGCCAAGTTCGAGTCTATCTTCAGCTTCGACGACCGTTCCGTGATCGACGTCTACCTGGGGCCGTTCCCCGAGTCTACGCGCCTCATCGCGCGGTCGAAGCCCGGGATCGGTCAGCTGGCCGAGCACGAGGGCCGTCTTGCCTGGTCCCAGCTGAAAGACGGGTCCGCTGACGAGTACCGACTGGGGTCGTATGACATCTTCACCCACCAGTACGTCTCCCTCGCCCTGTCCCTCGCCTCGGGTGTGTCACAGGTGGGGCCGCAGGTGTGCGACGACTTCCTGTCCTTCGTGGAGTACGACGCGGTGACTAAGCGTAGCTCCATCTTGCTATACGAGTTCAGCACCAGGACCGTGGAGGTCGTGGCGCGGGGTGGCGCGGGCACCTCGATGAGCAACCACTTCGGTGCGCGGATGGGTCAGTTCGGCAGGCTCTGGCCCCTCGTCAACGTGACTTCAGAGGAGATCCGTAATGCGAGCAGCCGCAACACCCTTGGCGACTTTTCGGCGCCCGCGAGCGGATTTTACACCGGTAGCGCTGCCGGCATCGCCACCAAGGACCCCGCTCTCCAAGGGTGCCGCTTGGTCTGGGTCGAGACGAGGAATGGGGTCAAGCTGGACAGCGGGGCCAACGTCGTCCCCGACACCGTGTCGGGAGGCGTCGAGGACGGAATCGTCCACGTCCTGGAACTGCCTACGCGCCGCCTGCGCAAGGTGTCGTACAGCTCGGACTGGGGTTTTGAGGCCAGCACAGGGCCTGGCTTCGGCACCGTGCTGGATCACACGGAGACCGTGGAGGAAAGGGGTGCTGAGGAGGGAGGGGCCGTCACGTACAGGGTCCTGACGGATGTCGCTGTGTCGGAGAACCAGATCTACGCGGTGGTAGCCGAGGGGAACCAGGACACTTCGCTCGAGGGCAAGCGGCACAGGCTTGTGTCGCGGAGGGTCGTGGACGAGCTCGGGGTGGAGCTGGGCACGGCCATGGTCCAGTGGCCGCAGACGGACTCCCCCTATCCCCTCGGCCTCGGGCACGTCAACAGTCAGGGGGTGGTTCTGGAGCAGCCCCGGGGAGCAGGGGACCGCCTGTTCGCCCTCTTCTCCCTGGTCGACATCAAGAAGAGGCAGAACCGCGTCGACGACTACCCTTCCATGTGCCTCATTGTCCACGAGAAGCCTGCATCGGGCAGCTCGGTGGCAGTCAGGACAGCCGTCGGGGTGATGAGGGACATTGTGACGTACCGAACAGCGGACAAGATGCTGCTTATAGATGTCAACAAGGACAACGACGAGCTTATGGACGCGACAGACTGGTTCCCGGTCGCTGGCAGCTTTATTTTTGACAGAGACAACGACGGCATCGGGGACGAGGCCGACATTGTCAAATCTCTTGGCTCGTGCCGCAACAGCACCAGCCGCAACAAGTGCATGAGTGACATCGCCGTCCTGTACATCGTGTGGGCCATCTACGTCGTTTTGGTCACCATCGTGGTCTTCTTCGCTGGAAGGTGGTACTACCGAAGAAAGCTCGTCATCCGAAAAGCTGCTGAGGAGCACAAGATGGACCAGGACAATCGTAACCGGCAGAACACGTACGAGACATCTGCGCCCGGCATTGTGCGGAGGGGCTCCCTGATCGGGGAGCTTCTGGAGTATGATCCCGAGCAGCAGGGGGAGGAGGATGAGGAGCAGAGCGCGCAGAGGACCATACTACGGAAGTACGTGACGCAGACGCAGCTTGTATCCCTGATCGGGCAGACCCTGATGCTAGGGCTTGCCATCGTTTCCCTTGTCACAGCGCTGGTGCCCTACCTCAAGAGGGACTCCATCCCCATCCGGCAGGCGGAGCAGATCTCGTGGGCTGACTTCTTCATCACCTACCTCTTTCTGGTCGACATCATCGCCCGCTACCTCACGCGGAATCCGGCGCACACGCCCAACTTCCGGTCCTTCGCGCGGAAGAACTGGGCCGACCTGCTCGCCCTCTTCACCGACATCCCGGGCCTGACGTCGGCAGGTGCGCTGCAGTTCTTGGTCCTCACTCGCTTCCGGCATATTCTCAGGATCTTCCGCCTGGCGCGCATTCTCAAGATCTTCCGTGTTGTCCGCGCTTACCGCAAGGCGACGAGGAGCAACACGGTGGTGGACTTCATGATCCACCGGCCTACCCTCTTCATGTGCTCGTTCCTCCTCATGATGCTGCTGGTCTTCTCTGCGGCCTTCAAGATCCTTGAGCAGAACAAGACACCTGGTTGGGGGGACTTTGGGAATGTCTTATGGTTCAGCATCGTGACAGTCACAACGGTCGGGTATGGGGACTTCGCGCCGCGAAGCACGGGGTCGCGCATCTTGACGGTGATTCTGATGACGCTGGGCATTGGCATCGTTGGTCTGCTGACTGCCACCGTGATCCGGGGTGTCCTGCTCGGCAAGAGCGGCTCGAAACTGGGGCGCCGCAAGCGGGAGAATGCGAACCGGCTCGAGATGCTGAAGGCCAGTGCCGCTCGCATGTGCATGGCGCTCAACCCCCTGGTTGTCTCGTTCGGCGAGCACCTTGAGCGGTCGATGGGGAAGAAGCTGGATCTGGTGGAGCAGACGGTGCAGCACAACTCCACACACCTGAACATGGTCTCGGGCCTCGACGAGGACATCCTCATGCCCATCGAGGAGCTCGTGTCCCAGGCGACTGGCAAGTTCGGAGGCGGTGGCGCGATGGGGGGCGCCGACGTGGAGCTGAGCGAGGGCGAGAAGGCTCGGAAGCGCATGCTGGGGGACCAAAGGAGAGCTCTCCTCTCCGTGCTGGAGCACTCAATGATGCAGTCGGTTGTGTCCCCCACGGAGAAGCTCTCCTTCATCTTGCGTTTCTTCAAGCTCGACTCGATGGAAGGGGTGGGAGGCAAGGGGTTCGCCAGCATGGCGCGGGAGCTCGAGGACGTCCTTTTCCGGGACATCACCCCGAACGATATGTTCGTGGGCCGCGTACTGGCGCTGAGCGCGGCGATGGACGACTCGGGCGGGCTTCCCGACGGGCTGGAGGCGGACCTGGTGGACCCCATCGACCGGCGGTTGGTGCGGATCGAGGAAATCCTGAAGCGGTTCAAGGTCGACCACCTGCCGAACTACCAGGAGATCCTGCTCGAGCTCACGCTGCTATGCGTGCTCACCGACCGCGTCCAGAACGCGCAGTACTGCCTGCAGGCGGTGCAGTTCGTCCCGGATCTGGACAACAGGGACCTCTACCCCCCGGCGCCACTCAAGCCGGCGGGGGAGATGGAGGCGCCCAAGTTCTCCAGGACCTCCCTACAGCCCGCGTTCAATTTCGTGTCACGGCGCACGAACATCGACGTCATGCGGCTAATGTACAAGAAGCAGACCCAGGCCCTCGCCAAGAGGCGCAAGGAGGAGCTCCTGCGGCAGCGGGAGCAGGAGAGGGCTGCGGGCCAGGCGGGCACCTCGACGCAGAAACTGTTCAAGCGCAGCTTCACCAGCGCGTCGCCCAAGTCTAGCTTCACGGACGGCAAGCCGAGCCTTTTCAGTCGCTTATCAAGTCTGACTTCCAGGAAGAGAGGGGCGAGCACAGGAAGGGCTTCCCTTTCTTCACTGCGGTCCCCTGGGGAGGTGGTTCAGGACCTGACCACCGGTATGGTGTCTGAGGGGATGAGGGAGTCTTCACAAGAGGGGGTGCCTGTCTCGTCCCATCGGATTCGCGACGATTCGCTGGAGATCGAGGGGGCGAGCGGGGGGAGCAGGCAGGCGCCGTCGGCGCTACCCAGAAGGTCGGTGAAGCTCAGCTGGGTAGACACGTGCGACCTCAGTGGGATCGGCGATGCGTCGGTCCTCGGGTCAGGCCAGGGATCGCAGTCGGCGACGCCACCAGAGACAACACCGAGGAGGACGCCGCCGAGGACGCCGCCGAGGACGCCGCCGAGGACGCCGCCGCGGCCGTCCGCGCGCCTTGGCACGCCCAGCGGTGCCCGGCAAAGTGAAGAGCGCCGGCCACCAGCGCGCGCGTCTGACCCCTCCCGGTCCTTGGGACTTGAGGGGTCACCCTCGTTCGCAGACGCAGCGCAGGTGGACGTTGGGGGGCAGTCCGATACGGGCACGAGCCGGCTCGCCGGCCACGGGGAGGGAGGGGCGGGGCCGTCCGGTGACGTGGACCTACAGCCACAGGACGGGAGGTACGACAGCGCGCGGGGCAGCGGCGGGCCCGCTGAGTAGGCTCTGGTTTTGAGAGTAGTCGGAGGGGATGTGGGACCTTGCATGGATTAATCGGTGACGGGTTAGGGTGCCCAAGTATTCCCCGGGAGGCTCGCCCGGGCCGGGCACTCTCCTGTCAGTCTCGCCCAGCGCGGCGCTCCTGGGCCCCTCCTCGTGGCCCTCCTCCTTCGTCCGCACGGCATCAGTTCGCGCCTCCAGGCTGCGCACGCTCCCTCACTGCCACTGTCCTCGCCAGTGGAGGCCTGGCCCCGGATGGCGGGCAGCGACCGGAACGAGGGTGCGAGCAGTGGTTCCGCTCCATCCCTCGTTCCCGGTGACAGAGTCGACGATATTGCGACCGGTATTCGTGAGAGGGTGACAGGGGAGCCCGATGTGCGCTCCGTGGCTAGCATAAGCCTCCGGGAGGTGATGGCAACCCCTCGCCAACTACCGACGTGCTCTCCTTCTTGGTTCGCATGATTCACGAAATCGTTCCCGTATGCTGCACGAATATCGAAGGACCAGTGAAGTGCCTCTCCTTCGCACGCGCAGACGCCGAGCGATGCGGGTGACGGCGCCACACTCGCCCCGCACAAGAGCCCTTCAGTTGGGAAGCGCATTGCCGACGCGTTACTGTGTGGCACGCCGTCCGCGATAGCATCGGCGTGCTTCGGCCAGTCGAGCAAAACGAACCGGGAGGGGACATTCAGCGGGAGGTGCGGCGCATCCCCCCCATCATACGCCCCTTCTGCGTCGCCCTGTGCTCCCACCGACCGCCGTGTCAACCCTCCCACCCCTCCCCCCTCCTCGCAGCGAGCACGCGGCGCGAGGGAGTCGCGACCGGAGAGCGAGCTCGTCGCCGAACCGCGGGCTCATGGAGGCCGACCCAACGTCGCACCTCTTCGACTGGGAGGACCCCGACCTGGCCAAGCCCTGGAAGCGGCAGGAGGAGACGCCCGCAGGGCCGTCGTCCTTGGCGCTGCAGCCGGGGCCCCTGATGGAGCCCCGGGGGGGCACCCTCGTCCCGGTGGGCGGCGTGAATGGCATGCCCGTGGGAATCCCCGTGCTCTACCCCTCCCAGCCGCGCTCGGTGCACGGCTCCGACTTGCAGGCGTCCTCGCCCGGGGGTCCGCCCCCCCACGGCACATTTGCTGCCCGGAGCATCCAGGAGACGTCGGCGCTCATGGCCGGGGCCGGGCCGGGGTCCGGGTGGAACGCCTCGCACTCGAACTGGGTGGTCCCTGAGGGCCAGGGCCCTCCCCCCCACCTGCCGGCCAGCTTCCCGGACCCCGGGGCCGGGTGGGGTCATCTGCACGTGCAGGTCCACGGGCATGACAGTGGGTCGTCCGCGACCGCCGGGGTGTCGCCCTCACCGGCGCCTGCCCCTACGCCCGCGTCCAAGATCCGGGTGATCCTCAAATACGGTTTTCCGGCTCTGCTCGGAGCCTCTCACCTGCCGGTCGGGGGGTTCTCCAAGATGGTCGACCTCCCCCGCCACGCACCCATGGCGCAGCTGCGCGGGCGATGCGCGCCGATCGCGTCGCTGCCCCCCGGGGCCTGCGAGCTCAAGTTCGAGCTCCCTGGCGCGAACGAGCTCATGTGCCTCGAGAACGCGGAGGACTGGGGCATTCTCTGCAGCGAGTATGACGTCCTCCCCCACGACAAGCGCATCCGCGTCTACGTCTTCCCCCCCGCCCCTCGGGGCGCGTCCCACGCGCGGAGCAGCTCCGTCCCCGACGTGACGGGGCTTCTGGACGCCACCGCATCCCCGAGCCCCCAAGGCGCGCACCTGGCCACGGCGTCGCCCCGGGGGATGGCCTCGGACACAGCCTGGTACAGCCGGCAGAGGCAGCCGCGGCAGCGCTCTCGAGCCTCCCGGCCGACGTCGGCCCGGTCGCTGATCGTTGACGTGGGCCCCGACGAGGTGGCCGTTACGCGCCGGAGGTCGAGCTTGGGAGGGTACAGCCAGCACGTCATCTCCCCCCACGGGAAGGGCGCGCACTGGGTCTCCGGGTCCACGGTGAGGGGGCAGCCCCGGAGGGGGAGCCTGGGGATGCTGGGCGACGAGGACCGACACTCCGTGGCGAGCCGGGGCAGCGTGGTCATCCACGCGTCGCCGCAGGGCGAGGGGCCCGGCACGGAGAACGACGCCGTCCTCAAGGCCCTTGTCGACGAGGTGCTGCTGTCCAAGCCCCCTGCAGGGTCGCCGCACGGGGACGAAGCGCCTCGCCCCCGGCACGCCCGGTCGCTGAGTCAGGAGTACCAATCGGACGGGCGGTCCGAGCGGGCGGCGTCCCTTGCGAGGCGGAGCCCGCAGGCGGGGGGCGGTCGCCCGCTGTCAGCAACCAAGGCCTCGGGGGCCGTGGCAGAGGGGCACCTCGTGTCGATCGCAGAGGAGCCGCGGGCGCAAGGTCGGGGGCACCTGAGGGGGCACCGCCGCAACAGATCGGTGGAGGCTCTCGGCATTGCGGGGAGTGACGGCGACGATGAGTTCGGCGGGGACCCTCAGGAGGCCGACCAGGACCTCGGCGGTCTCGGGTCTGGGGAGAACGACAGTGGTTGGTGGGGCGGTGCGTTCGACAGCGCCGCCGACACCATCCGCACACTCAGGATGCAACAGCTGCTGAAGAAGCGGTCTCTGTCGCTGAGGCGACACCGGTATCGGCAGATCGGCGCCGACCAGCTTCTCGGGACCTTCGAAAGCCTCTACTCGCTTGGGGAAGAGGGGGAGGAGGGGGAAGAGGGGGACGACCCCAAGTCGCTGTCGTTCGGCATGGAGAACGGACGCAGGCGGTACGTCGACGTCGACGACGGCGTGGCGTCTGCAGGGGCGGGGGCGGGGGCGGGGGCGGGAGGGGGGACGCTCGAGGCTCAGGCGAACGCTCCCTCCGGTGTGGCGGCGCTGGTGATGGCATCAGTAGGGGCAGACAGCGAGGGGCCTGCAGAGCTGTCCCTCCTCTCGCTTGGCGAAGGCGCGGAGTCAGGAGCGCAGGGCCCGGGGAAGGTTACGGAGGGGGCGGGGCAGAAGTTCGTGCCCCCGACCCTGCTGGGAGTGGCGGAAAACAGCCGCAAGGGCGAAGGAGAGGAGGGCCGCGGGGGAAAGCGCCCTAGTCTTCTCATTGGGAGCCAGGCTCCTGTGGGGAAGTGGAACTCGGCGGGGGAGTGGATGGAAGATGCTGCTCTTACGGAGGAGCCCGAGATCCCAAACTCTCTTCAGCAGATCCCCCCGGGGGACCTGGTCCGTGTCAAGGAGCTCGGGCGAGGCCAGTTCGGAGCCGTGTGGCACCAGCGGTGGCGGGGGGTGGACGTGGCAGTCAAAGAGATGCACAACGCGGGGATCAACGCGCGCAGGGAGATGCTCCGGGAGGCGGCGACACTAGCCACCCTCCGGCACCCTTGCGTGGTGGGCTTCTTCGGGGTGATCATCACCGAGGACCTGACCGCGACGGTGCTCGAGTACGTCCGGGATGGCAACCTGCGGACGTGCCTGAAAGGACCGCGCTTCCGCTCCATGGTGGAAGCCGCAGAGGGGGGCGACGCGGCCCGCATTAAGGTGTCGCTGGCCCTCAGTGCCGCGAGGGGGATGGAGTACCTCCACTCCCAGAGCATTGTCCACTTCGACCTCAAGGCAGACAACCTGCTTTGCGATCTGAGCAACCCCCGGGACCCCTACGTGAAGGTCGGGGACCTGGGACTGAGCAAGCAGAAGGCCAACACGTTCGTCTCGGGCAACATGCGGGGCACCCTGCCGTGGATGGCCCCAGAGCTGTTCGGCGGGATGGCTCGCGATGCTGCCCCGCCAGCAGAGGGGCCCAGCACGGCGGACCAGGCAGAGGACGATGGCAACGTGACGGAGAAGGTGGACGTGTTCTCGTTCGGAGTCGTGATGTGGGAGATCTGGCAACTGGGTGCCACGCCGTACCAGGACAAGACCATGCCCCAGGTGCTGCAGGGCGTGATGAGCGGGGTGCTGCGGCCGGGCGTGCCGGGGGACTGCCCGGCCCGTTGGGCCGGCCTGATGGAGAGGTGCTGGGGCGCACGCGCCTCCACCCGCCCCTCGTTTAGCGAGATTTGCGTCGAGCTGGAGGGTATGTTGTGACGCGTTAAAAAGAAACTGATCCGGGTCTCTTCTCACGCACCGCTCATGGGACCACCCTTCCCGAAGAGCGACCCGAAGGCCCGATCGCCTCCCTCCTGGGCCGCCCCGCCCTTCGCTCCCTTCCCCTTGGTCTTGTTGGCGCCCAAGATCCCAAGCAGCCCCCCCCTAGCCTTCGACCCGCTGCCGCTCGGACCGCCGCCCTGGCTGGACTGGCTGACCGGGGCGAGGGTCCTGACGATGCCAGAGAAGTTGGTGCCTGCGGACTTGCTGCTCGGTGGAGGCGCGCTAGCCTCGTCCGGACGACCATCTTGTGTCTCATCCTTTTGGAGACCTTGAAGTGTGTCGGTACGTGCAAACACAAACGACTTCGAGTTCCCATGGTCCGCGTCAACCGCCGTGCGGGGGCGCTTGGCCTGGCTCTTCCCGGCACCAAGGAAACCCACCTGCGAGTCCTGGAGGAGACTGAGGCTGCCGACGTACGACGGGTCCGACCCAGTGAGCCACATCAGCGAGGCGCTGTCGCCGCCGGTAACGGATGGCCCCCGCTTCTTGGGGGCTGAGCTCGAGCTCGCCTTCACGTCCCTTGAGGCCTCGTTGCCCCCACCAACGTTCTTCTTGACGAAGTTTAGGAGCTTCTGGGACGCCTCGTCGAGGCGGAAGTCCAGGACCGAAGGAGCAGAGTCGCGCTGAATCTCCTGCTGGGCCGATTCCATCCGACGAGCGCGCAACTTGAACCCCATGTCTGCCGCGCTGTCGGCCCCTCCGCCACTGGCAACCTGGATCCCGGCAGCGTCCAGCGCGTCGTTGCCCTCATCGTCATCGGCGCCCATGCGCATTGCCCGGCGTCTCCTCGCGGCCGCGTCCGACCCCAGGTCCCCGCCCAGGGCGTCGTCGGCGGGGCGCCTCTTCAGCTTGGTCTGCCAGCCCGTCTTGACGCCCCGCATCACGGCTTCCAGATGCTTGCGGTCGTCCTCCTCCAGGAGCCTCATGTTGAGGATGTCGCGGATCTTACCGTCCCTCTTCCGCTCCTTGGCTTCGCCGTCGATGAGCTCGGCGAGGTTCCCGTCGTCGTCCTCGTCGGCGCTGTCATCGTCCTCGGTGTGGCCCTCGTCATCACTCATCTCTGCCTCCATCGCCAGAAACTCTTTCCCTGTAACGCCGCCCCCCGCCCCTACCTCCCCAGCGTCCGCCTCAACCTCCTCCGCCGGTCCCTGTGCCTTGGCTGCCGCCATCACCGCCGCCAGCGCGTTCAGAGGGGACACGCCCGCCACCTCGACCCGCTTTGCTTCGCCCTCCGCGGCAAGCCTGTCCTTCCGGGAGAACGTGACGACTGCCTGCCCGTCACTGTCCCTGGCGACGGACTCGTCTCCCGCCTGCCCCTCTCCGCCCTGCTCCCCCCCCTCCTCCTCCTCCTCCTCCTCCTCCTCCTCCTCCTTCTCCTCCTCCTCCTCCTCCTGCTCGCTGGTTGTGACCTCCTCGGCCACCTCGTCCTCCGTCCCTCCCGCGTCCCCTGACCCGTCTTCGCCCGGCCTCGTGGCAGCGGCAGCCTTGGCGCGCTTGGCCTCACGGCGGCGTCGGCGCTTCTCGTCCTCATCGTCCAGCTCCTCGTCGTAATCCACGGCCACAACCTCCTCCTCGTCGTTGAACATTAGCAGCTCGCTCTCCTCGTCGCTCTGCTCCCCTGCGGCCCCCGCCTCCGCCACGACCACTGCCGCCCCTGCCTCCTCCTCAACGATCTCGAGCTCGGACTCCTCCTCGCTCAGTTCCCCCGCGACCGTTCTAATATTGAGCTTCGGGCGGCGCCTCTCCTTGGCCGCCTGCTGGATGGCCGCGGTCCGCTGCTGCAGCTTGGCAAGCAGCCCTGTAAAGGGTTTGATCTCAGGGTTGTACCCCTTCCCGATGCGGTCAGTGGTGGCAGCATCCCGCAGCAGCCGCTGCGTCTCCTTCTTCAGCGCCTCCGCCTCCTCCCGGGCCTTCCGGGCGGCTGCCCGCTCTTCCTTCTTCGACCGGGAGCCCTCCTTGGGAGGCATGTCCCCCCTGTCGCCCTCGATGCCCTCCGGCTTGGGAGGAGACTCGTAGTCGCTGGGGACGCCGTCCATGCGCGTCTCCAGGGCGCTCACGACGGTGCCCGCGCCTCCGATATCCGAGGCGACGTCTTCTACCGGCGCCTCATCGTTGACCGGGTCCGAAGTAGTCAGCGCCTCCTTCGGCTCCCGCCCCCGAGGCCCTTCTGACTGCAGCAGTCAAGGGGGGGGCCGCAGAGGATCGGATACGGCGCAGGGCGACGCGTCGACGAAGAAGGTGGTCACATTGTTGCCACAGTGCGCAAATAGCGGCACGGTGTCGGCATGCACGCCAAAGAAATGGCGTTTCGCGCTCCCCCGCCAAAGGGTTTCGATTTTCTGAGTCGTATTTCGGGCGCAAGTCTCCCGATTTCGCTTGGGTTATGAGGAGTTCTGATCATGCCAAACGATGTATGATACTTAAACACGCCACGAGCAGGCGATTAATCCTGCTAAGGTAGAGTAAGGCGGGTAAATGTCGGGACTTGAAGCTCACCGGCTTGGCGACGGGGAACTGCGAGTCGATGGGCTCGAACGCCGCCTCATCCTCGTCTTCCA
>Ga0181582_10001990_pt1 | contig 16147 bp, 8 predicted proteins | sample 071ome_32_FD_132438 | JGI IMG/M metagenome (GOLD analysis project Ga0181582, IMG submission 132438) | Coastal salt marsh microbial communities from the Groves Creek Marsh, Skidaway Island, Georgia - 071405AT metaG (megahit assembly) | ecosystem: Environmental > Aquatic > Marine > Intertidal zone...
ACCACCCAACAAGGGAAATAAACCGCTCGGGGCGGAACTCTTCCGACGGCATCCCATCATGAATATCTCGAGCTGACAGCCACGATAGGCTTCATCTCCCGCAGTTAACACGCGACACCAGAGGTATAGTTCATACAATGTCGTCGTCACTCGCATCTCCCCTTCGCGCCTCGCCTAGGGCGAAAATCCTCGCGTCGACGCGAGGCCGGGGTTTTCCGAGAGTCCAGGCCTCCTTCTCCGAGCCGCTGAACGTTGGCGTTGACCTCAGGAGCATAGCAAGCCTCGGCACGGAAGCGGAGGCGGAAGCGGACCCGGCCCTCGCCCCCGTCCCCTCTCTCCCTCCCCCGTCACACAGCTGCCGCTTTTGCCGCTATCCCTGCAAGTCTGCCCCAGCGGCAGACGCCACCGAGCCCTGCAAGGTCGCGGCCTACCTGGAAGACTGGCAAGACGAGAACGACGAGAAGCCGTTTGGCTTTGACCGAAGCTACTATTCCAAGCACGCCTCCGGCTTTGAGACCGCCGTCGTCTCCTTCGGTGGTCGGCAGGGGTCCTTTTGGAAATCTGAGAACCAAGACGCGTTTTTTGTCGTCCCGATCCACGATGGCAACGAGGGGACAAACCCACAGTACGCCCTCGGGGTCTTCGACGGCCACGGACAGAACGGCGGCGTGGCGAGCAAGGTGGCGTCGTGTGCGTTCGCGAAGAAGATCGAGTCCTTCGTGAAGATGGACGGCGGCCGGCTTTTGTCCGAGCGCAAGCTGAACGAGCGGCTGGTAGAGATTCTCTTCGAGCACACAGAGGCGGCCATGGACGCCTATCCTGCGGACTTTGAAAAGAGCGGGACGACGGCGGTGGTGTGCGTGGTGAGTCCGGATATGGTCACCGGCGGGTGGGTCGGGGACTCGAGGGCGGTCGTCGGGCTCCAGACCGACGAGAGCGCGGCGACGAAAACGACAAGAAAAACGACCAATGTCGTGGCGATTCCGCTGACGAAAGACCACAAGCCGGATCCGATTCGGAACCCGAAGGAGGCGGCGCGTATCGCAGAGGTCGGCGGGCGGGTCGATCGACTGACGATCGACCAGCAGGGGAGGCCGGTGGGGCCGTATCGCGTGTTCTTGCAGGATAGGTGGGTGCCGGGTTTGGCGGTTAGTCGCGCGTTCGGAGACTATATCGCCCGGGAGGCCGGGGTGATTGCCAAGCCGGACATCAACAGTCTGGCGATGTCCGGCGACCGTGATTCGAAGCGGGTGGTGATCCTGGGGACGGACGGGCTGTGGGAATGGCTCAGCAACGAGGACGCCATGCGGGTCGTGTGGAGCATGCCAAACGCCCACGAGGCGGCGAACGCGCTGGCCGAGGCCGCCATCAAGAACTGGGCGATGTATTCGAGGGGGACAGTGTGCGACGACGTCACCGTCGCGGTCGTGTTTGTCTAGGGTTGTACGTATGAGAAGACAAGCGTGTACATTACGATTTTCGTTTAATTTATCTATTCATGAGAAGGCTGATCAGCCTCTGCGACCTGCGTCTCCTCCTCCTCCTCCGCATACACCGGGTTGTCGATCTTGGACGGCTCCACCTCGTTCACCACCACGTCCTCCCCGCCCTCTTCCACAACCTCCCCGACATCCTCGTCCGCACCATCGACCACCGCTTCCTCCTCCTCCTCCTCCATCGCGGTCTCCTCGATCGCCCGCACGCTCGGGCTCGTGAACACCTCCATCCGATCGTCCGCCCTAATCGCGGTCACAACGGAAAACTCCGCCTCCTCCTCGAACACGTGCCACTCGGAGCTGTCGTACGCTCCGTAGCGACCCTCGTCATAAACGTACCCAACGGACTTCTTCCCACCCGCGCCGAGCACGACCTCGGCGGGCAGCGGCACAAGCGCGTCGCGGGCCGCCCCATACAACGTCGTGTACAGCGGCGCCAGCTGCTTGAGCAGCCCAATCAGCACGTCGGCCTCCTTCCGCTTCTCGTCGTCAAGCCCGTCCACGGCGGCCTTCAGCGCGACCACGCCCTCGCCCTCGGCCGCGATCGTCGCCTTGAGCCCGTCGATCGCCTCGATCATCGACCCCCATCGCCGCTTCATGGCCTCGGTGCTCTTCTCCAACGCGGCCTGCCGCGCGACCAGCTCGGCAATCTCCACCCGCAGCGCCTCGCATTCGCCGCGCTCCCGCGCCTCCCAGTCGGGATCCAGCTCTTCCAGGTTCTTCACGGCAGACTCGAGCGCCGTCTTCTTCGAGACCAGCGCAGACTTCTCGGCCTCGACGGCCTCCAGCTCCTTCAGCACGGGGCCGATCCGGGCGTGCTGTTCGTTGAATTCTTCGTACGCCTTCTCGTACTGCGCCTCCATGTCGGCCGCTGCCCGTTTCTCCATCTCGAGCCGCTGCTCGGCCTCGACGAGACCCCGCGACGACTTGGACTGCGACAGGCGGAGGTCCGCCAGAGCCGACGTATAGAACTGCTGTCGTTCCGCAATTTCCTTGCGCTGCTGCTCCGCGCGACGCAGCTGCTCGGCTCGCTCGTTCGCCAGCCGCTCCTGCTCGGCCAGGTTTTCCTGCTCCCCGGCGGACAGCGAGGCGTACACACCGTGGGCAGTATACGCGTGATGAGACTGATGAGACTGATCAGACTGTTGCCCGGTGAACACGGCCTTTTCCGGCATCGCCGCGGCCGCGGCCAAGCCCCCGACGGAGAAGATATCGCCGCCGCCCCGGGCGGCGGCCCGCCCGATCACCCCGGCGCCCCCGGCGTCCGACGCCACCGGCGGAAACTGCGCCGGCAACGACCTCGGCACGGTCTTCGAGCTCATCTTGACCCAGTCGATGAGGTACATCGCCTGGACGAACTGGTGCCGGTTCAGCTCCCCCGCGTTGCCCGCCACGACGTCCCAGATCTCTTTCAGTTCCTTCTTGGACAGCCCGCTCTGCATGAACGCACCGAAGCACGCCGCGCCCGTCAGCACCTGCCTGCTCCCCCCGTCGAGCTGGTCAAACGCCGTCTGGTACACCCTCGCCTTCTCCGCCGTCATCGGCGGAAACTCCGACGACGATGACGACGCGGGGAAAGAAGAAGCGTGCGTGGCGGCGCGGTCCTTCTTCCCAACGCCGACGACGCCGACGTCCTCCCCGTCGTTCATCCCCGCCATCCTCGGAACGCCCACCTTCTCCCCCAGCCCGTTGACGATCCGCGCCATCACCGCGTCGTCGAGCACGCCCCCCTGCGCCTGCGCCACCGCGACTAACTTCATCGACGTGTAGAACTCTTGCCGCAACAGAAACGGCCGGTCCCCCGCCACGCCCTGCCATATCTTGAACAACGTCTGCTTGTTCAGACCAGACTTGCCGAAGAAGGCCACGGCTTCTTGGCCGGAGAGTTTCTGGTCTCTGTCCAGGTCGGCCTGCGAGAACCACTCGTTATATAGCTCAATCTCCCCTCGTGCTTGGTTCATGATGGATGTGGGTGGGTGGAGGGTGCACAACGAGCGAGAAAGGTGGTCGATCGGGTGACTCGAATTCTGAACAGAACGACCGCGTCGGGCTTGGTCGTCGTCTCTCTGGTGGGGTTCGCCGTGCAGTTGGATGACGTGTGCTTACGTGTGATGTGCTCGGCCAGTCGCGTGCGGGAGAGACGAGAAGACTTTCTCTGTGTCGCGACAAGCTTGTCGAACGGGCATGGAACACAGGACTCGGGAGGACTCGGGACGACTCGGACTCGCATCCGCCCTCCCCGCCAACTTGCACCGCTTGCCCGGTCACGTGTGCGGCGTACGGGCTCAAGAGCCTCAACGTCGCCCCGGCCGCCTCGTTCGCCGTCCCCGACCTCCCAGCGCCGTCGAAGGCTTGCGTCGTCGTCGCCGTGCGGTCCTCAAGGTCGAATACCCGCTCCCTCCTCGTCGACGGCCAGCGCCGAAGCAGATGCAGCAGGCGAGCGAACGGTTTATCGCCCCGTCTCTCCGTCGTCGTCCATCGCCCTCCCTTAAATCGGCCCTCTCCGACTCTCCGACTCTCCGGAGAGCGGAGAGTCGGAGAGACGGAGAGTCGGAGAGTCGGAGTCGGCACGCCCTCAGATGATTAGAAGTAGTTCACAACAACCATGACTGTGACCCCGAAGGATGACAAGGTACGCACGCACATATGAAGGCTCGCGAAGACGAGGAATTTCAGTTCGTGATCATCAACTCGAATTGTTCACGGCCGCTGTCTCGCCCATGGACCCCGCCGCCGTCTCTCCCGCCGTGTGCCACATCCACCCATTGCCACCGCCACGCCTCACCCACTCTCCCGCGCCCTTTTCGTTCAGGAGAAAAAGCCCGCCCCCAAAAAGGCAGGGGACGACAAGGCGACCGACCTGTCGGTCCTCCCCGCTGACGAGGAGCTCTCCGAGGAGGACCAGCAGCTCAAAGACAACCTGGAGCTGCTGGTGACGCGGGCCAAGGACGGGGACATGAAGCTGGCCAAGGTGGCGGTCGAGTCGATCGGGAATGAGATCCGGACTGCGACGTCCTCGATGACCTCCGTGCCAAAGCCGCTCAAGTTTCTGCGGGAGCACTTTGAGCCGCTCAAGGTTCACTTTGAGGGTCTGCGTGGCAATACCACGGCGGCGGGGGTCGCGCTGCGGGGCGCGCTGGCGGACATCCTGTCGGTGCTGGCCATGACGTCTGCAGAGCCGGGGAGCATGGAGACGTTGAAGTTCAAGCTGGCGTCGGGGGTGAAGGACGTGGCGAGCTGGGGTCACGAGTATAGCCGTCATCTGTCGGGGGAGATCGGGGACGCGTACGCGAAGCGGGTGGAGGAGGCCGGCGGGGACGCGACCAAGGCCGAGCTGGAGGACCTGATGGGGCTGGTGCAGGAGATCGTGCCGTGGAACATGGCGCACAACGCGGAGCCGGAGGCGGTGGATCTCTGTCTGGAGGTGAACCGGCTGGATATGATCCTGGCGGCGATCGACGCGGACAACGCGGGGCGCGCGTGCCTCTACCTGCTCTCGTGCGCGGCCTACCTGCCCGAGCCGGAGGACAGGACGGTGTACATGTGCGCGTATGAGAGTTATCTGAAGGTCAATCTGAGCACGGATGCGCTGCGCGTGGCGCTCAAGATGGGAGACCTGGGGCTGATGGCGAGGGTGATGGGGTCGGTGCAAGACCCGATCGAGAAGAAGCAGCTGGCGTACATCCTCGGCGATGCGAGGGTGTGGATTGACTTGACGGAGGGGGAGGCGGCTGTCGAGGATGAGGCGCTGTGCGAAGAGCTGCAGCTGATCATGGGCAACGTGCGGCTGAGCGAGCGGTACCTGGCGCTGGCGAGGGATCTGGACGTGATGGAGGCCAAGGTGCCCGAGGACGTCTACAAGTCGCATCTGATCGGCGGGAGGGGCTCGTCGAACGTGGACTCGGCGTCCGGAAACACGGCCGCGACCTACGTCAACGCGTTTGTGAACGCCGGGTTTGGGCAGGACAAGCTGGTGACTGTGGAGGAGGAGGACGGCGCAGGAGACGAGGGCGCGGGAGCGGGAGGCGAAGGCAAGCAGTCGGTGCATTGGATCTTCAGAAACAAGCAGTACGGGAAGATGGCAGCGGCGGCCTCGCTGGGCATGGTCCTGCTGTGGGACGTGGAGGGCGGCCTGCCAAAGGTCGACCGGTACCTGTACGCGTCGGACAACATGGTGGTGAGCGGGGCGCTGCTCGCGTTCGGCATCATCGCGTCGGGCGTCACGGACGACGTGGACCCGGCGTTCGCGGTGCTGTCCGAGTACGTCGCCAACGAGGACGACAACGTCAAAATAGGCGCCATGTGGGGGCTCGGCATCGCGTACGCGGGCAGGGCCAAGGAGGACGTCAAGGATATCCTCATCCCGGTCGTGGGCAACCCCGACGTGTCCATCGAGCAGGCGTCCATCGCGGCGCTGTCGGCCGCGCTGTCCTACACGGGCACCGCCGACGGGGAGCTCGTCGAGATCATCCTGCAGAGCCTGATGCTGCGCGGCGAGGCCGATCTCGACTCGACCCACGGCAGGAACATGGCGCACGCGCTGGGGATCCTCTTCCTGGGCAAGCAGGAGGCCGTCGAGGCGACCATCGAGGTGGCCAAGACCCTGCCGGAGAAGACGTCCAAGTACACCTGCAACGTGCTGGATATGTTTGCGTACGCTGGGACGGGTGACGTGCTCAAGGTCCAGCAGTTTTTCACCACGTGCGGCGAACAGCTGGAGCAGGACGCCGAGGCGGAAGTCGAGCCGTGGCAGACGGCCCACCAGAGCGTCGCGGCCCTGGCCATCGGCGCCATCGCCGGCGGCGAGGAGCTCGGCGCCCAGATGGCCCACCGCGCATTAGAGCATATCATGCAGTACGGCGGCCCGGCGGCCAAGAAGGGCGTCCCGTTGGCCCTCGCCATCCTCAACGTGTCCAACCCGGACGTGGCCGTCATCGACACCCTCGGGAGGCTCGCCCACGACACGGACGATCAGGTCGTCACGAGCGCCCTCGTCGCCCTCGGCGTCGTGGGCGCCGGGACCAACAACGCCCGCCTCGCTGGCATGCTGAGGAACCTGTCGCTGTACTACTGCAAGGACGCCGGCATGCTGTTCCTCGTGAGGATCTCGCAGGGACTGGTGCACAGCGGCAAGGGCCTGCTGACGCTCAGCCCCTACTCGAGCTCGTCCAAGGCCATGCTGCGGCCGGCCATGACGGGACTGCTCGTCGTGCTCCTCAACGCGCTCGACACCAAGGGATCCATCGGCGGCAAACTGCACTACCTGCTGTACGGACTCGTGCCGGCCATGCAGCCCCGGATGCTGATGACGGTGGACGAGACCGGCGCGATGCTGTCCGTCCCGGTCCGCGTCGGTGACAGCGTCGACGCCGTTGCACAGGCCGGAAAGCCCAAGACGATCACGGGCTTCACCACCCACCAGACGCCCGTGCTGCTCGCGGCCAACCAGCGCGCCGAGCTCGCGACCGAGCGGTATCGCGCGATGAGCACGACCCTCGAGGGCCTGGTGATCCTGAAGGAGAACCCCGACTGGAAAGACGCGGACATGGAGGGCTGAGGAGGAGGAGGAGGAGGAGTGAAGAGAGAGAGGCGAGTGATCGTGAGCTGTAAAAAACCCCAGAAGCAAAACAAGAAGACGTGGGTTCTACGTTGCTGCCATGGCGCAGTGTCTGAAGTTCGCTTCGAGTGTCTCCCTCATCCCCCATCAATCGAGCCGTGCGACGACGCTCTCCCAGCGAGCATTCGTCTCGAACAAAATCAACCAGCCTTCTTCTTCCCGTCCCTTCGCCTCGACCAGAGTGATGGCGGGCTTCTTCAGCGGTCTGTTCGGCAACGGAAAGCCGAAGAAGGAGGTACGTGTGTCTGTCTGTCGCGTGGCGTGGTGGCTCGTTCGCGCCGTGATTCCCGGCGGAAATCCGACTGACAACTTCGTTCCTCCGCACGCGCAGGGTGAGAACGACGCGATCCTCGCGTGGGCCCGTCAGGCGAAGCCGGGCACGAGCGCCGCGCCGTTGACGCCTCCGGAGGGGCAGGACGTGGCCACGTTCGCGCTGGGCTGCTTCTGGGGACCTCAGCTTTTGTTCGACCGGGTCGAAGGGGTCACCGAGACGCATGTGGGCTACACGCAGGGCAACGTCCCCAACCCGACGTATGAGCAGGTGTGCTCGGGGTCGACCAATCACACGGAGGGCGTCCAGATCTACTTTGATCCCACGGTGGTCTCGTACCGGTCGCTGCTCGACACGATGCTCGCAAACGCCGACCCGACGACGCTGAACAGGCAAGGAAACGACCGGGGAACGACGTACAGGTCGGGAATCTATTACCACAGCGAAGAGCAGCGACAGATTGCGGAGCAGGTCCGCGACGAGGTGAACGCGCAGCTCGCCGCGGGGACGTACAAGGGCAAGGCCGACGGCCGGGAGTTTGTCGCGGAAATCAAGCCCGCGGTGGAGTTCTGGAGGGCCGAGTTATACCATCAGAAGTACCTGGAGAACGGCGGCAGGTTTGGGCGCAAGCAGACCGCGGCCAAGGGTGCCACGGACAGCATCCGCTGTTACGGTTAGCCAGGAATCGCTGTGCAGATGAGCAACTGAATAGACTGTGTGACAGAGACATAAAACACCTTAACACAGCCAAATCGTTGCCGCGAGCTCCTTGTACTCCCCCAAGTCGCCCCGACGTCCGTAGACGACCACCGGGACCCTGGAGAACAAGGTCAAGGTCGTCGGCAGCGCCAGCGGCTCGAGTCCGTCTGGGTTTTCGAGCGCATTCGCAGACGGGTACGCCGGCCGGCCGCGGCCTCGCAGCCGCGGGCCCTGTCCTTCGGCGATCTTGAGGGCCAGCGAGCGGGCCTCGCCGTCCCACTTGGCCTGCAGTTCCCTCCCGGCGCCGGCAAACAGGTCCGTCGCCTGGACTCGGATGTCCGTTCCGAGATCCGGAATATACACCTCGAAGAAGCGGGGCCCGCCCAGGCCGCTCACGACCGCTTGCAGCACGCGCGGGCGCTCGAGGAGCAGCTTGACCAGGTAGAGCGTCGTCACCTTCTCCTGACACACCTTGGCCGCGGACTTGCGCTCGTTCGAGTGCAGCGAGATCAAGCTGACGTCGGCGACCGCCGGCGTCGTGTCCTTGATCGCGTCCTCGATCAGCCGATGCACGATGATGTCGGGGTACCGGCGGATGGGGCTGGTGAAGTGGGTGTACATCGGGATCGCCAGCGCATAATGCCGCCAGAGCCTCCTCTCCAGGTCGCTGGTGTTGAAGTACTCGGCCATCTGCATGGGCTTGGTGCACATGAACGTGATGGCCTCGACAATCTCCGGTCGGTCCCTGTAGTACGCGCGCAGCCGGGCGAGCGACGCCTGGACCGCGCCCGCGGACGTCGTGTCGATGACGGGCGCATCTGGCAAATACTGCTTGAACGCCTCCGCCGTCTTGACCAGCTTGTCCATGTTGGGCTCCGGGTGCCGGCGCAGCAGCGCCTGGTCAGGAAACTCGCTCGAGATGTACTCTGCCGCCGAAATGTTGGCCGCCAGCATGAACTCCTCCACGAGATGGTTCGCCGAGCCGGTCACGTACAGACTGAAGTCGTCGACGTCGCCCTCCACCAGCCGCACCCCCACCTTGGAGTTGTCCAAGCGGAGCGAGCCGTTGGCGTACCGCTTGTTCCGCAGCGCCCGCGCAATCTTGTGCAGCCTGACGACGTCGCCGGCGACCTGGGCCTTTGTGTGATTTCCAAACACCTCGGGCGTCGCTCCCGTCGACGACGTCATGAACGTGTCGACGACCTCTGTCGGCACGCCGCTGAGGGCACCCCTGCCCCCGGCACCCGCCTGTCCGCTTCCCTCGGCCGCCTCGAACGCATCGATCACCGTCTGCGCCATGCCATACGACAGCTTGACGCAAGAATTGATCACCGTTCGCCCCATCCATACGTCGACAATCTCACCGTCCCCCTTCATCTTCCAGATGATTGACATGGCCAGCCGCTCTGTCCCCGGGTTGAGCGAGCACAGCTCCTCGCACAGCAGCCTCGGCAGCATCGGAATCACCCTATCCACGAGGTACACGCTCGTAGAGCGCACCTGCGCCGCTTCGTCCAGCGCCGTCCCCGGCTTGACGAAGTACGACACGTCCGCGATGTGCACCCCGACCTGATACAGCCCGCCCGCGATCGGCTCGATCGACAGCGCGTCGTCCAGGTCCTTCGCCGTCTCCGGGTCGATGCTAAAGATCCTCGTCTTCCTCAGATCGCGACGCAACGCGAATTCCTCGGCCGGAATCGTCCACGGCGTCGCCGGCAAACACGCCAGGATCTCCTCATCGAACAGATCGTCGTCGTTCACGTTCTCGGCCATCAGCAGCGCCTGCACGTCCGTCTCCAGTTGTCCCGGCTTGCCCAGCATCGTCTTCAGCCGCACCTCCGGCACACCGTGGCTCCCCGAGGCGTCCCACCGCACAATCTTCGCCTCGAAGTAATGCTGGGCGATCGCCGAACCCCTGTCCCTCGCGTGACAGTAGGGCGCGGCCGCGGCGGCCGGACGCCGGTCGTGATCGTCGCCGCCACCGCCAGCGTCTTTGCCGGCGTCTTCTACCACGATACAAAGCGGCAACCGACCGTCGAGCGGCACAAACACCGCCCGCGTCGACTGCGGACCCACGTCCCGCAGGCACCCGACCATGTTGAGCCGACGCTCCGACGCCTTCTTAATATACACCACCTCTCCCGTCGCACGAAACCCTTTCATATTCGTACTCAACGCTTTTTGAACGCGCTGAACGATTGCGTTGTCCCCGTTCCGACTGCTCCCGCCGTTCCCGCCGTCGCTATTGAGCTCGACCAACGACAGCAGCCTGGCCGCCAGCCCCTCCATCTCCTCATTGAGCGCGTGCGACGACACCTCGACGTCGCCCTTGCCGTTATCCTTGTCAGCCTTCCCGCTCTTTACGTTCCTCCCGTTCTTTACGTTCCCTCCCCCAGCCTTCCACCAGTCCCGCTCCTCCAAGATCCGCACGACGACCAGATCCCCGTGCACAGACCGATTCTGCCTCAACGCCCCCTCGATAAATATATCCGTATCCACCCCCTCCACACTGCAATACGCCTGACCCCGATCACTCGCATTATACCGTATCGTCGCCTCGAACAGCGTCCCATCCTCGACCCCCCGCCGTGCCACCTCCTCGCTCACATGCTCCGGATACGACAACGCCGCCGCCGACGACGACGACGACGTGGAGGCGATGGCGTGATGGTAGCTGCTGCTGCTGCTGTTACTCTTGCTGTTGTTGTTGCCCCTGTCCCTGCTGTTGTTGTGGGCCGATGACCCGTTCGCCGTTGTTGCCCAGCTGTTGTTCTGATTCGAATCGCTCGGATTCCGAACGAGCGACTGGCTTTCGGGCTTTTTCTTCCCCCTGCGAAATCTCGGCTTCTTCTCGCCCTTTCTGCCCGTTGCTGTTGGCGCAGTCATTGGGTCGACGTACGACCGTGTACGAAAATCGAAGTGTACACTTTTTTGAACCGAACTGTTTTCTCTCTCCCCGGTGCCTCAACCCGAGCCGAGCCCGTCGTCTCCTGGTGGTCACTACGCCTACCCATGGACCTATAGACACGCGGGCGTGATTGCGAACGACGAAACGAACGAGCAAACAGCGCAAAGGTAAGCTAACGAGAGAATTTCGCACGATGGCCGGCCCCTCCTCGTCTCCGTCTGTGGTCGCCTCCCGGGAGGTGCCTCTCAGCACGACGTCCGCGGACATCATGCGTTCTGATCAGCATCACGACGTGGTTGCCCTCTGTCTGACCTGCCTGGTCCGTTGGCTCAACCGTCGGCGGCGATCGCCGTCGAGCCCTTCGGCTTCGACGGTCGCGCCCGTCTCTCTGGAGGAGTTGAAGGCTGCGTGGGTGGACCTGAAGTATTCGCATATCTATTCGGGCAAGCCGAAGTCGATGTCGTCGGAGGGGTACATGCAGCAGCTGTACGACGGGTGTTTTCAGGTGGCGGTGGTCCGGTTGCTGGCATCGGACGTGGAGCGGGTGGTCGGGGAGCTGCGGGAGGCGGGGGTGTCGCTTGGAGAAGACGCAGGAGACGCAGGAGACGCAGGAGACGCAGGAGACGCAGGAGACGCAGGAGACGCAGAACTCGCAAAAGGCTCAAAATCTACAGAAGGCGCGGGTGTGTCTGTGGAAGAGCTGACGAGGGTGTTCAATGAGAACCAACGGGTGAAGGACCGGCTGGCGTTGTTTGCGATGTGGTGTTGCTTTGGGGCGCAGCCGGTGGCTGCGAGCCACGGGGATCACGAAATGGTACTTGTGCGTGTGGAGGAGCGGTACTTTGACGTGATGCAGCGGTGGACGGGGATTGTCGAGGAGGCTGGGGACTCGGACGCTGAGGCTGACTTTGCCTTGGTCTATGCGAGCATGTGGAAGCGGCATGCGTTTGTGTTTGGGTCCAACATGGGATATACGCCGATCCAGCAGTGTCTCGGGCGGGAGGAGACGGACGCGGAGCGGGAGCTGACCAGGGACCTGCGGTTCCACATCACGACCACGCTCAAGGGGATGGGCATCGGGCATGTCCAGGAGCTGTGTGGGGAGTATGCGTCGAGCCTGAATGACGTCCTCGTGGGTCGAAATGTGCCGGTGGATGGCCTCGGTGACGACCCACACGTGGGTATTGCCGATCTGGAGTTTGGGAAGGAGCTCGGCCGGCTTGTGGACAACTCGTGGGAGAAGATGCACTATCAGCTGTACGGTGATGGGGGCGAGGGGCGGCTTTTTGCCGGGATGGGCAAGAGCACGAAGCGGGAAGAGCGGACCGTGTCGAAGGACAAGGTGGCGAAAGTGATGATGCGGCAGAAGGAACGGAAGCTGGATATTCAGGCGAAGAAGCGGGCGATGGAGGAGGCGATGGGGCTGGAGTGCGAGGGCGAGGGCGAGGACGAGGGCGAGGACATGCCAGACTTGGACGGTCTGGCGGCTTTCCGGAGGGGTGAAGTGATTCGCTGACTGACTCGATAGCGCTATTTGGACAGGAACAAACGAATGCAGTCGCTCGAGGTGCGCCGGCTGGGTCGGGTTTTGGTTTCGACTCCCAGGCAGTACTGGGATCGGGCTGCGCAGGCGCTGATTCGCCGGCGTCTCGATCCCGTCCACCTCAACAGCCTGGTGATCCGGCCGCTGACGGACCCGCGCGATGTGGCAGTGCTGGAGGCGTGTGTCCGCGGTGCCGTCCCCCCACGGGTCGTGTTCCCGTCAAAGTCGGCGATGCTTGGCTGCATCGAAGGCGCGTTTGATAGCCTGGAGGCATTCCGAGAGTGGGCAGGGCGAGACAGCATGGAACTACTCGCGATGGGCGCCGACGCGGAATACCTGATCGACGCCGTCGGAGTGCGGCGGGAGAACGTGACCAAGTCGTCGCGGCCAAACACGCAGGCCATCGTGGACGACCTCGAAACGGCAGGCGCCAAGTCGGACGTGCTGGTGTTCGTCCCGAAGGTCATCCAGCCGCTCGTCGAGCCGCCGGTGGTTCCCGCCTTTCTCGCTGGCCTCCGTCGCATCGGGTGCAACCCGCGAGCTGTCCCGGCGTACGAGACGCGCATCGGTGACGACTGTCAGGTGGAGCTCGACTTGCTCTTTGGAGGGGCCATCGATGCGATCGCCGTCAGCTCGCAGGCAGAGATCCAAAGCCTGTGCCTCGTGGCGCCGGGTGGTCGGGATCGAGTCGTGGATGCCATCACGAGCCGGGGCATTGTCGTCGCAGCGCATGGCGAGACGACGGCCGCGGGCGTCCGCGCCGGGTTGCCGGGCGTGCAGGTCGTTGTCAGCGCCGACTCGTCCACGTTCGACGGCATGGCGAGGGCGATCGAACGGGAGTTGTTGGTGAGTGAGTGAGCGTTCCGAACGCTCAAGTAATTCATGACCAGGATCTTTTCGAAATGGAAACAAATTCTTGACACGTCCGCCCGCGGAGATCAGCATTCGTACCCACTCTACGTGCAACACGTCCGGAAGCGTCGATAGAGCCTATCGGGGCAAGCCTTTCCTTTCCTTTTCGTTCCCGATCCACCGAATCAAATCATGGCGAAGCGTTACGATTCCCGAACAACAATCTTCTCCCCGGAGGGCCGTCTGCATCAGGTACGTCAATATCCGCACCTCCGTCCGGCTCTCCCGGAAACAACGGATTATCGACGACGTCGAGAAGTCAATCAGCGTCCAGCGCTCACACCGCCCGACGACCACCAATCCACGCACTTCAGGTCGAGTATGCGATGGAGTCCATCTCCCAGGCAGGTTCGTGCGTCGCCGTACTCACGAAGGAAGGCGTCGTGCTCGGCGCGGAGAAGAGGATCTCGAGCAAGCTGCTCGATACCAAAGCCGTGGGCGTCAAGCGAGAGAAGATGTACCAGATCGACTCGCACGTCTGCTGCTCGATCGCGGGGCTGACGTCCGACGCAAACATTCTGATCAATAAATGCCGTCTGATTGCCCAGTCGTACCTCCTGACGTACCAGGAGCCGATTCCTGTGGACCAGCTGGTGAGGAGCATCTGCGACGCAAAGCAGAGCTATACGCAGTTTGGGGGGCAGCGTCCGTTCGGGACGTCGCTGCTGTACGCCGGGTGGGATAGGATCAAAGGGTTCCAGCTATACCAGAGCGATCCGAGCGGAAACTACGGGGGTTGGAAGGCGACGGCCATCGGGAACAATCACTCGAGCGCGAGCGGCATTCTGTTGGACGACTACGAGGAGGATTTGACCCTGGAAAAGGGCATGCAGCTGGTGTTGAAGGTTCTGAGCAAGACGATGGATAGCACGACGTTGTCGCCGGAGAAGGTGGAGATTTCGACGCTGACGCTCGGTGCGGGGGAAAACGTGGTGTACAAGATCTTCGAGGAGTCGGAGCTGCGGCCGATCCTCGACGAGAACAACAGCAAGGCGCTCGAGGAGAAGGCGAAGGAGAAATGATCGATTGTCCGTCGTGTAAGTTAAGGGTTTACCGAGTGTGGTATTTCTTGAAGACGGCCATGACGTTCTCGGGGAGACCCGACTCTTTCACGCCGCGCTCGGCGAAGCTCGCGCGGGTATCCTGCTGGAGGCCGGCGAGGGCCTGGTCGAGGACGCTGGGAGGCAGGCGGAGAATGACGGGGAAGGAGTCGGGCGAGGTCTGCTGCGCGGCCATGATCCAGCCCTTCCACTGGGTGGTGTTGGTCCAAATCTGGTTGACGACCAGCTGGCCGAGGAGGTCCACGATGAATCCCCGGAGCTTTGGAGCCACCGAAATACTCTGGATGACCGTGCGCATGAAGAGCTGCGGCAGCGGGATGCGGGTGATGAGCTGGCTCAGGGACGCCGCGAGCACCTCGGAGGTGAAGAGGGTGCCCATGCCGAGGCACACGTTGATGGCGGCGATTGTGCTCTTCAGGAGCTTCCGGTCGTCCACCATGTGCAACAGGGTCAGAATTTCCGCCGGGGTGATGACTGGCGTGCTCTGTTCCTCGTAGACGACCGTGCAAAGTCGCATGATGGCCTCAATCAGCTTGGTCTCCGGGAGCTGGATGAGCGACGGGACGAGCTTGATGGCCTCGGCCTTGGGCATCCCCGGGAGGACGGGGATAGTCGTGGCGAGGGAGGACGGGTGCCGCTCAAAGTACTTGAGGACGCTTTCCACGAGCGGGCGGCCCGGCATGTCGATGGTGAACGAGTCGAGGATGCTCATCACGAGGTCCTCGCTCCCCGGGGGCGGCGCTTGGATGATGGCAAGGACGTTCTTGTCGCTCGAGCCGACGGCTTCGGCAATGTTTGCGCACTTATCCAGCAGGGAGGCCCGGACGGAGGACTCGCTCGGCGATGCGCCATAGGCCTGGAACAGCGCCAAGAGGAGGCCCGACTTCTTGGTGGTCAGGGCGCAATAGAGGTCCGTCAGTTGATCGGGCGTTTCGGTGCTCGGGGGCGTCGATTCTTCAGTCTCCTTCGCGTCCTCGGTCTCCTTCGCGTCCTCGGTCTCCTTGGCGTCCTCGGTCTCCTTGGCGTCCTCGGTCTCCTTGGCGTCCTTGACGGCCCGCTCGACGGCCTCCTTGAGGAACCCGGCGGCGGCGGTTTCGATCGCAGGCTGCAGGGCTTCCTCGGGGAACAGCTGGTTGGTGCACATGCGGATGGCTTTGCTCCGCAAGTCTCCGTTGCGAGACGTGCAGGATTTCAGGACGAGGTCGAGGACCTGCTGCCGGCACCGCGGCCTGTTCAGCACGGCGTCTCGGCAGATGACGAGGCCCACGCTGTTCATGCCCGGGTCGGCGTCCTGCAGCAGGCCATCCGCAAATGCCGTGATGATCTCAGACGGAAGCATGGGTACCTCCATCAGCAGCTCCGGGAGCGCTTTGTTCGTCTCGGGCAGCGCCTCTCGCATGCCGTCGATGATGATCTGCAAGGCGCTCTCGTACCGTTCGTTCGATTGCTCCTCGTCGGCGTTCCCGTTCCCGTTCCAAGTCCCGTTGCCGTTCTCTCCTTCTACGAACAGCATCAGCAGCAGCAGATTGAACGTCTCGCGGCCCTCGTTGCCCTCGTAATCCTGCATGATGGTGGACACGACGGCCTCGAATGCGTTGTCCGTCGCCGGAAACAGGGCCGCCAGCCGCGCGACGAGCCGC
>Ga0181582_10001997_pt1 | contig 16122 bp, 10 predicted proteins | sample 071ome_32_FD_132438 | JGI IMG/M metagenome (GOLD analysis project Ga0181582, IMG submission 132438) | Coastal salt marsh microbial communities from the Groves Creek Marsh, Skidaway Island, Georgia - 071405AT metaG (megahit assembly) | ecosystem: Environmental > Aquatic > Marine > Intertidal...
CGAGCGTCCAGAAGAAGGCTTGCTCCTCCGCCGAGGGTGGGGTTTCCGGCGCCATGACCCGAAAGCCAACAAATGGCGAGTCTGTATTCCACCAGAAGCTTTTTGGAATCTGCGGGTCACGACGTTTCCAGTCTGTTGTGGACTCTAGGCGCGCCCCACAGCGCAAGGATGCTTCTACTTCGCCGTAGTCCCCTCCCCGAACAGTGCGCGGATGCAACCGCGTGGGTTCAATCCAGGGACTATCTGCAGAATCCGCAATTCTGGAGTGATAATCCGCCACGTATTCGTCGAGCATCCACTCGGCAGCATTTCCCAGCATGTCATACAGCTGCCAAGCGTTGGGGCGCTTTTGACCCACGGACTGCAGCATCAAGTCACTGTTGTTCTCATACCATGCTTGAGCCTCCAGAAGACGGGCAGTGAGAGGCGCCATGCTCGCCGGATCAGCCCCCGCTCGGCACGCTATCTCCCATTCGGCTTCGGTCGGCAAGCGAAAAAACACACCGGTTTTCTCCGACAGCCACTTGGCATAATGAAGTCCCGCCCATTGGGTCATTCCGACGGCTGGTTTGCCCGATCCGCCCATACCAAAGGCAGGGTCCTCGTAGGGAGGGCTGGGGCGGGACACGGCATCGACCCGGTAGACGACTCCTGGGACTGCCGTCGTATCTGCGTCGCGATCTGGATTGCGAAATACCCCGAACTCGTCATCAGTCACCTCAAACTGCCCCATCCAGAATCCCTGGATAGTGACTTCCTGGATGGGCCCTTCGTCTCCTTCGCGCCCAGCCTCTTCGTCCGGGGTTCCGACCCGATAGGTATTCCCGGGTACGTACACCAGCGAAAACGATACGTCTGTCCCAGGAATATTGATTTCGCGAATATCTCCCGCTTGAAATGCGGATTCAGTAGCGACCTGCGTGTCTTGATTCTGCGGATGTGCTGAATAAGAATCCGCCGAAGCAGACACCTCGCCATGGCTTGAGGAAGAGGAAATGCAGCCCGAATTCGCCAGCATCGCTGACAAAGCAATGAAGAGGCAGAGTACGCGAAAGTCCGGGAGGACATGCGAAAATGACATGGTGGACGACAGGGAAAAATGCACAGCTGCAAAACAGGTCACGACCGAATATAAATCACCGCCCGGGAGGTCCGGCATCAACGTTTGAAAACCCGTAGGTTCTGTCTTCCTTTCGACTGCCATCCCCGACCTGTAGACCATGCATTCAGGCCCAGATTCTGTCGCCGTCCGTTCCGAAACCTCTCTTGCGCAGCGGTACCGCGCCGTGAGGCAACAAGCCCATCGAATCTGCCAGCCGCTGGAACGGGAAGACTACGTCATCCAATCCATGGAAGACGTCTCTCCCGCAAAGTGGCATCTGGCACACACAACCTGGTTTTTCGAGGTCTTTGTTCTGAAGGCGTTCATGCCTGGATACGTATTGCTGGACGAGCGATATCCATTCCTGTTCAATTCGTATTACATCCAGGCAGGAGATCGCTGGTCGCGGCCCCACCGGGGCATCCTGTCCCGCCCAACGGTGGACGATGTGTATGCCTATCGGTCTCACGTAGATGAAGCCATGACCCGCTTTCTCGATGGTAATGTATCGGAGGAGGCCTGGACGGTAGTGGAAATCGGATTGCATCACGAGCAACAACACCAGGAATTGATGGTGACGGACATCAAACATGTGCTGTCTGTCAATCCGCTTTTCCCTTCTTACCACAGCCGAGACCCGCAACCGACTGTCAAGGCTCCAAACCATTCCATGATCTCGTTCGAGGCTTGTGTGACGGAAATTGGATACGACGGTAGCGGATTCAGCTACGACAATGAAAGCCCGCGACATCGTCAATTCGTGGAAGCCTTCGAACTCGGCTCCCGCCCAGTCACCAACGGTGAATACCTCGCTTTCATTGAGGACGGTGGTTACAAGCGATCTCCTTTATGGCTGGCTCAGGGATGGGATCTGGTGCAGACAGAAAATTGGGGGCGGCCCCTGTACTGGCTTCAGCAAGACGACGGATGGTACGAGTTCACGTTGTACGGTCTACGAAGGTTGGACCCCGAAGCACCCCTCGCCCATATCTCATATTTCGAGGCCGATGCTTTTGCGCGATGGAACGGATGCCGACTGCCTACCGAGTTTGAATGGGAGCATGCCGCTACGAAGCTGTCCATGTCAGGGCAGTTTTCGGATGAAGGGACCTTCCATGCAGCTTGGCCCCACGAAGAGCACAACGGGCATGATACCGGGAAGGTCGGAGCTGACGAACGGTCCCGGTCAGCTTTCACCGCCTTGTTTGGAACGTCCTGGGAGTGGACCTGCAGTCACTATTCTCCGTATCCGGGCTATAAGCCGGTGGATGGTGCGCTGGGCGAATACAACGGGAAGTTCATGTCCAACCAGTTCGTGCTGAAAGGCGGCTCCTGTGCAACGCCCCCCGACCACATACGGCGAACCTATCGGAATTTCTTCCCTTCCCATGCTCGCTGGCAATTCACCGGTATTCGCCTGGCTCGGACTACCTGAAGCCTGCCGAACGGGATTCTGCCGTTCACAACCATACAGATCGCCGCAAACGCCGATCATTCATCATCTTGAGCTGAATTCAATTCATGCAAGACGCCGTCCGCGAATTCGACCTGTTCCTTGATCTGGAGCCTCCAACGGATACCATGGAGTCCGACGTCTGGGACGGCCTATCCCAGACACAGCCCTGTTTGCCTTCGAAATATTTCTACGATGCTCGCGGGTCCGAGCTTTTCGACGCTATTTGCGAGCTGCCAGAATACTATCCAACGCGAACCGAGCGCCGAATCCTGGAGGATATGGTGCCCGAACTGAACGCCTTGCTGACCGAACCCACCATCCTGTTGGAATACGGTTCTGGAAGCAGTACCAAGACCCAGCTTCTCCTCAACCATCTGGACGCGCTGACTGCATATGTCCCGATTGATATTTCGAGAGACCATCTGCTGGCAACTGGATTTTCGTTAGCTGAACGCTTCCCTTCCATACGCGTCCTTCCCGTCTGCGCAGACTACGGACAGCGCATCCCGTTCGACTGGAGGGCTCCTGAGTTGGCCGATGCGGTTGGCGCAAAACGCATGGTATTCTTCCCAGGATCGACGATCGGTAACTTCACGCTGCCGGTGGCCATGAATTTCCTCCATCGCATGCGGGAGCTCGTGGATGAAGGGGGGCATGTGCTGATCGGCGTTGACCTGGTCAAAGATTCTGCTGTTCTGGAGACAGCGTACAATGATGCGGACGGGATTACAGCCGCCTTCAATCGCAACATGCTCCATCACATCAATCGACGCATCGGTTCCAACTTCCGTCCAGAGGCCTTTGAGCACCAGGCCATTTGGGATTCGACTGAGAATCGAATCGAGATGCGGCTGATCGCCACCGAAACCATGAGCATCTCCCTCCCGCAAGGATCCGTCTCAATACCCAAAGGGCGTTTCATCCGGACAGAATACTCTCACAAGTATCATCTGGACGGATTCACGCGTCTCGCCAACCAGAGTGGCTTTGTGGTTGACAACGTCTGGACGGACGCAAATACGTGGTTCTCCGTTCAGTTGCTTACCGCAGTTTGACAGTCCGGTAGTTGGTCCACTCAGACCAGCGAATCCCTTCAGCGTTTGCGCACGGCCATGGTCATCCTTCCAGTAGACACCAGGTTGCCGTGCTCATCGACGATATCCACCGACCACACCTGGATCGTTGACCCAAGCGCAGGGCGCGTGCCGTGGCTTCGACATGCCCTTCCCGCTTTGAGGAAAGGTGATTGATGTTCAACTCTACGCCCACGCAAAAGGCATCATCATCGACGCTCCAATTTGCGGCCACACTGGCAATGGTTTCCAGAAGTGCTGCAGAAGCACCGCCATGTAGAAGCCCAAGGGCCTGCGTTGTCCGCTCGTCAACCGGCATGGACGCCGTCATCGAGTCCTCTGTAATCGCTGTGACTTTCATGCCGAGCAATCCTACCAATCCGTCCAGACTGAACTGATTGATGGTATCCAGATCGGCAGGCTTTTTCCAGATGGATGACATGGGGACGTCGGTTGGTTCGGGTTGGAGCAGCATCGTGCAGGCCCTGAACTGGTGGCCGTGCACGGACGCAATCACGTCTGAATAACGCCTGGGTTGAAGGATGGGACATCAGGATTATGATCTGAAATCTCCAACCCTCGGGAAATCCAATGGCGGGTTGCCACGGGATCGATGATCTCATCCACCCACAATCGGGCAGCAGCGTAATATGGAGTGGTCTGTTCGTCGTAGCGCGCTTGGATCTTTTTGAGCAGCGCCGCCTCTTCGTCTGCAGATAATTCCTTTCCTGACCGCTCTGCCGCTGCTTTCTGAATTTGAAGCAGCGTCTTGGCGGCCTGCTGACCACCCATTACCGCAATCCGGGCAGTAGGCCAGGCACAGATCATGCGGGGGTCGTAAGCTCTTCCACACATGGCATAGTTGCCCGCTCCATACGAGTTGCCTACGATCACGGTGAACTTGGGGACGACAGAGTTTGAAACGGCATTGACCATTTTGGCGCCGTCCTTGATAATTCCTCCGTGCTCGGCTCGCGAGCCAACCATGAATCCGGTGACGTCCTGGAAAAAGACCAGCGGAATGCGTTTCTGGTTACAATTCATGATGAACCGAGCCGCTTTATCGGCTGAATCAGAATAAATCACTCCACCTGCTTGAAGCTCATCCGTTCCAGCCTTTACGCCTGCACGGGCCTTTACAATCTGCCGCTGATTGGCAACGATTCCCACACTCCATCCGTCAATGCGCGCATATCCGGTCAGGATGGTCTGGCCATACCCCTGCTTGTATTCAGTCCATGAGCCGGCGTCAATAACGCGGGCCAGCACCTCTATCATGTCATACGGGTCCGCTCCCGATACCGGCATGAAGCCGTGCAATTCATCAGGATGGTGAGCCGGCTCAACGACCTCCGTCCGATCGAATCCTGCGGTATCCCGCTTTCCCAAACGGCCGACTAGATCCCGAATCGTGCGGATGGCCGTGGCATCATCTGGCACATTGTAATCCGTCACACCTGAGACTTCAGAATGCATGGCCGCACCGCCCAACGTTTCCTTGTCAACCTGCTCACCGATCGCTGCACGAACCAGAAACGGACCGGCCAGAAAAACAGAGCCGGTGCCGTCCACGATCAACGCCTCGTCACTCATGATCGGCAAATAAGCGCCTCCGGCAACACAGCTCCCCATGATGGCCGCTATCTGCGGAATGCCCTTGGCCGACATAACCGCATTGTTGCGGAAGATGCGTCCGAAATGATCGCGATCGGGAAAAATTTCATCCTGCATGGGCAAGAACACCCCTGCCGAATCCACCAGATAAATAATAGGAAGATGATTTTCGAGGGCGATCTCCTGGGCCCGCAGATTTTTCTTGGCGGTCAGCGGAAACCACGCACCGGCTTTCACGGTCGCGTCATTGGCAACAATCATGCATAGCCGGCCGCTCACATGACCGGTCCCCATCACGGTACCAGCCGAAGGGCACCCCCCTTGCTCTTCATACATCCCCCAGGCGGCAAAAGAGCCGATTTCCTGGAATTCTGAGCCATCATCGACCAGGGCCGCAATACGCTCACGGGCCAACATCTTGCCCCGGGCATGCTCCCGGTCCCGAAGTTTTTGTCCCCCGCCCATCGAAACGGTTGCATGCCGCTCTTCGAGCACGGCGACCAGCGCCTCACCGGCTTCTTTGCGGGCGGCCAATTTCTTGTTCTCAGACGAGAACAGGGTACCCAGCGACTGGGCTTCCTGGAAGTCAGACATGGTTTTGCGAAATGTGAACTCTGGCCCTGTTGCAAGCTTAGGGTAACCTGCCTCTCGAACCAGCGGGTAGACAGGGAAAAGTATCGGAATTGGAGCTTCGTGGGTCCAGTGTAATGGATGAAATCCGTCCGCAATCGGTCCCATAAACGACAAAAGCCCGGCCGAATGGCCGAGCTTTTGCGAGAACGTGTGGATGTTCTACTACAAGAAAGCAGAAATTTTCTGGATGATTTCTGGGCGGGGTTCGCCTGTCTTCTCATGAATAAGGTCGACCATCTTGTTAAGCTGACCGCGGGCCTTCTTCATCTCTGCATCGTCAAATTCCTGTGCGCTCCAGATCGTGCGAATCTGGTCAACGACTCGCGTCCAGCTGTCGTTCATGCTTTGGGTTGCCATGGGAAAACGGGGTTGGCTGCTTCATAGCTACGAAGACATAATATACGAATCCAAGGAGGATCTTGCGAATCCGGAAAGCTCACACGATATTTCCGAGCTTTTTCCAAATCGCTTTTCTGAAGCAGTAATCGTCAGGCAACGACCTAGTCTTCTGCTGCGATGAAAGCCGTCTGGCGATATGCCTCCAAAGAGAATGAATCCACTTGGATTGCATCTTCGCGCAAGCGCTCGGCTATTCGAACATCTTCCGCTTCTTCGGCTGTCAGAATGGTAGCGGCCACGGCTGCTTCCAATTGCGCTTCAAGCGGTCCACGAGGGATATCTCCTTTACGTGCCGCCTTCTTGAGCAAGGTTGCCGCGCGCTCAGCCTTTATGCTTGCCAGCATCGCCCTATCCATTCTCCCGGTCGGGCGATCTGCCGATGTGGAAATGTACATGCCATCGGTCAACCGGTCTCGTTGAGCGCCTGGGCTCTTGAGCACGGCTGCGACATTCTGGATGATACTGTCCGATGGTGGACCCGAAAACCGGTTCAGTCGTGACCATGCCCCGATGGGACCGCGAAAAAGCATTCCAAAGACGGGCAGCCGCAGAGAGGCAAACAACGCATCGAATCCTGCCTGAATCCGAGTGAAGCAGATGGCCATGCTGTAGTGAAGCAGCACTTCATCTTCCTCACGACGTCCTTCTGACTCAAACCGCTGCAATGTTGCGGTGGAGAGATACAACCAGGAGAAGATGTCGGCAAACCGCCCCGTGATCATTTCGCGACGTTTGAGCGTGCCACCCATCATGGCAAGAGCCAGATCGGAGAGGATACTGAAGGAGGCCGAGGCCCACGAAAGCTTACGATAGTACCTGGCTGCCGGTCCGGACACTGGGGACGGCGCAAGCCGCCCGCGTGTGAGGGACAGAAAAATGGACCGAAAAGCATTGCGGATGACCATCCCTACATGATTCCAGAATGCGATATCGAAGGCTGCGACATCGTTAGCCTCCAGTGCCTGCACTTCCTTGAGTACCCAGGGGTGAGAGCGGATGGCTCCCTGTCCGAATACGATCAGGGTCCTGGTCAGGATATTTGCCCCTTCCACGGTGACACCGATGGGGGTGTTGATGTAGGCGTGGGAAAGGGCATTCCTTGGTCCCCTGGAAATAGCGTTACCACCCAGAATATCCATACCGTCGTTGATGACGTTCCTGAATTCCTCGGTAGCATTGAATTTCATGATCGCCGTGACGACCGCGGGCTTTGCGCCCTTATTGAGCGCGCCATTCGTGAAGCGGCGCGCTGCATCCAGGATATAAGTCGTACCGGCAATCCTGGCGAGGGGCTCTTCTATTCCCTCGAATTTTCCGATGGACAGCCCGAATTGCTTCCGTACAACGGCATGGGCGCCGGCTACCCGGGCCACTTTTTTCGCACTGAAGGTACCCACCGCCGGCAGGGATATACCGCGACCAGCCGCCAGACACTCCATCAGCATTCGCCACCCACGTCCTACTCCGTCAGCTCCGCCGATTACGGCCTTTTCCAGGTCTACTACGACATCCTTGCCGTATGTCGGACCGTTGTAGAACGGGATACCAATCGGATCGTGACGATATCCATTATCCACGCCTGGCATGTCCGTGTGAACCAGTGCACATGTGATACCCAGACTCTTTCCACGGCCAAGGAGTCCCTCAGGATCGTACAGCTTGAAAGCCAGCCCCAGCACGGTCGAAATAGGTGCCAGCGTAATGTATCGTTTGTTCCAGTTCAGCCGAATCTTGAGGCGTCCATCCTCGCCCCGGAACACCTCACCCCGCGCTGCCATGGCACCTGCATCGGACCCGGCGCCAGGCTCAGTCAACGCAAATGCGGGAATTTCCTCGTGCGATGCCAGCCGTGGCAAATAGTAGTTCTTCTGCTCTTCCGTTCCGTAATGGATCAGCAATTCAGCTGGTCCGAGAGAGTTCGGGACCATGACGGTAATTCCCAGAACGGTGTTTGCAGAAGCCACTTTACCTACCACCGCGCTATTGGCCGACGCGGAAAATCCTAGCCCGCCGTATTGCTTGGGAATGATCATACCGAAAAAGCGATGCTTCGCAAGCAGGTCCCATACTTCGGGGGCCAAATCACGTCGCTGGAACGTATCCCAATCATCTGTGGCATCGCACACCTCCTGACATGGCCCATCGATGAACGCCTGTTCCTCCTCTGTCAAACCGGGATAGTCTTCATTGAGGATCTTCTTGAAGTCCGGACGGCCGGAGAACAAGTCACCTTCCACCCACGTCGTCCCAGCATCGATGGCCTCCTGCTCGGTTTTTGAAATGGTTGGGAGAAAGTTCAGAGCATCCAGCAGGCGCATAACGGCCATACTGATGAGCCTGCGGATGGGAGGAACGGCAAACAGAATCGCAACGACGCCCAGGGCTATACACCACCCGGTACCGAGGCCGAGACCATAAAAAAGTACGGTCAGCACAGCCATCCACGATTTGAATCCCCAACCATGGAATCCCATGTGCAGGACCATCAAGACCAGCACAAACGGGCCGACCCAGTTGGGGCCAACAAGATCAAAAAAGGAGTAGAATGGAAGCGTCATGTTGCTCAGGTATCTTCCGGCGATTCCGATGAATGAGCACAGTTAGTACAGATGTAGTGCTCTGTTTATGGCTCAATTTGAGGTTTCTGAAACCTGTTCTCCCCATGTGCGCATGCTGGCCACGACATGTCGACATGCCGCGTCAATGAGCTTTCCCGGATCGATGCGCTTGTCTACTCGCTCGGAAGAAAGTAATGTCACGACGCCGTGCAGCTGGGTCCAGGCGAGATTGGCAGCCAGCATGGGTTCGGCATGCTTGAAGACGCCACTACCTATTCCGTCTTCAACAGCGGCAGCCATTATTTCGAGATTGCGTCGGGCCTTGCGATATTTCTCAGCCGGGTACCGCTTGATGTATTCCGGATGGAGCACATACATGATCTCATAGTACTCCGGGCGCTCCATACCGAATGCAACATAGGCCCGGCACATGGCCTCAAGGCGGCCAGCCGGCGATGATTCGGATGCGTTCGCTTCCGAGAGGCGAGAACCGAGCAATTCCACCCCTTCATCGATCAACGCATGGACGAGATCATCCTTGCTCTCAAAATACAAGTAGATACTTGTTGCGCTGTAGCCGATCTTGTTGGCGATGTTGCGCATCGACAACCGGGCATACCCCGTCGTGGTCAGTAGCTGGCGTGCCGTGTCCAGGATTTCCCTGCGTAGGCTTTTTTCTTCCTTTTCGCTCATTTTATAAGGGTTAACAGTGTTAACACAAAATAAGCGAATTTTGGTCTTTTCTTCCAGTCCCAGCGTGAATTTCCTCCGTTCCTGACCGGAAATCAGTTTCGTCGCAAGGAGACGTTACCCACCCCCGAGGACATGGTGATGGCCGGGCCGCCTCCATTGATGCGTCCACTGAAGGACTTGGATATGAACTTGCCCCGGGTGCGGACATCGAATTCGGAACGCGCGTTCCCAAGGCTGGCACGTCCTTCAACATCAGCTCCCACATCATCGGCTATATATACCACCACGTTCCCGGCTCCGGTCTGGAAGGAAGAGTCTCCAACAAGCTGATCAAGGATGGAAGCATTGATGTTTCCTGCGCCGGTCGAGGCTTCAATTCGACCACGAATCCCTTCCAGATCAACCGTACCCGCTCCGGATTCCACATTGACATCACCGTCTGTATCAGAAATGTCGATGTTACCGGCGCCGGAAGTGATGTCTATCGTTCCTGAAATGGCATCAAATTCGAGATTTCCCGCACCAGTCCGACCAGATACATTGCCTATAAGATGGGCCAGCTCCACATTCCCGGCCCCTGTCCGAAACTCCACATTGAAGCGTTCCGGAATCAGAATTTCCAGATCCAGATCCAGATCGTAGTCTCGCTTCCATCGCTTCCAGGCTCGATCCGTGGCATCTTCTCTGAATTCCACCTCGACGATTACGTCGTTTCCATCCCGTTCGAAGCGATAGTCCTGTCGCGAGAGCATGTCCTTGAGCTCCCCATCGGATACGCCGTCCACGTCCCGCTGCATGGTAATCAATAACACATTTTCGTCGTGCGTTCGAAGTGCTACGTCACCGTAGTCGAGATCGAGATAAAGCGTACCCCCATCTCTCACTTCGAACTGATCCTTGACCACGTCCTGTCGAGCCTGTGCTACCGATGCCCAACCGAATAGGAAGAGAAAGGAGACAATCTGAATTGACGAGCGGAGGGCGGAAATTTTGAAACGCATCTTTTCATTTCGATTGGTGTGTTTGTGCTGTACGTGCCCTCGATGAAAGGAGTTACGCAGCTGAGTCAATCACTCATTGTCTATTGTGATTTCCCCACTCAAAAGCCGGATTTGGACTAATCCACCACCTTTTCCAACCTGGATTTCAGCTCGCCTGGACTGGCACTCGTCGGTGCGACTTCGGATACGAACGACCTCTACATCCCCGCCTTCATTGCTGATGTCGATGCCGCCTGATCAGGATCGCGTTCGAGGTGATTCATGATCGGCTGAGTCAACGATTGGACAACGCAGGTCCATCAATGGTTTGCACGATACGGATCTTCTCATTTCCGTGATTGAGCAGTCGGTAAAAGGCCGTATGTTGTCGCCTGATTCACTCCTCCCGTCCAGTCTTTCGTCCGGTCTTCCATGCAATCACTCCGCCTGATTTCTGCATGCTGCCTCCTGGCACTGTCGGCCGGGTGCGGTATCCAGAAGCAATCTGGTGCCCCTTTGAACGTGACCTGGACCGATACGAGCGAATCGTATGGGCTTCCAGATGGCATTGAGGTGTTTGCAGGAGAAGATGATGCGGCTCCCTTGAAGGCCTGGATGGCTCGCATCGATGCTTCTTATACAGGCGTGGACATTGAGGTGGCTGCTTCAAGGGACGAGGATGGACGAGAATCTGTGAGCGACATGGTGCAAGCCTCTGGAGCGTGTATGGGAGTCAATGGGGGCTATTTCCTCCAGACAGAATCTTCCTTTCAACACATAGGCTTGCTGATTGCGAATGGCCAATTCGAGCGTGCAGCCATCCCCGGTGTGTACGCGAACGATAACCGATATCCGGTACGGCGCGCAGCCCTGGGATTGGACCGTGCTGAGCGCATCCGGATTGATTGGGTAAGCAGCCGAAAAGACTCCTCGTTCTGGTGGGGCGAACCGGTCGCCAATAGGCCTGATACTCCTTTTGTGCGGGACTCCGAAATGACCGGTCCGATGGATGATGGAGAGTACTGGGAAGCATGGGATGCTGTATCTGCCGGCCCGATGATTGTGAGGGACGGCATCCAGGACATCGCTACCGATGAGGAAGTTTTCTTCCAAACGACGATTCCAGACATTCACCCACGCACAGCCGCAGGAGTAGACGCTGAGGGGCGCTTGTTGCTGCTGGTTGTCGATGGACGCCAGAGCGCCAGTCGCGGCGTCTCCCTGGAGGAATTGGCCTCCTTGATGCTGGCTTTTGAAGCAGAAGACGCACTCAACCTGGATGGTGGCGGATCAAGCGCCTTTGTCGTGGGGAGTGAGCTCATCAATCGCCCAGCAGGGGCTACGTATCAACGCGAGGTAGTATCAGGAATCGTTGTCCACTGCGAGTAATCACCTCTCGCAGTACGGCCCCGATACGATGAAGCCGAGCTATCCTCTATTTTTTCAGGCGGCTTTCCCAGCCGCTGGGCGCATGGAAAGGTGCAACGAAGCGTCCTCATGAGCTCCTGCAGCCAGACCGGTCTCCAACGCCCGGGAGACCTCACGTCTGTCACTTCTGACGTAGAAAGCGGCAATCAGAATGCCGATTGGTGGGAAGAGAGACATCAAAAGCACCAAAACGGTGCGCCAGCCGGTGGTCAACCCTTTCCTGGTGACGGTCTCCGTCAATGCCATCCACCATCCAATGAATGTGAGAAACATTCCGATGGCGATGAAAAACGTACCTACGCTTCCTGCTGAAAGATAGATGTCGCGAAGCATGGCGAACGACGGCGTGGTCGAAAGATGAGTTGAAAAGAGGCCCTACGGGTAATCGCATACAATGATGCGGTCAAAATGTGGGCTTTCCATTAAATGAGGTCGCAGGCTCTACTGCAGATCCGTAACGAAACGGCTCGTCCGATGAAGCGATATTCCAGGATAAGCGGTGACCCTGGCTTCGCGGCTCCCTTGGAAACAGCAGGGGCCCGGTCGCATCAGCGACCGGGCCCCTGGGTAGGCTGGGCTACACAATTGTTACGGCAGGAGCATTACGCTCGGAACCGCATCAGCATTACGGAGCAGAAACCTCTTCCGTGGCGCCATCGCCACTCGCTTCTCCACCCACAGCTGCCTGAAGCTCCTCATACTCGGTTTGCGAACCGACAATGAGATCCTTGAACGTGCGCTGACCGGTACCGGCAGGAATGAGGTGACCAACGATCACGTTTTCCTTGAGACCGAACAGCGGGTCCTGCTTGGCGGCGATGGATGCTTCCGTGAGCACTTTTGTCGTTTCCTGGAAGGAAGCGGCAGACACGAACGAGTCCGTAGCGAGTGCAGCCTGGGTGATACCCAGAAGCACTGGCTCGGCAACGGCTGGCTGCGCATCGCGCACAACTGCCTCACGCTTGTCTTGACGCTTCATGGCCGAGTTCACCTCGCGGAGGCGACGACGGTCGACGACTTCCCCGATCTGCAGATCCGACTCACCGGAGTCGATCACGACGAAGTTATCGTACAGGTTGTCGTTCATCTCTTCGAGGACGAAGCGGTCGACATAGTTGTCTTCCAGCAGCGTCGTGTCACCAGCGTCAACACAGAGCACCTTCTGCATCATCTGACGGACGATACATTCGATGTGCTTGTCATTGATGGTCACACCCTGAAGGCGGTATACCTCCTGGATCTCATTGACCAGGTATTCCTGTACAGCACGGGGGCCGAGGATAGCCAGGATGTCTTCCGGCGCAATCTGACCATCAGACAGCGGATCGCCTGCGCGGACAAAGTCATTCTCGTGGACGAGGAGGTGCTTCGTGAGCGAAACCAGATAGGTCTTCGACTCTGTACCGTCACGGCTCGTGACGATGACTTCCTGCGAACCACGCTTACGACCACCGAAGCTGACGATACCGTCGATCTCGGAGACCTTGGCGGCATCATTCGGCGTGCGAGCTTCGAAGAGCTCGGTCACACGCGGCAGACCACCCGTAATATCTCGGGTCTTGGCAGACTGACGTGGGATTTTCACGAGAACGTGACCAGCACCAACCTTGTCTTTGGCGTCAACCTGGATACGGGCACCAACCGGCAGCGGATATTCGCGCTCGCCTTCTTTGCCTTTGACCAGGATGGCAGGGGTCAACGAACGCTCGCGCGTGTCGATGATGACCTTTTCCTTGTATCCCGTCTGCTCGTCCGATTCCTCTCGGAACGTGACGCCTTCGATGATATCCTGGAAGCCGACCGTACCGGAGAATTCGGACATGATGACCGAGTTGTACGGGTCCCATGCGGCCAGAACGCCGCCTTTCTCCACGGTATCGCCATCGCTGACGAGCACTTCCGCCCCGTAAGGGATCAGATAGGAGATGAGCTGACGGTTTCCTTCATCAGGGTTAACGATGTGGATCTCACCCTGACGGGACAGGACCACGTCTTTGGTTTCCTCACCCGTGTCGAATTCGACCGTGCGGAGATTCTCAAAGACGACCTTACCCGCAAACTTGGTCTGGATCGTGGACTCAGCTGAAATACGGCTGGCCGTACCACCGATGTGGAAGGTACGGAGCGTCAGCTGCGTACCCGGCTCACCAATCGACTGGGCGGCGACAACACCGACCGACTCACCCGTCTCCACCATACGGTTGGAGCCAAGGTTACGACCGTAACAAAGCGCACAAACACCGCGGCGTGATTCACAGGTGAGTACCGAGCGGATTTCCACTTCTTCGATGGACGTTTCCGCAATCGAACGTGCTTTCTCCTCGTCGATCAGCTCGTTGGCCTCGACAATCAGATCACCCGTCAATGGATCCGTCACATCGTGAACGGATACGCGACCCAGGATGCGGTCTGCCAGCGGCTCAACTACGTCCTCATTGTCTTTCAGAGCTGAGATGCGAATGCCGCGAAGCGTTCCACAATCGTGCTCGTTGACGGTCACGTCCTGAGCAACATCGACAAGACGACGCGTCAGGTAACCAGCATCAGCCGTTTTAAGGGCAGTATCAGCAAGACCCTTACGGGCACCGTGCGTGGAGATGAAGTACTCCAGAACGGTCAGACCTTCCTTGAAGTTGGAGATAATCGGATTCTCGATGATCTCACCGGCCGAACCAACCAGCGATTTTTGCGGTTTGGCCATCAGACCACGCATACCACCAAGCTGTCGAATCTGCTCCTTCGAACCACGAGCTCCGGAGTCGGCCATCATGTAAATAGCATTGAATCCTTCCTTGTCGTTCTTCAGCGTGTCGAAAAGAACCTCGGATACCTGGTTGTTGATGTGCGTCCAGATATCGATGACCTGGTTGTAACGCTCGTTTTCGGTAATGAAGCCCATGGCGTAGTTACCGCGAGCTTTCTCCACTTCAGTCTGAGCGCCGCTGATCAACTCTTCCTTGGCATCCGGAATGACGATGTCGGCAATAGAGAAGGTCAGGCCTGCGGTCGTAGCATTTTCGAATCCGAGTTCCTTGATCGCATCCAGGAAGGCCGCCGTGGCAGGGAATCCAGATGCTTTCAGAACGCGACCGATGATGCCGCGAAGGTTCTTCTTGGTGAGAACCTCGTTGATGTAGCCTACACCTTCAGGGACAATCTCGTTGAAGAGAATACGACCCATTGTCGTGTCGATGGTCGAGCCATCATCCAGACGGACCTGCACTTTCGCGTGCAGGACCACAACACCCTGGTCATATGCCTGACGCGCCTCTCCCATGGAGGAGAAACGCATCCCTTCACCTTTCTCACCATTGGCGGCCTTGGTCATGTAGTACAGACCAAGAACCATGTCCTGTGTCGGAACCGTAATCGGACCACCGTGCGCTGGCGAGAGAATGTTATGGCTCGAGAGCATGAGCAGCTGCGCTTCAAGTGCAGCGTCATGCGAGAGCGGCACGTGAACGGCCATCTGGTCACCGTCGAAGTCGGCGTTGAAAGCCGTACATACGAGCGGGTGCAGACGAATGGCTTTACCCTCAATCAGAACCGGCTGGAAGGCCTGGATTCCGAGGCGGTGAAGCGTTGGAGCACGGTTCAACAGAACTGGGCGCCCCTGAATCACTTTTTCCAGGATATCCCATACGTCGCTTGTACGACGGTCTACAACCTTCTTGGCGCTCTTGACCGTCTTGACAATACCGCGCTCAATGAGCTTGCGGATGACGAACGGCTTGAAGAGCTCAACGGCCATCTGCTTTGGCAGACCACACTGGTGCAGCTTCAGCTCAGGCCCAACGACGATAACCGAACGACCGGAATAGTCGACGCGTTTTCCAAGCAGGTTCTGCCGGAAACGACCCTGCTTCCCTTTCAGCATGTCTGAGAGGGACTTGAGGGCGCGGTTGGAATCCGAGCGCACGGCGTTGGCCTTGCGCGAGTTGTCGAAAAGCGAATCAACCGCTTCCTGGAGCATGCGCTTCTCGTTGCGCAGGATCACTTCCGGAGCTTTGATATCGATGAGTCGCTTGAGTCGGTTATTACGGATAATGACGCGACGATACAGATCGTTCAGGTCAGACGTAGCAAACCGACCACCTTCAAGCGGCACGAGCGGACGAAGCTCAGGCGGAATGACAGGAACCACACGCATCACCATCCACTCAGGACGGTTGCCAGATTCAAGGAA